>Ga0075421_100013643_pt1 | contig 10135 bp, 5 predicted proteins | sample SoiMetdeltSBSDD5_FD_75292 | JGI IMG/M metagenome (GOLD analysis project Ga0075421, IMG submission 75292) | Bulk soil microbial communities from a Populus tree surrounding site in Tennessee, USA - Soil MetaG P. deltoides SBSDD5 | ecosystem: Environmental > Terrestrial > Soil > Tree plantation... | reverse complement strand
CCCGAGGACGCGATCGGCCGCTTCTGCGGCGACGTGCTCAATCCCCAGGGGCCGGAGGGGGTGAGGCCGTGCGAGGACCGCTGCCCGATCCTGCACGCCCGCTTCCGCGGCAGCGCCCGCGCGCACGAGGACCTGCTCCTGCGCACCGGCGAAAGACGGAGCGTCGTGATCACCAGCGCCCCGGCGGACGAGAACCGGAGCGGCGACCCCGGGACCTCGGGCGCCTGGTGGAGCGGCCCGCCGCAGTTCCAGGTGATGCGCGACGAGACCGAGGTGGAATCGACCCGGCGTCTGCGCGACACAGTCTTGGCCAACATCACGCACGAGTTCAGGACGCCTCTCACCGCGCAGCTCGCCTCGATCGAGCTCCTGCGCGATCGCCTGGGGGAGCTGAAGACCGAGGAGGCGCGCGACCTGGTCCTGTCCCTCGAGCGCGGCACGCTGCGCCTGACGCAGCTCATCGACAACCTGCTCGAGAGCGTGCGCATCGACGCGGGGCACGACTCGATCAGGCGCCAGGAGGTGGCCCTCGAGGAGGTCGTCGACGAGGCGGTCGACCTGGCGTCGCCGCTCCTGGCGCTGCGCGAGCAGACCCTCGACGTCGATTTGCCGTACCCGCTCCCCCAGATCCGCGGGGACGCGCCGCGGCTCGTGCAGGTGTTCGTGAACCTCCTGGCCAATTCCAGCAAGTTCGCGCCGTCCGGCACGCGCATCTCCGTCGGCGGCGAGACACGGGCCTCGACGGTCGTCCTGTGGGTCGAGGACGAGGGGCCGGGGCTCCCCCCCGACTCCGGCGACCGGCTGTTCGAGCGCTTCATGCGCTCTCCGGGAGAGGAGCCGCGCGAGAGCGGCATGGGGCTCGGCCTGTTCATCGTCAAGTCGATCGTCGAGCGCCACGGCGGGCGGGTCGAGGCGCACGATCGGGAAGGGCGCACCGGCACCCGCATGTGCGTTATCCTGCCGGTGGAGCGCACCGCATGAAGATCCTGGTGGTGGACGACGATCTCGAGCTGTTGCGGCTCATCGCCTTCGCGCTGCGCCAGGCGGGCTACATGGTGCTCGAGGCGCAGGACGGGCCGCAGGCGCTGGCGGTCTTCGAGCGCGAGCGCCCGGACCTCGTGGTCCTCGACGTGAACCTGCCGCGCCTGAACGGCTTCGAGGTCCTCAAGAAGATCCGCGCCGTGTCGGAAGGGCTGCCGGTGATGATGCTCACGGTGCGCACGGGAGAAGAGGACCAGGTCCGGGGCCTCGACCTGGGGGCGGACGACTACCTCGGCAAGCCGTTCAGCCCGCGCACCCTCCTGGCGCGGGTGCGGGCGCTCCTGAGACGCGCCGGCGTCGACCGGCCGGCCCCCCTGACGGCGGGGGACCTGCTGCTCGATCTCGAGACGCAGACGGTCCGGGTCAAGGGCGGGGACCCGGTGCGCCTGACCAACCTCGAGGTCCGGCTGCTGCAGCTTCTTCTGGCCAACGGCGGCCACACGCTGCCGCTCGAGCGCCTGACGTCGCACGTCTGGGGCTATCGCGGCCTGGGAGACCGGCAGCTCCTGAAGCAGCTGGTGCACCGGCTGCGGCGGAAGCTCGAGATCGATCCCGCCAGCCCGCGCTACCTGGTCACGGTCAGCGGCGTCGGCTACGCCCTGTATCCGGCCGCCATCAAAGAGTAGCCCCCTCCGCCCGGTCCAGCGCCGGCGTCGCCGGCGGCACGGCGCGCGCCTGCAGCGGGTAGTCGCGCTCCCGCCAGGCCCCGAGCCCCCCCAGGAGCGGCCGGACCCTGGTGATCCCCCTCTTGTGCAGCAGGAGCGCCGCCCGGGCGCTCGTCGCCTCGTTCGGTCAGGTGCAGTAAAGAACGACGTCGCGGTCGCGGGGGATCTCGGCGTGGCGGTTCTCGATCTCGTCGGGCGTCAGGTGCAGGGCCCCCGGGATGTGGTGCGGCTCGGCGTCCAGATCGAGCGCGTGCCTCAGGTCGACCACGACGATGTCATCGCCGCGGTCCAGGCGCTCCTTCAATTCCTCGGGGGTGATGCGTGCGGTGCGCAGGCGGTGCAGGAAGCGCTGCCGCTGCCAGAGCTTCCCCAGGATGAACAGGGCGAAGCCCCCGGCGATGAGCAGCACCGCCCATTCCCCCAGGACGAGCACCCCCTCGGCCAGCCGCTCGATCTGGGCGCTGAAGAGATATCCGAGTCCGGCGTAGGCCCCGGCGTACAGCAGCGCCCCGAGGCCGGCGAAGGCCAGAAAGCGCGGCAGGCGCATGCCGAAGATGCCGGCGAGCGGCGGGGCGGCCGTGGTCAGCCCCGGCACGAACTTCGAGACCAGGAGGGAGCGGGCGCCGTAGCGGCCGAACACCTGCTCGGTTCGGCGGACGCAGGAGTCCGGCTCGAGCGACACGCGGCAGAGGAAGTTCAGGACCCGCACCCCCTTGCGCCGGCCGAGCTCGTACCACAGGGTGTCGGCCAGGAGGGACGCGACGATCGACACCAGCAGGATCAGCGGGAGGCTGAGCCGCCCCGATCCGGCGACCGCCCCGGCGGCGAGAAGAATGGGAATCGCCGGGATCGGCAGGCCGAGCTGGTCCGCCACCATCCAGACGAACAGCACCAGGTAGCCGTGGCGGACGACGAACTCGAGGGTCTCGCTCATCCGGGAGGCCCGCTCATCCGAGATCGAAGACCAGGACGTCGGCGGGGACCTTGGTGGATCCGCCGCGCCCTGCGAGGCCCGCCAGCGTGATCCCTTTCTCGTCGCTGACGGCCGCCCCATCCCCCGCGACCAGAGGCACGCCGTTCAGCATGGCGGCGCCGCGCGCCACGTGGACGTAGGCGTGGCGTCCGGGTGCGATCAGGTGGATGACCGTCTGGCCGGCGTCCAGGCGCGCGCTGTGGAGCGACGCGTCCTGGCGCAGGGTCACCGAGCCGTCGCGCCCGCTGCGTGAGGCGATCAGGACCAGCCGGCCGCGCCGCGAGTCCTCCGGCACGTGCTTCTGCTCGTAGCCGGGCGCGATGTCGCGCTCCTCCGGGATGATCCAGATCTGCAGGAAATGGACGGGCTCGTCCTGCGCGTGGTTCCACTCGCTGTGCGTGATGCCGGTGCCGGCGCTCATCCGCTGCACGTCGCCGGGGCGGATGACCGACGACGTGCCGGTGCTGTCCTTGTGCTCCAGCCCCCCTTCGAGGACGAGCGTCACGATCTCCATGTCGCGATGCGAGTGGGTGCCGAACCCCTTCCCCGGCTGCACCACGTCGTCGTTGATCACCCGCAGGCTGCGAAACCCCATGTGATCCTGGTCGTGGTAGTCGCCGAACGAGAAGGAATGGCGGCTGTCGAGCCAGTCGAGCTGCGTCCTGCCGCGATCGTCCCTTGGTCTCGTCTTGATCATGAGGGGTCTCCTTGACTGTCTTCCCGCCCGAAGCCATTCTACCTCTGGCGTGGCCGGCGCTGGCCTGCGCCACACCCGGGAGACCGTGGCCTGGGAGTGGGTGCTGAAGCGGACGGGCTGAAGGACGGGCTCGCGCGACGACGCTGCGGCCGGGTGCGCTACGGGCAGCCGCCGGAGGACGGGTTGCCGATCCGGCCGTCGGTCGACACGGAATACGTCCCGGGGACGCCCCCGTCGACCGGCCGGACCAGGTAGAAGAAGACCTGGTTGGGGGCCGGGTCGACCGTGTCCGGGAAGTTGGCGGTGTCGGTCTCGGCGAGATCGTTCGCCAGGCAGGTGACCGGCCCCAGATCGATCGCCCCTCCCGCCGGATGGATCGACTGGATGTTGCCGCGGATGGCGTCGAACAGGGCACCGGGCTTGAACCCCCAGCGCATCACCGTCTGCCCCCCGCCGATCATGTCGAGCATCTGCATCGGGTCCCCCGAGACCGTCTGGTTCAGGAGGATCGTCAGCGTGTCGGAGAAGCTGTCGGCCACCGCGAGGTCCGGCTTCGAGTCGAGGTTGAAATCGGCGACCGCCAGGCCCACGGGAAGGTCGCGCGTGCCGTAGCTGCCGGCGTCGGTGAAGTGCCCGGTGCCGTCCCCGAAGAGCAGGGTGACGTCGTTGGCGTCGGCGTTCCCCACGGCGATGTCCAGCCGGCCGTCCATGTTGAAGTCGGCGAGGACCACGGCGACGGGGGACAGCCCGACCGGGACCTCGATGCTCGGCGGCGGCGGGGTGCCGCGCAGGACGATGGTGATGCTGGCGTCGCCGGTGTTGGCGACCACCAGGTCGAGGTTGCCGTCGCCGTCCACGTCGCCGCGCGCGATCCCCATCGGCGCCGGGCCGACCGTGTAGGACACCGGCGTCCCCGTGATGCCGCCGACGCCGTTGGACAGGGCGACGGAGCAGGAATTCGTCTGGCTGAAGGCTATCGCCGCGTCCTCGAAGGCGTCGGCGTTGAGGTTCCCGAGCACGATGTCGGACGGCTTCGAGGCCAGCGTGGTGCAGAGCGAGTTCCCGAAGGCGCTCGGGCCCGACGCCCCCGTGCCACGGCGCGTGCACAGCTGGTTCGAGGTCTCGCAGACGACGGCGAGATCCGGGAACAGGTCCCCCGAGATGTCGCCGGACGCCACGGAGACCGTCCCGACGCAGCCGGTCGTGAAATTCGTGCGGTTGAAGGAGGTGCCGCTGTTCGCCAGGTAGGAGACCGATTCGCCGGCGTTGTTCGCCGTCGCCAGGTCCGGGATCCCGTCGCGGTTGAAGTCGTCGGCCACGATCGCATACGGGGTCGTTCCGGTGGCCGTGCTCGGCCCGGGGGTCGGGAAGGTCCCCAGGCCGTCGCCGTAGTAGACCGTGACCGTGTTCGAGCTCTGGTTCGCCGAGGCCACGTCCGGCTTGCCGTCCCGGTTCAGGTCGGCCGCGGCCACCCCCTGCGGGAAGGAGCCCATCGGCAGGGTCACCTTCCCCCCCAGGAGGAACGAGCTCCCCGTGAGGTTCTGCAGGACGGAGATGGTGTTGCCGGTGAGGTTCACCGTGACGGCGTCCATCTGCCCGTCCTGGTTGAAGTCGCCGACCGCCGCGGTGTTCGGGACCGGCCCGGTGTTGACCATGGGCTGCGCGCTGAAGCCGCCGGCGCCGTTGCCGAGGTAAAGCGCCGCCTGGCCGACTCCGCTCACCTTCGACAGCGTCACGAGGAAATCGGTCTTGAGGTCGTTGTTGAAGTCGGCCGCCACGGTCGCCCGCGGCCCGAAGCCGGGGGACAGCGTGCTCGGCGAGCCGAACCCTCCAGCGGCATTCCCGAGGAAGATCGACAGGTTGTCGGCGCCGTAGTTGCAGACGACGAGGTCGAAGTTGCCGTCTCCGTTGAAGTCGGTGACGGTCATCCCCTGCGGCGACGCCCCGGTCGTCAGCGTGGTGTTCAGCGCGAACTGGCCGTTCCCGGCCCCCCTCCAGATCTGGATGGAGGTGGAGCCGTTGTTGACCACCGCCAGGTCGGCGAAGGTGTCGTGGTTGAAGTCGGCCGCCACGACCTGCTTCGGGTTGGTGCCCACGGTGTACTGCAGCGGGGCGGCGAAATGCCCCGCGCCGTCCCCCGCGGCGACGGCCAGGATCCCCAGCGCGGAGGAGACGACCGCCACGTCGACCTTCCCGTCGCGGTTCCAGTCCCCCACGGCGATCCCGCTCGGCGTGATCGGGAAGATCGAGGTGCTGATCGCCGGGAGGAAGCCGCCGTTTCCGTCCGCCAGGTTCACGGCGATGTCCTGGCTGCGCAGATTGCAGGTGATCAGGTCGGCGAGGCCGTCCCCGTTGGCGTCGGCGAAGGCCGTCCCCGAGGGAAGAGAGCCGGTCGGCAGCTCCAGGATCTTCTTGAAGGTGCCGTCCCCGAACCCCTTGAGGAGCGCGATGCTGTCGCTCTGCTGATCGACGGTGACGACGTCGATCAGCGTGTCGCCGTCGAAGTCGACGGCGATGGCGCCGACCGGCTGCCTGCCGACGCCGACGTCGCGCCGGGATTTCAAAGACGCCTGGGCATGGGCGGGCGTACGCGCCGTCCCCAGGATCAGGATCAGAGCGGTGACGGTAAAGATCGGAAGACGCAGGAAGATACCCTCGTGCCCTCTACGTTCCATCGAGCGGCGCCTCGACCTCACGTGGTCCAGAGTTCGGTGGAATTGGGCAAATCCCATGGTGCGAACTCTTTACATACGACATATAGGGCGGATGTCAAGCACAACTCCGGGTCATGTCGCGGACGGCATGACCGGCGCCCCCCGCATGAGTGAAGGTGTTATTTATGCAGGAGGGGGGACGTGGCGGAGAGGGTGGGATTCGAACCCACGGTGAGGTTTCCCCCACACACGCTTTCCAAGCGTGCTCCTTCAGCCACTCGGACACCTCTCCGCGGGAAGCGTGCGCCCAGGCTGTCGGAATTCCGGCGGATGATAGACCGCCCGCCGGGGGGAGTCAACGCGAGGTTCCGGCGGGGGCAGGCCGGCAGGGGAGCCCCCCCCTCGCACGGTACTTGCCAGCGGGCCGTCTTAGAGGGATGATCAGCAAGCCATCATGAACGCACTCAATCGTTGCCGTGCCGCGGTCCCGGTCCTGGTCGCCGTCGCCGGGCTGGCCTGCGGAGCGGGCGGCGTGGCGACGGGCGCCTCCGAGGCGCCGGCCCGGAACGAAGGGAGAGACATGACGACCTATACGAAGCCGTCCGATGCCGAGCTCAAGAAGCGCCTCACGCCGGAGCAGTACCAGGTCACGCAGCGCGAGGCGACCGAGCCGGCGTTCCGCAACCAGTACTGGGACAACCACGAGGCCGGCATCTACGTCGACGTGGTCTCTGGCGAGCCCCTCTTCTCCTCGCTCGACAAGTTCGAGTCCGGCACCGGCTGGCCGAGCTTCACGAAGCCGCTCGAGCCGGACAACGTCACGACCAAGGAGGACCGCCTGCTCTGGATGAAGCGCACCGAGGTGCGCTCGAAGCACGCCGACTCCCACCTGGGGCACGTGTTCGACGACGGCCCCAAGCCGACCGGCCAGCGCTACTGCATGAACTCGGCGTCGATGCGTTTCGTTCCGGTCGACCGCCTGGAGGCCGAGGGGTACGGCCAGTACCTGGCGCTGTTCGGGAAGGCGGGCACTTCGAACGGTCCGGCCGGCAAATCGGGGGCGAGCCCGTCGAAGCCGGGCTCGGCCGGGGGGGTGGTACCTGCCTCGGACAAGCGCACGGCCAGCGACTCGATCGCCAAGCGCGAGACGGCGATCCTGGCCGGCGGCTGCTTCTGGGGTGTCGAGGAGATCCTGCGCGCCATCCCGGGGGTGATTTCCATCGACGCCGGCTACACCGGCGGCAACCTGTCGAACCCGACCTACGAGGACGTCCACACCGGCCGGACCGGCCACGCCGAGGCGGTGCGCGTGGTCTTCGACCCGTCGAAGGTGTCGTACGAGGATCTGCTCGGCTGGTTCTTCCGCCTGCACGACCCGACGACCCTAAACCGGCAGGGGAACGACGTCGGCACGCAGTACCGCTCGGCTATCTTCTACCAGGACGACAGGCAGAAGCGCATCGCCGAGCAGGTGAAGACGAAGGTGGACGCCTCCGGCAAGTGGAAGCGTCCGCTCACGACGGAGATCGTCCCCGCGTCCGAGTTCTGGATGGCGGAGGACTACCACCAGGACTATCTCCAGAAGAACCCCGGCGGCTACACCTGCCACTTCCTGCGGGATTGATAAGTCGGGAGTGACGGGCCGCTTCGACGGCGCCGGGCGCCCGCCCGGCGCGCTCGGCCGCTACGGGCAGCCGATCGGGGCCACGCGCACTGTGCCGTCCGACCTCGCTCCGAGCGCGGTCCGGGCAGTGCCAGCCGGGTGGGCGTGGCCGACCAGGTAATAGTGGGCTGTGTTGACCGGCGGGCCGGCGAGGGTGGTGAGCGTCACGCTCGAGCCGATCGGCAGCGCCTGCGCCACATCGCATTGCAGTGATGCCAGGGTCGAGAGGGCCGAGTCGGGCAGGCTCGCCGACGTCGCCAATCCGTCGTCCGCCTGGATGCCTCGGAACGCGTCGTAGCCGGCGAGCGGGGCGGGCTGCGGCCTGGACGGCCAGGCGAGCGTCGTGACGCCGCTTCCGAGATCGTGCGACACGGCCAGGACGACGTCCGAGCCGTCCCCCGGGAAGACCTGGACGGAAGCGGTCGCGCCGGCGGCGCTGGTGCAGCTGAGGTCGCTCGAGCAGCGGACCTTCACGGCGTACGTCGTGTCGGTGGCCGGGGCGTCCTGGAAGAAGGTCTTGGCGCTCCAGTCCTGCGCCAGGCCGCCGTTTCTTTCGAAGCGGAACTGCGCGACGCCGTTGACGCAGGCGCCCGGAAGGATCGAGTCCACCGCCGAGACGCGGATCGGCATGCCGGTGGTCGCCACGAAGGCGCTGCCGTCGATCGGGTTCCCCACGAGGTTCGTGATCTTCAGCGCCGGCGACGTCCCCCGGTCGGTCCCCGCCGCGTTCTCGTCGCAGTTGTCGGTCTGGGCCGGGCACGCGGTGGATGGCCCCGGGTCGATATCGGGCAGGAGCGACCGCTGGCCGGTGAGGACGCCCGTGACCTGGATGTTGTCCAGCCACCAGCCGTCATCAGAATTGGTCGTCGCCCAGCCGCCTCCCACCTGGTAGTACGACTCAGCCGTAGGAGTGAACATCCAGGAGGTCCCGATCCAGCGGACCCGGATCCTCTGACCGAGGAACCCGGCCAGGTTGAACTTGGTCTGGACCCAAACACCTAACCCGCTGGGGTCCACTACACCGGGGCCCGAGCACCTGTTGGTCGTCGCGGGGGTCGTGCCGCTGGTGCTGCCGCAGAAGGCCCAAGCCCCCGACGGGAAGCACATCGTCTCGTGGATGCCGCGCGGGGCCGGGGGTGCCGTGCCGGCGTCAATCGGCGTGAACCGGCAGTAGTAGCCGGCCGAGAACTGACTGTACGAGCCCATCTGGTAGTCGTAGCCGTTCTGGAAGGGCACGAGCTTGTCCCATGCTCCCCACACGTCGCTGTCCGGATAGGGATCCAGGTCGACCTGCACCTGGACGTCGCCGCAATCCACGCACTGCGTCGCAGCGACACCCGAAACCCCGTTGCCGGCCACGATCAGGGTGATGATATGGAACATCGACAGCTCCAGATCGCCCGGTCGCGGGAAGAGCGCCAGGTTGATCGGGGCGGAGACGAACGCCTCCAGGGCGCGGAAGTGGGTCGTGTCACCAGCCCAGGCGTTCTGCAGGTCGAAGTGCGCCCCCATGTGGAGCGAATTCGGGGTCGAGAGCGCCTTCTGTCCGTTGGCCGGCGTCCGGTACGAACAGCCGCCGGAGCAGCCGCCGGTCCCGTTGACTCCGCCGCCGCTCTCGAGGTTCGGACAGTTGGTCGCGCCGGGCGGGCAGTGGAAGTGCCAGTCCATCGGGTAGTCCGGGTCGAGGATGCAGCCCGGGTTCCCCTGTTCCGGGGTCATGAAGAGGCCACAGGGCACGGCGCCGACGACGTCGAAGTCGACCCCCGAGTCGGTGCCCCGCTGATAGAAGCCGCGGTAAGTCTGGCCCGTCCCCTCGTCCGTCGCGCGGAACGTGTCGTTGATCGTGAAGTTGCCGTCCCCGTCGCGATCGACGTCGAACGTCTCTAGGAGCGTGCCATCGTCGGCTGTTCCGGGCAGGTTGTCCGGTCCGTTGATGAACACCTGCGGCGGCGGAAAGTCCAGATCGGCGCTCAGCTTGAAGCACACGGGGGAAGCGGTCCCCGCGGACTCGTTGGCGACCACCGACAGGCACAGCTCGATTTGTGCCGCGTCCTGCAGCGGCAGCGTCTGGAGCGTGTCGCTGGCGCGGAACTGGAATCCGGGCAGCAGCGGATCGAGGCTGCCGAGGGTGATCGTCGAGCCGGACCCGAAGAACCCCGACGGCAGGCTGGCGACCGACAGGGTCGGCTGCGTGATGCAGGCGACGTCCGGGTCCCTGGACGACAGGGTGAACCGGGCGTCGGTCAGGGCCGGCCCCGTGTTCTGGATCCGGACCGTGACCCGGCCGGTCTCGCCGGTATCGGGGAAGATGTCGTGGTCGCCGTCGATGTCCAGGTAGTCCGCGCTCAGGACCGAGTAGCGGGCCAGAGGCAGGACGCGGCAGGAGATGGACCCCTGGAAGGTGACCAGGTCGTCCGGGACGCCGTCGAAATCGTCGTCGGA
>Ga0075421_100013642_pt1 | contig 10136 bp, 12 predicted proteins | sample SoiMetdeltSBSDD5_FD_75292 | JGI IMG/M metagenome (GOLD analysis project Ga0075421, IMG submission 75292) | Bulk soil microbial communities from a Populus tree surrounding site in Tennessee, USA - Soil MetaG P. deltoides SBSDD5 | ecosystem: Environmental > Terrestrial > Soil > Tree plantation... | reverse complement strand
CGAAGCCGAGGTGCAGTATGTCGCCGGATGACCGCGTCCGGCTCCAGCACATGGTTGACGCCCTCACGGCGGCATCGAAGTTCGTTGAAGGGCGGAAGCGAAGCGACCTCGACGCAGATCAAATGCTGGTGTTCGCCCTGGTGCGTGCGGTCGAGGTCATCGGCGAGGCTGCATCCAGGCTATCGAGCGAGGGGCGAGCGGAGTTGAACACGGTGCCCTGGAGCAACATCATCGGCATGCGCAACCGCCTGGTCCACGCCTACTTCGATGTCGATCTCAACATCCTCTGGAACACCGTGACCCAGGCGCTACCGACCCTGCGCGCACAGATTCGGCCGGTGCTGGAGAAGCCGGCGTGACGTGCTTCCAAGCTCGGGGTCGCCGGTTCGAACCCGAGTCCTTCACCCGCAGGTACCACCGGCCGCCACGCTGAAACACGCTCGCCACTTTCAAGCCCCCTTCCGCGCCGCTTGGGCACCTTGCTGTCTGCGTCCACCTTCGGATCCTTCGCCTCCAGGTATCGGGCCACCGCTCGGGCTCCCCGAGCGCCTCCCCGGTGAAGGCGCTGCGGGCGGCCACCGGTGAGCGGACCCCAGGTCACCGCTCGCGCGCGTCGCGCTTTCCAGGCATGGTCTGGTCCTACCGGACCTCCCTGCTTGCCGGACTCGGACGAGTCCAGGAGACGTGACATGGATCGCTCGGCGCGTCGGTCCTCGATTGGGGTGGTGGCGGCCCTGGCCCTGGCCGGCTGTGGCGGCCCCGGCTCCTTCCAGGGGACGGTGGACGGGCTGACGCTGGCCGTGAAGGACAGCCTCTTCCTCGCGTACAACCCTGGTGGCGACCAACTCGCCTTGTTGGTGCTGCTGATGACCGACAAGCCTGGCCTCTGCGAGGCGATGAAGGCCGGGAACATCTTCAGCAACACGACCTACTTCCAGGCCGCCCTGGGCGATTCCCTCTCCGACCCGAGCGCCCTCCCCCCGCCCGGCGACTTCATCGTCACCAATGGCTTTGCCCCCCCGGCCAGGTTCACCTTCGCCACTGTCTTCAGGACCGATGCCAGTTGCGGCTTGCCAGCGAGCGTTGACGGGCACGACGGAACGGTCAGCGTCCGCCAGTACCGGGCGCAGTCGGGCGGCTCCATGACGGGTACCTTCGACGCCACTTTCGGCACTTTCGAGCCGGCCGGACACGCCACCGGCGACTTCAACGCGGACTTCTGCGACGTCCCCTCCGTCGCCAGCGGCTGCCAGTAGCCGCCGGGAGCCCTCGGCGCCTGCGGCTACAGGTTTCATGTTTCTGCTCTCACCTTCCTGGGTCTGCTGATGGCCCCGCTTCACCACTCCGACTTGCACCGGATCAACCTGAGTGAACCCGCCCCCCCCGATCCGCGGTCAACTCCTACTGCATCAGGGCCGCCGCTGTTGCGTTCCTGATGCAGATCGCCCGCTCGCTATGCGCTCCCGTGCGGCGGAAAGGACAACGAGATGCCCAGCGGCGTGCACCGTAGCGTGAGCCGCCTCAGAAGTGCACCAGCAGGTGGAGCGACGCAGTGTCGCGGCCGTTGGTGCTGGGGACGAGCAGGGCGGTGGGGGCGCTGTGCTTGGGGATGAATACCCCAATCAGGCCGCCGACGAGCATGCCAGGGAGGGACCCTGCGATGCCAAACATGACGCCGCAACTGACCGGGGATTCGTGGAACGGAAACCCACTGCGCTCCTCGGGGCAAGCCAGCACCCCTGCCGTGGCGCCGGCCAGGATGCCGGCGCCGGAGCCGATCAACATGCCTTCCACTCCAAAGCTCTGCGGATCATTCGCGCGGTCCTCCGCGAACGCAGGCGAGGAGCACAGCATGCTGCTGATGACCCCCAACGAGACGATTCGAGTGCGCATGCCCGGAACGAAGCCAGTTGCGTGCCGGACCAGGTGGCGAGCGGCTCCGGGCACTTGAGCTCGGGCGTGTGCAGAGTGGTTCACTGAACGTGCGCAAATCGTTGCGCCAGCGTCCAGCCGCACCGCAGCTAGATCGTCGAGGCTGAGCCCGCCGCTCCGGCCTCGGCACATCAGAGGCCGACGCTGATGCGCTCCTGATGCAGATCGCCTGCGCATCCTGCTCTCCCGTGCGCGTAATGCGCGTCCTGCACCCAGCAGATCCACCAAGTTGGCGGAACCAGGGCACCTCGCATGACCTTCCCAAGCTCGGGGTCGCGGGTTCGAACCCGGTCCGCCGCTCAGTGAGAAGCCCCGGTTTCGCGAGGTTGCGGAGCCGGAGCTTCTTCGTTGTGGTGCATCGGCAAGAGGTGATGTACCGGGTGAAGCAGATCTCCGTCCAGACGCTCGCGTGCAGTGCACGAAAGCTGGAGGACTCGGCCTGCTGTCGCTGCTGAGCGAGTGGGTCGCCGCCGGCAACTTGACCCTCTGAAGGTGGCGGCGGACCGGAAAACGCCGGGCCTCGAGCGCCTTCCGGAGCTGAACGTCCTACCCGGCATGAAAGACCACTATTTCATCTGGATCGCCTGTCAACTCCGTACGGTCCGCCGCTCACTCGAACAGCGTCCCCTGGTCCGCCCAACTCGGGCTGGCCTTGGCGCGCGACGTGAAGTAATTTGCGGGCCGATGAGCGAGGGACTGCGCACTTTCGAGGAAATCTTGGAGGCGGCTCGGCGCCTGCCAGAGCCGGAGCAGCACCGACTCGCCGACGAGCTAGGGAACGGCCATGAGGCTCCGCCCGAAGAGCGGCGGCGAGACGCGCTGAAGCGCTGGCGAGCGCGAGCCGGCACTGGCCACTCGGACCTCACGGATGTGTCCGAGAACAAGAACAAGCACCTGGCTGACATCTACGCGACCAAGCCGTGAAGCGGGTCTTTGTCGACAGCAGCGCATTCTTTGCTGACGTCGTGGCGGAGGACGCGCACCATGGCCCCGCACGAGCGTTGCTCGATCAATCGGTCTCCGACGGATGGGAGCGCGTCACGACCAATGCGATCGTGTTCGAAATCTATACACTCCTGATCAAGAAGGCGCGCAATGGGCGCGCGCTGGCGCTTGGTTTGCTCGACGACATTGAGGCCGGTGTCTGCACCGTCGTTCGGATCGGTCAGGAGGATGAGACCAGAGCGATCGAGATTCTTCGAGGCCACGACGACAAGGCGTATTCATTCTGCGATGCACTGAGCTTCGCCGTCATGGAGCGGTTGGGGCTCACGGAAGCCATCGCCTACGATCGCGACTTCCAGACCTACGGAAGGTTCACCCTGTTGTAGGTCCAAGACCCGAGCCGCCGCTCACTCGAACAGCGTCACCTGGTCCGGCCCGAGCACAGGCACCGCTCAGGGCTCGATGGTGATCTGCACGCTGACGGCCTGGAGGACGGGGAGCGCGCTCTCGTCGGTCGTCAGGAAGTAGCTGAGGTCGCACTGGTCGACGCCCTCGCAGCGAAGCAGCTCGGGCCTCCGCGACCCGCCGAACTGGAGGAGTGCCGGTCCCGGCGGCGCGTCCGCGGGGATGGTGTAGCCCTGCTGGAACGCGGTCGCCTCGATGTCCCTGAACGTGGTCGCGTTGCCTACCGGGATCGGGGAGATCAGCGAGCCGCTCATCTGCGAGACCTCGTCGCTGGCCGGCGCCCAGGTGAAAGTCAGCGTGGAGCCTGGGCGGATGTGACCGTCCGCGGGCGGCGTCATCGTCACCGCCGGGGTGGCGCCGAGGTTCCGCAGCACTGCGGTGACGCGGGCGTCCCCGTCCTCCAGGACGAGCTCCGTCTCCTCGCTCCCGACCATGCTCGGCGGGAAGGAGAAGGAGGGCCGGAAGCACTGCGGCCCGGAGGGGCTGGGGCCGGGGGCGAGGAGCCGGAGCACGCCCACGTCCCCGCCGCGGTCGAGGACGGGCGCCGCCTGGCCGTTCACCGTCGCCTTCGCATCGCCCGACAGGGACATGCAGCCACCCGACTGGTCGTAGGCGAGCACGACCTCGAACGCGTCCAACCGTTGCTGGCTGATCGAGGTGGTGGAGAGAAACAGCGTGGTCTGCGTCGCGGTCCCCAGGGTGGGACCGCCTCCGCCGCAGGCAGAGAGGCAGAGGAGGGTCGCGGCGAGGAAGGGGGGGCGGCTCATGTCCCATCCCCCTGCACGGCGGATGCCGCCGCCATCTCTTCGACATCCCTGCCGAATTCCCCGCGCATCCCCGTATGTGGCGCTGCACGGTGTGCAGGCAGTTGCCCACAAACCCGGCCACATCCTTGAAGGCGGCGGCTCGCGCGAATCAGGCCGAGCCAGAGGACCTGCGTCTCAAGTGTCAAAGATTTGCCGATAACCTGATCAAAGTAATCCCAGACTGGGTCGTGGGCCTTCACGATCTCGATTGCGTATCTCTCCGGTTCCTGAGGCATCTCGTTAAGGCGCAGTGCGGTCGAGTGCGGTTTTCGAACGTGTGTACGGATCCACCGGGGATGAGGGGTCGGCCGGCCAGTGCCCGGCACCATGCCTTTCTGAGCCGGCCCGGAGCCACCCCGCTGAGCCAGATCGCGGCTCCCCGCGCTCGTCCACCTCCTCGTGCTGTTTCATCAGGTGGCGTAGCAACGGGGGCGCCCAGGGCCAAGCGTGAAGACCGCGGAGCACAGACGGTCAAATGACGCGAGAGCTAACACCCGTTCCCGCGGCCGGGGCACAATCGCAGGATGCGCCTCCAGGCCCTTTGCTTCGCGCTCACCCTCGCCGCCTCCGGCTGCTCCCACTGGGGCCGCATCAGCCCGCACGACCCGCGGGTCCGCTTCACGGGGCGGGTGGAGCGCGGCGATCCCTCGGGCCCGACGTTCTCGAACATCGGCACGTCGGTCGCGCTGCGCGTCAACGCCCCGGTGGTGCGGCTGCACATGGGGGAGCTACCGCACGAGGGGGGCCGCTACGGGCTCGATCACTTCGAGCTGGTGATCGACGGGCGGCCCGCCGGTGTCGTCGCGGCGTCGGCGCCGGACTGGTGGCAGACCGTGGAGTTGGAGCCGGGCGAACACGTGGTGGAGCTCTACAAGCGCAACGAGCCCAACGTCGGCCGGGCGCAGTTCCTGGGCGCGGAGATCCCGTGGTGGGCGAGCCTCCTGCCGGCACCTCCCCGCCCGGCCCGCCGCATCGAGCTCGTCGGCGACTCGTACTCCACGGGGGCGGGCAACCTCGGCCCGGGTCCGGAGTGCCCTTATCACTCGGCGACGACGGACGGCTACCGGATCTACGGGGCGATCGCCGGGCGCGACCTTGGCGCCGAGGTGCACTTCATCGCCTGGAGCGGGCGCGGGGTGGCCCGGAACTACGATCTCACCCGCGCCGACACGCTTCCACAACTCTACGAGCGCACCATCCCCGAGGACCCGGAGAGCCGTTGGGACTTCGCGCGCTGGACGCCGCAGGCGGTCGTCCTCTTCATCGGCAACAACGACTTCAACCGACCTGACCCCGACGTCCCAGCCTTCGAGCAGGGCTACTTCAACTTCGTGATGCGCATCCGCGGGCGCTACCCGGACGCCTACTTCTTCTGCGCCTACCCCAACGTCAGCGACGAGTGGGAGGCGGGCCAGCGCCTGGGCACGCGCGCCCGCGAGGCCCTGGACCGCGTCCTGGAGCGCCTGCGGAAGGCCGGCGTCACGCGCCTGAAGACCTTCACGCTGGCGCTCCCCGCGCCGGAGCACGGCTTGGGCTGTCTCTGGCATCCTCCCATCCCCACGCACCTCGCCTGGTCCCAGCGCCTGCGCGAGTTGATCGCGGGGACCATGGGCTGGGGTGCAGGTCGCGAGGTTGATTGAGGCTGATACGATCCCGTGGACGGGTTGATTAGCCTGTTTCTACTCCGTCGTCGTGGTCGTTGTCGAACGCCTTCTCGGGTAGCTGTTCGCCTGTAGGGCCGGTGTGGATGGAGGGGCCTGGGGAAGGGCTCATAAAGGTCCGGGCGAGGTACATGAGTTACGGATCGTCAACGTCTGGCAGGCGACCATCATCGGTGGCGACGATGCGGCGTAGTTGCTCAGGCGGGCCCAGCCCGGCGATGGCGGTGGTCAGCCAGTGGATGGGCCACTCCGACGTGAACCTGACGGTGGCTGCTACACCTGACGCGCCGGCGATGGTTGAGGAGGAGTGGCTCTCGCCCTACGACGGTTTCTGATTCTTCTGTTGCTCGCGCAGTGCCTTCAGATGGGCATCGAAGTCCGGCTGTTGCGCTCGAGCGTGCGCCACCGCCTCACGGCAGGCTTGGAGCTTGTTGGCAAGGTCTGGCGCGCCCAACAAGACCTCTGGGTGTGCGGTCACCAATTCCTCGAGGTGCTTCAGCGAGCGTGCGTCCGTAGCGTTGACTTGTGTAGCCAGCACAAACAAATCCGCAGCCTCCTGGTACTTTTTTTCGCCCTGGAGGGCGAGTGCGAGATTCTTGAAGGCGTTGGGCCGGTCCGAGGCGATGGCAATCGCCGCGCGCAGGTATGTCGCGGCCTCGCCAAACTGTCCGAGCTGATTGAGGCAGTAGCCCAAGTTGTTGTGAATCCAGTACCACGCGGGCGAATCCTCTGCCTCTTCCGCGAGTCCTGCTCGGTAGTAGCGGGCCGCTCCAGCGAAATCTTCGACCTGTTCGTAAAGCTGGCCCATGGCCAGATAGCACGAAGCACGCTCATCTGAAGCCTCGGCTAAGGCAGCAAGCTTGCTTACATATTCAAAGGCTTCTTCCTGGCGATCTGTCTCGCTATAAAGCACGGCAAGTTGCCAAAGCGCGTTCTTCGATTTGCCGTCCGTGTCCCTGATTTCCTGGAGAAAGAAATTTTCTATTTCCTTGGCTGTCATGGCGATCCCATGTGGAAGCCGAGGAACCGTGAAGCGGAAGAGCGGATCAGTCATGGCCCAAAATCATCGCTGCATCGGCCTGCCATGCCAAGCTCTGGAGTGCGGACGATCGGTTCCGTGGCGTGGGGTGGCCCCACCCCTGTAAGCGGTTCGTGTTCTACCCGGGGGGACGCCCTACAGCCGGAGGGTAGCCGACACAGTCGCGCGATGTCTTCAGCAGGAGATCGATCGCCCGGCCACCGGGTCATAGCCAGGGATCTCCCCATAGCCCGCGCGGAAGGGGAGGTCCGAGCGAGCGGACTGATGAGCCTCCTCAGCGCTTCAGGAACGCTCATCGGCACGGTGCGCGAGGGCTCGGACCGAGTCTTCTTCCGCTTCCACACCTTGTTGAAGGAGAGCCACAAGTACCCAATCTGCGCCATCGGAGCAGAGGACTTCCTGGGCCATGGCCCCGGCGTTGCCAAGACCACCTCGGGCCCTCGCCCGCCTGCGTCGGAGCTGAACCCGCAGTACATCCTCATCACGACCGGCGAGTTCAAGATCCGCGTGGCGCCGTACATCCCTCCCGGTGGCAGTGGAGGCGCGTAGGGGTAAGCCTTCGGCAGCGGCTTCAGCGCGGTCCACCTCGACGGCGATCTGGGATCCGGCCGAGGTGGCGAGCGCTCTTCGACGTGCAGGAGGAGCCCGGCCGGTGGTCTTGACTTGCATGTCGAAATGCATACCATTCTGGTATGCCGGGTACGAAGCTGTACTGGACGCTGGTCTTCACCGACGACAGCCTCGAGCACCTGGCCGAGCGAGGAATCGATGCGGACCACATTGCAGATGCTGTCTTCGGCAAGCACGGACCGGTCCGCGTGCGGCGAGGTGGGCGCGGCCAGAGCGAGCGGTGGTTCGTGGTCGCGCCACTGGTCGAGGGCGAGCTTCTCACCTGCGTCCTCCGCGCAGCCGAGCTGCGCGATCTTGAAGCCGGGGGAGCCTTCGTGATCCCACCGACGGGGCTGCCGGAAGAGCCGGCGTCCTTCTCCGAATCCATGCGCCTTTGCGTCAGCGCGCGTCTGTCTGACGAGGACGAAGCACGTAGCTACCGCGCGTGGCGCCGCAGCAAAGGAGGACGATGATGAGCACCAAGAAGGGGAAGATCCCAAAGTTCCGGAGCGACCAGGAGGAACGGGCGTTCTGGAGCAAGCACAGCATCGAGGAGTTTGGAGGCGGCCTGGAGGACCTCGATGTCGAGATCCGACCCACGCGAACTGAGCAGATCGCCCTCCGCCTCTCCAAGGATGACTTGACCGCCCTTCGAGCCCTCGCCAAGAAGCGAGGCGTTGGCCACACGACGCTCGCTCGGAGCGTCATCGAACAGTGGTTGGAGAAGGTCCGCGAGAAGCGCGTCTCGTAGTCCAGGGCGAGATCAACGCATGTCGCCGAGCAGTTCGGCGCGCACGCTGCCTCCTCGCGCGCCTGGGTCTCCTCCCAGCTTCGCCCTTGCGCACGTCCTCTCAGGGTTCACCGAAAAATTTGGCTCCGTTTGTCCCATCCTTGTCCCCCGGGCCCCGTCCTCCGAGACGACGAAGGCCGGATCCACCGAGGAGAATTCCCAGCGGATCCCGCCTCCTCTCACTGAGCGGCGGACGGGCCACGAACCCGCGCCCCCGAGCTCGGGAAGCTCGTGCTCCGCCCAGCGCCGTACCGCCTACGGCGACGCGCCGCCCGCGGCCTCCTGGGCGCCGCCGCCGCCGAGCGAGGCGGACTTCTCCGGCTCCGCCGGGCGCTGGGGCGGCAGGCGTCGCTCCGGGACGGACACCGGCGGCGGCACCGGGCACCTGGTGCAGGGTCCCTGCAGCGGCACCTGGAGCACCTGGGAGAGGCGCAGCATGCTCCCCTTGATCCGGTTCGCCTTGCGGAGCAGCGCCACCGAGCTGCCGTAGCGCGCGGCGATGCCTCCCAGCGTGTCGCCCCGCCTCACCTTGTGGAAGCGGATGTTCTGCTCCGGCCGCATCGCCAAAAGCGGCGCCACCCGCCGGCCCAGCTCCTGCGCGCGCGGGCTGAAGAAGCGCACGTGGAGGTGGTCGCGGTGCCTGCGCGCGTGCTTCACCAGCGGGTCCGGATACGCGAACAGCGAGTCCAGCCAGGCCTTGTCCTCCCCGGCCTTCAGCGCGTGGTCGTACAGCACCTTCTGGACCCTCCGGTCCAGCAGCACCATCTGCACGTCGGCGAGGGTGACCATCGCCTTCAGCAGCGCCCAGGTCTTCGCCACGTCGATGTACTTCTCGCGGGCGCGCACCCGCACCGGCTCCGCGGACGGGTAGTAGAAGGCCAGGTCCACGTCCCGCCCGTTCTGGTGGCTCTTGTGCGGCCGCAGCCAGCCGCCCTCCCGGCCGCTGATCTGGTTCACCCGCAGGGGCGGCGCCTCCGGGTACAGCGACCGCACTTGCCGGACGGCGGCGATCACCGCGTCGATGGTCTCCCGCGTCGCGTACGAGCGCTCCGGGTCCACCACCATCCACCCGTCCCCCTCCGGGAAGCGCTCGCCGTTCACCAGCCGGCCCTCGTCCGTGAAGCCGATGGAGATGGACCCCAGCGCCTCCGGCGACTCCTTCCACAGCCGCTGCAGCACCTCCGGCGGGAGGTCCGCGGTGTAGCGGATCTCCGGCGTCCCCGGCGGCACCACCACGTCGTGGGACTCGCCCTCGTCGGCGGAGGGCACCCCGGCCAGCTCGTCGTCGTCCGGGTTCGTCCCGTCGTCGGACCCGGACATCTCCTCCTCTCGAGCCAGCGCCGCGGCCTCCTCCTCCGCCGCGGCCGCGGCCGCCGCCTCCCGCGCGTGCGCGTCGGCGATCTCCGCGGCGGAGGCGGTCACCGGCGCGGGCGCGACCGCGGCGCGCGACAGGGTGCAACCGGCGGCGATGAGGACCAAGGCGGGAGGGAGGCTCGCGAGTCTCGACATGTCGCTTGAGTGCTCCAGGAAATTACGCCAGGAACGCTCGGCACCCGGCGCGCAATCCGATTCCGGACGCGAACTGTACCTCGCCCGCGCCCGTCCCACCGCATTCACGACCTTCTGCTCCCCCGCGCTCGTCGGCTCGCCGGACGTGCCCGGCGAGCCACAGCCCGGGCCAGACCTACATTGTCGCGCCCCGTCCTACGTCGGCTTGGACGGCTTGCCGGCGGCGGCGTCCGCCAGCGCCAGCGGCATCCTCCGCAGCCGCTTCCCGGTGGCGGCGAACACCGCGTTGGAGACGGCGGGGGCGATGCAGGGGACCCCCGGCTCGCCCACGCCGCTGGGGTCCTCGGTGCTCTGCACCAGGACGGTCTCGATGACCGGCG
>Ga0075421_100013641_pt1 | contig 10136 bp, 4 predicted proteins | sample SoiMetdeltSBSDD5_FD_75292 | JGI IMG/M metagenome (GOLD analysis project Ga0075421, IMG submission 75292) | Bulk soil microbial communities from a Populus tree surrounding site in Tennessee, USA - Soil MetaG P. deltoides SBSDD5 | ecosystem: Environmental > Terrestrial > Soil > Tree plantation... | reverse complement strand
AAGCAAGAGCCAAAATATGAGCAATCCAAAAATGCCTACGGCATCCATAATTAGCGTCTCCCGCAGCTTCCCCCTTTGCATTTCTTGCGAGCGTCTTCGAAGTAAGGCTGGCCTTTAGAGACAGCGGCATTGCAGTATTGCGTGGCCGTCCATTCGCAGAAAGTTCTTGCGTAGTTATATCTTTGGCAACGATTCTTCATGCATGCGCAAAAGCGGTCGTCACACTCCGGCCGTGACGGCTGCGCCCAACAGTTGTCGTAACAATTGTCATGATTCCGACAACAAGAACTAAAGGGGAAAAGAAAAGGATTGTCTGGCAGCAACCCCTCGGCTATGCCACTGCCGCAGGTATCAAGCCCAAAGAAATCCCTGTTCCGAACTGGGTTCGCTATAGCATAAAGGTATGTGTTGACGCCGGCGTCAAGTCCTATCGGATCGCTCTCCACGTACCGCCCCGCCCACGGATCGTAATCCCTGAAGTAGTTGTAGTGCAGTCCCGTCTCCCGGTCGAAATATTGCCCTGGGAACCTGAGATTGCAGGTAAACGTCCCGATGCCGCCCGGATTTTCGTCGGGCGCGTTGGCACCGAACGGGTCCAGATTATCCCAGCGCCAGACGACCTGGCGCGTGCTGTTCGTGATGACGCGCGGCGTATTCAGATGATCCGTATGAATGAAGTACGTCTGCTGCTGCGGTGTGGTCTGTACAGCCTGCGGCGTCCACGCTTCCAGCTCGATGATCCGGGAGTAGGTTTCGCGGGCACCATTCACGACAACCCGTATTCGATCCGTGGTGATCGGCGCAAACGTGAAGCGGCGCCATACGAGATTGTTGCCCGTGACGTTGCCAGCCGGCACATCGACCCAGCTACTTCCGTTCCAATATTGCACCTGAAAATCTGTGACGCCATACCGCGTGAACGTCATCGACGCAGTCGGCTCCGCTGGCTCGGTATAGTTATCCTGAACCGTGAATACGTCGATTTCCCCGATCGTCTGCACACCCTTGAAATTCACCTGCAGCCAGTCCGGAAAGGCATCGGGGGTCATGTCGTTCCAGCCGCCGCCGAAGCCCCATTTCAGCCCTCTGCGATCGCCGTCGTTCGCACCTGACGCAGGGAAGGTATAAGCAGTCGTACCGAAGGTTCCTGCGTAGGAAGTGGACGCGGTGGCGATCGCACCGTTCGCTTGCGCAGCGACGTTGATCGCACCGGCGCCCGTGGCGCTGACGGTGATCAGCCGAGCTGCCGAAGTGCTCACGGCAGGCGGCGTGGCATCGTCGTAGACCTTCGCAGTGTAGCTGTGCGTACCCGCCGCGACATTTCCGTCCGTGTAGGTATAAGCATCGGCTAAAGGCACGGTGACGGTGGCGATGAGCGTGTTGTTCCGATAGAACTCGACTTTGCTTATGCTGCCGTCAGAATCTGCCGCGGTGGCCGAGAGGTTCACCGTGGCGGGTGACCCCAGCATGCTGTTATTCGCCGGCGAAGTGAGCTCGATTCTTGGCGCGACGTTCGGGGCATCGACCTTGGCGGCCGTCCACGCCTCCACTTCGATGATGCGCGAGTAGGTCTCCAGCGCCCCGTTTACGACCACCCGGATGCGATCCGTCGTAATCGGCGCAAATGTGAAGCGTCGCCATACGAGGTCGTTGCCGGTGACGTTGCCGCCTGGCACATCGAGCCAGGCGCTTCCGTTCCAGTACTGCACCTGAAAGTGCGTGATGCCATATCTCGTGAAAACCGTGGACGAGCTCGGCTCGGCCGGCGCTGTGTAGTTGTCCTGTATCGTGAAAACGTCTATTTCGCCGATCGTCTGCACGCCGCTGAACTGGACCTGCAACCAGTCGGGAAAAGCATCGCCGGTCATGTCGTTCCAGCCGCCGCCGAAACCCCAATTCAGTCCCTTGCGATCGCCGTTGATTGCGCCAGCCGCCGGGAACGTATAGGCCGTGTCACCGAACTTCCCGGCGAATGCCGTCGACGCGCTCGCTACGCCGCCGTTCGCGTGTGCCGCGACGTTAAGAGCGCCTGCCGGTGTGGCACTCACGCTCACTAGACGGCCGCCCGAATCCGCCACTGCGGGCGGCGTGGCGTTGTCGTAGACCTTTGCGGTATAGCTGTAGGTGCCGACACTTACATTGGCGTCGGTAAATGCATAGACGCCGGACGTCGGACTGGAAACCGTCGCAATGAGCGCACCGTCTCGATAAAACTCGATTTTGCTCACGCTGCCGTCCGGATCAGCTGCGGTGGCCGACAGATTCACGGTCGCAGGGGCCGTAAGCATCGTGTTGTTCGCTGGCGCGGTGAGCTTGATCGTCGGGGCGCCAGATGCGGTCCACGCTTCCACCTCGACGATGCGGGAGTAGGTTTCCAGCGCACCATTCACTACGATCCGAATGCGATCCGTGGTGATAGGGGCAAACGTGAAACGGCGCCATACGAGATTGTTGCCGGTGACCTTGCCCGCGGGTACGTCCAGCCAGCCGCTCCCATTCCAATACTGCACCTGAAAGTCGGTAATGCCATACCGCGTGAACGTCATCGACGGATTCGGCTCCGCTGGCGCGGTGTAGTTATCCTGGACGGTGAAGACGTCGATTTGCCCGATCGTCTGCACACCTTTGAAATTAACCTGCAGCCAGTCCGGAAAGGCATCGGGTGTCATGTCGTTCCAGCCGCCGCCGAAACCCCATTTCAGCCCTTTGCGATCGCCGTCGTTCGCCCCTGACGCAGGGAAGGTATAAGCAGTCGTGTCGAAGGTGCCGCCGTAAGCAGTCGATGCGCTTGCTACGCCCCCATTTGCCTGCGCGGCCACGTTGACCTGCGCGAATGCCGATGAAACGCCAACAAGCGCAAGCAGGATGGCCACCAGTCCGCAATATAGTCCACGGAGCAATCGCGTGGCTTCTGTGGGAACGAACGAGATTTCGAAGTCGTACACGGCCCTCTCCCCGGTGGAGTGTCTGGTGTCTTCTGAAACTGCTACTGAAGTACTGCCACTGGTATGTCGCCGAGGTAGACGTATTCCTTCTGTATGCCCCCGGCTGCCGTGCTTTCCGCTATCAAACGGCCGTGTAAATCGTAGTGATAGACGGTGTCTGCCTGCGGCGCGATCTTCCTGATGCGCTGCCCGAGCGCGTTCACTTTGTAGTCGGTCGCGCCTGCCGCGCTCGTCGCGCGTTCCATACGCCCACGCGCGTCGTAGCTATAGCTGTTGACGCCATCTGCGGTGACGCTTCCGACAGGGTCATGCGTGAAAGTGCGTGCGCCCGGGCCCGTAATGGCGGCAAGGCGATTGCTCGTCGTCCCGTAGCCGTAGCTTGCGGTAGCAACGCCCATTGTCTTCGTCAGGCGATTTCCTACCGCGTCGTGAGTGAAAGCCTGGGTTCCGCCGGGTCCCACGACATTGGTGAGACGATCGAGCGCGTCGTACGAATACGTGTTGGCATTAGCCGGTGAGCCGACGTCAGCGAGCGACTCGATTCGACTGCCGGAGTCATAACGCACCGCGAATGTTTGCGTCGCAAGCGTATAGCTCGCTATTCGCCCATCGGTATCAAAACCGCGGGCATACGTCTGACCGTTTCCGAACGTATAGCTCTTTGGTCCGCCGAAAGGCTGATACGCAACGCTGGAGACGATGACCCGGGTATCGCCATCTTTCTGAGCGGTGATCCCCCGGACGCGGCCGATGGCATCGAACGTGTATGCCAGCACGCGGCCACCTGGATACGTTATCGTGGCGAGCCGCCCCTGCGCATCGTAGCTGTAGCCCGTCGTGTACGCGACGCCGTTGATCGTACGGGCTTCGCCGATCAGTCGGCCTTTCTGATCGTACGAGTAGACCGTCGTACTGCCGGGCTCGGCGATCTGCGTGAGACGGCCTTTCTGGTTAGGACCGTCGTCGTACCTGTAGATGTGGGTCGCGGTGAGAACCGGCCCAGGTCCGAAATACTCGACCTTCGTCACCCGGTTGAGCGCGTCGTACGTATATCGGCTCTGTTGGCCCTTCGCGTCGGTCGCAGTGATGAGATTGCCCGCCGGATCATAGGTATTGGTCGTCACGCCTGTGTCAGGCGATACGAGCTGATTGAGATTGCCCAGGCCGTCATACGCGTAGCTCGTCCTCAGCGTACGAGGATCCGAAACGGAGACGAGATGATCGCGGGCGTCATAACCGTAGCTCACCTGGCCCGCCAGTGGGTCCGTCACCCGAACGAGACGATTCAGCGCGTCATACGCGTTCGTTCTGACATCCAACGTGCCGGCGAGCGGCCCGTCGATCGACATGACGTTGCCCTGGTTGTCGTAACCGTACGTCGTTGTCTGACCCTGCGCGCCGATTTCCTGAGTCAGCCGGTTCAGACCGTCGTAGATACGGATTCGCGTCTGCGCGAGCGTACCCGCTGGATCGAGCACGTCCTCTTTCGTGCGGTTACCCATCAGGTCCAGCGTGTAGGCGATCCGGTTGCCCTGGTTGTCCTGGATGCCCGTGAGCCGATGTGCGCCGTCGTAGCTATACGTCACGATGCTTCCGTCCGGCGGTGCGGCCTGGATGAGCTGGCCGGCAGCGTCGTAGGTATACATGGTGACTTCGCCGCCTACGTTTCGGCTGGTGAGGCGCATCCGCGTGTCGTACGTAAGCACAGTGGCAAGACCGTTCGCGTCGGTGATCCTGAGCGGCTGCCCGTGCGCGTTGTATTCGTCGACCCTGGTGGCGTGCCCGAGCGCATTCGTGATGGTTGCGATCTGGCCGCGGCAGCCGTTGGTGCTCACCCCGGAGCACGTCGCATCGTTTGCGTGGTACGTGTACATCGTCACATCGCTCACGTCCGTGCGCGGTCCATCCACGGTTAGCAGCTGTCCGTTGCTGTTGTACGTGTATGTCCAGGTACGGGCGACACCGACGGGTGCTGCGCCGAAACCGAAGCTGCCGTTCGGGTCGGTGGTCGCCTGCACGGTCTTCGTCAGCAAACTGCCGCGGTTACCGGAGTTGGCGTCCGTGGGTGATCCGTAGATGAACGTCGTCAGTCGAAACGGCTCCGCGATGCGCGTGGGCAGCCTGTAGCTGGGATGCCATTCGGTCGTGATCGTACGCGTGCCCGCTGTGGTCCCACCGCCGCTGGTGAGTCCCTCCACGCGCTTTGTTTCGAGACCTCGCGCGTCTCGCGTGTAGCTGGTTCTGTTGTCGTTGAAGTCGATTTTCGAGGAAACGAAACCGTTGGCATCGTAGCTATACGCCTTTGCTTCACAAGTCGAGCAAGGCAAGTCGACGCCATCGTTCCTATAGAGACCAAGAACGTAGTAGTGGCTGAACCAGCGCAACGTGCCTCGCGCATCAGTGACAGCCGAGTACGATGGGTTCGAAGTTTCCACCCGTATGCGGTTTACACCTCCGTTCAACTCGCTGAGAACCGCGCGCTCGAGATAGTAGCTGTAGCCGTAGGTCGCATACCGAACGTTGTTTTCGTCCGTGATACCCGTCAAGAGCGGCCTGCCGGCAATTTCGTAGTGATAGACCTTACGCGAGCCATCCGGGTATGTGATCGATGCGAGGCTCCCGACCGAGTCATAGCTGTACGAATAGACTGCGCCAAGCGCATCCAGCGAGGCGACTCGGCCGAGCGCGTCGTAGGTGAACTTGAGCGTGCGGCCAAATGAGTCCACCACGCTCGCGAGTCGTCCTGCGCCGTCATGCTTCAGCGTATGGCGGACACCGGCGCGGTTCTCGATGGAGAGCAGCCGCCCGGAGGCATCGTATAGCTCCGCGTCGTCATTGGAATCGATGTAGCGCCAGCCCGTCAGGTTCCCCGCCCCGTCGTCCAGTCTTTCGAGTCGAGCCGTTACGTCGGGATCGCTTTTCCAGATGCCTGCCGTCAACCTGAAGGAGAATGCCGTGCCATCGTGCCGGGTAGCGGTGGCCACCGGGCCCGCGGCAGGGCTGGGCACTACGACCGACCGTTCGTACGTGTGGCGACGGCGTTGTCCCATTGTGCTGCCGCCCACCGCGCTTATTGTGCTGTTGTAGTAGTGAGCAAACTGCAGCGGATACGCACCGGCGCCGGTGTAGTCCGTCTCTATATGGAATTTGTTGCCCGTCGTCAGTCTGATCGGATTGCCTTGTTGACCCTGACACGGCTCACCTCCGGCGATGCCGGGACAAGCGCCTGCGGCTTTCGGTTCACTCGTCGTGACCAGCCCTATTCCCATTCCATTTGGAAATATTCCGATCGGGTCGCCTGGATTGAAATTCATCTTGCAGGTGACGCGCCCGAATGTGCCGTCCTCTGAAAACGCGATTTCGTGGACCTCATAGGCTTCACACGACACTTGCTCACAGACCGCCGCCGCAGCCTCTTGGGCCGTGGCAAACAATCCGAAATTCTCCACGCGGCCTCCGCATCTCTCATGCGATCGCTGGCCGCCGCCAGCACCGCCTTTCCACAACACCGTGTCTGCCCACACGGGCGTGGGATTTGCAGCAATGCAGCTAAGGAAAGCGAGGATGTAGCGCGGTGTTCTGCGCACGAACGTGCGGCCAGGTTTGCTGTCTCCCAAGACTCCCCCCGAAGAAAAAATTCGCTGGGGATTCGAACATGCGCTGCATGGGCGCTGAAGGTCACAATGCCCGCGACTCCGAGCCTTCAGCTCAAGCTCTTCAAAGTTTGATTGCGATCAGATTCAGCCGTGCGAGCGCGCACGCCACGGCGCGCGTGTTGAACGCGCCGTGTTAGTGATGCGGGGGTAAGACCGAGAGGCGGCGCGCTAACTACGCGGTTGAGCGCGCGCGAGGGTCAGGAATGCAAATCGCGACGGATTACTGAAACGCCGCGGCGCGCTCCACCAGCTCCGCGATGCCCGGCTCGTTCGCATTGCGCGGCTTGCCGGGATGGATGATCGAAACCTGACACGCTTCCGCCGCCTCGACGAGCTGGCGATACGTGCCGGCGTTGATATCCGCGATGTAGGCCTGCTTGTTCGCGTCGTAGACGAACATCTTGTTGTTCACCTGCACGCACTCTTCGCACGTCGTGCAGCGCGGCGTTTCGATATAGGCCTCGTCGGAGGATTTCTCCTCCTGGGCGGCCGGCTCCGCGACAGGAGCAGGCCCCGCGCTCGTCTGAGCGGCGACGGGCGCGGCGACCGGGGGAGCCGAAGCTCCCGCCGGATTCGCGTCTTTTAGGAGCGCGTCGATCTCGCGCTGCTTCTCCTCCTCCCACCTTACCCTCTCGCGCGCAAGGAGGCGCTGCGCATGCGAATTGTTGATGCCGCCGAGCTCCTGGAGGCTGCGCCAGATCGATCTGCAGCGCTTCGCTTCCTCGACGGCTTTGGAATCCACGATCGCCCGCTGCAATACGTTCGCGCCGTCAACCATCATCACGGCCGGGAGCTGCTCGGTCGAAGGAGTGGCGTTTCGCGCGATCCAGTCCTGCACCGTTACCATGTTGCCGTTGCAATCGGCCGCGGGAACCTTCGCGTAGTGCCTGGCGTAGCGCGCATCGCACGCCATGAAGTCTGCGAGCGTGAACGCGACGTCGCATGCGACGCGCCCGTGAGTCGCATCTTCGTACGCGAACTTCTGAACGGGCCAGTCACGATCGGCTTGCGGATTGGCGTCGACGCTGAAGCGTGCGGCCCAGTCCGTGCCTGCAGCTGGGTCGAACGTGAACGCCGGGAACGCGCGGCTTTCCATCGCCGCTGCGGACACCAGATATTGCGGCAGGGTCCGGCCGGGCTGCGCGCCCGTGTAGATGCTGAAAAGGGCCGGGCCGCCATACGTGAGCCCTTTGACGACGGCGTCCCTCATCTGCACCAGATTCGAAGCGGGGCTCTGCAGCACGTACACGCTGTTCAACCCGATCGCGAGGTCCGCAAGCTGTTTGCTGCGGAGGCTCAGCGTGAGGTCGCCTTTACCGCCGGGCGCCTCTTCGAGCAGATCGTCGAAGGGCACGAGGACCTTTACCGGCACGCTGCTTCCGAGCAGTGCCATGAGGTCCCCGTAATCTTCCGCCGACGGCGACGGGAGCCATAGCAGGTAATCCGGGAACTGCGCGAGCTCTTCCGTCGTCAGGCCATTCGTACCGAACGCTTCGAAAAGCGCGTCGTGCTGCGTTTCGCTGTACTCCCCTTTCGCTTCGAGGTCGGCGATCGCCATCGCTTTGGCAAGCTCGACCATCGCAGGCGTACGCTCGCGATACGCTTCGGCCACAGCCGCGCAGCTCGTATGGAGGAACACGTAGCCGTCCTGGCTGTCGTCGTCTTCCGCGTGCTCGGTGCGGAAGAACTGCTGGGTTTCCAGCACTTTCACTACGTTTTCCAGCCGCAGACGCCGCGACTCGGAGAGGCCGGTCGGCTGCGGCGCTTTGCTGAGGATCGTCGACATGCGACCGAAGTCGAACGCCCCCTCGAACGCCGTCCCGATCGATGCTTTCAACTGCTGAGGCGTACGCGCAAGGTCGGACGCAGCGGAATCCGCCCGCAGAATATCTTTGATCTTCAGGATGAGCCGGTCGAGCTCGGCCCGCGCGCGGCGTATTTTCCGGTCCTGCACGAACCGCCACGTACGAATGAAAAGACGCACGCACATCGTCGCGTCGAAATCGAGCACCCGGCCGTCGTACGTCAGCGCCGTCTGACCCTTCGTCAGCATCTCGTTCGCCGCGGCGTCTTCGGTCTTCGACTGGGCGAGTCCCCAAAGTTGGCGCAGCGTGCCGGTCGTGCCACTCGCGACGAGCCTGCGAATCGCCTGCTCGTGCCGCAACAGGATCTTCCGCACGCGCTCGCCATCGGCTGCCGCCGGATTCAGCTTTTCGAACACCGCATCGACTGCGCCCGAGAGCGAAACGAACGGCGTCTCGGACGGATTGCGCAACAGCACGACCGGGAAATCGTAGCGGAGGCTCGCCAAATCCCGATAGGACGCGAAGAGTGCGGGCCGCAGCTCCTCGATGCTCTCGAGCCCTTTTTCCATGCACACGCCAGTCAGATGAAACGCGACGTGCGCCCGAGGGTCTGCTTTGGATGTAGTGGTCATCGTACGTCTTCTTTCGGCGCGTGGCTCAGGCAGCGCTTTTTGCAGCTGACTCGTCCGGCCAGATGGTGAACTTGTCGAACTCGGCTTCGAGCCCGCCTTTGACGTATCCCGAAGTACGCAGCCGCGTCGAAGCGCGCAGGTCTTCGTAGCACGGCACCTCGGTGTCCCGGTACAGGATGCCGACGGGTATCGGCTCGATGCTCGATGCGATTTCCCGTGCGCGGTTGATGTTCGTCGGATCGTGCTCTTCGTTGTTGCTGTAGACCTTCGCGAGCGCCGGGCTGAGCGCGAGGCCCTGCTTGTGGTGCAGCACGCGCACGCGCTTCGGGTCCTTGATCCACGGATCGAAGAAATCCGGCAGCCATTCGGGGCAGCGCTGGATGATGCGCACGAACGAAAGCCCTTTGTGGTGATATGCGGCGGAAACGATGTTGTAGAGAAGCTCGGGGATCCAATCGACCGCCTGCGCCACGAACGAGACGTTCTGGATGCCGAGCGTGACCGTCAACGGATTCAGCGCGTCGAGATACGAGCCGCGTGGCGTCGTGTTGCTTTTCGTGCCGCGGGGCGACGTCGGTGAGGCCTGCATTTTCGTGAGACCGTAAATCTGGTTGTCGTGCAGAAACACGGTCATGTTCATGTTGTAGCGCACCGCATGAATCCAGTGCGCGGCGCCGATACTGCAGCAGTCACCGTCGCCCGTGTTCACGAAGACGTGCAGATCGGGGCGTGCGAGACGGATGCCTTCCGCGATCGGCAGCGCACGGCCGTGTATGCCGTGGAAGCCGTACGTCTTCATGTAATGCGGGAAGCGGCTCGAGCAGCCGATGCCCGACACGAAAACGGTTTTCTCGGGCCTCAGGGCCTCGTCCCTGCAGAGGCGCTGCACGGCCGCGAGAATGGCGTTATCGCCGCATCCCGTGCACCAGCGCGGCACTCCGCTCTGATAGTCTTCGAGCTCGTGGCGCTCCGCGTAAAGGCGGAGCAGGCATTCGGTTGCGACGGTCATGATCGGGCTGCCTTGTCGAGTTTCTCGAGCACGACCTGCTTTATCGTGCTCGGCTTGATCGGTTGTCCGCGCACTTCGCTCCAGCAGTC
>Ga0075421_100013640_pt1 | contig 10136 bp, 7 predicted proteins | sample SoiMetdeltSBSDD5_FD_75292 | JGI IMG/M metagenome (GOLD analysis project Ga0075421, IMG submission 75292) | Bulk soil microbial communities from a Populus tree surrounding site in Tennessee, USA - Soil MetaG P. deltoides SBSDD5 | ecosystem: Environmental > Terrestrial > Soil > Tree plantation... | reverse complement strand
CCGGCGTCGCGGGGGGCCGCCATCTGCATCGTTAGGTGAGCTGGAGCTCTTCGAGCGAGACGCCCCACCGCGGTCCAGGACGGAGTCACGATCGGCCGGGCGCGCCGCGCGGGCCGTTCCACCTCCGCCACCACGTGACGGGCGCGAGGTGCGAGAGCCGCCGCGTCGCGGCGGCTACATGGAAGACGCCATTCCGGGAGGATCTCCCGCCTCGGCAGTGTCCGTGATGGCGCTGACGGCTACGGCGCGCGACGTCCTCGAGGGCGCGTTCACGCCGCTCTGGGTGCGTGGCGAGGTCTCCGATTTCAAGGCGCACCGTAACGGGCACTGGTATTTCTGCCTCCGAGGCGAGGACGCGCAGCTCAAGTGCGTCGCCTGGTCGCGCGAGCGGCGGCGCATTCCGGCGCCGCCGGATGACGGCATGCAAGTCGTCGCGTTAGGCCAGCTCACGGTGTATCCCACGCGTGGCGAGATGCAGTTCTCCGTGACGCGCATGGAGGCCGAGGGCGATGGGCTGTGGCGTAAGGCGCTCGAGCTGACGCGGGCGCGCCTGCAGGCGGACGGCCTGCTCGACCCGTCCCGAAAGCGGGCGATTCCCCGGCTTCCGCGGCGCATCGCGGTCATCACGAGTCGGGATGGCGCGGCGCTTCGCGACGTGTTCGCGGTCGTGCAGCGCCGATGTCCAGCGGTGGAGGTCGTCCTTGTACCCGCCGTGGTGCAGGGGGACTCGGCGCCGGAGTCGCTCTGTTTTGCGCTCGATCAGGTGGCTCGTTGGGGCGACGCGGACGTCGTCATCATCGGGCGCGGCGGCGGTGCACGCGAGGACCTGTGGGCGTTCAACGACGAGCGCGTAGCGCGCGCGCTGGCGACCTGTCCGATCCCGACAATTTCCGCTGTCGGCCACGAGATCGATATGTCGATCTGCGATCTCGTTGCGGACCTGCGCGCGCCAACACCATCCGCTGCGGCGGAAGCCGCGGTACCGGTACAGGCGGAGCTCCGCGACCGGCTGCGCGCGTCGGCAGAGGCGCTGAGCGCGCTTACGCACGAGCGGGTGACGAGCGCCCAGGCCCGGGCGGCGGATGCCGCGCGCGGCATTGCTCGAGGCGCCTCGCGGCGCATTGAGCGGGGTCGCCTGCAACTCGAGTCGTCAGCCACGCGGCTGCACGCCCTGAGCCCTCTGGCGACGCTGGATCGTGGCTACGCGATTGTCCGCACCCCCGCCGGACAGACATTGCGGTCGGTCGATCGTCTGGAGGCCGGCGCGCTCGTCGAGCTGGTGTTGCGCGATGGTACGGCGGCCGCCACGGTCGACCGGGTGATGCCTAACGACCAACCCACGCTGACGTCGGCATCCGTGACGGAGGCGGAGCCGTGAGCTTCGAAGCCAGTATCGAGCGACTCGAGGCGATCGCCGCCAGGCTCGAGGACGACGAGCTCGACCTCGACACGGCGCTCACACTATTCCAGGAAGGCGTGGCCGAGCTCCGAGCCGCGTCGGCATTCCTGACGCGGGCCGAGACGCGACTCAAGCAGCTCAACGAAGCCGCCGACGGCGTATTCCGCATCGACGATCTTCGTGACTGACATCGCGACGTTGAGTCTCGCCGTCGATCGTGGTGCGATCGACGACACACTCGCGGAGTTCTGCGCCACGGAGCTCGGGGCTATCGAGCCGCGTGTGGCGGAGGCCATCCGGTACAGTCTCCTGGGCGGCGGAAAACGGTTGCGCGCGATGCTCGTCGCCGCGACGTACGAAGCCGTCGGGGGCAGGGGCGACTGTCGAATGCTCGCGTCGGCTGTCGAGGTCATTCACGCGTACTCGTTGGTGCACGATGACCTGCCCTGCATGGACGACGATGACGTTCGGCGCGGGCGCCCCACGGTGCACCGCGCGTTCGGCGTCGCGGTCGCGGCGTGCGCGGGGCTGGCGATGGTGCCGCTCGCGGTGCGATGTGCCTATCGCGGGGCGCTCACACTCGGGTTGCCGGCGACTGCCGCGGCGGACATTGTTCGGGAGCTCATGCGAGCGGCTGGAGCCGGGGGGATGATCGGCGGGCAGCTCCTCGACCTCGAGGCCGAGGGCGTCTCGCTTCCGCTCGACGAGCTGGAACAGGTGCATCGGGCGAAGACCGGCGCGTTGATCGTGGCCGCTGCACGTGCTGGCGCCCGCGGCGCTCGGGCGACCGATCGCGAGCTTGGCGCGGTCGAGCGCTACGGGTCGGCAATCGGCCTTGCTTTTCAGATCATGGATGATGTCCTCGACGTGACTGCCACGACCGACGAGCTTGGCAAGACTGCGGGGCGTGACGCCGCGCTTCGAAAGAGCACCTATCCCGCGCTGCTTGGCACGACCGGCGCAACCGAGCGCGCCGCCGCGCTCGTCGGCGACGCGCTGGACGCCTTGCGCGACGCGCGCATCCTCACGCCGGCGCTCGAGTCCATCGCGCAGTATGTCGTCGCGCGACGGTCGTGAGGCGTCATTGCGCGCAGATCGTGACCCTCAACCACCAATGATTCTTCTCGATACCCTGAAGTCGACTGCTGATCTGAAGCGGCTCAATCGCGAGGAGCTGGCAGCCCTCGCCGGCGAGATGCGGGCTCGTCTCATCGACGTCTGCTCGCGAACCGGTGGCCACATCGGGGCGGGCCTCGGCGTCGTCGAACTCACCATCGCGCTGCATTACGTGTTCGACACGCCCGTCGACCAGCTCGTGTGGGACGTCGGGCATCAGGGGTACCCGCACAAGATTCTCACTGGCCGCAACGATCGCCTCGACACATTGCGCCAGGAGGGTGGGATCTCCGGTTTCCTCAAGCGGGCCGAGAGTGATTACGACGTGTTCGGTGCGGGACACGCCGCGACGGCCATCTCGGCCGCCCTGGGCGTCGCCGCCGGCCGCGACCTCAAGGGCGAGAAGTTCAAGGTCGTCGCCGTGCTCGGTGATGGCGCGCTCACGTGCGGCCTGGCCTACGAGGGACTGAACAATGCGGGCGCCGCCGAGCGAGACATCATCGTCGTGCTCAACGACAACGAGATGTCGATCGCGCCTAACGTCGGAGCGATCTCGAAGTACCTGAACTCCGTCCAGCGGAACCCGCTGTACAACCGCCTCCGTGCCAAGATCGGCGAGGTCGCGGACCATCTCAAGGACCACGGCCCCGGCGTGCTCTCGGTCGCCGGCGGGCTCGTTCGCAAGTGGGAAGAGAGCGTCAAGGCGTTCCTGACGCCGGGCGTCCTGTTCGAGGAGCTCGGGTTCCGCTACTTCGGGCCGATCGACGGGCATGACCTCGGCGCCCTCATCGACACGTTAGGCGCCGTAGGCCCGATGAGCGGCCCCCGGCTGGTGCACGTCATCACGCAGAAGGGCAAGGGATTCCCTGCCGGCGAACGCGGCGCAGGGGCCGCCGAGAAGTGGCATGCGCTGCCTCCGGGCCACGACCCTGCGACCGGGAATCAGCTCGCGGCGGCGGCGGGCAACCCGCAATACACAAAGGTCTTCGGCGAGGGGCTGTCAGCGTTGATGCAGGAGCGCGAGGATGTCGTGTGCATCACGGCCGCCATGCCGAGCGGCACCGGCACGAGTGCCGTCGCCAAGGCCCATCCGAAACGGTTTTTCGACGTCGGGATCGCGGAAGGCCACGCGGTGACGTTCGCCGCCGGTCTCGCGACGCGTGGTGTGCGCCCCGTCGTTGCGATCTACTCGACCTTCCTGCAGCGGGCGTACGACAACATCATCCACGACGTCGCGATTCAGCATCTGCCGGTCATCTTCTGCATGGACCGGGCGGGGCTCGTTGGCGAGGATGGTGAGACCCACATGGGGCTGTACGACATTGCCTACATGCTCGCCGTGCCGGGAATGACCGTCGTCGCACCGAAGGACGGGGGGGAAATGCTTGCGCTGTTGCGAACGGGCCTTGCACACGACACCGGCCCGTACGCGATGCGATACCCGCGTGCCACGGTGCCGGCGCCGGCGCCTGCAGCGTCGGAGGTCTCGGCGATCCCATACGGAACGTGGGAGGTCGTTAGGCGCGTACCCGGCGGAGCCGAGGTCGCGATTCTCGCGGTCGGCACGATGGTGATGCCCGCGCTGCAGGCAGCCGAGTCGCTCGCGGCCGAGGGGCTCGACGTAAGCGTCGTCAACTGTCGCTTCCTCAAGCCGTACGACGAGCTCACACTCGCGGCGGTGACCTCGGAGCACCGCAAGCTGCTCGTGGTGGAGGAGGGCACAGTGGTGAATGGCTTCGGCGCGTACATGGCCTCGGTCGTCCAGCGACTGGATCCCGACGTTCGCGTCGCGGTCCACGGGGTCCCGGATCGCGTCGTCTATGCGGCGTCGCGCGCGCGGCAGCTCGCGTCGTGCGGCCTCGACGCGGATGGCATCGCCGCGCGTGTTCGCGCCCTTCACGAGAGCGAGGCGCTCACCGGGTGATCCGCCTCGGAGTCGTAGGCCACCGCGGGTACGACGGCCTCGTCGAGATTCTGAGCACGGTCTTCCGATTGGCGAGTGAGCTCGACCTCGAGCCCATCTTCGAGCCGGATCTGCTCGATGTCGCCCCCGGGGCCGGACGACTCGAAGCGGACACGGAGATCGATGCGCTGCTCACGCTGGGTGGCGACGGCACACTCCTACGCGGCGCACGACTTCTTCGCGGCCGGCCCGTGCCGATTCTCGGCGTCAACCTCGGGCGCCTCGGTTTCCTGACGAGCTGCGGCCGGAATGAAACCGAGGCCGCACTCCGCAAGCTCGCCGCCGGCGACTACCTGGCAGAGCGACGCATGCAGCTGGAAGCGCGCGCCCTGGATCGCAGCGGAAACAGCCGGAAGCGATGGTTCGCGCTCAATGACGTCGTCCTGCACAAGGGCGGCTTCGCGCGCGTGCTGCACCTGAGCGTGTCCGCCAACGGAGATCCGGTAGGGAGCTACGCGGCCGACGGCATCGTGTTTTCCACACCGACCGGGTCGACCGCCTACAGCCTGTCCGCGGGTGGACCCGTCGTGGTGCCGACGCTCGAGTCGATCTTGCTGACGCCGATCTCGCCACACACGCTCGCGATACGGCCACTCGTGCTGGCAGCGGACGCGGAGCTCAGCGTGCACACCGACGACGGTCCCGACGAGCTTCTCGTGACGGTAGACGGTCAGGTCGGCACCACGTTTTCCGTCGGCGAGACACTGGTCGTGCGGAGGGCCGATCGCCACGCGCTGATCGTACGATTCCCCGGTTCGCCGTTCTTCTCTGTCCTTACTCGGAAACTTGGCTGGGGCGGCCTCGCCGACCGCGACGACAGGCCGAAATGTTGACCGAGCTGCGGATCAAGAACTTCGCGATCATCGAATCTCTCACTCTCCCGCTGGCGCCTGGCTTCAACGTGTTGTCGGGTGAGACCGGCGCGGGAAAGTCGATAATTGTCGGCGCGCTCGGGCTGCTGCTTGGCGAGCGCGCGAGCGGTGATCTCATCCGCACCGGCGCGGACCGCGCCGTCGTCGAGGGCGTGTTCGACATCGCTGGTCATGCGACGGCGGCGGCGGTGCTGGATGAGCGTGGCGTGGACGTCGAGAACGACACGGTCGTCCTTCGCCGCGAGGTGAGCGCGAACGGTCGTGCTCGCGCGTGGGTCAACGGAACGACCGTAACGGCAGGCGTGCTCGCGGAAATTGGTCGGCTCATCGTTAACCTCCACGGTCAGCACGAGGCGCAAACACTGCTCGACGTCGACGCGCAGCGGCAGATCCTCGATGCGTTCGGTGGCGCGACAGAGCAGGCGGCCGTCGTTCGCGCCGCGCACGATGCGCTGGCTGCCGTCCGTCGCGACATTCAAACGCTCGAGACGCGCCGAGCTGATGCCCAACGGCGAGCGGATTATCTGCGCCACGTGACGCAGGAGATCGAATCGGCACGCCTCGTCGCGGGCGAGGACGAACGACTCGAGGAAGAAGCGAGGCGCCTCGAACACGCAGAAGAGCTGCGGTCACTCGCGAAGGGCATGAGCGGCATCCTCGAGGGCGACGAGGATGCTGTGCTGCAGCGGCTCGCCGCCGTGCAGCGCTCGCTCGCGACCATCCAGCGCATCGACCCTTCGCTGTTCCGCCTCCAGGAGACATTCGACACCGCCTTCTATGGCCTAGAAGACCTGTCGAGAGCGCTGGTCGCGTACGAGGAGGGCATCGAGCTCGACCCGGAGCGACTGGCCGAGGTCGAGCGTCGGCGTGACCTCATCTTCCGCCTAACGAAGAAATACGGTCCGGCCATCGGTGATGTGCTCGAGACCGCGCAGCGCGCCCGCGGGGAGCTCGACCTCGTGGATTCCGCCGCGTTCGACATTCGGCAGCTGACCGAACGAGAGCGCCTTGCGGCGACACACCTCGCGGACGCTGCTGTTTCCCTCTCCGCATCGAGAACGGCGGCTGCCGATCGCCTGGCCCGAGCCGTCGATCAGGTGTTGCCGGACCTCGGAATCCCGGATGGTCGGTTCACGGCCACGCTGACGCCGCGGGCCGAAATCGGGGCCGCCGGCGCCGAGGAGGTCGAGTTCCGTGTCGCGTTGAACGTCGGCCACGACGCGCGGCCGCTGGCCCGCGTCGCCTCGGGCGGCGAGCTGTCGCGCGTCATGCTCGCGCTCAAGACGATTCTCGCGCGCCTCGATCACGTGCCCACTCTCGTGTTCGATGAAGTCGACGCCGGCATCGGCGGACGGGTGGGATTGCAGGTTGGCGAGACGATGCGGCGCGTCGCCGCGCACCATCAGGTGTTCGCGATCTCGCACCTTCCGCAGATCGCGGCCCGCGCGCACCACCACATCCTGGTCACGAAAGGCGCTCGCGAAGGCGTGACCACCGCGGACACCCGCGTCCTCGAAGGCGACGAACGCGTGCTCGAGATCGCGCGAATGCTCGGCGGCGATCCCGAGAGTGCCGTGAGCCAGGCCCACGCCCGAGAGCTTCTGGCCACCGCCGCGGTACCCGAGCCGCCGCGCGCACCGCGGCGCTCGAGGAAGCGTTAGGCGGTCACTGGCTCGACGCCGCGCCCGACCGGGGCGGCCGAAGCGGGGCGCCGAAGGCCCGCGTGTAATACCGGATCTGCAGCTGCGAGGTGAACTGCTTCGGCGCGTAGCCTTTCCCACTTATCGACTGCCAGTGGGAAAACTGTACTTCGATCGGGATGCGTGACCGGCCGCGGTCGTAGGCACGCAGCGTGGAGAAGTTCGCGCCGCCCCCGACTCGCTGCTCGTGCTGCTCCGTGCCCGTACCCAGGATGGCGGCGTCGAGCGTGATGGGCTGGCCGGTCGGATCCTCAGTGGTGAACGTGCCCGTGTACTTGTCCTCGCCCTTTCGGCGGAAAAGCCAATTCGCCGACAGCGACAGATAGTCGTTGTAGACCCACCGCGGCGACGCTTCGAGCTCGATGTAGTCGCCGAGATCGCGCGACACGATCTGCTGGCGATAGGCCATCACGAACGGATTTCGCGCGAAGTCGGGGATACGGTACGGGCGCTGATCCACGAGCTGTACTCCATATCGCCCGACGACGGATCCCCAGAATCGACGGCCGAACACGAGGTCGAGCGCGCCATTGCCTTCCAGATCGGGCTGCGCGTCGCCGGTCCCAATGTCGAAGATGTCGTCCGGTCGCTCGATTTGCGCGGTTCCGAGTCGCGCCAGTGCGCCCACGGCGAAGCGGGCGCCGAATCCCTGCTTGTGCGCCCGCGCGCGCGCCGAGCTCCCGAAGGTGTCGTACAGGAGGAGCTTGGCGCCGAGCTCGATGTCGCCAAGGTGACTCCGTTCGACCAGCCCCAGTGGCGCGATCTGCAGCGAATCCTTCAGGTACGTGGTCGCCTGTACGGCGCTGATCGGCGCTTGCGCGGGAACCGGATCATCCCATTTGCCGACGGTGGCGATGTACGTCTTGAACGCGGCGTTGAGCGCCGTGACGCGCGACACGATAGCACCCTGAAAGGTGCTGTTGGTCATCGGCACGAACGAATTGCCTTTGGTCGTGTCCGTGCCCGTCCCATAGGTCTTCGCGATGCCCGAAGCGAACGCGCGCGCGTCAGTCACGAGTGCTCGAGCGCGCGCCTGGTCGGAGCACACCGGATCGGTGCTCGACGCTCGACACGCGTTGAGGCGGGCGGTCAATGTCTGCGAATTGGTCAGCAGAGAGTCGACCAGACGCTTGTTCTGCGCCGTCGCGGCGGCACTCTGTGCCGTGATCAACACCGGGTTGGGCCCGATGTTCGCGCGATTCCTCAGCTCGTTGCGCGGATTCACATCGACGACCACCTCGGAGATGTTGTGCTCGTACGGCACGCGCGCGGTGAGCATGAGCCGCGACGTCAGGCCGAGGTCCACGACAAATTCGCTGCGCGTGACCCGCGCAGAAAAGTCCGTGCGAATTGGGCCGAGGGAGACCTCGGCGTTAGGAAGTTGCGCCAGGGAGCGCAGCGAGGTCCGGAGAGGGCGCAGCAGCTCGAGCTGGACTGCGCTCAGCGAATCGCTCGAATACGGCACAGCGAGACGCTCCAGCGGTCCGCCGGGGGTGTACACCTCGTTGTACGCCGACCACCCGACCTGTACCGACCACCGGACAACGCCGCCCGGCAATACCGTCGCATCCTCGCCAGCGCCCAGGACGCGCTGGCCATGACTGTTTCGCGGGACGATCGCAACGAGCGAAAGCGCTGCGCACACCAGGATCCTGCGATGAGTGGAGCGTAATCGCACGTCGTGAAGCAGTGTTGTTGGTGGTGGAGATGGCGGCTGACGGAAGAACAAACCGGCGCGGCGGTCGCCCGCCCGGGCGTGGCCCGTTATGATGCCTAGGTGACAACGCCCCCTCAACATCACCACGTTGTGTCCGCTACGCCACTCCCTTCGGTCCCGTGGCTTCGCACCGGGAACCATTGGCTTGCCTTGCCGTGCATTCATCCAGCCGACGGGTCGTTGCACGCGCTCGGAATGTTACACCGTGGCGCCAGGGCAGCGGTGGAGTTCGCAGGGGGGCCCGAGTTCGCGGACGGAACCTCGCAGCCGCTCGCACGACTCGGCTTCAGCGTGAACGGTACGCCGGTATCGCTCGCACGCAGCGGGCTTGCCTGGGAACGGGCCATGGAGTGGCTTCCGACGTTCACCGGTAGCGCCGAGTCGCTCGTGATTCGCGGGACCGTGTTCGCGCCGTACGGAAGGGACGCGGACACCGCCGGGGCCGTATACGCGATTGCGGTGGAGAACCGCGGATCCGTCGACGCCGATGTGACGATTACGCTCGACGGCACGCTCGGATACCGCCAGCTTCGCGTCCGCACGTCGCGTCCGTTCGAGGACGCGCACGTGGCGATGCACGCCCCGGATGACGTAGTCGTGCTGAAAGGCGCCGCGCTGCCGGGCCTCGTGGCGCTCGCGATCGGAAGCGATGGGGCGGCAGAAGTAGAGGTACGCAGCGAGGCGGCAGCGTATTCGATACGGCGGACCGTGCGAATAGCGCCGGGGCAGCACGCCGACGTTGCGTTCTACATCGCCGCCGGTCCGGAGCAGGACGGCGCGCACGCGACCGTCTCGGTCATGCGACGGCGCGGGTGGCGCGAGCTGTTGTCTGCGACACGCGACGCGTTGCGCGATCTCGAACAGACGACCGGACACGAGGCGCTCGATCGCATCATCAACCGGAACCTGCTCCTCGCGTACTTCTACGGCGTGGGTCGCGCTCTCGACGACGCGCACTTCTACCTCGTTCGAACGCGTACCCCGTGGCATGGGCGTGGCGTGACGTTCCGCGAGTGGGAATCGCTCACGTGGACGCTCCCGGCGGTGCAGCTCGCCGACTCTGCGCTCGCCCGCGAGCTCATACTCCGAGCGTGCGAGGTGCACGGATACTCGCCCGGGAGCGGCGTGCGCTACCTCGATGGCACGCTGTTCGAGCCCGGGTTCTGCCTCGAGGGAGCAGCGTCATACGCGCTGGCGGTAGACCGGTACATTCGCGAGACGAACGACGACCAGATTGTCGAGGAGCCCATCCTCGCTGACACGCTCTACCTCGCGTCGGATGACATCGCGGCTCGGCGCAACGCCGGCGTCCCTCTTTACGCCACCGAAGTAGCACCGAGCGGAAATCCGGCCCCGTTGCCGTACACGT
>Ga0075421_100013639_pt1 | contig 10137 bp, 6 predicted proteins | sample SoiMetdeltSBSDD5_FD_75292 | JGI IMG/M metagenome (GOLD analysis project Ga0075421, IMG submission 75292) | Bulk soil microbial communities from a Populus tree surrounding site in Tennessee, USA - Soil MetaG P. deltoides SBSDD5 | ecosystem: Environmental > Terrestrial > Soil > Tree plantation... | reverse complement strand
CGGCCGGGTCAGCTCGAACTCGACGACAAAATACAGCGGTACCCCGTTCGCCACCATCTCGGCGAGCCGCGGGGCGAAGTCGAACGCGAAGTCCGCGTTGAGCGCGAGCCCTTCCTCGACCGGCAGCAATTGCACGTTGCGTACTTCGATCTCATCGGCTCGTGCAGCGAGAGCCGCGGCGCACAGCAACGCGGCCAGCACGCCCTTCACGAAAGCGATCCCTCGCATCGCACCCTGCGTCAAGAGCTTTTTTCTAGGAGCGCAAAGTAAAAGCCGTCGTGCTCGGCATCCGGAAGGAGCGGGACGCGGGACACGTGCGGAACGGGCAGCCGCCGCGCCGTCCGTGTACGCTCGAGAAAAGCCTCGACCACGGCGTCGTTTTCCTCTGGAAACACGGAACACGTGGCATACAGCAATTTACCACCCGGCGTCAGGAGCCGCCAAAGCGCATCGAGGATGCGGGCCTGGCGGATCTCGCTCGCCGCGATGTCGGATTCGCGCCGCAGCCACTTGATATCCGGGTGACGCCGCGCGACGCCCGATGCGGTACAGGGTACGTCGGCGAGGATTCGATCGTACGCAACTCCGTCCCACCACGAATCGGGTTCGCAGCAGTCTGCCGCACGCACTTCGGCCACGTGGCCGAGGCGCCTCAGATTGTTCTGCACGAGCGTGCAGCGCGACGCATCGAGGTCGAGTGCGGTCAGCGAGACATCGGCCGATTCCAGGATGTGCCCGCTTTTGCCGCCCGGGGCCGCGCATGCATCCAGTACTCGCTGCCCGGCGTGCAGGTCGAGTGCAGGTGCTGCGTGTTGAGCACCGGCATCCTGCACTGAGACGTCTCCATCGGCGTATCCCGGCAGCCGGTCGATTGGCATGGGCCGCTCGAGCAGCACTGCCCTTTCGCCGACGATCCGCCCACCAATTCCGGATGCAAGCAGGCGCTCCAGGTACGCTTGCGCCGTCGAGCGCTTCGCGTTGATGCGCAGACACATCGGCGGATGGTCGTTTCCGGCCGCGAGCACGCGCTTCCACTCCTGCGGATAAGCACTCCGAACCCGGGTGATCCACCATGCCGGATGTTGGTGCTGCGCGACTGGGTCCGACGCAAGTTGAGCCTCGATGCGGCCGCGCAAGCGCAGGCGCGCCCGCAGCACCGCGTTCACGTAACCGCCCGCGCGCGATTCACCCAGCGCTGCGCAGGCACGCACGGCCTGATCCACCACCGTGTAGTCTGCATATCTGCCGGATTCGAGCGCGTACAGCGCACACCACAGCAGCGCTTCGACTCGCGGAGCGGATACCCCGCGCTCGGAAAGCATCCGCACGATCGCCTGTACGCGTCCATACCGCCGGAGCGTGCCGAAGCACAAATCCATCAGCGCCGCGCGGGTCGTACCGGTCGCTTCGTTCGCGCTCTGCTCGAGGACTGCGGAAAGACTGCGTCCGGACGCGACGTGCGCGACATGGATCGCGGCTGCACGCAGTGTTTCAGCCAGGGATTGCAAGCCGTTCGCCCGGGGCCACGGCGAAGCCACGCAGAAACTCGGCGGCACGAAGGCGCCGGCCGCCCGCGCGCTGCAACTCGGTAATTTCCAGCGCGCCTTCGCCGCAGGCGACCCGAATGCCGTCGGTTACCGTCGCGATTACGGTGCCTGGCTCGCCTTGTCCGGGCACGATGCGCGCGTGCCAAACCTTGCAGCGCTGTCCGCGCAGCCCGGTCTGCGCGCCCGGCGCAGGACGAAACGCACGCACCGCTCGCTCGATCTGTTCCGCCGGCTTGAGCCAATCGATCACCGCCTCGTCATCCTGGACCTTCCGCGCGTAAGTGGCGCCTTCGGCAGGCTGCGGCTCTTCGTGGGCGTTTCCAGCCGTAAGCATCTCCAGCACGGACACGATCAGGTCTCCGCCCATCGGCGCGAGTCGATCATGCAGGGATTGCGAGTCGTCGCTATCGCTGATCGCAAGGGAGCGCTGCGCAAGGATCGGCCCTGTATCAAGGCCCGCTTCCATGCGGATGATCGTAATGCCGGTTTCCCGATCCCCGGCAAGGAGCGCTCGCTGGATAGGCGCTGCACCCCGCCAACGCGGAAGGAGGGAAGCGTGGACGTTGAGCGCCCCATGGGGCGCTAGGTCGAGAACCGGCACAGGAAGAATCAGTCCGTAGGCCGCAGTGACGATCGCCTCGGGCCGCGCTTCGGCGAGAAGGCCGAGCGCTTCCGGGTCTTTCAAGGTGACCGGCTGGCGGACGACCCAGCCCTGCTGTGCGGCGAACTCCTTTGTCGCGCTGAATGCAGGACGCAGCCCGCGTCCGCTGGGCCGATCAGGCTGAGTCAGGACCATAACGATCTCGTGCTGCGCATCGTGGAGCTTCGCGAGCACGGTGGCCGCGAAAGCGGGCGTGCCGGCGAACGCGATGCGCATAGGGAACCCCGAGGCGCCTACGCGCCAATACGCCGCTCAGGCGCTTCTACGCAACTGCTTGGCGAGCTTGACGCGGATGCGCTGCTGCTTGAGAGGTGAAAGGTATTCGACGAAGACCTTGCCGCGCAGGTGATCCATTTCGTGCTGGATGCAAACCGCCAACAGGCCCTGCGCTTCCATCGTCAGGGCATTCCCATTCGGGTCATAAGCGCGGACCCGGATCCGATCAGCGCGCTCGACGATATCGTAGATTCCCGGCACCGAGAGGCAGCCCTCCTCGATGTCGGAGACACCCCAACGCTCGACGATTTCGGGGTTGACGAGCGCCACCAGGGAGTCGCGTCGCTCCGAAACGTCGACGACGATCACTTGCCGATGAACGTCAACCTGGGTGGCGGATAGCCCGATCCCGGGGGCGGCATACATCGTCTCGGCCATGTCGCGCACCAAAGCCTTCAGCGCGGCATCGAACACGGTCACCGGGGTGGCGACTTTGTGCAGCCGCGCGTCGGGATAGCGAAGGATGCTCAGAATAGCCATTGACTATAAAATAACTTGCTAATTGAATCGATTAGATGCAGTATTTCAGGAAATGCCTAAGATACCAGCAATTCATGCTACAGTCAGCAAAACGGGAAATTGACCTGACCCAGTCGGGATCGTCAACATCCAACGGGGGGCCGCATGCGCAACCGACCGCATAAGTCTATCACAACGCTCGTTTTTGTACTCCTTGGGCTGGTCGCCGTCGGCGCCTGGAGCCAGGCGCCTCGAAGCCCGCTCGCACTCAAGCCAAATGCCCCTGATCGCTATGTTGTCGTCCCCGGCGACACCTTGTGGAGCATTGCCGAGCGCTTTACGGATTCGCCGTGGCGCTGGCCCGAGCTGTGGAACATGAACAAGGATCAGATCAAGAATCCGCACCGCATCTATCCGGGAGATGTGATTCTCATCGACCGTTCGGGCGGTCGGCTTGCGCTCGCGGGGACCGTCAAGCTTTCCCCGCAGGTACGGGCCCAATCCACCGCCGACGGCATCCCGACGATTCCTCCAAACGCGATCGAGCCCTTCCTTTCGCGGCCGCTGATGATCGAACCAGGCGGCTTGGACAATGCGCCGCGGATCGTTGCGTTCGATGGCCGCCGCGTCATCGTCGGCGATGGCGGCAAGGCGTTCGTCAGAGGCATGGGCGACTCGAAGGCCGGCGCCTGGAGCCTGTACCGCCATGGCAACCCGCTGGTAGACCCGGACACCAACACGACGCTTGGGTACGAAGCAATCTATTTGGGGTCGGCGAAGCTGGTTCAACCCGGCGAGCCCGCCACCGTGGAAGTGGCGTCGGTCACGCAGGAAATCGGCATCGGCGACCGGCTGATCCCTGCCGACCGGCCCGAGATCGTGCGTTACGCGCCGCACGCCCCCGCGGCGAATCTGCAGGGACGCGTCGTGTCGATATACGGCGGTTTGAACACGGTCGGCGAGGCTGGAAAGTTTTCAGTCATCGCCGTGAACCGTGGCCGGGCGGACGGGCTCGAGCTCGGTCACGTGCTTGCGCTGTATCGCGATCGCGGAACCATCGTCGATCCGACCATGCCGAAGTTTTCAGCTGATGTAGTGCAACTGCCCGAGGAACGCTACGGACTGGTGTTCGTTTTCCGGGTGTTCGATCGCGTCTCATACGCGCTCGTGATGAACGCAAGCCGTCCGGTAACTCCGCGGGACGTCGTTCGTACTCCCTGAGCGCGGGTTCCGGGATCAGGGGTTCATCGGGCCAGGGGCTCGCCGCCTGGCTGCAGCTATCGCTGACGCCCGGCCTGCGCGCGGCCACGCTGCGTGAGCTGCTGCATCGATTCGGTCTTCCAGAATCCGTCATTGCCTCCGGGCGTCGTGCACTGTCTGCGTTTGTCTCGGCGGAAGTCCTCGACGCCCTGTATTCCGAACACGTTGCACGAGGCGTTTCGCGCGCGCTGGAATGGTCCGCTGCGCCCGGCCGGGCGTTAGTCGCCTGGGATCATCCTGACTATCCGAAAGCGCTGCTCGAAGTAAGCGATCCCCCGGCGCTGCTGTATTGCGCAGGGCGCATTGAGTTGCTGAATCGTCCGGGTCTCGCGGTCGTCGGCAGTCGCAACGCAACTGCGCAGGGCGCGCGCAACGCCCAAGCCTTTGCACACACGTTAAGCGATGCCGGGCTGACGATTGTCTCCGGGCTCGCGCTGGGCGTCGATGCGGCGGCGCACCGCGGGGGCCTCGAAGGGTTGGGATCCACCATCGCAGTTCTTGGCACTGGGGCCGATCTCGTCTATCCGCCCGCGAACAGGGGACTTGCCCAGGAGATCGCAGAGCGGGGCTTGCTGGTTTCCGAGTTCGCGCTCGGCGCTCCCGCGGCGAAGCAGAACTTTCCGAGACGCAATCGCGTCATCAGTGGACTGACGCGCGGCACTCTTGTGGTCGAGGCGGCACTTGCGTCCGGGTCGCTGATTACCGCCCGCGCTGCGCTTGAGCAGGGTCGCGAAGTGTTCGCTATCCCGGGCTCGATCCATTCGCCGCTATCAAAGGGTTGTCACAGCCTGATCAAGTCCGGGGCAAAGCTCGTCGAGTCGGCCGAGGACGTGTTGAGCGAGTTCGCAGGGCTGCGCGCGCACACTGCGCCGTTGCCGGCGAAATCCGCTGACCCGGTTGCGCCGAAAGCAACGATCAGCGTGCCACCCTTGCTGGAGCAAATGGGCTACGAGCCTATCGACATCGATTCCTTGTGCGCGCGGACTGGCTTGTCGGCACAACAAGTTAGTGAGGCGCTGTTGCGCCTCGAGCTTGAAGGGCGTGTTGCCTGCGTGCCAGGAGGCCTGTACCAGCGCGTGCAGTAGGATTTCGCGCTCGCAAAAATCGAGTTGGTTGTCCCGACGCAGGCTTTGCGGGTATCCTCTGCGGCCTTTTAGTCATGAGCAAGAAACTCGTCATCGCGGAAAAACCCTCGGTCGCGTCAGACATCGCGCGCGCCCTGGGCGGCATGTCGCGCAAAGCTGACTACTTCGAAAACGACGAATACGCCGTGTCGTCTGCGGTCGGGCACCTGCTCGAGATCGTCGTTCCGCCGACGCACGACGTGAAGAAGGGCAAGTGGACCTTCAAGCATCTTCCGGTCATTCCGCCGCACTTCGATCTCGCGCCGATCGAGCGCAGCGCAAAGCGTCTCGAGACGTTGCTGAAACTGATCCGACGGAAGGACATCTCGGGATTGGTCAATGCCTGCGACGCTGGCCGGGAGGGGGAACTCATCTTCCGCTACCTGATCCAGCATTCCGGAACGAACAAGCCGGTCGAACGGCTTTGGCTGCAGTCGATGACCGCAGCGTCCATCCGGGAAGGATTCCAGAATCTGCGCCCCGACCGCGAATTGCTTCCGCTGGCGGACGCAGCGAAATGCCGCTCGGAAGCGGACTGGCTGGTGGGCATCAACGGCACGCGCGCGATGACAGCCTTCAATTCGAAGGAGGGCGGCTTCTATCTGACGACGGTTGGGCGCGTGCAGACACCTACGCTCGCGATTCTGGTCGAACGCGAGGAGAAAATCCGCGCCTTTGTCGCGCGGGATTACTGGGAGGTGCACGCGCGCTTCGAGGTGAAGGCCGGCGAATACGCTGGCCGATGGTTCGATCCCGCCTTCCGCAAGGATGACGATCCGGAGCGCAAGGCCGAGCGGCTATGGAGCGGCGCAGATGCCGAGCGCATTGCAAACGTCTGCCGCGGGGGGAAAGGACAGGTCAGCGAGGAGACGCGGCCGGCCACGCAGGCTTCGCCGCTGCTATTCGACCTGACAAGCCTGCAACGCGAAGCAAACAGCCGGTTCGGGTTCTCCGCAAAGACGACGCTCTCTCTGGCCCAGGCATTGTACGAGCGGCACAAGGTGCTCACCTATCCGAGGACGGACTCGCGCGCGCTCCCCGAGGATTACATCGGCACCGTAAAGAAGACGATCGAGACGCTTTCAGCGGACCATGCATACGCGCCTTTCGCGAAGCGCGTGCTCAAGAGCGGATGGGTGAAGCCGAACCGGCGCGTTTTCGACAATACGAAGATCTCGGATCATTTCGCGATCATTCCGACACAGCAACCGCCCAAGAATCTCAACGAGGTCGAGCAGAAGCTGTACGACTTTGTGGTACGACGATTTCTGGCGGTCTTCTATCCCCCCGCGGAGTACCTGCAGACAACTCGCATCACTCAGGTAGAGGAGTACCAGTTCCGCACCGATGGCCGCGTGCTGGTGAACCCGAACTGGCTCGAGGTCTACGGCCGCGCCGCCGATGAAGCGGGCGAAACGCTGCCGCCGATCACATCGGGCGAACGCGCGCTTGCGCGTGAAGTGACCGCCCAGCCGAATCGCACCAAGCCGCCTGCCCGCTACACGGAGGCGACCTTGCTCTCGGCCATGGAGGGTGCAGGCAAGCTCGTCGAGGACGACGAGTTGCGTGCTGCAATGGAGACTAAGGGCCTGGGCACGCCCGCGACGCGAGCCGCCATCATCGAGGGACTGCTGCAGGAGGAGTACATCCATCGCGAGGGCCGCGAGCTCGTGCCAACGCCGAAGGCGTTCTCCCTGCTCTTTGCGCTGCATATGCTCGGCATCGTCGAACTCGCCTCGCCTGAGCTCACCGGAGAGTGGGAACACAAGCTCAAGCTGATCGAGCGCGGCAAGATGACGCGCGAAGAATTCATGGGCCAGATCTGGGAGCTCGTGCGCAACTTCGTCGGCATCCTGAAGAACGGCGAGATCCCTGACGTCGTGTACGCGACCGTGCCGGCGCCGTGTCCGAAGTGCCAGGGCACCGTCCAGGAAAACTACCGCAAGTTCCAGTGCCAGAAGTGCGACTTTTCGCTCTGGAAAGTGGTCTCCGGCCGCGAGTGGACCCCGGAGGAGGTCGCCGAACTCATCACGAAGCGATTCGTCGGGCCGCTGACGGGGTTCCGGAGCCGCATTGGGAAGCCGTTTTCAGCCGGCATCCGCTTGACCGACGAATTTCGGACGGAGTTCGATTTCGGCCAGCCACAATCGGGAGAGGCGGCCGCGGTTCCGGATTTCAGCGGCCAGCAGAGCCTTGGCGCCTGTCCGAAATGCAAAGGGCGGGTATTTGAGCTGGGCGTTGCATACACGTGCGAGAACGCCACGGGGCCGTCGCCAACGTGCGATTTCCGCTCAGGCAAGATCATCCTGCAACAAGCGGTCGAGCGCGCCCAGATGGAAAAGCTGCTTTCGGCCGGCCGAACCGACCTGCTGACCCGGTTCATCTCCCGCAAGGGCCGGCCGTTCCGGGCTTATCTCGTCAAGACTCCGGATGGCAAGGTCGGGTTTGAGTTTGTGGCGCGCCCGAAAAAGCCCGACGCTACGCCTGCACCGGAAAAAGATGCTCCGCCCGCGCCAGGTCCGGCGGAAGCGAAGCCCGCGAAGCGAGCCAGGTCCGCGACGAAGCGTCGTACTGCCTAGATATCGAGGTTGCGCGCGCCGAGCGCGTTCGACTCGATGAACGCACGCCGCGGTTCCACCTCGTCGCCCATCAGCTTGGTGAAGATTTCGTCGGCGGCAATTCCGTCCTCTACCTGTACGCGAAGAAGGCGCCGCGCCGCTGGATCCATCGTGGTTTCCCACAGTTGCCCGGGGTTCATTTCGCCCAGGCCCTTGTAGCGCTGCAGGCTGATCGATTTCTGCACCTCGCCCAGAAGCCATTTCATGGCCTCACCGAAATCCTTTACCGGCTGCTGCTTTTCGCCGCGCTGGACGAGCGCTCCCGGACCGACGAGTCCGCGCAGCGTCTCGGCAGCCGAGCGGATCTGGGCGTAATCCCCTGAATGGACGAACTCCTGGTCCACCGCGGTGACGCGCACATTGCCGTGTCTCGTATGCTCGACGCGCACCTGATAGCGTTCTGTTTTTGGATCGAAGCGGGCGCTCACCTGAATGTGCCGATCGGGGAGCGCTGCGGCCAGCGCCGCGGCGGAAGCGTCGGCCAGATCCCGCCGCGACAGGTCGATCTGTACGCCCCGCAATAGCGCCTCGAGTACGTTGCGGTCGATCCAGCGGGCGACGCGCTCGATTACCGCTTCGGTAACCAAATACGATTTGGCGAGCTCGGCCAACGCATCCCCGCGAATTGCATCGCGGTGAGGGGCCGGCAACAGCGCCGCGTCTATGAGTGCGAGCCGCAGCATGTGCTCGTTCAATTCATGCTCGTCCTTCAGATAGCGCTCTTCCTTGCCGAGCTTCGCCTTGTACAGCGGTGGTTGCGCAATATAGATATGCCCGCGCTCGACCAGCTCAGGCATCTGCCTGTAGAAGAACGTAAGCAACAAGGTCCGGATGTGCGAGCCGTCCACATCGGCGTCCGTCATGATGATGATGCGGTGATAGCGCAGCTTGTCCGGGTTGTATTCCTCCTTGCCGATGCCGCAGCCGAGCGCCGTGATCAGCGTGGCGATTTCAGCGGAAGCGAGCAGCTTGTCGAAGCGCGCTTTTTCGACGTTGAGGATCTTTCCCTTGAGCGGGAGGATCGCCTGAAACTTGCGATCGCGCCCCTGTTTCGCGGAGCCTCCGGCCGAATCGCCCTCGACCAGGTAGAGCTCGCACTTGGCTGGGTCGCGCTCCTGGCAGTCGGCAAGCTTGCCCGGAAGGCCAAGCCCGTCGAGGACGCCCTTGCGCCGAGTCATCTCGCGCGCCTTGCGCGCCGCCTCCCGAGCCCGCGCAGCGTCGACGATCTTCGCCGTGACAATGCGTGCATCGTGCGGCCGCTCGGCGAGATATTGGCGAAGCTTCTCCGCGACGATCTCCTCGACGACCGGGCGCACTTCCGACGAAACCAGCTTCTCCTTCGTCTGCGAAGAGAACTTCGGCTCGGGGACCTTGACCGAGAGAACACAGGCGAGGCCTTCGCGCATGTCGTCCCCGGTCGTTTCCACTTTCGCCCTCTTCGCCTGCTCGTTTTCCTCTATGTACTTGTTGAGCACCCGGGTCATCGCAGCGCGCAGGCCCGTCAGGTGCGTCCCGCCATCCTTCTGCGGGATATTGTTGGCAAAGCAGAGCACGCTTTCTTGATAGGAGTCGTTCCACTGCATCGCGACATCGACCGTGATGCCGTCCTTTTCGCCGGTGCCGTGAAATGTCGTCGGGTGCAGCACGGTCTTCGAGCGATTCATGTACTCCACGAAGCCCTTGACGCCGCCTGAAAACGCGAAGCTCTCGTCCTTGCCGGCGCGCTGGTCGACCAACACGATCCGCACGCCATTGTTGAGAAAGGACAGTTCGCGCAGGCGTCGCGCAAGAATGTCGTAGTGGTAGTCGACCACTCCAAACACCTGGCGGGACGCGAGGAAATGCACTTCGGTGCCACGCTTTTCGGTGAGGCCGGTGACCCGAATCGGCGCCGTCGGCGTGCCGTCGGCGAATTCCATCTGGTGCACTTTTCCGTCGCGCCAGATCGTCAGGCGCAGCCAGCTCGACAAGGCATTCACGACGGATACGCCCACCCCATGCAGCCCGCCCGACACCTTGTACGTATTGGAATCGAACTTGCCCCCCGCGTGCAGCTCGGTCATCACGATCTCGGCCGCAGACCGCTTTAGCTCGTCATCCTCCTTGACCCCGGTCGGGATGCCGCGCCCATTGTCGAGCACCGACACGGAATTGTCGGTATGGATCGTGACGACGATCTCGTCACAGAACCC
>Ga0075421_100013637_pt1 | contig 10138 bp, 10 predicted proteins | sample SoiMetdeltSBSDD5_FD_75292 | JGI IMG/M metagenome (GOLD analysis project Ga0075421, IMG submission 75292) | Bulk soil microbial communities from a Populus tree surrounding site in Tennessee, USA - Soil MetaG P. deltoides SBSDD5 | ecosystem: Environmental > Terrestrial > Soil > Tree plantation... | reverse complement strand
GCCGCAGTTTCAGCCGGAATTATTCGCCCGGATCCATCCGACCGATGTCACGAAACGAAAAGCGTTCGATAAGGGCATGGTGCAGATGGCGCAAGAGGGAACGGTGCAGATTCTGCGCAGCTTGAGCGAGACGGAGTCATTTGTGGCCGCCGTGGGACGGCTTCAGTTCGAAGTGCTGCAATACCGTCTTCGGCAGGAATATCGCGTGGAGACGGTCTTGTCGCCGCTGTCTTATGAGTGCAGTGCGTGGCTCGACGGAGATCCGGGGGCCTTCAAGTTGCCGATGGACGCGATGATCGTCAAGGATCGGCTCGACCGGCCCGTGGTGCTTTTTCCGACTCAACGATCGAAGGTCTTCGCAATGGAACGGAACCCGGAGCATCGCCTGCTGGAAATGGGATAAAGTGCTTCGCACCGGCACTCTGCGGCCGGCGATGTGCGCCGCCTCATGGCCCTTCGAGGAAGACGGCGCCGTCATCCGACTCGGACTGCAGCAGAAGCCCCACGACGGCCGTTCGGGTGTGGCACCGGGTCTTTTCCATGATATTTCTGAGGTGCGCTTTCACGGTCGGCTCTCTGATGCGGAGTTCCGCGGCGATTTCCTTGTTGGTCCGTCCCGTCGCCAATCCTTCGACAATCATCTGCTCGCGATCGGTAAGCTGAAAGCGTTGCTTGACACGGCCGCTTGCCGATTCGCACCGGCCGATCGCTTCGAGAAGGAGAAGCACACGGATCGGTTCCTTCTCCTCGCCGGAGGGCAGGCCGAACCCGCGTATCAGAACGGAGTCCTGTGCGCCTGCGACCGTACTGATCTCCAAGCGTTCCCACGCTTTCGCGCGGTCGCTCATTGCGAGCGTCTGAATGCTCTCGGCAACCCGCATCACGACAGGGGGAAGGTGTTCGCACACACCGACGTCCGGCGAGGCGTGAAGCTGCCGGATGAAAGCATGCGCTCTGGAATTGAGATATTCGACCTCACCGGTCGAACGGAGAATCAGGATTCCGGGGCCTGTCCGGAGCCCCTGCCATGCCAGGATGTTGTTCATCATGTGTCCGGCGCTCGACTTCACAAAGCTCAATGCGGTGAAGCAAAGCCCCTGCCCGAAGCAGTTCCGAAAGAATCAGGCGAGCATCTGAACGACATGCAAGGGGCGTGGCTGGGAATCGACCTGTAAGTTTTGGATTTCGTTGATTCTGTAGCCGCTTAGAAGAGCGCGTGTAAACCGATAGGAAGAGTGTTGGCCTAATGGTCGCGGAGATACGCGTGTGAAGGAAGAGATACTTAGTCCGGCTCGGACTGTGCCGCGAACGAATTCTTAGGACCTTTCCAGCCGTGGTGCTGGTTTGCTGTGTCCCACACGACCCAGCATGGGTTTTGGGATCTCGAGCGTCACGAGAGGTTGACCGTTCGAAAATGTGTCCCGGACCGGGAGTCGAAGCGGCGGAACTCGTAAAAAAATACCGTCGTGCTTCACTTCGAGGTCCTTCCAAGGCACGCGAACCATGTGGTTACCGTCCGCAAGCGCGACCTCGGCATAGGAGACCTGCCTCGTCGTCGCGTCAATGATCAGTTTGGTGATATGCCCGAAATCCTCACCCCCACTGGTTTTTACCGCCCAGCTTCCTGAATTCATCGGCATCCTCCCTCAGCAAAATGCCCTTGCTTGACTGCTGCTTGCTCCCGAGGTGCCCTTTGGCGACGGTGCAGACAATAGCAAGGCAGCGGCGTCCACGCTATTCCGCAGAAGTAGTGGGACTCGTCCGAAAGGACTAGGCCTGTGGTCACAGGTAAAACGTGATGGATCGTCGTCGTTTTCGGATGAAATAGAAGTATGCGACATTATGAGGTGATTTTCTTGGCGGCGACCAAGCCGAGCACTAGCAGAACGACGAACACCGCAAGAAAGATGTAGAACAAGACTTTCGCGATATCGGCGGCTCCCTCAGCAATCCCACCGAAGCCCAGCAGAGCGGCGACAATCGAGATGACGAAGAAGATGGCGGCCCAACGAAGCATGATTATTTGTACTATGAGTTGCTGGGGTCGCGGTGTCGGAAGAGGGGTCTTTTCCTGTCCATAGGGAGGCAAACTTCAAGTCAGTGCGAAATGGACAGACGGCGGGACGGTTTCGCCGATGGCCGATCCGTCGAGACGGGTTAAGACGGTCTGCGCAAGGGAAACGTCAGGGCGGAGTCTGTGTGGCTAGGACCGTTACGTTCTTGGGAAACAGCACAATCGCGATGCGGCGGTTGAGTGCCCGTCCTTCATCAGTATCGTTTCCGGCAATGGGGTTGAGGTGTGCATAGCCGCCCAGCGTGATGGCATGCCCATGGGTTCCCGCTTGCTCCAGTAAGTACCGTACGACAAGGCTGGCTTTAGCCATCGCCAGCTCCCAGTTGGACCCAAACCGGCTTTTCAGCTTGGCGCCGATCGGCATATCATCGGTATGCCCCTCGACGCGGATTTGTTTATCCGCCATCCCTTTGAACACATCGGACAGCCGCTTCAGCACCTTCTGTCCATCCGGCTTCACGCGTCCGTACCCGGGCTCAAAGAGGACGCGGTCCAGCAGCGTGATGGTGAATGTATCACCCTCGACCTGGACTCTCGAAGACCCTTTGGCGATTTCGTCCTGAAGCGCCTTGTTTAAGTCCTCCAGATCTTTCACCAACCGTTGGTTTTCGGCCTCTTTGGCCTCTCGCTCTTCCGCCAACCTGGTTTGTTGAACCTCATTGGCCTTGACGGCGGCATCTTGGTGTTGCCGCAAGAGGGCCTGTAAATTGTCCCGCTCTTGATGCAGACGGCGCAGATCCTCCTCGGTCCTGAGCTGACTGGCTCGCTGCTGCATGACATGCGTGGCATAGCGGTCGCGCTCTTCTTCGGCCAAAATGGCCCGCTCCGTCGTGGCGGTTAGCTCCCCGGTCAGCTCGCTGATCCGCCGGTGTGCGTCATCGACTTGGCCGGCGAGCGCCGCCAGCCGGGCCGTCATGGCCTCCCTATCGGAAACCGCGTGTTGGAGCGCCCCAATTTCTTGGTCACGATGGGACAGATGTTGAGTCAGCTCGTCGGCGCGCGCTTTCTCCGATTCAAGACGTCCGATATGCTTTTCGAGGCGACTGATCTCGTCGCGAGTCTTGAATGCCGCGGCGGACAATGATTCCATCTGTTGGGCCAGGGTGGAGGATTTGGCCTGTTCCGCGGCCACTCTCGCCTCCAGTTCCCGTCCCTGCGTGCGGGCGACCGTCAACGCCGCCGCCATCTGCTCTTTTTCCTGATACAGCGCGTCGGCGCGCGCTTCAGTCGAGGCCAGACTCTTTTTGGCCTCGGCGAGGTCCCGACGGAGGGATTCGATCTGTCGCTCGAGATCTGCGCTTGTGACCTGCGCTTCCCGGCGCTCCAGCCGGAGCGTTTCGGCCTGTTGCTGCAATTGCCCATAGTCCTCCTGGAGCCGTACGATCCGACTTTCCAGCGCCTGGCGGCCTGTCACACGCTCCACCTGGTCCTGGCCGACCTTTGCCGCCAGTTCTCGGGCTTCCTGTTGCGACCGGGTCAGAGCGGCAGACTGCTGCTCGTGTTCCAGGGTCAGAGCCGAGAGCCGCGCCGTTGTGTGTTCGACGGCGTTCTGAGCGGCAATGAGATCTGTTTGAGCCGTTTCGACCTGGCGCTGCAAGGAATCGGCGTCGGATTGAAGCCGATCTCGCTCCTGTTTGAGATGCCCGTGCTGCTGCAGGAGCTGTTCGTAATCCGATTTCAGCGGCTGGAGCTGGCTGATCTCCTTTCCCAGGGCGTCCAACCGTCGGTGGCCGTCCTCAAGGGCCTGCTTTTCAGCTGTCACGACCTGCTGACTCGACTGAAACAGCCGTTCAAGGTCTTGCAGCCGAACCTGAAGGAGGTCCCGGTCCCGTCTTAACGCGTCGTTTTCATCCCGCAGCTCCCTGGCGTTTTGAAGCTTCGCGATCTCACCTTCCAGCGAACGGCGCCGGTCCCGCTCCTCATCGACCTCGGCTCGCGTTTTGTCAAGATCTTGCTGAGTCTTCCCGACGGCTGCCAGCGCCGCTGAGAGGTCCTGGGACACCTGGTTCTTGTCTTTCAAAAGGCCTTCACGGTCCGCCGTCAAACCCTGCCTATCCTTGTCTAGTTGCGTCTTCTGACGCTCCAGAACCGCGGCCTGTTGTGACAGCGCCTTTCGAGCCTTATCCAGCTCGGTCTGGCTCTTCAAATACGTTTCTTCGGACACACATCCGGCGGGAAGTAAAAAGAGCACGAGAAGAGCAAGCGTTGGCAGATTCATGTTTCCTCCGGGGCAAGCGAGCGGGTCACGGAAAGGGTACTCCGGGGAACTGGGGAAATAAACTCGGTAGAAACAACTAACCTCTCTTTCTGAGCGCGAACGCCGCTTCGGTCCGACGGCGCCGTGTGCTGTCTTCCGGACTTCGTTGACGTCATGCTCGCCTATAGCGACCCTGGGGACGGCCGTCGCGGCAATCGGGCGCCGAAGGTTGACCAGAAGGGATCATGAAGGCGGTGCGGTACGGGGCTCCCGCGGTGGAGCGAGGAGGGGGATCAACTCAGGATACAGATCAAAGCCCCGTACTACAATCCGAGCAACCGAAATGGGAAGGGTGAATCGCCGAGGCCCGGCGCTTCCAGGATTGAGAAAGAGAATGTCCTTGCGTGTTTCGAGAGCGGGACGATGCGAATGGCCCGACACCACGACCCGGATGCTGCGGCACTCGAGGCCATCGAATGCCAGCGCGTGAAGGTCATGCAGCACGTAGATGCCGATACCGGCGACCTCAATGACTCGTGTTGCTGGAATGGCGTGTGCCCAACGGCCGCGATCATTGTTGCCACGGACGGCATAGACCGGTGCGATTCTGTTCAGATCATTGAGGACGCCCTCATTTCCGATATCCCCGGCATGAATGATCAGCGATGAGCCCTCCAAGGCGGAGAGCGCTTCAGGCCGGACAAGTCCGTGCGTGTCGGAAATCACACCGATCACGGTGACGGCGGCTGTAGGCGTTCCCATGGCGTCTTGATTGTAAGCCGAGTCCTGCACCAAGAAAAGCCAGACAGCGACCGCGTTGCCGCCACTCATGTTGCAGGCGCAGTTAGGTCGGGTTGTGGATTGGGATGAGGGAACGGTCGTTGGCGCCGAATGCGGTTCGTGTCTAGGAGAGGGTATTGGACCCAGATGAGGGATCAGGCTGGGGGAGGAGAGCGTCAGGTGTGTGATTCGTTGCGTCAAAGGCGCGTCACCGCTTTCTGAAGTGGCCAACATACAGCCCTTTGTCCTGTCGACAGTGAGGTACAGTGGCCGCCAACTATTTTCCAAGTGGTAGTTACCCTGCTGGTACCCTGGCGAGCGAACGCGGTCGCTGAATGCGATTAGCGCTGAAATGTGATCCCGGACGCCTCGGCCATGGCTGAATGAATTGTCTTCACGAGGTGATCGGGGGCGTCCTCTTTGGAGATAAAGCCGGCGGCGCCCAACTTCACGAGGCGAGGTGCATAGTGCTGGACGCAATGGCCGCTGATGATGAGGACGGGTAGCGACGGGTGCTCCCGTTTCAACTCGATGAGAGTCTCCAATCCGCCCTTGCGCGGCATATTCAAATCGAGCAGGACGAGGTCGAGTGCGGTCCGCCGGACGATGTCCAGCGCTTCGATCCCATCCGAAGCTTCTGCAACGACCGTCATGAGGCCTGTATCCTCAACAAGTTCTTTCAGGCTTCGGCGAACGACCGGATGATCGTCGGCGATCAAGAGCCTCAGAGTGTGTGCTCTTTCTCGATAGGACACGGCCGGTCACGATACGCGGAGAACGCGACGCTGTCAATGCCGGAAGTCTGTGAATAACAAGGATAAGGTGTGAAGAGCGCAAAAGGTTGGACTAGCGATGAGATGAGTCACACGCGGCTGACGCTGTCCACAGTTTCAACGATTAAATCATGCCGTCGATTGATGAAAAAAGTGGAGCGAGCCGGGCGATTCACGGTGACAGCCATCGAACGTTGGCAAGAAACACCTGTGAAATCAAAATTTTGCCGGTTCACCACGAAGACGTTCGTGCGGGCCGCCGAGCGGTCATGCCTCTACACTATACAGTAGGTCTGCGCACACTGCCGGTGGCAGTATGGTCCGATGGCGAAAGGTCGCGCGACGGAGTCGTGTATGCAAGACGATGAGGAAGTCTGGAACCGGAAGAGAGCAGTGCCAGCTGAAGCCTAGGCGCGGCTGGTTGCCATCGCGTATGGTTCAGTCTTTTTTCTTGAATTGCGGCGGAATCGACTGAGTCGGCGGAGGATTCGGCGCCGGCGAGGGGTTGCCAAAGAGCAGCGGGTAGTACGGCCCTCCATAGGGGTAATAGCCGAACGGTCCCCATCCATAGGGGGAGGAACCGTAGAAACCGCCATAAAATCCGGGTCCATAGCCATAATAGGGATATGGCGCGGCTCCGGAATAGTTGGGCGGAAGGGTCTTGGTCCAGGTGATCAGTTTTTTGATTTCCAGAACGGGGTACTGATATTCGGCGTCATCGAGTAATTTCGTCATCTCGCCTTTGACTTCTCCGACGACCGTCACCGGCGTCCCTTCGGGCAGCGTCGCCGGGTCAAGAAAATCCTCTTTGACGGCGATAACCCGACCCTGCGATTCGGTCCGATCGGTGGTTGGCGCCACACCCGAGCCGGCGGGGAGCTGCAAGACCTCGATCTCCGTCCTGTCCTTGGTCCGCTTGGCCTTGAGCAGGATCCCGCTGACGATGACTGTTTTACCAACGTAATGAGCCGGCGTCCGGCGGAGGTCTTCGAAGCTGATGGTTTCATCGATCTGGGCGCGAACATCGGGAGGGAGCAGGTTGTCCAGAAAGTCGCGTCCGGTCTGGTGCGCCGATTGTGCGCAGGCAAGCAGGCTGATCGATTGGGCCAGTAGCGTCGCAATAAGGAAAGGTCGCATGATCATCCACTAGAAATGGTAGGACATGCCCACTACGACGTATTGGGCGCGGTAGTCCCCGGAAAAACCGCCTACAGTGCCGAAGGCCCGATCGAATTGGAAGGTGGCATGCGTGTATTTATATTCCGTGAAGACGGCGACATAGGGTGTGACGAACGCTCGAACGCCTGCCAACAGGGTAAGCCCGGAGGTGACGTCGGAGTCGCCCCTGGTGGTCGGGGAGTCGGAAATGCGGGCCATCATCAATCCCGTCCCGATGCCGGCGTACGGCTGAAACGTGACGCCGGGATACCGCGCAATCAGATTGAGCCCGACCTGGGTCACACGCATGTGGATCCCGGGAATCTCGTCCAGGTTTTTAATGTGAGGCGTCGAATTAAACACATCGAGTTCCAGTCCGAACCATCCATGACCGGGAAAGTACCCGATCTTTCCCCCATAGGCATAGGAATTCTTTAGATCGAAATCGGGCGCGCGCAGGGAGCCTAATTGGTTGGTGCCGCTGACGTCCGTTAATCGATCCGCGAAGTTGACGCCGAACTGGCCCGCGACATACCATTCGGCGTGCGCCGGCTCCCAGCCGCCGGACCACACGCCGGCAAGACATCCACAGACGCTCAGGAACACTGTGCGGAGAGCGATCTTCATGCTCGTCCCGTCTGACGAAAAGGCCTGATACAGTGTACTGAACCAGCCAGATTGGCGTTGTCAGTCGCTCGAGTATCCCATCGACGGCATCCGGGAATAACGCGGGGGTGCGGCGACTCCGCCGCGTGCAGGCGTATCATATTGAGGGATTTCGTAGGAATGCATCCATTGTTCAATCCAGGGAGAGATGAGGGAGGCTACGTCTATATACCAATCAAGAGGTACCTGATAGCGGAGGACCCCGTCGCGAGCGCTCGGCCGCACAAGTGTTTGATTCAGCGTAGAAGTAGACGTGGGCGTGGCAGGCCGCTCTTAGAGCTATTTTTCAGTTGAGCTTGTCTTTAGAGTTTTGCTAGTATTCGTTTGCCTATTTGGGCGATCAATTTAACCACCTAGGAGGGCGGTATGAAGCGTTTGATCGGACTTGTTGCATTGGCGGTAATGCTCAGTTTCGGGACGGTTGCCGTGACAGCTTACGCGGGCGATACCCCGGCTCCTGAAAAGAAGGAAAAGAAAGCTCCGGGTGGTAAGCTCGTGTTCGCAGGAGAAGAGAAAAAGGACAAGGACAAGAAGAAACCGGGCAACTAAGGCTCGTGGCGGGGTACGGCGGCCGCCGTGCCCCGTCTCCCGCCTCGATTCTTCCTATCTATGGCCGCTGCTGTCACCTGTAGCGGCGACAAACTTCAAGGCCGCCGAGTTGATGCAGTAGCGCAAGCCTGTCGGTTGTGGGCCATCATTGAAAATATGTCCCTGATGCCCGCCGCATCGGGCGCAATGGACTTCGGTACGTGGGAGCAGGAGCTTCCAATCCGTCTTCGTCCCGACCGCCGCCTCGTTGATCGGCCGCCAAAAACTCGGCCAACCTGTCCCACTGTCGAATTTGTGCTCAGATGAGAAGAGCGCGAGGTCACACCCGGCGCAATGGTACATGCCAGGGTCATGATTGTCGTGATAGGTGTTGGCGAAGGGACGTTCAGTCCCTTCTTCCCTGAGTACGTGATACTGGTCAGGTGTCAGGGCCTTTCTCCATTCCTGCTCAGACTTCGTCACTTGAAACATACCGCCCCCCTTCGCTTCAGCGGGCCATAGCCACAGCCGCTTGGTGAGAAAACCCAAACCAAGCATGACGCCGGCTTGGAGCAGCGTTCGTCGATTCATAACTCCTCCATGCCTAATGATTCGTGGTGTGTGCGACTTTAGCCCGTGTACTGATATACGGACCGTCCAGCGCGTCGGATTCTCAGTCCTGAGTAAGGCCGCGTCGCGGCCGGCCCGTTACCGGCATCGTGCGAGAAAAACCACCGCAGGGCCCCCTTCTGATCGCTTTATCCTACAGCAAGTCGGCAGTTCCCGTCCTGCTCGGAATCTCGCGATTTGTCAGGCCTTTGGCGTTTCTTCGAATGGGCGTGGCCTCTGAGGCTGTGGCATGTTGCGATGAATCTCGGCCGTCACGGGATTGTCTCGGTGAACAGTAAAGGGTGGCGGAGGATGAGTTCTTGTGTCAGCCTGGCACGCCCGCCGAGGACAGGCCATGCTCTCCACGACCGATCGGTCCATCGTAACGACGGGTGGTTTTGTACGGTTCGTACCGCCCGTCTCGGGCGTACTGTGCGACACGGCTTCGCAGCCCGTTCATTTCGTCGGCCGTCATCGGCATGAAGCGCCGGGCGATGGCGAGGTTCTGATGCAGCACCTCAAAGGAATCGATTCCGCTGACCACTGAGGCGACAGGAAGCGACAAGGCATAGCGCAAGGCGTCTTCGACAGAGATGATCCCCTGCCTCACGGCATCCCCGCTCCCGCTCAACGTCTTCATCGCCAGGGGCGCAATTCCCCGGCGTTCCAGTTCCGGGAGTACGTCATGTTCGAAGCTGCGAAAGGTCCCGTCAAAGCAATTGAGCGGGAGCTGGCAGGTGTCGAAGGGAAAATCGTGCTGTAACATCTTGAGATGGATCGCCGGGTCTTTGTGGCCGGTGAAGCCGATGAAGCGAACTTTTCCTTGCTGTTTGGCTTCGAGCAACGCCTCCGCGGCACCTCCGGGGGCGAAGTGGCGGTCGGGATCGTCCTCGTAGATCACTTCGTGAATCTGCCAGAGATCGAGATAATCCGTCCGTAGCCGACGCAGCGACTCCTCGAGTTGCCGCAGGGCAACCGTCTTGCCCCGGCCGTGGCTGCAGACCTTCGTCATCAAAAAGGCCGCATGGCGCCGCCCCTCCAGGGCCTTGCCCATCCATTCCTCACTGCGGCCGTCATGGTATTCCCATGCATTGTCCATGAAGGTGAGTCCGGCATCGATGGCTTCATGGATCAGGCGAGTGGCGTCGCGTTCGCTCTTCACCCTGCCCAAATGCGATCCGCCCAGCGCCAGGATCGAGACATCGACGCCCGTTCGGCCGAGTGGACGTGTCGGGATCGTGAGGGGCGTCGAGGAAGGCAACGCGGTCAGCGTCTCGGACACCGCGTCAACCACACGGAGAGCCGGCATGAAGGAGATAGCGGAACCGACTAACCCCAGGGTCCTGAGGATTT
>Ga0075421_100013636_pt1 | contig 10138 bp, 8 predicted proteins | sample SoiMetdeltSBSDD5_FD_75292 | JGI IMG/M metagenome (GOLD analysis project Ga0075421, IMG submission 75292) | Bulk soil microbial communities from a Populus tree surrounding site in Tennessee, USA - Soil MetaG P. deltoides SBSDD5 | ecosystem: Environmental > Terrestrial > Soil > Tree plantation... | reverse complement strand
CGCCGCGCGCGAGCGCCGGTGGTCCAACTTCGAACGATCCGGGTACTCGCTCACCCCGCTCGAGCTGTTCGTGAACGGGTTGTGTGGCGCGTGCCGCCCCGAGCTGGAACCGCCGCGCACGCAGATCATTCTCGCGCACATGCTGCCGTCCTATTTGGTGCGCGAGGGCGGCGGGAATCGCGCGGCGCTCACGACCGAGCTGGCGGGAGTACTCTTTTACTCCTCGTCCCGGTCGTTCCACTGGGGAGGCTCGCTGGCGCTCGCGTTTCCTACGGAGGAAAAGGGCGAAATCGGTTTCATGCTGCACGTCAGCACACTCGGGCAGCTCGGCGTGACGGCGCCCTTGTCGTCGTTCTCGGCCAAGAACGCCTCACTCCTCCTCTCGGCGGACCTCTACCGGTACATCGAACGCTGGAACGGTTCGCTGCGCGACGAGCGAGAGGCCGTGAAGCGCGGCATCGCGCGGGAGGCTGGCGTAGTTCAGTAACGGCCGTCCATACTTGCGGGCCAAATATCGCAGGCGATCATGGCCCCACCGACCTCAGCCGCCGATACGGCAAACGATCCGCGCGCCAGCGAACGCGCACGCCGCTGGCGGCTCGTCCTCGGCTCGGACGCCGAGGCCTCCGCGGGCGTCTCCCTCACGGGGAGCGACGCAGGGATGGATCGTGCGCTGCAGGCGCTCTACGGCGCCGATACCAGTCGACCGAGCGGTGCACGCGGCGCAGAACGTCGGGGCGGGCTGGGGAGCTCGGCGCCATCGGTCGCGCGCTGGCTGGGCGATATCCGAAGCTACTTCCCATCTTCGGTCGTGCGCGTCATGCAGCGCGACGCACTCGAGCGCCTCGACCTGCAGCGGATGCTCCTCGAGCCGGAGATGCTCGAGGCGGTCGAGCCGGACGTCCACCTCGTCACGACGCTCATCGCGCTCAAGAACGTCATCCCGAACAAGACGCGCGACACCGCACGCCTCGTCGTCCGACGAGTCGTCGAACAGCTCCAGCGGCGGCTCGCCAACGCGACTCGTCAGGCAGTCACCGGTGCGCTGCATCGTTCCGCCCGCAATACCCGCCCGCGATACGCCGAGATCGACTGGCACCGCACCATTCGCGCGAACCTCAAGCATTACCAGCCGGCGTACCGTACCATCATTCCGGAGCGGCGAATCGGCTTCGGTCGAAAACGGAATTCGCTCCGCGACATCGTGCTGTGCGTGGATCAAAGCGGCTCGATGGCCGCCTCCGTCGTCTACTCGAGCGTCTTCGCGGCCGTTCTCGCATCGCTGCCGTCGGTGTCGACGCGGTTCGTCGTCTTCGACACCGCAGTGGTGGATCTGACCGACGACATGGACGATCCGGTCGAGCTGCTGTTCGGTGCGCAGTTGGGCGGCGGTACCGACATCAACCGCGCGCTCACCTACTGCGAGTCAGTCGTCAGGCGGCCCGGCGAAACGATCCTGGTGCTGATCAGCGATCTGTACGAAGGCGGTAACCGCGACGAGATGCTGAAGCGTGTCGCGTCCCTCGCGGCGTCCGGCGTACGCATGGTCGCGTTGCTCGCGCTGAGCGACGACGGCGCACCGTCGTTCGACCACGCAAACGCCGCGGCTTTCACCGCGCTCGGCGTGCCGGCGTTTGCGTGCACACCTGATCTGTTTCCCGATCTCATGGCGGCGGCGATAAGTCGGCAGGATCTGGGGCAGTGGGCCGCCACCCGCGGGATCGCGACGGGCGGTGGAGGCACCGCGCGCTGATGTGGACGGCGGAGACCGTTCTGGCGCTGGCCCCCGACCCGGCGTCGGCGAAGGCCGGGCGCGAGCTCGCTACACGCCGGAAGTGGACGGTGTTAGGCAAGAGCGTCGATGCCGAAAGTACGTCTGCGCTGTGGGGCGCGTGTCAGGGAAGCGGCAAGGACCCGTACCTCACGCGCGTGGACATGAGCGAGCCGGCGTTCAAGTGCAGCTGCCCGAGCCGCAAGTTCCCCTGCAAGCACGCGTTAGGCCTGTTTCTCCTCTACGTCCAGTCCTCCGGCGACTTCGCCGCGGGGCAACCGCCGGAGTGGGTGGCCGAGTGGCTGGAGAGTCGAGCGGCGCGCGCGACGAAGCGCGGGGAGCGAGAAGCGCGTGCGGCAGAGTCGCCCAGCGACGACAACGACCCGGCCAGCGCGCCCCAGCGAGAGAAATCCGCGAAACAGGCGGCGGCGCGCGCCGCGGAGCGAGAGCGGCGCGTCGCGGCTGGAGTCGCGGACCTAGGACTGTGGCTGCGCGACCTCGTGCGGCAGGGACTGAGCGCCGCGGCGTCGCGACCTGCGTCGAGCTGGGAGACCATGGCGGCGCGACTCGTGGACGCGCAGGCGCCGGGCGCGGCGAGACTCGTCAGGCAGATGGCGACGATCCCGGCGAGCGGGGACGGGTGGCCCGACCGACTGCTGGACCGCCTGGCTCGGCTACACCTCCTGCTCGAGGGATTCGGTCGCATCGACGCGCTCCCGCCCGACCTCGCGGCCGATGTCCGCGGGCAGCTCGGATGGACCATTCCACAGGAGGCGTTGCTCGAGCTCGACGGCGTGCGCGATGAGTGGGCGATCGTCGGTCGCCGAGTGACCGAGGAGGATCGACTGCGCGTGCAGCGTACGTGGCTGTGGGGTCGCGCCACGCGACGCGGCGCGCTGCTCCTGCACTTCGCTCCCGTTGGCGCAACGCGTAGTGAGACCAAGCCGGTTGACCCGACGTTCGTGCCCGGCACGGCGTTCGACGGTACGCTCGCGTTTTTCCCGAGCACGGTTCCACTTCGCGCGATCGTGAAGGAGCGCGCGGGCGTCGTCCCATGGACGTCGGATCATGGGTACGCGTCCGTTGCGGACGCGATTACGGCAGTCGCGGATGCAGACTCGCGCATGCCCTGGATCGAGAGCCACCCTGTGCTGCTGCGCCAAGCGATTCCGACCACCACGACCCCGTGGCGAGTCAGAGACGGGAGCGGCAACTGGCTTCCGCTCTCTCAGCGCTTGCGCGACCGGTTTCGCCTGCTCGCGGTGAGTGGAGGATCGGCGGTCCCGCTGTTCGGCGAGTGGGATGGCGAGTCCCTCATGCCACTTACCGTGTGGGGTGACAGTGGGGCAGTCCAGCTCCTGTAACAGCGTCGCCGCATGACCCTCCCGCGCACCGACCTCTCGATCTGGCCGGCCGCTGCCAACGCGGCGCTGCTCGGCACCGACCGTGCAGCGCTCACGTTACCGTCGGACGACGGCCCGTTAGGCGCCGCTTGCGCAGGGCTTGCTCGTGACGAACCCGACCCCTCGGCAGCGCTGCTGCGCATTGCCGCTGCCGCGAGCGCCTATCGACGCTGCGGGTGGCTGCCGGCGCGAACCGAGGAACCGCCGCCGGCCGCGTGCCCGCCTGATCCTCACCCTCTGTGTCCAACTGCCGCGACAGGATTGTTGCGGCGCATCCTCCAGGGGGAGCACGAATCACTTCTCACTGTATGGCTCGCACTCGCCGCTCGGCACGGCGTCAGAGCGCCAGCCGACACACTCCGCGATCTCCTCGACCTCGGCCGCCGCGACCCGGGGCTTCGGCCACTCATCCTCGCCGCGGGCGGGACGCGCGCGACGTGGCTCGCGGGGTTCAACGAGGATTGGTCCTACGCCGTCGGCGGCGCCACTGCGGACGCGCTCGTGGCCACGCTCGAGACAGGCACAGGGCCGGCGCGCCTCGCGGCACTGCAGCAGCTCCGCCGCCTCGACCCGGAGCGCGGTCGCGCCGAGGTGGAGAAGTCGTGGGCACAGGAGAGTCCAGCCGAGCGCGCAGGCTTTGTCGCGGCGCTCATCCATGGCCTGGGCGCGGAGGACGAGCCATTCCTCGAGCGCGCGCTCGACGACCGACGGAAGGAGGTGCGGCAGCAAGCGGCGGGGTTGCTCGCGAAGCTGCCTACGTCCGCCCTGGTCACGCGCATGGTGACGCGTGCTATTGCGCTGCTGTCGTTAGGTAAGTCCGGGTTGCTCAAGCGGACGCGCATCATAGTCACCCCGCCGGCCGCCGCCGACACAGCGCTCGTCCGCGACGGCGTCGATCCCAAGCCACCTGCGGGAAGCGGAATCGGCGAGCGCGCATGGTGGTTGGCTCAGATCGTCGGCGCGGTGCCGCCATCGACGTGGACTTCCGCGTGGTCGCTCGACCCAGCCGCCGTGCTGCAAGCGGCCGACGGCAACGAGTGGCACGACTCGTTGGTTGCCGGCTGGCTGGTCGCCACCGAGCGGCATCGCGACGCGGCATGGGCGCGGGCGCTGTGGGAGAATGAACGCACGGCCCAGATCGCGCCACAATGGGGTGCACCTTCGCCTGAGCGCGTGTTCACCGCGGTCGTTCCCGCGGAGCAGGTCGACGCCGAGCTCCGCCGAGCGATCGACGGTGGGCGCGATGTGCTCCAACAGAATCACCGCCTGCTGGCCGCCATCCTCGAGTGGCCTCACGAGTGGAGTGATGCGCTCGCGCGGGCCATCGCCGGTCGGCTCAAGGAGCTTGCGGACCATGGGGTCCCGCTCACCGCGGAGTTCGGCGTACGTGCGCTGCTCGAGCGGTGTGGGCACGCGGTGCCGATATCGGCCATTGACGCGTTCTCGGCCGGTTGGCCCGAACACTCCGACGCGTGGCCGACGTGGGCGCCCACCATCGATACGCTCGCATCGGTCCTTCGCTTTCGCAACGAGCTTCACCTCGCGTTCGAGGAGCCTCAATCATGACCGTGTCGTCATCCGCCAACGGCCTCGCGATCCTGCGTGCTCACGCCGAACAGCAGTTCGCCGGCGAGCTGGAAGCGCTCGCGCGTTCGGACACGCGGCCGCGTCCGCCGAGCTGGCGGTTGTCGCCGTGGGCGGTCGCGACGTATCTGCTCGGCGGAAAGGCGGAGGACGGCGCCGAGATCACACCCAAGTACATCGGAAACCGCCGCCTGATGGAGATCGCGATCGCCACGCTCGCGACCGATCGCGCACTCCTGTTGCTCGGCGTGCCGGGCACGGCGAAGACGTGGGTGGCCGAGCACCTCGCGGCGGCGATATCCGGGGACTCGACGCTGCTGGTGCAGGGGACCGCCGGGACGAGCGAAGACGCCGTGCGCTACGGGTGGAACTACGCTCGGCTCCTCGCTGATGGCCCATCACGCAGCGCCCTTGTGCCGAGTCCGATCATGCGCGCGATGGCGGAAGGACGGATCGCGCGCGTCGAGGAGCTGACGCGCATTCCGGCCGACGTTCAGGATGCGCTCATCACGATTCTTTCCGAGAAGACACTGCCCATCGCCGAGCTCGGGTCGGAGGTACAGGCGGTGAAGGGGTTCAATCTCATCGCCACCGCCAACGACCGGGACAAAGGCGTGAACGAGCTCTCGAGCGCGCTCAAGCGGCGGTTCAACGTCGTCGTTCTGCCCGTCCCGGCGACGATCGACGAAGAGGTGGACATCGTGACCCGCCGTGTCGATGCCTTGGGGCGTGCGCTCGAGCTTCCCGCCGAAGCACCGGCCGCGGAAGAAATCCGGCGTGTGGTGACGATCTTCCGCGAGCTGCGCAGCGGGGTCACCGAGGACGGCAAGACGAAGGTAAAGTCACCGAGTGGGACGCTGAGCACGGCCGAGGCGATCTCGGTCATGAATGGCGGTCTCGCGCTCGCCGCGCACTTCGGCGACGGGCGCCTTCGGGCCGGCGATCTCGCCGCCGGCTTGTTAGGCGCGGTCGTCAAGGATCCCGTGCAGGACCGGGTCGTGTGGCTCGAGTATCTGGAAGCGGTCGTGAAGGAACGCGACGGCTGGAAGGACCTCTACCGCGCCTGTCGGGCGGTGAGTTAGCAGGCGTGGTGCACGTCTTCGGCATCCGTCATCACGGTCCGGGGTCGGCCCGGAGCCTCGAGCGCGCGCTCGAGCGCCTCGCGCCCGATATCGTACTGATCGAGGGGCCGCCGGAAGGAGACGAGCTCATCACGCTCGCTGCCGACGAGGCGATGCGCCCGCCGGTCGCGCTCCTGATCTATCGCCCCGACGCGCCCCGCCGGGCGGTGTACTATCCGTTCGCCGAGTTCTCGCCCGAGTGGCGAGCGATGCGATTCGCGATCACGCGACAGATACCAGCCCGCTTCGTCGACCTGCCGCTGGCTCACCAGTTGGTCGACGAGCCGCCCGAAGAGTCGCCCGACGATTCGTCCGACGCGACGGAGGCAGTCGATGCACCTTCTGCTTCCTCGTTCCCCGTTCCTGGCTCCCCAGCGGTCGATGATCCACTCGGCTGGCTCGCGACGGCCGCCGGCTACGACGACGGCGAGCGGTTCTGGGAACAACTCGTCGAGCATCGGCGACTCGACGACGAAGCATTGTTCGCGAGCGTGGCGTCGGTGATGACGGAGCTTCGTACCGAGTCGGAGGCGCGCCGGAACGAGCCCGCCGGTGAGCCAGGCACGGTACACGCGGAGAGAGAAACCCAGCGCGAAGAACGGCGCGAGGCGCACATGCGGCGTGCCATTCGGGACGCGCAGCGCGAGGGCTTCGAACGGATCGCCGTCGTGTGCGGCGCCTGGCACGCGCCGGCGCTGAGTACGATGCCTCCGGCGGCGCACGACGCGGCCATTCTCAAGGGGCTACCGAAGGCGAAGGTCGAAGCGACGTGGGTACCGTGGACGAATAGCCGGCTGTGCTTTGCGAGCGGGTACGGCGCCGGTATCGAGTCACCGGGGTGGTACCACCACCTGTGGACCGCGAACGATCGCGTGACCGAGCGGTGGCTCGCACGTGTGGCGGCGCTGCTGCGCGAGGAGGGCCTCGATGCCTCGTCCGCGCAGGTCATCGACACGGCGCGACTCGCGGATTCGCTCGCCGCGCTGCGCGGTCGATCACTGGCGGGGTTGTCGGAGCTGACGGAGGCGACCCGCGCAGTCCTCTGCAGCGGCGCCGACGCCCCGCTCGCGCTGATCGCGCGCAAGCTCATGGTGGGCGAGACCCTCGGCCAGGTCCCCGCAACGGCACCGACGGTCCCGCTCCACCGGGACCTCATCCGCGAGCAGCGCCGCATTCGCCTTCCGGCCGAGGCGGTGGAGCGAACGCTCGACCTGGACTTGCGGAAGGAAACCGACCTCGCGCGCAGTCACCTCCTGCACCGCCTAACGATACTCGGCATACCGTGGGGCCGAGGGCAGCGGGCGTCGGGTCAGCGCGGGACGTTCCATGAGCTCTGGGTCCTTCAATGGCAGCCGGAGTTCGCGGTGTCGCTGATCGAGGCGGCGGCGTGGGGAAACACCGTTGCCTCGGCCGCGACGGCGCGGGCATCGGATCTGGCCCGACAGGCCACCAACCTCGCACCCCTCACGGCGCTGCTGGAGCAGGTGGTCCTCGCGAATCTCGGTGATAGCGTCGGGCTGATCATGGATCGGCTCCAGGAGGAGTCGGCGCGGGCGCCGGATATTGCGCATCTCATGGATGGGCTACCGTCGCTCGCCAACGTGTTGCGCTACAGCGACGTTAGGCGCACGGATCTCGGCGTGATCGGCGACGTCGTCGATGGATTCGTCGTGCGGATCTGTGTCGGGTTGGCGGTTGCGTGCAGCTCGCTGGACGACGACGCCGCGATCGCGATGCGGGTGCGCATCGACGCAGTGCACGGCGCCGTGGCACTTCTGCAGCGTGAAGCGCACACCGCGGCGTGGCAGGATGCGATCCGGCGGCTCGCCGATTCGGACGGTGTGCACGGCGCGGTCTCCGGACGATGCGCGCGCCTCCTCTTCGATGCCGGCGCGATAGACACTGTCGATGCGGCCCGCCGCCTTTCGCGAACGCTATCGGTCGCCGAAGATCCGGCACGAGCAGCGGCGTGGGTGGAGGGGTTCCTCGCCGGGAGCGGCCAACTGCTGTTGCACGACCAAACGCTCTGGCGGCTCGTTGACGACTGGCTTGTTTCTCTTCGCGAGGAAGTGTTCGTCGCCCTGCTTCCGCTGCTGCGGCGGGCGTTCTCGGCCTTCACGAGCCCCGAGCGACGGCAACTCGGCGAGCGTGCACGGCGGCCGGGCGACGCCGCGAGCGCAACGGCGCGCGACGACACCGATTTCGATCAAGCCCGGGCGGAGGCGGGGCTCCGGACCATCCTCACGTTGCTGGGCGTGAACAACTAAGATCGTACGAAATGGAGCAACCGGCCCTCGACTTCGACACCCGCGTGAAGCTCGCGATCTACCGCTACTTCGCGCAGACCGGACAACGCCCCTCATCCGCCGAGATTGCGGAGCACGTAGGCGCCAAGGCGGATGAAGTGCGCGAGGCGTTCGGCCGGCTTCGCGCCAACCGAGTCCTGTTCCTGGAGCCGGACGGCGAGACGATTCGCATGGCACCGCCATTCTCCGGTGTGCCGACACAGCATCGCGTGCTCGTCGACGACCGGGAGTACGTGGCGAACTGCGCGTGGGACGCGCTGGGAATCATCGCGGCGCTCCACGAACCAGGCACCGTGATCTCCACCTGCGCGCAATCCGGCGAGCGACTGGAGCTCCAAGTCGGAGCGAATGGCCCGGCACTGAGCGACTGGGTGTTCCACTGCCTCGTCCCCGCATCGCGATGGTGGACGGATCTCGTCTTCACCTGAAGCAACATGCTCTTCTTCCGGTCGGAAGAAATGGTGATGGCCTGGTGTCGCGCTCGCGGCGTGACGCCGCGCCCTATTGTGAGCATACCACAGCTGTGGGGGCTGGCGACCCAGTGGTATTCGACGCGCCTCGAGCCTAACGCCCGCAGACCCGGCCCGGCGGAGATGCGCGAGATCTTCGCGCGGCTCGGCCTCACCGGGAGCTTCTGGGATCCGCAGGCGGACGCGTTTGGCGCATAAGGTGACGCGTTCGACGCGGCGGCGGAACCGAGGCTGTCGCCGTCACCTTGCGCCTCGGCAGCCCCGCGATCATCCTGCGATGCAGGATTAACTGATGGCGACAGGCAGCCCGCACGCGCGGACCGAACGCCGACGGGCAGCGGAGGTGTTCCATGGCAGACGAACGTCGCTACGGGGAAGAAGAGGTCGCCGCCATCTTCGAGGCCGCCTCGGGTCCCGTAGCTTCCCGGAAAGACTCACGCTCGAGCTCCGAATCCGAGCATGGCCTGACGCTCTCGGAGCTTCAGGCGATCGGCCGCGAGGTCGGCATCGCGCCCGAACAAATCGCCGAGGCAGCAGCGCAACTGGAGCGCACACCGCCGGCGGTCCCGAGACGGACGGAGCTCGGGATGCCGCTGTCGGCCGCGCACGTCGTAGAGATTCCCAGGCCGCTGACGGACCGGGAATGGTCGCTCGTCGTCGCCGATCTTCGTGAAACGTTCAACGCGCGCGGTCGCGAGAACTCGCATGGCGAGACCCGCGAGTGGGCGAACGGCAATCTCCACGCGGTCGTGGAACCCACCCGAACGGGCTATCGGTTGCGACTCGGCACGATCAAGGGCGACGCCCTCGCGCTGAACCGGATGGGCGGGTTCGGGATCCTGGCCGGCCTCGTCGTCGGCGTCGCATCGTTCGTTGGCGGCGATCCGGCCGGCGCCATCTCGGGCGCGGTCATGCTGGGTGCCATGGGAGCGGGCGCGGTCGCGTTCAACGCGATGCGCCTCCCGCGGTGGGCACGCCTGCGCGAGCAACAGATGAGGGAGATCGCCGAGCGGACGCGCGCGCTGGTCGCGCCGAGCTCGGAGTCCGATACGAGCCGGTGATCGACGCTACCTAACGCAGGATCGAAATCGTCGCGCGTCACCCAGTACCACCTTCTCTCGGTCGTCCTACCATGCGCGCACTCCTCCTCGCTGCCCTCGTCACGACAGTCGCTTCGGAAAACGTCACGGCGCAGCAGCCCGTGAAGTACGTGCGCTACGCGAACGCCGGGCGCGTCGCGTACGGGATTCTCGACGGCGATCGGGTTCGCGAGCTCAGTGGAGACCTGTTCTCCAATCCGCGACCCACGGGAGCGACAGCGCGAGTCAGTGACGTCAAGCTTCTCGCGCCCGTGCAACCGAGCAAGGTCATCGCCGTGGGGCTCAACTACAAGAGTCACCTCGGCGATCGCCCAACGGCTGCCTACCCGGGACTCTTTGCGAAGTATCCCACCTCGATCATCGCGACGGGCGAGGAGATCGTG
>Ga0075421_100013634_pt1 | contig 10138 bp, 8 predicted proteins | sample SoiMetdeltSBSDD5_FD_75292 | JGI IMG/M metagenome (GOLD analysis project Ga0075421, IMG submission 75292) | Bulk soil microbial communities from a Populus tree surrounding site in Tennessee, USA - Soil MetaG P. deltoides SBSDD5 | ecosystem: Environmental > Terrestrial > Soil > Tree plantation... | reverse complement strand
GTCGAGCTCGATGAAATCGGCCCGGGCGACGTCGTTCGCCGCGAGGCACGCGTCGAGCGACATCGTCTCGACCGAGGTCTCGCGTTCGACGTCGAAGCCCCCGGCGATTTCCTGGAACTGCGAAAGGAACTCCTTGTTCGGCTCGAGCAGCGAGGCGCACGCGGGACTGCGCGTGATCCGGAACGTCCGTGTTTCAGCCGCGCGGCCGAGCACGGCGTGGACGTAGCGGTGCCTCGGGCGAGCCTCGGCGTTCAGCCGCCGGCATTCGTCGGCGTCGGCCTCGACGCCGACGTAGTGCGCCTGTTTCAGCGCGTGGAACGGACGCGGCAGCTTGCCCTTGCGGGCGCCGCAGTCGACGTAGAGCAGGCGTGAGTCATCGGGAAAGATCCGCTGTAGGCGCTTCAGCGCCGCAGACGCCCTCACCTGCCGAGCATACCTGATCGATTACGCCGCGCCGGTCGCGTCGGCTCGTCTGTCTGCCTGTCGAATCGGCAGCACGATCCTCCGCAGCTCGACGAGCGGAGGCACCGCCCGCCAGTCGAAAGGAAGCAGCGTCGTGCCGTCGGGCAGCGTCCGCTCCGGTGCCCCGCTCAGTCCCCATCCATCCGGGTTGCTGTAAACGACATGGCGCGAGTGCCATCGGTTGTCGCCCCACGGCGCCTCTTTCGGGTTGTCGCGGTAGAGCGATTTCGAGATCCGGTAACTGCCGACGTGGTTGATGTGATACACCGGCCCGCCAATGTCTTCGATCGGGAAACCGGCGCCGTGCGCCTTCACCAGGAAGTTGTGATCGAGGCCGTGTTTGGCGGCCCGATACACCTCGTTGTAGCCGCGAAGCGCGTGAAACGTCTCCCGATCGGCGAGCGCGAAGTCGCCGGAGCCACCGGCATAGAGCGGCGGGCTCAGCGTCGGACGCCTGATGTGGTTGGCGATGTCCTCGAGCGCATCCCAGCCGATGCGCGACTGGTCGGCGCCGAGCTTGATGTCGTACCTCGGCGCCCGGTAGAGGACGCCGGGGCGCAGCCGCTGCCCGGCAATCGCGTCCACGACGTGGCGGCCGAGCAGGATGTCCGTGTTCGACGCCAGCACGAACGGGGCAGCCGCGCGCCGTATGCCGACATTCTTCGCCACGTACTCGAGATAGGGGATCCGCGGATTCTGCGTGAGCGCTGCGTGGTACTCGGGCGCGACGACGATCCGTCGAAGCGCGCCGGACGCCAGGTCCGGGAACTCGCGCGCCACCAGCTCGGCCAGCCGCGGCCGATCGGCCACGGGATTCCATTCGACCATGACGACTTCGAAGGCCACGCCGCGCTCGGCGAGCCTCGCCTGATTGAACTGGAGCGCAGTAAAAAACCGTTCGTTGAAATCGCCGCCCCAGTTGTCGTTGCGGCCGGTGATGACGATGCTGAGGAACGGCGCAGGCGCGGCCATCAGGTCAACGGTCCGCGGCGATTGCGGCCTGAGGTCTCGCGGCGGGTGCCACCGCCTGCTCGCGCGTGCGGACGTCGAGCACCTGGACGGCTGCTTCGAGAAGATCCAGCTTGACCTCCATCGCCATCAGGTGCTCGTGCGCGGTCGCCGCCGCGCGCTCGGCCTCCTCGAGCTTTGCGCGTGCGTGTTGCAAGCGGGTACGCAGATCCTGGGCATCGGCCGCCAGTTTCTCGGCGCGACCTTTCCACTCCTCCGTCCGGGCCTGTTCGCGCCTGACGTCAGCGGCCGTGCGCTCGACGTCGGCCGCCAGGCGATCGCCGGCGGCGCGGACCCGTTCGGTTTCGGCTTCCGCTTTGGCAGCGGCCTGCTTCCAGCCGCCGAGCGCATCGGCGCCTTCGGCGTGGCGGCGCTTCCAGTTTTCGGCATCGGCGCGCGCCTGCGCCAGGCGTTCGTCGAGCTGGACAACCCTGGCAGCCAGATCGCGCGTTTCCTTTGTCAGCTGATCGGCCTGCGAGGCGGGTGCAAGCCCGAACGCCGACAGCATGGATTTAATGGTGCTTTTCATGAGGCGACTGTGATCGCGCCCTTCATGCGGCGGATTATCCCACGCCTGCGCGCCGAAGCCGCAGGCGAAGGCGGGAGCCGGCTAAAGCCGGCCCCCACCATTACAATCTTTCACGTGCCCGGACGGTTGACCGCCGACGATCTGACGCAGTTGCTCGAGCGCCTCACCGTGGAGCGCGCCGGGGCACAGTCGTCTATCCAGGCAGGGGACGCGCAGATTGAGATGCTGTGCGCGCGCGTCACGCTGCTGACAGAAGCGCTTCGCGATGCCGAGGCGAGCGATGCGGCGCGGCTGGCCGCGCGGATGCTGCTGGCGGACCTCGCACAGGTGACGAGGCAATTCCGGGGCAGGACGAACAGCCTTCGCGCGTCGCTCGAGGCGGCGGTGGACGACATGCGCGCCGCCTTAGGCAGCGACCGTCCTTCGTCGGACCCGTCGTCGTAGCTCTCCGCCGATGGCGGCGACGACAGCGGCGACCGACAGGACGACCACAGCGGCTACAACCCCGGGTATCCGCAGAACTGGCATTCGGTGCGCGACCCACATCCAGCTCGTGCCGTAGGGGACGTCGAGCGGTACTGTAAACCGCTCCCGGCTCACGCGATCGGTGTCGGCCACGTCACGTTCGCGCACGAGCGCCTCGATGTTGGTCGGGCTCGTGTCGAGCAGGTCGTACTCGACCCGATCGCGGTCGGTTGCCGGGTTGACGAGTAGGAATCGCCGCTCGAGCTCCTGCCGGCGCTCCGGCGCCAGTTCTTCGGGCCAGCGAATCGCAATGCGAGGCGCCGGCTCGTAGGTGAAGTAGTAAGCGGTGCCGAGCGCCACGAGCACGCACCCGGCGAGTATTCCCACGACGCGGAGCGCAGTCATTCGTCCGGCCTATCTTACCGGTCCGCAGATCGCCGCCTATCTGATCGCCGCCATCGTGGCGGTGTCGTTCGCGCACGACCTGATGCGGAAGCCAATCCAGGTGTCGGACAGCCTGCAGGAACTGCTCGACGTCCAGCAGTCGCCGTCGCTGGCCGCGACCTTCGTGGCTCATTCCCCGCGCGGCCCGTTCCTGCGTCCGATTCGCCAGGTTCAGATCAAGATGCTGTTCGACGCGGCTGGTGGCCGCTACCAGCTGGCTTTTCGCGGATTCCACGCAATGCTCGTGGCGCTGGCGCTCTTCCTGTTCGTCAGGGCGCTCCAGGTCCGGACGTGGACCGACTGCGCCGCGGCGGTGTTCGCGATCACCGTTTTCACGGGCATGAACACCTTCCGCGGCACCGTGCGCGAAGCCTTCCCGATCAATCATTTTCTGGAAATCGTCGTGTTTTGCCTGCTGGCATTGAACCTTGCGCAGTCGCGCGGCGGTTGGGTGACCGACACCGCCGCGGCGGTCGTCTTCGTTGTCGCCAGCCTGACGCTGGAGTCGGGACCCCTGGTGTGGGTCGTCCTGGTCGCGGGATGGCTTGTCGGTCTTCGCGGCGTCTCGCGCCGCGCCCTCGTGATCGTCACACTGTTGCTCGGGGCGTACCTCTGGACGCGCTTCGTCTACCTCTCGATTGGTACGCCCGGGATCGACGTCGGCCGCGACTCCGGATTCGGCGCCTCGATGTTGACGCCGGAGCAGATCGCCGTACGATTCGGGGACAATCCACTGCCGTTTTACCTCTACAACGTCGCCACGTCGGTCCTCTCGGTGCTGTTTTCCGATCCCGATCGCGGCGTGTTCCAGATGGCGCGCGGCTGGCTGGCTGGCGACGCGCAGGCGCGCGTCTATTCCGCGACGGTGCCGTCGATTCTCACGACTGCCGTGATCGCCTGGGCCGTGGCTGTGGCCTTCCGGCGTTATCGCAGCGGCCAGCGCATGGCTGGCGACTACCTGTTCGTCGTGTTCGGGTGTGTGCTCGGGGCCAATGCGGTACTCGCCTACGCCTACGCCAAGCCGGAAATCATCAGCGTTGCCGGGGCGTTCTATGCGCTGGCGGCGTTCGTGGCGGTGCGGTACGCGATCGAGTACAGACCCGTACGGCCCGCGTTAAACCGGGTGCTGTGCCTGGTGCTGGCAGTGGCCTCTGCGCTCTGGGCGTTCCGAAGCGCGGGCGTGCATCACATGCTGCAGACGCAGGCCTTTCGCGAGCGGGTCGAATGGGCGCGGCTCGATCCGGAGCGAATCGCCGAGCGGGGCTACCCGTCGGATGCGCCGGCGCGCGCACTGACCGCGCAATTGCGCCGGGAGGCGCTCGATCTGCGCATCGCCAACACCAATGAAGTGCCGGCATGGGCCGACGATTGGTGGGGCGAGTGAATCGGCCGGCGGCGTTCGCGGTTGCGATTCCCGGCTGCCTGCTCGCCGCCGCATCCCTCGTCGCGTTGATGCTGGCGGCATTCGGCGACTATCCGATGTGGCGGCACGAGGACGTCAATCTTGCGGAGGCGGCAGGCGTGCGCGAGGAGGCGGAAGTGACGCGCCTGATCGAGCGAGGCCAGGATCCCAACGCGTCGTATCCGGTACGCCCGGGCCTTCTGTTCGAGCGTCCGGCGAACCTGACGCCCCTCGAGGCAGCCGTTATCAACGACGATCCGGCGATCGTGGCGCTGTTGTTTGCAAATGGGGCGACCGTTGACGGACAGACATGGGTCGCCCTGCGCTGTTTCGCGGGCAATTCGCGGGTTTCGCCGCTTCTCGACGCGCATCGTCCCGCGGCGATCCCGCTCGAATGCGCTGGCCGAAAGACTGCTTGGGACTAGTTGACATCCCTTGGTAATATGACCGCCCCGATGGCCGCTCCCCTCCAGATGCCGCGGTCGCTCGATACCCGTGCGCTCGACGATTTCGCCGGAGCATTTGGACGGCCCGGTGGCGAACGCGTCGGCGTCGTCGCGCTCGTCTGGCCCCGCCTCACCGCACTGCGCGCCACGCAGTGCGCCGCGACAGTGCTTGCGCTGACCTTCGCGTACGGCCTGATGCGGATGCCGGTGCAGATCTCCGACAGCCTCGGACAGCTGCTCGATGCGCAGCAGTCAGCGTCGGTGCTCGAGACGTTCTCGTCGTGGGCGCATCGGGCGGCGTACTTGCGCCCGATGTTCTATGTCGACGTGAAGATCCTCTTCGACCTGGCGAACGGGCATTACTGGCTGGCATACCGGGGCTTTCACGCGCTGCTCGCCTGTGCCGCTCTGTGGTTGTTCGTGCGCGTCCTGAGGGTTCGGACGTGGGACGACTTTGCCGCCGCCATCTTCGCGCTCACGGTCTTCACCGGACTTCATACCTTCCGCGGGCTGGTGCGCGAAGCGTACCCGGTCAGCCATTTCCTCCAGGTCGCGGTGCTGTGCCTGCTCGCGCTGAACCTGGCGCGGTCGCGGGGCGGATGGCTGGTTGACGTGGCGGCGGCCATCACCTTTGTGGTGGCGAGCCTCACGATTGAGTCCGGGCTGCTCGTCTGGGTCGTGATCGTCGCCGCCTGGGCCTGCGGCATGCGCGGCGTCTCGCGGCGGGGAATGCTGGCCGTGACGGCGCTGCTCGGAGTGTACCTGTGGGCGCGGTTCTGGATGCTGGCGGTCGGTTCGCCAGGCTTCGATCAACGCAGCTCCGGATTCCTGCTGCGCATGCTCGAACCGGACGAGATTCAGCAGCGTTTCGGTGCGATGCCGGCGGTCTTCTACGCCTACAACGTCGCGACGTCGTTTCTGTCGGTGCTCTTTTCCGAGCCGGATGGCGGCGTCTTCGAGGCCGTGCGCGCCTGGCTGGCGGGCGACGTCCCGCCGCGGGTCTATCTCGCCGTCGCCTCGTCATCGTTGTCGACCGCTCTGATCGTCTGGGCGGTGGCGGCGCGCGTTCGGGGCGGCATGCGCTCGATGCGCGACGAGTCGACGCAGCTGCTCGCGGTCTCAGCGGCGGTGGTGCTGGCGAACGCGGCGATTTCATACGTCTACACCAAGCACGAAATCCTGTCGGTGGCGGGCTGCTTCTATGCGGTCGCGGCGTTCGTTGCCGCGCGCCACGCGCTCGAACGGCTGCGCGAGGGCGTGCCCGCGGCCGTTCGCGTCGTGATTGTGGTCGTCCTCGCATCCACGGCGACGCTCTGGGCGTTCAGAAGCATCGGCGTGCACCACATGCTGCGGGTGGAGGCGTTCAGAGTCCGCAACGACTGGGCCGGTGTCCCGGCAGAAATGTGGCGCGACGAGGGCAGTGCTCAAAAACGGCGGCAAGCCGCGCTGATTCGCCAGCTGCGCCAGGATGCCATCGACGCGCCTGGCAGCAACCCTTACCTCGTGCCGAGGTGGGTAGACCGCTGGTGGGGTGAATAGAGTGGCTGGGGCAGGCGCACGCGCGCTGACGATTCCCGGCTGCCTCGTGATAGCGGGGCTGGCCGCGGGACTGTTGCTTGCTCCGTTCGGCAGGCATCCGCTGTGGGCGCAGGCCGATTTGAATCTGTCCGAGGCCGCGGCCGTGCGGGACGCGGCGGAGATCGTCCGGCTGATCGAGGAGCAATCGGAAGATCCGAACGCCGATCGCGAGGTTCGTCCCGGCCTGCTGGCGGACCAGGCGGTCCGTGCCACGCCCCTCGAAGCGGCGGTCGCCGCAAAAGACGTGGAGATCGCCCGCGTGCTCCTGGTGAACGGGGCGGCGATGGACGCTGATGTCTGGAACCAGCTGCGCTGCTCGGCGGAGAGCGACGAAATGACGGAATTCCTCGATCGCCGCCGTCCGACCGGTTCCGTTCTTCACTGCGACCTTCCATCCCACGCTCGATAGCGGTCGTTTCACTACACTCCAGCGTGTCCATTTCTGTTCCTGCGCGTCCGTGCGCCGTCGTACTGCTCCTGACGGCGATCACGGCCGCCGCCTGCGCGCTCGTGGGCGCCGACACCGCGGCCGCCGCCGCTTTCAAGGTGATTACGGCGACGGTCGCCCTCGGCGTCGTGCCCGGGGCGTTGCTGACGCTGATCTGGCGCCCGCGGGTCGAACTTCGGCTCCTCGAGCTCATCGGTTTCGGGATCGCCTTCAGTTTCGGGATTGTGCAGGCATTGACGATCCTCGCGGTGTCGCTGCATCTGCGGCCCGCCACGATCCTCGCCGTCGCGGGCGCCGGCATCGTGGTGATGGCGATTGCCGTGATCCGGAAACGCTTGGGACACCTCCTCATCACGCAGGACGAGTTGATTGTCCTCGTCCCGATCCTGCTGCTCGGTATTCCGCTTTATATCCAGGGATCACCGTTCGGCGTGTACGAGGATCAGGTACTTGCCGCGATCGTCAGGCGACTGAGCGTGCTCGACGTTCCCCGCCTCGACAACCTGTACGTCGCGCCCGGCATCGTCTACACCTATCCATTTCCAGGCGTGCTGTATTTCATGGGACTCGTCGCCCGGCTGGGCGACATCGATCCGCTCTTCGTCTACCACAAGCTGCGCTTCTTCTGGGGTCCTGCCGCGCTCGTGATGCTCTATCTGGCGGCGCGAACCGTGTTCGGGTACGGCGCCATCGCCTGCGCGGTCGCGCTCACGGCGCTCGTCTTCGTCTGCACCGGCGTCTTCGCCATGGTGCCGGAGTTCCCGGCGTGGTGGGGACAGCTCGTGCCGTACAGCTATGTGCCGGACGTTGCGATGACCGTCCTGCTGCCGGCGTTGCTCGTCATGACGTTCGAATACGTGCACGCTGCCTCGGCGCGCGAGCGACAGTTCTTTCTGGCCGGCGCAGCGGCGCTCATCCTGATGCTCACGATCGTTCACATCCGGGAGATCGTGCAATTTGCCGCGTACCTCGGATGCTTCGCGCTGGTCGCGCTGATTGCCCGGCCGCTCCGCGCGTACTGCAGGCCCGCGGTGACGCTCCTTGGCCTCACGCTCTTGGTTGCCGCCGGCTACACGCTCTGGCAGAGCGCTGTCGTTCCCGTGGCCAGCGACATCGTGAGCGAGGAACGGCGGAACCTCGTTGCGCTGGCGCGCGGGATTCCGTTCCCATCGCTGCTCGCGTCGCCGGCGTCGAGCGTCCTCGGCGACTTCATCCAGGACTTCGACCAGATGTTCGCCGGGGTCATTCCGTTCTTCCTGTTTGCCGGGACGGTCGTGATCCTCGTGTTCAGGCACAGGCCGCTGGTCTGGCTGATCTCCTCGAGCACCATTGCCTATCTCGCGGTGATGACGGTGCCTTTGCTGGCGATTCCGTACATCTATCTGACGTATTTCGAGATCCTCCACATCCCGGTCCGCAATCTGATCTGGTTCGTGTACATGCTGGCCGGCGCCGTTCTCTACATCGCTGTCGTCGCGCTCGCCGGCATCGACCGCACGAAGATCTCGCTGGTCATCGTCGGCGCTGTCGGCGGAATACTGGCGCTTCTCGCGTCGCTCACGCTCAATCGAAGTAGCGCAGGCTATTTCGCGCCGCTGATTGCGGCATATGTATTGACCTTCGTCTTCGGATCCGGAGGACTCAAGGCGTACGGATACCGCCGATCGGTGATCGCGGGAATCGTGGCATTCCTGGCGCTGATCGCGCTCTGGCCTGGCCGTGCGCCGCAGGAGCGATCCGACCAGGTGACCGTCAGGTGGACGACCGGCCTGTCCGACGAACGGCGGGTCGCGCTCGAGCGGGCGTTTTCGCTGCAGCAGCCCGAGCGCAAGACCGACGCGGGTCAGGACGAGAACAGCTGGAACTACCGCCTCAGCAATATCTCTGTGGAGAACGTCCGCCGCATTGTCTCCAGCCCGGACGTAGTGGATACCCACTTCATCAATCGATCGACGTTCGCGGTCGAGGCGCAGCCGCCCCCGGGTGATCACCAGGCGCTCGGGGTCATCTATGCGACCTGGTTTCAGTACCCGGGGATGGCCCTCCTGATCGGAACCGCGCTCGCGATGTGGCTGCTCGCGTTTGTCGCGCCGGCGCTCATCGCCGCGAGTGGGGGTCGCTGGACGAGCGAATCATGGCTGGCGTCGATGAGCGCGCCGTTCTCCCGCCATGCGTTGGCGTTCCTGCTTCTGATCGTTCCGTTCGCGTTCTGGTCGGCGCGGCCGACGCTGTCGCCGCTCGTGCTCTCGCCGATGCCGCCCGCCGGACGCGCCTCCACCCCGCGCGCGATGTTCGAACAGATCCCTTGCGTGACCACGGGCGCGATGCGTGCGCGCTTTGCGGAGGAACAGGCCGAGCTGCCGGAACGCACCACGTGTCCGCCGGACTATCCGGTGATCGAATGGGTGCGATTGAACGTCCCGGTGGAATCGGTGTTGGCGATCGACCGCTGGACGCCATATCCGCCGCAGGTTTTCATGGCGCCTCAGGCGGTGGTGTTTCCGACCCTCGACGCGTCGTTCATCCATGAAGACAGCCTGTTCCGCGAATACTACGCGCTGTTCGACGATCGCATGCGGCGGTATCGGCTCCAGCCTTTCTTCAATACGGCGGAGTCCGACGGGGAGCGCGCGGAGTTCGTCCGCCGCCTTGGCGTGACGCATGTGCTTGTCAGCCCGGTGCATTACGACGAGCTTCGTCCAGTGCTCGATCAGCGTCCCGATCAGTACGTGCGCAGGTACGACAACGCCCGGTGGGCCGTGTACGAAGTCATCGCCAATTGATCGACGCCATGTCGTTCCTCAGGCTCCTGGCCGCGACGCTGGCGGTTGGCGTCGTCCCTGGAGCGCTGATTACGCTCATGTGGCGGCCGCGCTCGGAGCTGACGCTGCTCGAAACGGCCGGTTTTGGCGTCGCGATCAGCTTTGGCGTGGTGCAGCTGCTCACGATCCTCGCGATTGCAGCGCATCTGTCTCCCGCAATCATCTTGGTGACGCTCGGTGTTGGATGCGCAATCATCCTCGCGGCCATTTTCGTTCGGGGTACTCCGAAGGTCGTCGTTCCGATCGACGAAATCATCCTGTCGGCGATGCTGATCGTGCTCGGCGCCCTGCTCTACCGGCTTGGATCGCCGGTGGAGTGGTTCGAAGACCAGGTGCACGTCGCCATCGTCCGGCGTCTGAGCGCGTTGACCACCCCGCGGCTCGACAACATCTACTTCGCGCCCGGAATCGTCTATACGTATCCCTTTCCCGGGACGCATTACTTCATGGCGCTCGTGGCGCGGGTCGGCGACCTCGATCCACTGTTCGTCTATCAGAAGCTGCGCTTTTTCTGGGGTCCGACTGCGCTGCTCA
>Ga0075421_100013633_pt1 | contig 10138 bp, 6 predicted proteins | sample SoiMetdeltSBSDD5_FD_75292 | JGI IMG/M metagenome (GOLD analysis project Ga0075421, IMG submission 75292) | Bulk soil microbial communities from a Populus tree surrounding site in Tennessee, USA - Soil MetaG P. deltoides SBSDD5 | ecosystem: Environmental > Terrestrial > Soil > Tree plantation... | reverse complement strand
CCTTGATTTCCGCCACTTCGCCGCAAGCAATCATTCCCAGCGCACTCGATCCAGCCCATACGTTGTCGCAACGAGGTCTGACTGCACTGCAGGAATCGCATGAGTCATGCAGATCAGCCGTCAGGTCACGTCATCTGAGTCTCAAGATCCTCAGTCTTCTCGGGCGCGTTTGCGCCCCATGTGAACGTAATACCGGGGAATCGCGTTCGCAGGCCCTTCAGATCGGCTTCGCACAGATCGCAAACCGGCCGGCCTACCACTTGGATATGAACACTTTGCACATTGCGCTTCCATAGTGCGGGACGGTCTTCAAACCAATCGATGAACTGGCGCTCCGCATGCGACACGTTATGGCCCTTCTCAGGCGCGCTGGTATTCCATGCGAGCACCTCCAATGTTGAAGAGCCCTCGGCTGGCTCAACGATCACACCGCCTGAAGGTTGCGAACCCTTCCTCGCGGGTGTGCCAGGCGGCTGTAGGACAGGTGGAAGAGTGGCAGCTCGTCCTTTCCCACCGAGCGCCTCTTCGCGTTCCTTCCCCATGCTTAAGAACGTAATGTTCTCGGCAGAGTCATGCGGCCCTGGACCCTTCGGCCGCGAAAGCCCCTCGAGCGGTGCTTTGTCCTTTTTCATCGTGATCGTTGCAGACACCGCCACCGTTATCCGCTTCTTGATCAGTTTGGCAATCCGCCGTTTGGGACTCGCTTCCGCGTAGATCTCGAACTCTCCCGGAACAGTTCCACGTTGAAGCTCGAGGCTCTTCAACCCCATTGGCCCAAGCTCGCCTCGAACGGCTGGAACAACAGTCCCGGCCTCCTTCTCCGATGTGCTGTCCCCAAGGCGCTTTGCGAGCATCCCGGCAGCAGCCGCTTGAGCGTCGTTGAGATCGGCTCCAGGTTTCTCCTTGGCTTCCTTCTTCTCGTCCTTCTTCCCGCCCAGCAACCCGCCGATCAACTTTCCGGCGGCCTTCACCAGCTTGACCGCCTGGTTGATCACCCAATCGATCGCCTTGTTAATCGGCGCCTGCGCTTTCTCGATCGTCTTCCGGATCGTTCCGCTGATATCACCTAACCCAAGCAGGCTGGCCAGGAACCCAATCGCCACCGGAATCGCCTTCGCCAGCGCGTTCTCCACGAACGTCGCGGCCACGCCAATCGATCCCTTGGCAATCGCCGCCATCGAATCGATCACCGCGTTCACCAACGCGAGAATCTGCGACCCGCGATTGATGAAGAACATCACGATGTCGTAGATCGCCTTGCACGCCTTGAAGAACGCCGACGCCGGGTTGAGCAGGCCGATCACCCACGTCACGCCGGCGATGATCACCTTCTCCTTGATGAAGTCGAAGATCGCGTCGAGCACCATCGACTTCAGGTCCTCGACCTTCTCCTTGATGAACCGCCACAACCCGGGGATCCCCTCGGTGACGATCACCTTGAACACTTCCGCTGCCTTCTCCAGCGCCGACACGACGGGCTCGCCGACGATCTTCACGGCCCGGGCGCGGAAGTTGGCGTAGGTCAGGCCGAGCACCTGCAGCACGATGCTGACGATGCCCTTGAGATCGAGCGTGTCGGGCATGACCAGGCCGGCGCCGCCGAGCGCACCGAAGAGCCAGTCCATCAGGCCCTTCTTCAGGTGCGACCCGATGTTGCCCATGAAGTTCTTCAGCCCGAGCATCACGCCTGAGACGAGATTGCCCAGGAACCCGATCGGATCCGAGATGATGTCGGTGATGACGTCGGCAGCCTTGGCCAGGATGCCGAGCAGCATGTCCTTGAACGCGATGATCTTCTTGATCAGGCCGACGGTGGCGTCGTAGACGCGCTCCCACAGCGACTTGTTGGCGCTGCGCAGCTCTTCTTCCATCGCCGACATGCGCTCGTACGACGCCTTGAACTGCGAGGTGAGGTTGTCGATCAGCGCGTCCTTGCGCTCGTCGATCATCGACGCCATCGCGTCGAAGTCGGCCGAGACGCTGGCGAGCGCTTCCTCGCCGTAGCGCTTGACGCTGGCGCCGAGCCCGTTGACGAAGGTCTCGACCTGCGTGCGCCCTTCGGCGACGCGCTTCTTCGCCGCTTCGAGCTTGGCATCGACGCAGTCGGCCACCTTGTCGATCGCGAGATCGACCTGGCGCAGGTACTCGCGGCGCGCCTTGCCGAGCGAGCTCTCGATCAGCTCCTTCCAGTCATCGCCCCACGTCGTGAGCCACGTGCCGATGCCGCCCTTTTCCTCCTCGAACGTGTTGCGATACGCGGTCTCGGCGGCGGCGAGCCCTTCGCCGAAGATCCGGCTCGCATCCGCCTCCATCTCCTTGAGGATGGTCTCGACGTCCGTGCGGGTCTGCTTCTTGATGCCGTCGATGGTCTCGGTGATGCGCTGGCGCTCGGCTTGATCCTTGGCTTTGGTGCCGGTCTGCTGCCCGGCGACCTTGCCGATCGCGGCCGTGCGCGCACCGTGGACGTCGCCGAGGCCCTTCGCGAGCGCACCTTGCGCCTGACGCTCGGCGTTGGCCTGCACGTTCCCTTCGGCCTTGCGGTATTTCGCCTCGGCCTGCGCTTCGTGCTGCTCTGCCGTCGATCGCGCCTGCAGCGTCTGGCCGAACGCCGGCTCGTTGCCCTTCTCGAGCTGCTCCTTCTTGACGTCGTTCTCCGCCATCGCCTTGTCGGTCGGCGCGCGGTCCTCGGAGTAGTCGAGGCGCTGGGCGGGCAGGGGAGGAGGAACGACGGGCGCAGCCGACACCGGCGCGGGACGGGGACCGGCTTCTTCGGGCTTGAGCGGCTTTTCCGGCGCCGCCGGGATCTGCCCGGGCGGCACTTCCGCTGCTGCCGGATTCTTCAACGGACCAACCGCGGCATCCTTCTGCGTCGCCAGCTGCCCCTGCATCGTCGTGCTCGCGGTCTTGGCGCCGCTCGAGACGACCTTGTCGGCTTCGGCTTCGGTTGTTGGCTTCGGAGTCGCGGCTTCGATGGCCTTCTTGAATGCGCTCTTGAACGTCTCGCGCGCGACCTGCTTCGATCCGTCCTTCGCCGCGTTGAGATTGTTGACGGTCGCGGTCGCCGCGGATCGCTTTTGTTCCGTGCCTGGCTGCAGCGCGGCGGCTTGTGCGGAGGCGACGGCGGTTCCGGCCGGCGTGTGCTTGCGTGCGCCGGCGGCGCGCTGCTTGACCGCGCCGATCGCGGGCGCCATGGCTTCGCGCGGCGATGGCGGCTTCGCGGCTTCAGCCTCGGCCGGTGCCGCTGCTCCCGGTGCTGCCGCGACGCCTTCCGCTTTTGGCGCTTTCGGTGCGGCTGCGGCCGGAGCTTGCGCAGCGGCAGGCACAGCGGACGCTGCAGCTGCTTCCTCTGGCGCGGCAGCGGCGCCAGCGGCCGCACCCGACGCCGCTGATGTTCCCGCGCGAGCCGCGGGCGCTTGTGCACCTGGAACAGGCGCGGGACCTTTCGCACCTGGCGGCGCTGCTGCTGCTGGTGCTGGGGCCGCTGCGGCAACAGGTGAGCGACCTTGCGGTCCCGCAACGCCGGGTAGTACGGCTGGAGCCGCAGCTTGTTGCGCCGCGGCCGCAGGGGCAAGCGGAGTGGCTACAGCGGTGGGCGCTTGTGCGACCGCGACAGGCGCTGGCGGAGCGATGACTGCCGCGGGCGCCGCCGCAGCAGGAGTCGTGACCGACGTGCGCGCCGATACCGTCTCGCGCGCGACAAACGCCGCGGCGCCTTGATTGCCAAGGCGCTGCTGCAATCGCTGCGCAGGGTTCAGCGGCTCCGTGTGCGTACGCGCGGCGGCTGCCGGCGCCCCACGGCGAACCGGCGCCGGTGACTCTTTAGTGAGGAGGCGCTCGCTCGCCATTGCGCCCGCCAGCAGATCAGCCGGTTCCAATCATGCCGGTACGCCGAATCATGTGATCACCGGTTCCGTCGTGCCGCTCGGTGTGCTCGGTACCACCGCCTTCGCTTTGCGGCACTTGCACATTCCCGTCAGCACCGGACGGATCCATCGACGCACGCTCGAATCGGCCTTGGTCTCGATGTCATCAGGAAGATTCAGATCGATCGCCACGTCCTTGGTGTCGACCTTGGTGCTCACAGTCGCGATCAAGACACACGAACAACCGCAATCGACGCAAGTGCTCGCCGCGAAGTGTTTCTTGTAGCAATCACACGGGTCAGGCTCCGCGTTGGGATCCGCCGCAGGCTCGGTGTTGTTGGCGGCGGCATCGGCTGCTGGCTCGAGCAGGTCCTCGCAGCAGTTGCCTGGCAACGGCTGCTCGGTTCCCTTCGGCTTTTTGCCACACGAGCACGCGCACGCCGGCGGATCGCCATAGAGCTTGATCTCCCACGCGTCCACCGCCCGGGTTTTCACGCTCTGGCTGTCGGCATCGGGCGAGCACGCGACCTCGCGTGAGCGGCAGGGCTGGTCCCGGTAGCAAATGACCACCCACACGGTGTCCGGCAGTGGGTCGCAATCGGCACGCGTCGCGAGCGGCACCGACTTCGTGACCTGCATCGGATTACCCGCGCCGTCGAGCGCGAGCCCGGGCCCGACGGTGACGCGCAACTGCTGCCGCTTGCAGAACAGCTCGCCCTTGACCTCGAGGCCGCAGATGACGCCGCAGCCGAAGAGCGACCGGAACAGCAGCCGCGACAGCTCGCGCGTGTAGTTGACGCCGGCAGTGAGATCCTCGTCTTCGAGCAGCAATCCGGGACTGAAGAGCGGACGCTCGATCCCCGACGATCCGGCCTTGCAGTCTAGAGGCTTTACCGTTTTCATGATGTCTTCCTCAGCGTGTCAAGAATCGTGCAATCGTCATGCGGCGTCGTCGTGGCCATGGGTACCGCGCCGTTTCTGCTCGACGCGGAAGTTCGATCGATACGTGCCGCCCGGCGAGCCGTTGCCCGTTGGCGCCGCTCTCAGGCCGATCTGATTCGCGTCGATCGCCTGACCGTGACAATCCAGGATGTAGTCGCCGTAGATTTCGATCTCGATCCTGAAATCGCGCTCGCTCAGCCATGATTCATGGCCGCGTTCGATCTCGTCCCTGACCCATTCGGCCCTGACCTTGACGCGCATCTGATTGGTCGTGCCGGGCGGAAGATCCGGATAGTCCTTCAGGTATCCCTGCTCCGGAGCGAGATCGAGACCAACCACCGGGATACGCCGCGTCACTCGCCAGCCGGTCGACTGCTCAGTCGTGACGGCGTTGATCGAGATCACGTCGCGCTCGAGCGTCTTCTCGCGGATGGGCCGAGAGAAGCGGACGATGAACCCGGTTGAACCTTCTTCCGCGAACAGAGATGCGAAGTGCTTCCACGGCATTCGCTTGTCAGACCGATGCCACTCGCCCCAACTGATCCAACTGATGCGCGCCAGATCGCAGCCGCGGATCAAGTCGTAGAGAAGGTCGTTGCTCTTGACGAGACGGCGGGGACTGCAGTCGTCCTCGAGACAGCCGACGATCTCCAGATCGCACTTGCCCTGCTGCAGCTGAACGACGACGCAGGCGAGAGAAACACCGTCGGCCGGGTCGATCCAATAGCCGCGCCACTCGCACAACCGTGTCGCGTCGGGCGCGACGCCGTCGGCGGTCCACTGGCACAAGCACGCGTGCGGGCCGCGGCTGCCGTGACGGCATGACGACCACGCGCCGCATTTGCAGTTGCGGTCGCACGGCCTGTCACCGCACGGGCACCGGCGGGTTTTGATTGCGCGCAACGAGAACACCGCCGATTCGCAGACGTACTTCGTCTCCGGGTCGTTGCAGCCACAGTCGTCCGGCAGGTTGGCATCCCCGAATCTCCGCTCGGCGTAGTGAATCGAGAGCAGATACCGCCCCGGCGTGAGCGTGTCCACCGGCTTGGTCCGGCAGCCGCTCGCATCTTCTTCGACCAGAAACGTGTTGCTCACCTCGAGCGATCGCTTGCCGTGCAGGTCGATCTCGCGTCCATGCCGGTCGAGTGCGAGGCCGGCGCCGACGCTGATGGCCTTGGGCTCGGCGCACTTAGAGGCCTGCGCGTCGTTCGTGTCCTGCTCCGACTGGTCGCTGTGACCCTGCGGCGCCTGGTAGTCCGGGTCCTGCGGCGGCTCTTCCTGATACCGGTCGGCCTCTTGCTTGTTGTGCGGCTCGCTGCGCGAACCTTCCACCGGGAGACCGTAGACGACGCCCCATCCGAGCACGGAGCGTGTGATCAGTCGCCGTCGGCCAATGAAGTAGCGCTGCTCCTTTTCGAAGTCATCCGCCTTCATCGTCTTGCCGCGGAAGTAGCGATTGCGCGTGCCCGCACGGCAATCGTCTTTGTCGGCGCCGTTATCGTCGGTGTGCGGTGCTTCGTCTCGCATGCTCGCGTCTCCTTGCCAACGTCTATGTCAGTCGCAGATCGGTATCGACGCCGGATTCCACGAGGCGTCTCGTCATGCGGCCGCCCAATACTGTTCGTCCGATGCTGCTCGTGTCGCCAAGTCTGCCCGTGCCATTCGCGTCGAGGCGCATGCCTTCGGCATCGAGCGCGTCGGCGAACGGACTCGTTTGCCAGCGGAGCCGCAGCACGATTCCAGCCGGGATGTACTGCGCCAGAATTCCGGGAAGGACCGGCTTCAGCACCTTCGTCGTGGCGCCATTTGCGACGATGCGAATGGTGACCGTCGGCACGATCGCGCGCAGAGGATCGACGTCGTCCTTCGAACAACGAATGCGCGCGCGACCCAGAATGGCCTTCACTCCAAGTGTGGCGATGCGCGCCGACGCGCCGGTCAGAACAAGCGGAAGCGACGGGCCGGATCTTCCAGCGCCGCCGATGGCGACGACCGGATGATCGACCGTGACGTCGCTCACGCGCGTCGATCCAGCGGCGCCGAGGAGCGATTCGAGAAGCAGCTCGAGCCCACGACGCGTGCCGCGATGCTCGAGGATGTCGCCGGCGTGACGCAGAATCGCACGCTTGGCCGCTTCGTTCAGTCCGTCGTCCCAGGGAAGATCAAACCAGCGGGCGATGTAGTCCAGCCAGGCGTCCGGCGCAGTGTCGGCCCGCAGTTGCGCGCCGATGCTCGCGATGCGTTCGTCGATCGGCTGAGTCGTGGCTTCGAGCACGCCAATGAGGCGCCGCAGCACGCCCTTTGGATCGTTCTCCGGACCTTTGAAGGTTGCGGGCAGGTAGCGATCGATCGACGAATCCGGATAGAGCACCCGCAGCTCGCGCATCGCCGGGCGGGGAGTGTCTGGCGGCGAAACCACACGCAGGCGGAGCCACAGCCAGCGGTCGCGGGCATCGAAAAGTGGGAAGGTGACGGGCACACCGCGCTTCGCCGGCCCGGTGACCGTGAACGTCCGTCCTGGCGGATGATCCAGCCGGCTCCAGATTTGTTCCTGACGGTGCTCGACCGAGGCCGACGAGTCCTCCGCGATCGCCTCTAGCTGCGCGGCAATGGCGTCGTTCTTCGTGCTCGCGAACGACGCTTCGATGACCGCGCCGCGCGCGAGATCGACGTCGAGTTCGGCGCGCAGCCAGCCGCGATCGGTATAGCTCTCCGGCGAGATGAGCGCGGGAGTGAGGAGCGTGCCCTCGGCGCCGGCGGCCCCGGGTGCGTCGGCCGTGAGCGTCCACAAGCCTCTCGACGTCGCCAGCCAGACACCCTTCGCCGAAACAGCAACGTCCGAGACCGGCGGCGGATCGAGTGGCCGTGTGTTGTCTCCGCCAAAGCGGGGGACGAGTGGGCCATCGATGGTGTCGCCCTTGACATCGAGCACGAAGATCACGGGGCTGGGAAGAAGCGCGGTCTTGCCCAACATCGCGATCCGCTGACGCGCGTCAGTCGCCATCCTCGCGACGGCCAGGCCTTCGGCGACGTTCGTCATCTCGAGGACGCGTCGCACGGTCCCCTTGTCCGGATCGAAGATGACGAGCCGTCGGCCCTCCGCGGCGAGGATGGCAAGTGTCTTTCCACGCTCGATGCCACCGATCTGCATCGGCCGGCACGCAGCCACGGGCACCGGTACTTCTCGTGTTGGCCGTCCCTCGCAGTCGAGGTGATGCAGCACGCGCTTCTCGCCGCCTGCGTCCACCAGGACCCAAACCCCTTCGCGTCCGTCGGAGGCGATGTCGAGAACCGGCGTCCGCAGATCCTGTGAAAGGTCCGGCTCGAGCGTCTGGATGTCGTACCTGCTGATGGTCGATGCGCTAGCCGTGCAGCTCCAGAGATATTGCCGATCGGCAATCCACCGTGTTGCACGTGCGAGGGCTTCATCCGTCTCGGCCTTGACCTCTGCGCCGCTGAATTCATCGAGGCGCACGAGATGCACTCGACCCGAGCGTGATTCGACCCGCCATGATGGTTCTTGACCGCGACCGACCGCGACCGCGGTGGCCTTCGCGTCCGCGCCGATCCGGGTTGCCTCTGAACTGAATCTCGCGGCCAAGGAGACGGCCTGCGCGGCGATGTCGAACCCGTGCATCAAGCAGCGCTGCCACTGCGAGGGCTGGCTGAAGCGGTAGGCGCGGATGCCGGCCGTCATCGCTGTGCCTCCGCATGTGGGCGCACAAGCGAGCGATGGACGGAGCGCTCGATCGCGATCTCCGAGTTCCGGACGTCGAGGATCGGCAGCGCAGTGCGGCCGAGCGCGATCGTACTGTCGATGGTGGATGGTGGTTCGCTCGACAACGTCACCGGGCCGATGCTGGCGACGCCTTCGACCTTCCGCATCCATCCGCTGACGGTGGTGGCCGTGAGATCGCGTCCGAACGGCCAGCCCTTGCCGGTCTCACGCGGCACGATAGCGAGACGCTTGCGCAACGCATCGACAATCCTGTCGCGAAGCTCGTCGGGATCGACACGCGGTGCGGCGACAATCGACGCGCGGATGCGCACCGTCACGTAACGCGGCGCGAGTACGTCGAGCGTTTGTCCAAGCGCCAGGCGAGGTGCGATGCGCGCATGGATCTCGGAGAGCAGCTCGCCGGACTCCTCACGCGCCGACTCGTCGCCCTCGTCGTGCGGCCCGACGACCAGCAGGATTCTCGTTCCGCGCACACGGCACGCCGCATGCGCCGTCAACTCCAGGGCGCGGGTTATCCCAAGGTCGGTAAAAGCCAACGCAGCGGATTCGAGATCGGCAGACGTCACCACCGGCCGCGCGTTCTTGATCCGCTCCCGTGCGAGCCGCCGCAGATCCGTCAGACCGCGAGCGTCCGCCCCGCCCGCAATCGGAACAACATTGGTTCCGAACGGACCGGCAATGCCGGTGACGATCCAGGGAAGGTTGGCGGGCTGATTGCCGCGACGACCCTGGCTGACGGAGTAGTTGACGTTGATCGAAGACCCGGCGGGCACGATCCTGCCATTGATGCCGTTGCCGAAACGCAGCGTGCCGGAGATCTCGTCGAGCACGTAGTGCGGGTCGTCCGGACCTGAGGCGCCGAAGTCCTTCACGGGCGTCCACGTTTCGGGACCGCTGCCGTCGACCACGGTTACGATGAACGGCCGGCCATCGAACGGAAAGATCAGGCCCTGGTGCTGCAGGACGTAGACCTGATCCGGCAGGCCGTTGCCCGATCGCGGTTCTTCATCCGGGCGTGTGACCTGTTCGACCTGTTCGATCGGGAGCACGTTCGGAGAGATCTGCTGGAAGCGCGGCGCTCGCATGAATCCGCCTGTCGCACTGCGCAACACAATGACTGCCTGTTGACTCGCGCCGACTGCGCCGGCCGGGATCCGCAGCAGCAGGAGTCCGGTGCGCAGGAATCCGTCCGTCGTGTCCGACAGAATCCGCAGCGGCCGCTCTCCGTCCTCGGTCCGCAGCGCCGCCGCCAGCCGCGCGAGGCGGCGGCTGGGCGCGCGATCCACGGCCTGGTTCTCCGGCGTGGGTGCGTCGGTGGAGATGTGGACGCCGATCGAGATGACGGCTTCCCTGGAGGCGTCGCCGACGAGCGGTCCTGCGAACGCGAGCAGTAGACGATCGCCAGGTGCGGGAGAAGTTCCGAACGGCATGAACGTCGCACCGTCGTGCGTGTTTGCCGTCGTCCAGTCTCTCGTCTGGCCATCATGGAACCGCGTGGATACGGCCTTCAGTCGTGCGGTGGTCAGCTCCACTGATGCGGTTGTGAAATACTGCGGCGGCTCGGAAAGATCTGGCGTGACCGCCGTGCGCTGCG
>Ga0075421_100013631_pt1 | contig 10139 bp, 11 predicted proteins | sample SoiMetdeltSBSDD5_FD_75292 | JGI IMG/M metagenome (GOLD analysis project Ga0075421, IMG submission 75292) | Bulk soil microbial communities from a Populus tree surrounding site in Tennessee, USA - Soil MetaG P. deltoides SBSDD5 | ecosystem: Environmental > Terrestrial > Soil > Tree plantation... | reverse complement strand
CAGCCTTCTGCGCGTCGTAGAGCATGCCCATGGCATTGCCGAGGCCGGGCGCGACGTGGAGATTGACCACCGCGAGCTTGCCCGAGGCCTGCGCATAGCCGTCGGCCATGGCCATGACGGCTGCTTCCTGCAATCCGAGCAAATAACGCAGCTCATTCTCGGTCGCGAATGCATCCATGAGAGGCAATTCGGTGGTGCCGGGATTGCCGAACATGACTTCCACGCCCTCCTGCTTGAGCAGATCGAGGAAGGCACGCTTTCCGGACATGATGGGCAAGACGCTCTCCTGCTTGGGATCGGCGAGGCAGCGCGAGGCTGAAGCTCAGGAATGGCAGCGGCCGCGCGAGTACGGCGCTTCGATGGAGATTTGCGCGTCAGGGCTGGCGGGTCAATGTGCCATCATAGATGAGCGCCGGTGGCCGGCCGAACTTCATTGTTTGCGGCCTGTTCTTTACAATGAGGGGCGCAACTCAAACCTGTCGGCGGTGACATTAAGCGCTCCGCCCCGCGCGAGAAACGCATGCGATCGAGACGCGCAACGCTGCTATCCATTACGGTCTTCTTATCCCTCACGGCCGCGACTGCGTCCCCGGCGCAAGGCGAGACGCTGGCTGGCAAGTCGGTGCAGATGATCATCGGGTTCGGGCCGGGCGGCGGCTACGACCTCTGGGGCCGCACCGTCGCACGGCATATCGGCCGGCACTTGCCAGGCAATCCGGCCGTTATTGCGCAGAACATGCCCGGCGCCGGCAGCTACACCGCCGCGAGTTACATCTTCAACATCGCGCCGAAGGACGGCACGGTGCTGGGCATCATCGCCCGCGATGCCGCGCTCGGGCCGCTTTCCGGCGCGACCGGCGCGCGCTTCGACGCGACCAAGCTCTCCTGGATCGGGACGCCGACGAAGGAAACGAACGTTTGTATCGCCTATCACACGGCACAGGTTCAATCCGTAGCGGACTTATTCGAGAAACAGTTGATCGTGGGCGACACCGGCCCCGGCACCGGCACCCGCTCCTATCCAAAGGCGCTCAACGAATTGATCGGAACGAAATTCAAGCTGGTCGGCGGATTTCCGGCGTCCTCCGACGTGTTCCTGGCCATGGAACGCGGCGAGGTCGAAGGGATCTGTGAGAGTCTCGACAGCATCCGTATCCGGCGGCCCGACTGGATTCCAACAAAGAAGATTTCGATTCTCTTTCAAGGCGGCGCAGAGCCCAACCCCGAGCTTGCGGGCGTTCCCTTCGTGCTCGAGCTCGCGCGCGCTGCAGAACAGCGGCAAGCAATCGAATTTCTTTATGCCGGCCAGGGGATCGGGCGCCCCTTCGTGGCGCCGCCGGATCTGCCGCCGGAGCGGCTGAAGATGCTGCGCGATGCCTTCAATGCGACCATGCGGGATGCGGACTTCGTTGCCGAAGCCAAGAATTCGAAACTCGAACTCGAACCCGAGGACGGAGAGCATCTCGCCGCACTGATCAAGAAAATCTACGCGACGCCCAAGCCGATCGTGGATAGAGTTACCAGCCTGATCAAATAGGCCGCTGGCTTGTCGGTGCTCGTGCCGCCCGATGTCCCGGAGACCAGTCGCCGCATGCGCGGCGCCGAGCGCGAGCACTCGTCAGAGGCTTGAATGAACGAGGAGAAAGATCATGGCGAGGCTGCACGCCTTCAACTTCCAGAACTGGATCGACGAGCACCGGCATCTGCTCAAGCCGCCGGTCGGCAACAAAAAGGTGTGCGAGGATGGCGAGATGACCGTTCAGGTCGTCGGCGGGCCGAACGAGCGCACCGACTATCATGACGATCCGGTGGAGGAATTCTTCTATCAGCTTAAAGGCGACATGCTGCTCAAGGTTGTCGACAACGGCGATTTTTACGACGTTCCCATTCGCGAGGGCGAGATTTTCCTGCTGCCGGCGCATGTCCGGCACTCACCGCAACGGCCGCAGGAAGGCTCCGTTGGTCTCGTCGTCGAGGCGGCGCGGCCGCATGAGCTTGATGCATTCGAATGGTATTGCTTCGAATGCCAGGCGCTGGTTCACCGCATCGAGGTGAAAGTGCAGCACCTTGTGAAGGACCTGCCGCCGCTCTACGAGGCGTTTTACGTCGACGAAAAAGCACGCAAGTGCAGGCATTGCGGCGCCATTCACCCGGGCAAGAAACCGCCGGCCGGGTGGGTGAAGCTTTGATGGCGTAGCCGCCTACCCGATCCGATATTTCTCGACCGCCTTTTTGTCCCACACGAGCCCGTTCCCAGGCCGCTGCGGCACGACCGCGAAGCCGTCCACAATCTCGAGCGGCTCGGCCAAAATCTTGTCGGCCCAATCCATATATTCGAGGAAGTGGCAGGTCGGCGTCGCCGCAAGCAGATGCGCGCTCACCTCGGGATAAAGATGCGACGACATCTCGATGCGATGAGTGGCGGCGAGCCCAGCGGCGCGCAGCCACCCGGTAACGCCTCCGATGCGTTCGAGATCCGGCATGACATAATCGGCGGCCCCGGCCGCGAGCGCCGCAGCCATGGCCGAGCTCTCGGAAAAATTCTCCCCGATCTGGATCGGCGTCTTGAGTTCACGCACGAGCCTCGCGTTGCCCGCATAGTCGTCATGGCGGATCGGCTCTTCGAGCCAATAGATGCCTTGTTGATCGAGCGCGCGCCCGCGTTCGAGGGCCTGAACAAGGCTGAGCGCCTGGTTGTAATCGACCATCACCGCGATCTCGCTGCCGAGGCGCTTCCTCACCGCGTCGAGCGCCACGAGATCCTCCTTGAGCGTTGGATAGCCAAGCCTGAGCTTGACCGCGCGGAAGCCGCCAGCGAGGAGTTTCTCCGCCTCGTCCGCCAGCTGGGCCGGCGGCATCAGCCCGAGGCCGCAGGAATTGTAGGCGGGAATCCGCTTGGGCGTGCTGCCGAGAAGCGTCGCAAGCGGGCAACCGGCCGCGATTGCCAGGGCGTCCCAGGCCGCCACGTCGAACCCCGCCATGGCCATACGGACAATGCCTTGGACGCCGATGAGGGCGAAGCGCTCGGACAGCCTGCTCCAAAGGTCGACGGGCGCAAGGCGCTCGCCTTTGACCGTGCGCGCCACTTCCTCGAGGATTTTCGTGATCGCCGAAACCGCGGCCGGAAAATAACCCCAGAGATAGGAGCGTCCGCTGATGCCCTCCTCGGTTTCGAGATCAATGAGCAGCAGCGGGGCCTTGGTGATGACGCCGCGGCTAGTGCCGAGCGCATATGTCGTCGGCACCTCGACGGCGATCGGATGAACCGAATGAAATGTCAATGACGGCGGCGTCATGGTGGAAATCTTAAGGGCCCCGGCGAGAACCGCAAAGTAGGGGCGCGATCTGGCACAAGCCGCCGATTGCACGCATAGTGCGGTGCGGGTGGTGAGGTTGGTGGCTCGCCGAGTGCATCATCGTTGGTTCGGGAGAACGCATGCAGGGAAAGGTCACGCTCGAGGATCACTTCGCGATCGAATCTACCCTTGGTGACTCGCAGCCGTTCGGATCCCATGTCTGGTCCGAACTGCGACACCGGCTGCTCGACTTTCAGGATCAGCGTCTGCGGCTGATGGACCAGTCGGGCGTCGAGATCATGATCACGTCGCTCAATGCGCCCGCGATTCAGGGCATCCCCGACGTTAAACAGGCTGCGGAGGTCGCCCGGAGAGCCAACGACGTGTTGGCGGCGGAGGTCGCCAAGCGTCCCGACCGGTTTGTCGGCGTGGCCGCCCTGCCGATGCAGGAGCCGGAGGCCGCGACGCGAGAGTTGGAACGCTGCATCAAAGACCTCGGATTCAAAGGCGCGCTAGTCAACGGCTATTCGCAGACGCAGGACCCGAACCGCGTGCTGCACTATGATCTGCCGCAATATCGGCCGTTCTGGCGCGCGGTCGAAAGTCTCGATGTCCCGTTCTATCTCCACCCGCGGCCGCCGTCCGTCCCCTCGCCGCTTTACGAAGGTCACTTATGGCTGCTCGGGCCGACCTGGAGCTTCGCGGCGGAAACCTCGGTGCACGCTTTGCGGCTGATTGGCAGCGGACTGTTCGACGAACATCCCCGGCTTACGATCATTCTCGGCCACCTCGGTGAGGGCTTGCCGTACTATCTCTGGCGCATCGACAACCGGAATAATTGGATGAAGGCGCCGCACAAATATGCGGGACGCAAGCCGGTTGCGAGCTATTTCCGTGCCAATTTCCACCTCACGACGTCGGGCCATTTCAGCACCCCCGCGCTGATCGACGCCGTTGCCGAGATCGGGGCGGAGCGGGTCATGTTCTCGGTCGATTATCCGTTCGAGGATTTCAGCGACGCCGCCGACTGGTTTGATCACGCGGAGATCGGTGAAGCCGATCGTCGCAAGATCGGGCGTACGAATGCGATGAAGTTGTTCAACTTGCCGGGAGCGTGAGAACCAGCGTCAGCTCCGCGCCCCATCGGCATAAAGGGTGAGCACGTCGCGCACGGCGCGGTTCATCGGCGTAGGCACGCCCACCGCGGCACCGAGGTCGACCACGCCGCCCGAAAGCCATGACAGTTCGAGCGGCCTGCCGTGTTGCAGATCATGGTGCATCGAGGTCGTATTTCCGGCGGCCAGGCGTCGAAAAACCCCGTGCGCTGCTCGGCATAATCCTCAGGCAAGGCTACCCCGTACGCGCGACCGACGGCGACCACCTCCCGCGCGAGGTCGAGTATGAATTGCCGCGTGAGCGGATGGCTGCGGATCGGCCCGATGGTCTGACGCATGGCGGTGGTTGCCCCGGACATGGCCACGAGCGAGACGTACTTCTCCCATATCGAGCGACGGATATCGTCGCTAATCTCGGCGTTGATCCCGCCGCGCCGGCAGGCTTCGTAGAATGCCTCGACGCGCGTGGAGCGGCTCCCATCATATTCGCCGAACACCAGCCGTTCCACCGAACCCGTCTGCGCGATCACACCGGCTCGGCCGATCGCGGTCCCGACATAGGCGACGCCGCCGACGAGCGCCTTGTCGCCGACGATCGGCCGCAGCATGTCATCTTTCTGCACGCCGTTTTGAAAAGAGATGACTCCGGTCGCGGGCTGCAGAAGCGGTAGGATCTGCTGCGCGGCGATCTCAGTGTCCCAAAGCTTGACGCAGAACATCACCATGTCGACCGGGCCAATGGTTTTGGGCTCGTCGGTTACGTTGACCTTGGGGAGGTGGATCGGCTGCGGCCCGCCCTCGATCGCGAGACCGCGCTCGCGCATGGCGGCAAGATGCGCGCCGCGCGCGATGAAATGAACGTCGGCACCGCCCTGAACGAGCCGCGCGCCGAAGTACCCGCCGACCCCTCCCGAGCCCATGATCGCAATTCGCAACGTGCCCTCCCAAGCGCAAGCGGGCGATCAATACTGTGCCGGCGCCCGGCGCTCAATCGGCCGAAGCGGGGCCGATTTGAGGTGCACGGCTGGCGGCGGGCCGGGAGTGGCGGCCTCGTCTTCTTGCAACCTTGAGCGGAACTTCCCATATTTGGGCGGACCGCCCGTGGCATCGTGCACCGGACGGTCAATGGGCGCCGCGAGGGCCCGTCAAAGTCGCTTACGAGGGCTTTGAGACCATGTCCCGAGTTCCGTCTCTGTCCAGCCCCTTCCTGCTCGGATTCGACGAGATCGAGCGTGCGCTCGACCGCGTCGCCAAGGCCGCCGACGGCTATCCGCCCTACAATATCGAGCGAATTGCCTGCCAGAACGGCCAGCCCGAGTGCCTGCGGATTACGCTCGCGGTCGCGGGGTTTACCCGCGATCAACTCGACGTGACGGTCGAGGAGAGCCAGCTCATCATCCGCGGGCGTCAGCACGAGCAAAAGGAGCACCAGTTTCTCCATCGCGGCATTGCCGCACGCCAATTCCAGCGCACCTTCGTGTTGGCTGACGGAATGGAGGTGCTGGGCGCGGACTTGAAGAACGGGCTGTTGTCGATCGATCTGTTTCGGCCACAACCAGAACGGATCGTGAAGACGATCGACATCACGGACCGTGATTGAACCGGAGCAGGGCTCGACGCGTTGAGTCGATAAGGAGTCGAGTGCCATGACGAACAATAACATCACCTCCCGAGGACCTATGATCTCGCCGGAAGCGCTTGCGCTTCTGGGTGGCGGGAAGATTGCCTATGTGAAGATGGTCCGCTCCGAGGACGTCCAGAAGCAATTCCCGCAAGCGCCGCAGCTCGCCCCGGGCACATTGCTCTATGCCCTCCACGCGGCCGACGGCACCCCCATCATGCTGACCGATAGCCGCGAGGCGGCCATCGCCAACGCCTGGAGCCAGGAGCTCGAGACCGTCAGCGTGCACTGAGGCGCGGGCGAAACCGATTTAGCCTGAACTGTGTGATCTAGGACACAGTGAAAACGGCGGTAATCGCGTCGTAACTGGCCGGGCGGAGCATTTGGTTCCGACTGTGTGATCCACGGCACAGCCAAAGCGTTCGAATTGAACGATAGTGCACCCACGCGCGAGCCAAGCGCGAGGAGCACGTGTCATGTTCGATCCGTCCGCAATGCCCGGTCCGGCGATGTCGGCCGAAAGACTTGCGACCCTGGGCGAGAATCGGATCGCCTATATCAAGGCCATCCGCTCCGAAGAGGTTGCATTCTTGTGCGCGGAAGCCCCGCTGCTTGCGGCCGGCTACTGCGTCTTCGTCCTGTATGCGGCAGACGGCACTCCGATCATGCTCGCCGACAGCCGCGAAGCGGCGCTGGCGGATGCGGCAGAGCGCGAGATCGAAACGGTCAGCCTGCATTGAGCTGCGTTTGAAGGCACGTCGAAAGTCGCTAAACTTTCGGCAATGACCTACTCCCCCTACGCGGGTGAGATCCCGGCGCGCGAAAAAATCGTCAATGCCTATGCTGCCGACCACGCGCGAGCGGCAGAGCGTCATTTGCGCTTCGCCACCGCGCGGCTCGGGCTACGGCTTGCTCCCGGGGCTCGGATTCTCGACTTCGGCTGCGGAATCGGCGACTCGGTGTGCGCCTTGCTCGAGCATGGCTACGACGCCTTCGGCGTCGACGTGCTCGAATATTGGGGCCGTGATTTCGACAAGTACTGGCACGTCGCGGAACGGCCCCCGCCTGAAGTCACGCGTCGGCTGAAGCTGCTCGACCTGGGCAATTACCGGCTGCCGTTCGAGAACGGCACGTTCGACTTCTGCTTCAGCGATCAGGTCTTCGAACACGTTTTCGACTACGCGACCACCATGTCGGAGATCGTGCGCGTGCTCAAGCCGGGCGCGATTTCGGTCCATCACTTTCCCGGCCCCAATAACTTGATGGAAGGGCACGTCGGCCTTCCGATTCCTTGGCTTTGCTTCAGCCCCTCCTATCTCACCCTTTGCGCTTGGATCGGCTGGATCCGCGGCACCGAGAGGGATTGGCGTCATCGCGTCAGGAGCAACACGGAGATCATGCGTTTCAACAATTATCCGACAAAGGCGAAATTGCATAGAATTGCCCGCGCCGCCGGCGTCGAAATCGCGTTCGTCGAAACAGACGAATTCATGTTTCGCGAGGGCAGCCGCCTCAAAACTGCGATATTGAAATGGCTTCGCAACATCAAAATGGATCGATTGGCCGTGCGCATCGCCGGCCTCGTGCTTCTGCAGCGGTATATGATTTTGAAGGCGCGCGCTTAACCGCTCGCGCCTCAAGCGGCCGAAGCCGACGGCATCGCTAACACCGCGTAGAGCGCTTCGGCGTCGCGCGACTGCCGCAGTTTGCTTGCGACATCTGCATCGCGCAATAGGCGCGCGACTCGTGCCAGCGCCTTGAGATGGTCGGCGCCGGCCGTTTCCGGCGCGAGCAACAGAAACACCAGATCGACCGGTTGGCTGTCGAGCGCCTCGAAGTCCACGGGCCGTTCGAGCCGCGCAAACAAACCGAACAGCTTATTGAGCTTGGGCAGCTTGCCGTGCGGAATGGCGATGCCGTTACCCACTCCAGTTGACCCAAGCTTCTCGCGCTGCTGCAGCGTCTCCAGGATCGTCCGCTCGCTTTGGCCGCAGAGTTCGGCAGCCCTGGCGGCCAGTTCCTGCAAGACCTGCTTCTTACTGTTGACCTTCAGTGCCGGAATGATGGCATTGGGCGCAACGAGGTCGGTGAGCAGCATGGACCTTTCCGGAGATCTGAAGCTCGGCAGCGCTCAGCTAAAGGCCGCGGACCATAAGTACCCGCCGGTGGCCCGTCAATGGCCGTCCTTTTCGATGGATGGCGGATCGATCCAGCCGATGTGGCCGTCGGCGCGGCGGTAAACCAAATTGACGCGACCGTGTCTGGCGTGACGGAAGACGAGGACCGACGCGCCCGTCACGTCAAGTTCCAGCGCCGCTTCGCTGACCGAAAGACGCTTCAGGGCTGTCGTCGACTCGGCAATGACAGCCGGATGGTCTTCCGCTGGCTCCTCGTCGGGCGCCCCGCCGGTAACCAGCGGGGTCGGCGCGTCGATGGTACCGCGATCGAGCGTATCGCGATCGAGCGTTTCCCCATCGGCGCGCGCGGCCTGGCGATCCTTGCGCCAACGCTTGTAACGGCGCAACCGCTTTTCGATGCGCAGGGCCGCCTGATCGGCGCTGGCATAGGCATCCGCCGCGAGCGCGTCAGCCTCGAGCACAATGCCCGAGTCGAGATGCACCACGCACTCGGTTCGGAAACCGAATCCTTCCCTGCCTATGGTGACGTGCCCGGAAAAACCACCGTTGAAGTATTTGGCCATGGCGTCCGCGAGGCGCGCATTGATACGCCCGCGCAGCGCCTCGCCGACCTTGATGTTCTTGCCCGAGACGCGAAGTGGCATGATCGCCCTCAAATGATCGACGATCCCGGCCGTATGCACGAACGGCTCGCGCCGCGCATGCAAATCTGGACACTTCCGGCGACCTCAGTTCGCCGCAGAAGCTGCCGCAATACAATATCATAGATGGTGCGTCAGGAGGCCGCGCCCAGGGAGGTCTGTTTCTCCCGCCGCCGCTGCACCGACGAGGCAATTCGCATCGCCTCGCGATATTTGGCGACGGTTCGGCGGGCGATGTCGATTCCCGCCTCGCGCAGCTTTTCCACGATGGTATCGTCGGATAGCACGTGGTCGGGGTTTTCAGCGTCGATCAGCTGCCTGATCCGGTGGCGCACCGCTTCTGCCGAATGGGCCTCCCCTCCGTCCGCCGATGCGATGGCCGAGGTGAAAAAATACTTCAGCTCGAAGATGCCGCGGTTGGTCGCCATGTACTTGTTGGCGGTGACGCGCGAGACCGTCGATTCGTGCATATCGATCGCATCGGCGATGGTCTTGAGGTTCAGCGGCCGCAGATGCTGGACGCCATGGACGAAAAACGCGTCCTGCTGGCGTACGATCTCGGTCGATACTTTCAGAATGGTTTTGGCGCGCTGGTCGAGTGCGCGCAGCAGCCAGGTCGCGTTCTGCAGGCAATTGGCGAGATAGGTCTTCACCTTCTCGTTCTTCGCGGTCTTGGCAAGTTCAGTATGGTAGGTCTGGTTGACCAGCACCTTCGGCAGTGTGTCGGAATTGAGTTCGATGGTGAAGCCGCCGTTCGGCCCTGCGCGCACGAACACATCCGGTACGATCGGCTGCACGTGGGCTGAGCCGAAGGCAAGCCCCGGCTTGGGGTTGAGTTTGCGAATTTCACCGATCATGTCGCTCAAGTCTTCCTCACCCACGCCGCAGATGCGACGCAAGGCCGCAACATCGCGCTTGGCCAGCAGGTCCAGATGAGCGACGAGCGCCTGCATGGCGGGATCGAAGCGATCGCGGTCCTTGAGCTGGATCGCGAGGGACTCGGTGAGATTGCGCGCGCAGACGCCGGGGGGATCGAAACTCTGCAGAATTGCCAGAACGGCGTCGACCTCGCTGAGCGGCGCGCCCAGCTTCTCCTCAACCAGCGCGAGATCGCCAGTGAGATAGCCGGCCTCATCCACGAGATCGATCAAATATTGTCCGATCATGCGCCGCGCGGGATCGGCCACCGTAAGCGCAAGCTGCTGGGCAAGATGATCGGCAAGCGTGGTCTCGACCGGAAGAAAGGCTTCCAGATTGTAATCGCTATTGTCGCGCCCCCCCCTCCCGATGCCGACCCACTCGGAGTACCCGATCGGGTCCTCGCTATC
>Ga0075421_100013630_pt1 | contig 10139 bp, 6 predicted proteins | sample SoiMetdeltSBSDD5_FD_75292 | JGI IMG/M metagenome (GOLD analysis project Ga0075421, IMG submission 75292) | Bulk soil microbial communities from a Populus tree surrounding site in Tennessee, USA - Soil MetaG P. deltoides SBSDD5 | ecosystem: Environmental > Terrestrial > Soil > Tree plantation... | reverse complement strand
CGGCCCGCCTCGTCCACGACCAGGACGCCCGCCTGCCGGCGCTCCAGCATGCGCGCGATGGCGTCGTCCGCGGTGGCCGTCTCCGGCAGGCAGATGGGCTCGGCGGGTCCCAGGGTCGCGATCGTGTCGTTCAGGAAGGCCCCGCGGATCTCGAGTAGCTCGTCGTCAAGTCCGCGCTCGTCGGGCTCCTCGTCGAAGTGGTTCATCACGAGTGCTCCTTCCGTCAGCGCTCGGCGCTCGCGGCCATCGGCGGTGTCGCGCTGGACTCTTTCAGCATTTCGACGAAACGACTGGCCGTCGGCGTGAGCGGCTTCTGCCGCCGGTGGATGATGCCGACCGGACGCGCCAGGTCCGACACGCCGAACGAGACGGCGGCCAGCGCGCGGACGCCGGCCTCCTTCTGCACCGTATGGCGTGGCAGGATGCTCACGCCCGCGTCGATGATGATCGCCTGCTTGATCGTCTCGATGTTGTCGAACTCCATCACGATGTTCGGCCGCGCTCCGTGCTGGCGCAGCGCGCGGTCGATGGCCTTGCGGATCGGTAGCGAGCGGTCGAAGGCGACGTACGGCACGCCGTTGAGATCCACCGGCATGAGCAAGCGTCGCCGGGCGAAGCGGTGGTTCGGGTGGCAGACGACGGCCATCGGCTCCACGCGCAGCGGCACCACCGTCAGCGCGCGGTCCGAGGGTGGATAGGACATGATCCCGATGTCGGCCTCGCCGCCGATCACCGCCTCGACGACCTTGTGCGGATGCAGGCACTCCAGCTGGACGCGCGCCTCCGGATAGAGCGACGAGAACTGCTGCATCGGGCGGCTGACGTCGTGCAACCCGACCGAATAGATCGCCGCCACCCGCACGGTACCGTCCACCCGGGCCTTCTCGGCGGCGACGTCGGCCTTGGCCTTTTCCCACGACTCGAGCATCGAGCGGCACGCGTCGTACAGCGAGCGGCCCTCGGCCGTCACCACGAACGGCCGCTTGGTGCGATCGATCAGGACGGCGCCAATCTGGGCCTCGAGCTGCTGGACGGCCTGGCTGGCCGCCGACTGCGAGACGAAGTTCTGCTCGGCCCCCTTCGAGAACGACCGTAGCCGGACCACGTCGCAGTAAAGACGGAGGGTTTCGAGGTGCACGACGCCACTCTACACCATTAGCGTGACTGATACCTACCATACGTCTTTTCCCTGATGACTAATACTGAGACGGCGAGTACTATCGTGCAACTCTTCACAAAGGGGTTAGGAGTATGAAGGAGCAGGCGCCGCCAGCCACCGCCGGCCAGCCTCCCGCGCAGGGCCTGTACGATCCCGCGCACGAACACGACGCCTGTGGGGTCGGGTTCGTCGTGAACATCAAGGGCGTACGCTCCCACGCCATCGTCCGTCAAGCCCTGCAGGTGCTCATCAACCTGCTGCACCGGGGCGCGTGCGGCTGCGAGGCGAACACGGGCGACGGCGCCGGCATCCTGCTCCAGATGCCGGACAAGTTCCTGCGCAAGCAGTGTGGTCGCCTCGGCATTCCTCTCCCCGGCCCGAAGGATTACGGCGCCGGGCTCGTCTTCCTTCCGCGGGACATCGTGCAGCGGGAGAAGGTGCAGGGCGTGATGGCGACCATCGTGGCCGAGGAAGGCCAGCGCCTCCTCGGCTGGCGCGACCTGCCGACCGACGACCGCCACCTCGGCGCCAGCGCCGTCGGTGTCGAGCCGCACTTCAAGCAGGTGTTCATCGGCCGCGGCGACACCACGCGGGAGCACGCGCACTTCGAGCGCAAGCTCTACGTGATCCGCAAGCGCCTCGAGCACGCGATCGAGGCCATGGACTTCTCCGAGAAGAAGCTCACGTACATCCCCAGCCTCAGCAGCAACACCTTCATCTACAAGGGGATGCTATCGGCCGACCAGATCGAGTCCATGTACCCCGACCTGCTCGATCCCGACATGGAGTCGGCGCTGGCGCTGGTTCACCAGCGATTCAGCACCAACACGTTCCCGTCGTGGCCGCTGGCTCATCCGTACCGCTACGTGGCGCACAACGGGGAGATCAACACGCTGCGCGGGAACATCAACTGGATGCGGGCGCGCGAGGCGCTCTGCAAGTCCGACCTGCTCGGCGACGACCTCGCCAAGGTGCTGCCCGTCACGCGCGAGGGTCTCTCCGACTCGGCGACGTTCGACAACGTGCTGGAGTTCCTCGTGATGAACGGCCGCTCGTTGCCGCACGCGATCTTGATGATGATCCCGGAGCCGTGGCAGCGGCACGAGTCCATGAGCCCGGAGCGCCAGGCGTTCTACGACTACCACTCGTCGCTGATGGAGCCGTGGGACGGCCCCGCCTCGATCGCGTTCACGGACGGCACCGTGATCGGCGCCGTGCTGGACCGCAACGGGCTGCGTCCTTCGCGGTACTACGTGACCAAGGACGACCTCGTGGTGATGGCCTCCGAGGTCGGGGTGCTCGACATCCCGCCCGAGAACATCCTGGTCAAGGAGCGTCTCCACCCGGGCAAGATCTTCCTCGTCGACACCGCGCAGGGCCGCATCATCGACGACGACGAGATCAAGGCCGAGCTCGCCGCCGAGCATCCCTACGGCGACTGGCTGCGCCAGAATCAGGTGCGGCTCGAGCACGTGGCGGCGGCCCCGGTGGCCGAGTCCGACCACGCCACCGTGCTCACACGCCAGCAGGCGTTCGGCTACACCCACGAGGATCTTCGATTGCTCCTGGCCCCCATGGCGAAGAACGGCGAGGAGCCGATCGGCTCCATGGGCACCGACACCGCGCTCGCCGTGCTCTCCGACCGGCCGCGGCCGCTCTACGATTACTTCAAGCAGCTCTTCGCCCAGGTGACGAACCCGCCGCTCGACCAGATCCGCGAGGAGCTGGTGACGGCGATGGAGTCGACGGTCGGTCCCGAGGGCAACCTGCTCAAGGCGGAGCCCGGCTCCTGCCGGCAGATCGTGCTGAAGGATCCGGTCCTCTCCAACGAGGACCTCGCCAAGCTCGCCCACGTGCGGGAGCTCGGCTTCAAGGCGGTCACGCTGCCGATGCTCTACCCGGTGGCCGAGGGCGCGGCCGGTCTCGAGCGCGCGATCGAGGAGCTGCAGCGGCGCGCCAGCCGCGCCATCGCCGACGGCCACAACATCGTGGTCCTCTCCGACCGCGGGGTGAGTCGCGAGCTGGCGGCCATCCCGAGCCTGCTGGCGACGGCGGCCGTCCACCATCACCTGGTCCGCCACGGCGAGCGGACGCGCTGCGGCCTCGTCATCGAGACGGGTGACGCGCGCGAAGTCCATCACATGTGTCTGCTGATCGGCTACGGCGCCGGCGCCGTGAATCCGTGGGTGGCGTTCGAGACGCTCGACGACCTCATCGGCGACGGCGTGCTGGCCGGCCTCGACCACGCGAAGGCCGTGCGCAACTACATCAAGGCGCTCAACAAGGGCATCCTCAAGGTGATGGCCAAGATGGGCATCTCGACGCTGCAGAGCTACTGCGGCGCGCAGATCTTCGAGGCCATCGGCCTCAACCGCACGGTGGTCGATCGCTACTTCGCCGGCACCGCCTCGCGGGTGGGCGGCATCGGCATCGACGTCATCGCGGAGGAGGTGCGCCTGCGGCACGCGGCGGCGTACCCGGAGCGCGCCGTCGAGCGGCCCGAGCTCGACTGGGGTGGCGAGTATCAGTGGCGGCGCGACGGCGAGCACCACCAAGTCAATCCCGACATGATCGCCAAGCTGCAGGCCTCCACGCGCTCGGGGAGCTACCCGGCTTTCAAGGAATACTCGAAGATCGTCGACGACCAGAGTCGTCACCACGCGACGCTGCGCGGCCTCTTCGATCTCCGGCCGGCGGGGCCGCCGGTGCCGCTCGACGAGGTCGAGTCCGTCGAGTCGATCCTGAAGCGCTTCGCCACCGGCGCCATGTCCTATGGCTCCATCAGCCAGGAGGCGCACGAGACGCTGGCCATCGCGATGAACCGCATCGGCGGCCGCTCGAACACCGGCGAGGGCGGCGAGGATCCGGCGCGCTACGTGCGCGATCCCAACGGCGACTGGCGTCGCAGCGCGGTCAAGCAGGTCGCCTCCGGCCGGTTCGGGGTCACGAGCGAGTACCTCGTCAACGCCGACGACATCCAGATCAAGATGGCGCAGGGCGCGAAGCCCGGCGAGGGCGGGCAGCTGCCCGGCCACAAGGTCTATCCATGGATCGCCAAGGTGCGCTATGCGACGCCGGGCGTGGGCCTCATCTCCCCGCCCCCGCACCACGACATCTACTCGATCGAGGATCTCGCCCAGTTGATCCACGATCTGAAGAACGCCAACCCTCGCGCGCGCATCCACGTGAAGCTCGTGGCCGAAGTGGGCGTCGGCACGGTGGCGGCGGGCGTGGCGAAGGCGCACTCCGACGTGGTGCTCATCTCCGGCCACGACGGCGGCACCGGCGCCTCGCCGCTGACGTCGATCAAGCACGGCGGCGTGCCGTGGGAGCTCGGCCTCGCCGAGACACAGCAGGTGCTGGTGCTCAACAAGCTGCGCGATCGGATCGTCGTGCAGACGGACGGCCAGCTGAAGACCGGACGCGACGTCGTCATCGCGGCCCTGCTGGGTGCCGAGGAATATGGCTTCTCGACGGCGCCGCTCGTGGTGGTCGGCTGCATCATGATGCGCGTCTGCCACCTGAACACGTGTCCGGTGGGCGTGGCCACGCAGGATCCGGAGCTGCGCAAGCGGTTCGCCGGCAAGCCCGAGCACGTGGTGACGTTCTTCCGCTTCGTCGCCCAGGAAGTGCGCGAGCTCATGGCCCAGCTCGGCTTCCGGAAGGTGGAGGACATGATCGGGCGCGCCGACTGCCTGGACGTCAAGGCGGCCGTGGCGCACTGGAAAGCACGCGGGCTCGACCTCTCGTCCATTCTCTACCAGCCCGACATGCCGCCCGAGGTGTCGCGCCGCTGCGTCGTCGCGCAGGATCACGGGCTGGAGAAATCGCTCGACCAGACCACCCTCATCCCGGCGTGTCGCGACGCCGTCGACCACGGCGCGCGCGTCGAGATGGCGCTGCCGATCCGGAACGTCAACCGCACCGTCGGCACCACCCTCGGTTACGAGGTCACCCGGCGCCACGGCGCGGCCGCGCTGCCGGAGGACACGATCAGGGTGCACTTCACCGGCTCGGCCGGCCAGTCTTTCGGCGCCTTCGTCCCGCGCGGCATCACCTTCACGCTGGAGGGCGACGCGAATGACTACTGGGGCAAGGGGCTGTCGGGCGGCCGCCTGATCGTGCATCCTCCCCGACGCTCCACCTTCGTCCCGGAGGAGAACATCATCATCGGCAACGTCGCCCTCTACGGAAGCACGAGCGGCGAGGCCTATGTGCGCGGCGTCGCCGGCGAGCGGTTCGCCGTGCGGAACAGCGGTGTGCATGCCGTCGTCGAAGGCGTGGGCGATCACGGCTGCGAGTACATGACGGGCGGCCGCGTGGTCGTCATCGGTCGCACCGGACGGAACTTCGCCGCCGGGATGTCGGGCGGGCTCGCGTTCGTCCTCGACATGGACGGCGACTTCCACCGCCGGTGCAATCGCGACATGGTGGACCTGGACGCGCTCGACCGGGCTGCCGACGTCTCGCTGGTGGGCGAGCTCATCGACCGTCACGTGACCTACACGCACTCCGCCCACGCGGCCAAGATCCTCGCGAACTGGCGCGCCATGCGGCCGCGCTTCGTGAAGGTCACGCCGAAGGACGAAAAGCGCGTGCGGGCCGCGGAGGCAAAGGCGCGCGCCGAGGGGCGGGAGCCGACGTTCGCCGAGCTCGTCGGAGCCACGAGTGGGTAAGACCACCGGCTTCCTCGAGATCCAGCGCAAGAAGGCGCCGACGCGGCCGGTGGCCGAGCGGCTGCGCGACTGGAAGGAGGTCTATCTCCCCTATCCCGACGACGAGCTGCGCAAGCAGGGCGCCCGCTGCATGGACTGCGGCGTCCCCTTCTGCCACCAGGGCTGTCCGCTCGGCAACCTGATCCCGGACTGGAACGACCTCGTCTACAAGGATCGCTGGCGCGACGCCATCGAGCGCCTGCACGCCACCAACAACTTCCCGGAGTTCACCGGGCGGCTCTGCCCGGCGCCGTGCGAGGGCTCGTGCGTGCTGGGCATCAACGACGACGCGGTGACGATCAAGGCCGTCGAGGTCTCGATCATCGACCACGCCTTCGAGCGCGGCTGGGTGACCGCGGACGTCCCCGCCACGCGCACGGGGAAGAAGGTGGCGGTGGTCGGGTCGGGTCCAGCCGGGCTCGCGGCGGCCGAGCAGCTCAACCGGGCCGGTCACGCCGTGATCGTGTTCGAGCGCGCCGATCGCATCGGCGGCCTGCTCCGCTATGGGATCCCCGAGTTCAAGATGGAGAAGCGCTTCCTCGATCGGCGGCTCAAGCTGATGGAGAAGGCGGGCGTGGCGTTCCAACCCAACGCCCACATCGGCGTCAACGTGCCGGTGGCCGACCTCCGGCGCGACTTCGACGCCATCGTGCTCGCCGGCGGCGCCTGCGCACCGCGCGACCTGCCGATCCCCGGTCGCGAGCTCGAGGGGATCCACTTCGCGATGGAATATCTGACCCTGTCGAACCGGCGCTGCGAGGGCGACACCATCGCGGAGGAGGCATTCATCAGCGCCAAGGGCAAGCGCGTGGTGATCATCGGCGGCGGTGACACCGGCGCCGACTGCCTCGGTACCGTCCATCGCCAGGGCGCCCTCTCCGTCCACCAGTTCGAGCTGCTGCCCCGCCCGCCCGACACGCGCGCGCCCGACAACCCGTGGCCGCAGTGGCCGAACATCTTCCGGGTCTCCTCCGCCCACGAGGAAGGCGGCGAGCGAGTCTACGCCGTGTCGACCCAGCGCTTCACCGGCGATGGGGGACGCGTGAAGCGGCTCGACGCCGTGAAAGTCGAGCTGGTCCGCGAGGGCGGCCGGCTCGACTTCAAGCCGCTGCCCGGCAGCGAGTTCATGCTCGACGTCGACCTGGTGCTGCTCGCCATGGGCTTCGTCGGCGCCGAGAAGCCGGGCTTGCTCACCGATCTCGGCGTCAAGCTGACCGAGCGCGGCAACGTCTGGCGCGATGCCACCTGGATGACCAGTGTCCCCGGCGTGTTCGCGTGCGGCGACATGCAGCGCGGGCAGTCGCTGATCGTGTGGGCCATCGCCGAGGGCCGCTCGGCCGCGCGCGGCGTCGACGCATTCCTGATGGGCCGCTCCGACCTCGCCGCGCCACTGGGTTAGTAACATGGGGGGCCCCGACATGGCCCCCCATACCCCCCACACGCTCGGCCCGCCCCGGCAAAGCCGGGACGCGCCTCGAGTCGTCCTCGTCCACGGCGCCGCGAATTCCGCGGGCGTCTGGCGGTACTGGCGGCGGGCGCTCGGCGCGCTGGGCGCCACCACGGTTGCCGTCGATCTACGCGGCCACGGACGCGGGCAGCCCGCTGATCTCGCCACCACCTCGATGCACGACTACGCGGAGGACGTTCGGCGCGTGGCCATGACGCAGCCGGAGCCGCCGATTCTGCTCGGCTGGAGCATGGGCGGCCTGGTAGCCATGATGGTCGCGTCCGAGGAGCGCGTAGCCGCCTGCGTCGGGCTGGCGCCCAGCACCCCGATGCGAATGCGCGATGAGCGCGTGCCGCTTCGCAATGGCGTCTTCGGCCCCGAGGCGTACGGCATCGTCGATCGAGACCCCAACAACCAGCCTTCGATGCCGGATCTCGACGAGGAGGAGCGACGCTTCGCGCTGGCTTCGCTGGGACCCGAATCGCTCCGGGCCCGCGACGAGCGTCAGGCGGGCATCGTCATCGAGCGGTTGCCGTGCCCGCTCCTGATCGTCACCGGCACACTCGACACCCAGTGGCCGCGCGCCCGCTATGCGGACATGCCGCTCCGGGCCACCTTCCTCGAGGCCGAGGCGTCACACTGGGGTCTGGTGCTGCGACGCGACTGCGTGGAGCGCACCGCGCCGCTTGTGCTCGACTGGGTGCTGAGCGGGCGCTAGCCGCGCGCGGGGCTCTGCCAGACGACGTGGCCGACGAAGAACGGCCCGAGTGTCTGGAGGTACTGCGAGGTCTGGAGGGTCTTGCGCATCGTCTGCACCAGGTGCGAGAGCGGGTGCAGGTCCTTGCCGATGAGCCCGATGACGAAGTCGTTGTCGTGCACGTCCAGGCCGTGGCAGGCCAGTCGGACGTCGTGGGCAAGGTCCGCGTCGCCGTACGCGCGGCCGAGGACGCTGTGCTCGCGAATCACCTCGCCCTGCTCCTTGCCGGAGAGGCGCGCGAACGCGCCCGTCCGTCGCAGCGGGTACCAGATGGCCCACGGCCAGACGGGATTGAGCACCGTGCGGCGCGGGCGACGGAAGAGCCAGTCGTCCAGGTCCGGCTCGAACCCCGAGGCGTAGGTGCGACCGAGCATCGTGAACTCCGCGCGCAGGGGGAGCCCGACGAAGGCTTCGGTGTTGAGGAGGTCGCGGAACGGGCCCGCGAAGTACGCCGGGTCCTCGCTCATCCCGAGCACGCCGACGCCGCGCGGGTCGTTGACGTCCTGGTAGAGGACGATCTCCTGACGGCTCGCCTCGAGCGTGCGCACGAGCGGCTTGACGTCCGCGGAGCCGGTCAAGACCTGCAGCTGCATGAACAGGCGACGCTCGGACTGTTGCTGGTTGGCGCCACGCTCGCGGACGTCCACCTTCGCCTCGTCGCCGGTGCTCACGATTATCCTCCGCGCGTGTGCATCTCGAGGTGCGGGTCCTGCTTGAGGCCGCCGATCTGGATGAGCGGGCTCCGATCGCGCAGCGCGAGCCGCTCCTCCGCGCCGCGATCGGTTCGCGCCTGCCAGCGTCCGGTGATACGGGCCGCGAGCTCCTCGGCAGAAGCGCCCGCACGGAGCGGGCCGCGCAGGTCGATGCCGGCCATCGCGTACAGGCAGAGGTACCACATGCCGTCGGCGGTGAGACGGCTGCGATCGCAATCGGCGCAGAAGGGCGCCGTGGTGGAGGCGATGATGCCGAACACGGTGCCGTCCGGCAGCCGGTAGCGATCGGCAGGGGCGGTGCTGTCCTCCACGACGGGCTCGAGGCGGCCGTAGCGCTCCTGTAGCCGCTCCAGTATCTCGGCGCGGCTCACCACCTGCTCCATCGACCAGCGGGTGGCGCCCCCGACGTCCATGTACTCGATGAACCGCACCTCCGCCGGCACCGTCTTGCCGAACTCGATCAAGTCCGCGAGCTCGTCGTCGTTCACCCCGCGCATCACCACCGTGTCGAGCTTGGTGCCGCTGAACCCGGCGCGCGGGACGCTGCGGATTCCCTCCAGCACCTCCGCGTGCGACGTCCGTCGTGTGAGGGCGGTAAACCGATCAGGGCGCAGCGTGTCGAGGCTCACGGTGACCCGGTGCAGACCCGCCGCGCGCAGGGCCGCGGCGTGCTCGGCCAGCAGCACGCCGTTGGTGGTGATGGCCAGGTCGCGGAGGGCAGGCTTCGCGGCCAGGAGGCGGATCAGCGCGGGCACGTCGCGGCGCAGGAGCGGCTCGCCGCCGGTGAGCCGCACCTTGTCGACACCGAGCGTGATGAACACGTCGACGAGGCGGCTGATCTCCTCGAAGTGCAGAATCGCCTCGCGCGGGAGCCAGACGTACTCTTCCTCCGGCATGCAGTAGCCGCACCGGAGGTTGCACCGGTCGGTGATCGAGACACGGAGATTGCGGAGGAGCCTTCCGTACGTGTCGTGAGTCGCCACTACGCCACCGTCACGGCCTGGGCGTCAACCTGCGCCCGCTCCCACTCGCGGACGAGGCCGGCCTTCTTCACGCCGACGTCGAAGTGGTCCCAGGGCAGCCGCTCGTCGACCGATCGCACCCGGGTCGTGTAGAAGTCCGGCTCGCCGTCCCACTCTCTGAGCGCGCGCCGCCAGTCGCCGTCGAGCCGCGCGGCGGCCTCCACGAAGTCGCCGACGCGCCGGTCGCCGCGGGCCAGCAGCGCCTGCAGGGCCGCCTCGCGCGGATTCTCGTGGAGCACGCGAATGTTCGAGAACGACCGGACGCCGCGCTTGATCACGTCGAGCTTGGCCGACAGCGAGGCGGCGCCGTCGAACGGCGCCCACTG
>Ga0075421_100013628_pt1 | contig 10140 bp, 13 predicted proteins | sample SoiMetdeltSBSDD5_FD_75292 | JGI IMG/M metagenome (GOLD analysis project Ga0075421, IMG submission 75292) | Bulk soil microbial communities from a Populus tree surrounding site in Tennessee, USA - Soil MetaG P. deltoides SBSDD5 | ecosystem: Environmental > Terrestrial > Soil > Tree plantation... | reverse complement strand
CGAACGGAAGTCGCCATGCAACGAATGTTGACAACGGCGTGAGACACGCCGATGTTCTGTCAGAGTAGCTCCAGTCGGTGTTCGCGGACGTGTCGGTGCGAGGCATCGGTTAGGCGTGCGAGCCGATTGGAGATGGTCCCTTTGGAGGCGGCCGCTGCGGTCACACAGGTCCACTAGGATCATTGAACCATCGCTGATGCGTTGCAGCCGAACAGCATCCAGTGGAGTTACAGCTCTTGGATGGGTCGTCCATCGTCGCGGATCGTGCAGTGCGCCAATTACCCGGCGATGAGCTGGTCCACCAGCCAGATCCTCGGCTGCTTCTGGCATCTCCTGCAAGCTCGAAGTCGGGATAGCGGAGTTCCTGAAAGGACGCAATCGCTGATCGGTTACGGGAAATGGCGACATGAGGTCAGCAGAATGTCGGGATATCGTGAACGACGCACGAGGTTTTCGGCGGTTCTGGTCAGTTCAGTGAGGGCGGCGTCCACGTCGACGTGGTGAAGCCGCCCATGGCTTTTCACGATTTCACCGCCGACGATGACGGTGTCGATGTTGCTGGTGTCCATGTGGTGGACCACTGCACCGGTCGCGTGCGACATCGGGACGGTGTTGAGCGTGCGGGCGTTGAGCACGATGATGTCTGCGATCTTGCCGGGCGTGAGGGATCCGATGAGATGGTCGAGGTGTGCCGCTTGCGCGCCGCGCAGTGTCGCCATCCGAAGGATGTCGCGAGTTGTGACCGGTTTTGCGTTTTCGGGCGGGCCCTTCCGGGCGGATTCGTGGATCACGTTGCGTTGCGACTGGAACGCGGCCCGCATTTGGGAGAACATGTCGACCGGTCCCAAGCTGGCGCCGTCGGTGCTCAAGCCGGCGGGGATGTTGTAGTCGATCGCCGACTGTATTGCGGGGGCTCCCATGCCGAGGGCGTGCTCGACGAAGCAGGACAGCGACACCTTGCCGCCGGTGCGCGCGATGGCTTGCCAGGTCGAGTCCTGCAGACCGAGGCAATGGATATAAGTGTTGCGTGGGCCCAACAGTCCTTCACCCTCGAGTTCTTCGAGTGCACGACCGAACCATTCGTTGTTGATGTGTGCGAATACGGGCAGATCGAGTTCTCGGGCGACTCGAAAGTCCGTGGCATCGGCTAGGTAGCCCAGCGCCAAACTCACGCGCGCGCCGGTGTCAGCGGGGCCCGTCGTCTCGGCCAGTCGTCGAATATCGTTGGGGTAGTTGTACGTCGGCGCCGCATCGTGGCCCATAACCGGGGTGAGACTGAAAACGCAACGAATGCCCGAACGCCGGATGGCGTCGAGCGCGGCGTCGGTGTGCGCAGGGGTGTAGGAGCACTGCGATGTGTCAACGACCGTCGTCGTTCCGGCGGAGAGGTTCTGAAGTGCGCCGACAAACTCACTCCAATACACATCCTCGGGCGTGTAGTGGTGAAAGATCGCGTCGCGTCCTGTCCTCGACTGGGCGAAATAGTCGTCGGCCAGCGCATCAGACCAGTAGCCTCGCAGCGCAGTCTGAAACATGTGCAGGTGAGAATTGACGAAACCCGGCAACACGATTTTGTCAGTGCAATCCAGCACGTGAGCGTCGGCGGTGAGATCGACCCCGATGCGGCTGATCACGCCATCCTCGATGAGCACATCGCCACGCGCGAAGTCACCGATGTCGTCGTCCATCGTCAGCACAATCGCGTTGCGCAGTAGGGTGCGAGTCATGGCTGCGATTCCTCCGGCGTCGCCGGGGCGACGATCCGCACCGGCGGGGCGAGCCTGGTGATGGCTGAGCTGGTCTGTGTGAGCATGTCGCGGGTGGCAATGCTTGCGATGTAGCCGTCGGGCCGGATGAGCAGGAGAGTGTCGGCGTCCAGGCCGTAGATTTTCTTGAATGTTGCAGCCGGGTCGAGCAATAGCTTCTCGGTGAGGGCGGTGTCAGTGCCGATGGTGACCCGCCGGAGCGGGGCGCCGGTGGTGGGCCACGACAGCTGCTCAAGTTCGCGCGCCGCCTGTTCGCCGTACGCCAGCGCAGTGAAATGCGTTCCCCGATAGACATCGAACAGTCGCACCGGCTTACCGTCTCCGTCACGCAGCACCGCATCGGGGGCGCGGTCACCCGCTTGCAGCGTCGCGGTGCGTTCGTCTGTGGCTGCGGTGAGCGGGCCGCCACGGTAGCTCAGCGACAGCTGCTGTTCGTCCTCGCCCCGCCGAATGCTGGAGGGGTCCATTTTTCCCAGCCCGCTGTACTTCTCGGTGGACAGGCCGAGTACCCCCGCCGCGATGGGTTGGCGTTCTGTCTCGTAGGTGTCGAGCAGTTCAGGTGGGGCACCGGCGAGAACCTGGCCGAGTTTCCAGCCGAGGTTGTAGGCGTCCTGGATGCCGGTGTTCAGCCCTTGGGCGCCTGCGGGGGGATGCACGTGTGCGGCATCGCCTGCGATGAAAACCCGCCCGCGCCGGTAGCTCTCTGCCAACCGAATGTTGTGTCGAAACACCGACTTCCACGCGATGTCGTGCACGGCCAGCCGCTTGTTGCCGGTGCGCGCACGAATGACCTCGGTGATTTGCGCTTCGTCGGTTGGTGGTGATTCGTCGGGGGCCAGTCGGATCATCCATTGGAATTGGTCACTGTGGGGCAGCGGGCACGCTCCGACGAAGCGGCCCCGAAGCGCAGGCCACACGTGCCAGCGGTCACGCGACAGGCCGCCGTCCACGGCGGCGTCGACGATGAGGACACGGTCGGCCTCGTCGGTCGACCCGACGAAATCGATGTCGACCTGCTTGCGGACGACGCTGCCGCCCCCGTCTGCACCGACGATGAAGCGAGCGGTGATCGTCTCGACGCCGTCCCTGGTCGTCACCGAGGTGGCCACTGCGTCAGGTGTTTGTGTCAGTTCGGCTATCTCACAGTGGAATTCGACCGCGACCCCCAGTTCACGTAGGCGGTTGTGCAGCGCGCCGTCGGTGCGGAACTGCGGAATCAGCCACGTGTCTGGGAACGGCACGTCGTCGCCGGCCTTTCGGCTACGCATCATCCGCCACGGCACGGTGAAAGGTCCGAGGTGAATGCCCATCAGCGGATAGGTGGATCCGCCGGCCAGTATTTCCTCGAGGGCGCCGAGGTCCTCGAGCACTTCGAGGGTGCGGGGCTGAATGCCTTTGGCGCGGGAGCCGTCAAAGGCGTGATCAGCCTTGTCGATGATGCGCACGGTCAGTCCGCGTCGGGTCAGGTCGATGGCCAGCGCGGCGCCCACGGGGCCGGCGCCGACGATGAGGACATCGAGGATGGGTGTCGTCATGGGGTGATCCGATCGGTGTATGCGGCGGCGAAAGCCGCCAGATGTTCGGCGACCTCGACGGGCCGCTCATAGGGCGCCATGTGACCGCAGTCGATGATGTGGGTTTCGGCGGGGCGCAGCAGCGTGCAGGCGGTGTCCATGTCCGAGATCGGGGTGACCTTATCTTCGGTGCCCCACATCAGCATCGTGGGGATTCTGCGGTCACCGATGCCGCGGTACAACGGCTTTCGTCCGGAGAGCGGAAAGTTCTGCAGCGTCGAGAAGAACGCGAACATCGAGCCGTGGTAGACGTAGGTGTCGGCGATCATGGCCGTCAGCTGCGGTGCCAGGTTCGGGTCGGCGACGTTGTGCCCGAGGTGTCCCAACAGAATGCGCCGCCCGAACAGTTTGGCTGCGACTGTGGCGATCACATCGCTGCGCAACAGTCGCTGCTGACGCGCGGTGGCATCGGATAGCCCGGCCGGTCCCACCAATGTCAGCGTCGCCACGGACTCGGAGTGCTCTGCCACATAGCCCATGGCGATCAAGGCGCCCATCGACGTGCCGGCGACGTGGTGGCGCGCAGGCAAGTCCAGTGCGGGGATGATCTCGCGCAGTTGACGGCCGAACAGCGCGTCGTCATAACGGCTGGGCACCCGGTCGGAGTAGCCGCGCCCGTAGGCGCTGAATGCCAGCGTGCGCAGGCCGCGGGCGTGTAGTTCATCGGCGAAGGCGTCCCAATAGAACAGCGGGATAGTCAATCCCGGCACGAGAACGACGAGCACGCCTTCCTCGGGGCCGCGCAGTTCGTAATGCGTGACACCGTCGCTGAGTTCGATGAAGCTGCCCCGCAGCCGACCGCGCGTGATGTCGTCGAGTTGGCGGTTCTCACTAGTAACGGTGAAGTACTTCATGAGACGTCCTGATCAGTGAGGCCGTTCAGAAATGTGGTGAGCTGATCGGCAAACCAGACGGGATCTTCTTCGGGCAGTAGGTGTCCGCCGTCGGGGTGGATGGCTTCGCGGCTGCCGGGAATATCCCTGGCGAAATGTTGGCCGTCGATGCCGGCGCTGCGTAGCACCAGGGTAGGCACAGTTATGCGGGTGATTTCGGCGCTGCGGTCGGGCTGGTCGGTGTTGACGAAATCGACGAACGCCGAACGGTTTCCCGGTTGGTTCCACAGGTGGTGCACCCGGGTGACCATCGCGTCGTCGACGATGGTGGAGTGCGGTCCCACGGCCTGTTGTAGGCCGCGCTCGACCATGCGTCGCGGCATCCATGCGCGCATCAGCGGCCGCACAACGGGATTGCGGGCCAACCGCATGCCGACCGGCAGCGACTTCTCCGGGTAGCCGGTGGCGTTGACCAAGACCAGGGCGCGTAAACGTTCCGGGTGATCGAGCGCCAGATTCCAGGCGATGTTGCCGCCCAACGAGTTTCCGGCCACCGCGTAGCGCGGAATGTTCAACTTCTTCATGAACTGGACCATGGTGCCGGCATAGGTCCGCACCCGGTAGTCGCCGTGGGGCCGCGGCCCTGTGAGCCCGAAGCCGGGCAGGTCGGGGCGGATGACGTCGAAGGACTTTTGCAGGATTGCCGCGGCGCGGTCGAAGTGCTCCAGCGAGGAGGTGGTGCCGTGCAGCAGCAGCACTGCAGGACCGCGCCCGGCACGTTTGTAGTGCAGTCTCAGGCCGTCGACCTCTGTGAACTGCGAATCGGTGGCGGAATGTAGAACCATAATGGCTACAGTGTTACCGATATTGCCATCGGTGTCAATGATGGGCATACTGAGCAGCGTGAACACCGCCAGAGACGGCGCCGAGCAAGCGTCGGGGCGCCGCTCTCGGGGTCGTCCGGCCATGCCGCCGGGCCGCATAGTCGCCGCCGCCCTCGAGCTGGTCGACGCCCAGGGTGCCGACGCGCTGTCGATGCGCACGCTGGCCCAGCAGCTGAACTCCGGTACGGCGACTCTCTATCGCCATTTCGCCAACCGCTCAGAATTGGTCGCCCACGTTGTGGACCACGTGTACGGGGAAGTACACCTGGATGCGGCCGAGCTGGCCGGCCAGAGCTGGCAGCGCTCGTGTGAATCTGTCGTCCGCACCATGTATGCGGCGCTGAACCGCCATCCCAACGTCACGCGCCTGATGCTCGATCACACTCCCTTCGGTCCCAACGCGATGGCGATCCGCGAAATCTGCCTGTCCGTGCTCCTCGACAGCGGCTTCGCCCCTGACCTTGCCGCCCGCATCTACGCCACGCTGTCGCGCTACGTGCTCGGGTTCGCCATCCAATTCTCTGGAAACCCCGAGGCGCATGCGGCGTACGACGCCGAGGCATTTCACACTGTCGACCCATCACAATTTCGGGCCACCTTGGCAGTTGCCGACGCCATGCCTGTGCCGCTGGACGTCGAGTTTTCCTTCGGGCTGGATCTGCTCATCAAGGGACTCAGTCAGATCCGCTGAGTGTCAACGTCTTCCTGCGGAGCTTGACACTCGGAATTATTCCGGTAACACTGTCTCCGAAATTAGTTTGGCCGCAACGCGATGAAGTCGGATCGCGTAATGCCCTGCGCGCCAAGCGATCGAGAGGACACCGTGGCACTGTTACCATTGGCTTCCGAGCCATTCACCGCACCCACCGATCGAGATATGCTGCCCTCGGAGCGGCGCGAATTCGTCCGCACGCATCGCACGTGTGTGTTCGGCTATCGCCGTCGGCAGGACGGTCCGGCAATGACGATCGTCTACTACATCCCCACCGATGACGGCGAGCTGTTGGTGTCGACGATGGCTGACCGCGGAAAGGCCCGCGTGGTGGAGCGTGACGGCAAGGTGAGCCTGTGCGTCTTGGATGAGCGCTGGCCGTTCACCTTCTTGCAGGTGTATGCCGACGCCGTCATCGACCGCGACCGCGACCTAGTGGTCGATGTGATGATGGCCGTAGGTGAGCGCATGTCGGGACAGCACCCCGGAGAAGAGGCGCGGCCTTTCGTCAACGAGATGGCCGAGCGGGAGAACCGAGTGGTGATCCGCTGCCGCCCTTATGCGACGTTCGCGACACCGCCACGCCACTTACACGTCAACGAAGAGGCGGGGGAGCTGACGCACTGGAGCTCGGCGTCGATCGCCTGGAATGCCCCGGATACGGAGTGAGATGCCAATTATCAACGCCGCCAATGTCATAGCGCTCCTGCTGGCGGTCGTGTTCGCAGGGCTTGGCCTCCTGAAGGTAGCGGCGGTCAAACCGATGCGCGATCTGGCCGCCGAAATCCACTACTCGATACGGGCTGACCGCATGATCGGCGCCTTGGAGGTTGCCGCCGCCGCCGGACTTGCGCTCTCGCTCTTCAGCGCAGCGCCGTTGGGTGTGCTGGCGGCGGGGGGCCTGGTCATGCTGATGGGTGCAGCAGTCGGCACACACCTGCAAAACGTAGATGCCGTCGTCAAGGCAGCGCCCCCCGCCGCGCTCGGGGTCGTCGCTATCGGCTATTTGGTTGCCCTCAACTGGTCGGTGTGACGAGTAGTCCGCTTGTGACGGGCACGGTGGCCCCCGGCCAACCCGTACTGGGCGAACTCGGCTCGCGCGGCCGCCAAGATTTCGCCCCGCAGCTCGGTTGTGTTTCTCACAGGTAGATCGTAACCAAACGAACTCGTTCGTTCGATAAGGTGGTGAGAGCCAGATACTTCTCGGCGGCGGGCTGCACCTGATGTCCTCGGATCGTGGCCTAGCGCCACGCGCACTGCTAGACATCGAGTCAGCCGCGGCCGCAGGGCGATTCCGAATCGACGACCCCAAACTCGCGTTGGCCGTCGCGGCGGGCGCGCTATTTGGTCTGGGCCAGCTCCTGCAAGACGAACCTGAACGTGACGACGGGGAAGCCACCGACAAGGTCACCGAAGACGTGCTGCGCTTGTTCGGCATGACCGCCGACGAAGCCCGCGAAATCTGCCAGCGACCGCTACCCGACATCGACGACCTGCCGCGCCCTGACTCGGCGGCGTGAACCGTCCCTGCGTCGGCGCCAGGACGGCGTTTCGACCGTTAGCCGAGCCCGACTAACGAGGCACCATGAGCGCGACTTCTGCAACGAAGATTAACAAGCCCCGGTGACACGCCGAAGTTTTGTCAAAGTAGCCAGGCGAGTCTTGTCAATCTTCGCTGCATCTCGACATCGTGATTGTTGTGGCGGCGGCTCCGATGGGGCCATCGTTGACATTTCGACACCGAGGTCAGCGTTCGACCGACTGCGGGACCTAGCCAACCTGCGACGAACGTACTAGCGGTTCAACGGCTTCGAAAAGTCACAATACTCAGGGGGTCTGACGTGTCCGGCGACGTCGTTGGATTAGCGCAACATCGCGATGGCGAAACGCAAGCTCTCGAGGCCACGTGTGCCAACCCGGCACGGCGAACTCGAGAAACGGACCGAACTGCGCCCACCGAGTGCTGCGGTGATGGCCGATGACCCACGCGCGCGGTGACCGAGCAGCGACGCATTCCTTAATCACGGCGACTCCGCACTACACTGGTGAAGAAATATGTACTCATTACCATAGGTTATGTTGTGTGCAATTGGGGTGAAGATGAGCGCAGGAGGTGAGTGCGAGGTGGACAAGGTTGGCCGGTCGCAGGACCCTCGCCGCGCGGGGGCGCGGATCCTCGACACCGCCGAAGGCGTGCTCATCGCGCTGCGGGGCTGCAGTCTCAACCAGGCATTTGTCGAGATCGTGCAGACCGCGAAGGCGCATAACGTGAGCACTTTGAGTCTGGCTGATGCGTTGGTGGCCCTCACCCAGAACCATGGGTCCCAGTACGGGGATGACGCCGCATTTCTCGCCGCCCGCGCCACGTGGGGCCACCTGTTGGACAGGAACAGGCCCAGCCGCGGCGCGAGATGTCGCCGCGAAGACGACGGTGTTGCCGGCGCCTAGAACAGGGCGGTGTCGACGTCGCGGTCGTCGTCGGGAATTGGCACGATGATGGCTTGGTCGATCACATCGGCGGGGTTGGCGTCACGCTGAATCAGGTTGGCCACGTAGCGAGTGTCGAGTCCGGCGTCCTCGACGCTGACGTCGGCGGGCTGGAGCTGTTCGGCCGCGTCGGCGGCGGGAACGTCGTCGGCCAGCGGGATGTCGTCGAGATAGATCGTCATCGGGTTCCCCTCCTCCGTCTGGTGGTCGGCTCCTCGGATCGCAGTCGGGCGTTTTCGGACTTGAGATCGCTGTTGTCGGATTCCAGTTCGGTGGTGCGGTGTTCCAGGTGCAAAATTTGGGCGATCCCGGCGATGTTGATGCCTTGGGCGACGAGCTCGTTGATGCGCTGTAGACGCTGCAGATCGTCGTCGCTGTATCGGCGAGTGCCGCCGTCGGTGCGCGCCGGGGTGAGCAGTCCGCGCCGCTCGTAGAGCCGCAGCGTCTGCGGATCAATCCCGGACAACTCCGAGGCCACCGAGATGCCGTATACGCCGCGCGCAGATCGCGCCAGGAAATCGTCAGGCACTGAGCTGCTCCATCCGTCCACGAGACTGCATCCAAAATCATCCTTGCACAAAGCTGACTCTAGTGCTATAAGAAATCTATGACAGTTTCCACAGATCTGTCAGACAGCCAAATTGGGTTAGGAGGGAAAGATCATGTTGATGCGCACCGATCCGTTCCGCGACTTCGATCGCCTCGCCCAGCAGGTGCTGGGCACCGCCGCACGGCCGGCGGTAATGCCGATGGATGCCTGGCGTGAGGGCGACCGGTTCATCGTCGAGTTCGACCTGCCCGGCGTGGACGAGGAGTCTCTGGATCTCGACGTCGAGCGCAATGTGCTCACCGTGCACGCCAAGCGCCCCGACCTCGATTCCGATCGGGAGATGGTGTCCGCCGAGCGTCCGCGCGGGGTGTTCAGCCGACAGCTGTTCTTGGGCGAGACGTTAGACAGCGACGCGATCGAGGCCAGCTATAGCGGCGGGGTGCTGCGGTTGACCATCCCCGTCGCCGAGAAGGCCAAACCGCGCCGGATCCAGATCACCAGCGACACCGAGAAGCAAGCCATCAACGCCTGACACGGTCCACCTCACTGGCTGGGCCGGGGGCGCAGCATTCGGGGAAGGGGGTAAGTGAGATGGCGACCAGCACCGCATGGGTCACAAGCCTGCTTGATGAGGCGGCGGCGATCGTGGAGGCCGAGTGGATACGCCTGCAGCAGGACGAGGCCCTGTGGGAGCGTGAGCTCGCCGACCTGCCCGCCGAGCTGCCTGCGGCCCGGCCCGGCCCGCCCCGCGTCGGCGTCACCACCACTACAGGGCGATGGCCAGGCCCACCGATGCCAGAGGACCGTCGCCGGTGGCCGACGCGGCGATGGCCCGCGACGCCGGTATGGGCTACCCAGCGGTCTCCTCCGTCGCCTCGGGAGACCATCCGCTGAAAGGCACTGTCGGACAAGGGAGGTGATGCCACTACCGATGATCACCACCAGGCAACGACTCCTATGTGTCGCCCACAATGATTCAGATGTCGCGTCACCGCGGCCGACTCCAGCGTCCAGAGTCGGTCGGCGCACGCACCGCCACTCGTGGTGGCATATTCGAAGTGGAGCGTGCACCAAGTCGCTGCCACGCCCGGGCGGGCCGCGGCACGGCTCCCGGCCCGCCCGGGCGTGTTCCCCATATCGAAGCAGCAGTGATCGCCCCCCGGCCAGGGCGTGGCTTCCAAGAGCACAATCCGGCGGCCCATTCACGGCATGAAGATTTGATGGACCATCTCACCGCGGTGGCAGGCTCTCGGTCGACCTCCTAGCCTGGGAGTCACCGCACCATGTCCTCGGAGATAGCAGCCATGGCGCGCCAGAATCCCGATCCCTACTTG
>Ga0075421_100013627_pt1 | contig 10140 bp, 7 predicted proteins | sample SoiMetdeltSBSDD5_FD_75292 | JGI IMG/M metagenome (GOLD analysis project Ga0075421, IMG submission 75292) | Bulk soil microbial communities from a Populus tree surrounding site in Tennessee, USA - Soil MetaG P. deltoides SBSDD5 | ecosystem: Environmental > Terrestrial > Soil > Tree plantation... | reverse complement strand
AACACCAGGAAGAGGTATACAACCGCTGGGCGGATCAGCTTTTCCAGCCAGTGAGCCCAGTCGTTGGCCATTTCGGGTGTCCCCAACCGTACCAGATCATGCCAGACGCTGAGCAGGTGAGGTTCCATCGGTCCGGCTCTCCCCGCGATTAGGTTGCGTTTGATGTCATTGCCGCTCGCCCATCCGATTGTACGCCCCAACGTCGGCGGCCGAAAGCCGGATGCGCCTACGCCGAGTTGGGGAGAGCGACTCCGCGCGATCCGTCATCTCCGAACGCTGCTCCGCCTGGTCTGGAGCACCGAGCCCAAATATGTCGTCGGCATCCTGCTGCTCCGGATGGTACGGGCCGGCGTCCCTGTTGCGGTGCTTTGGGTTGGCAAGCTCATCGTGGACCAGGTCGTTGCCGCCATCCAGCAGCGGCAGGTTCCCTGGAGTCACCTTGGCGTGCTCCTGGGAATCGAGTTTTCCATTGCCGTGATAGGAGAGGGCCTCTCCCGGCTCTCCGCGTTGCTCGAAAGTTTGCTGGGCGACTTGTTTGCCAATCGCACCAGTGTCGATCTCATGCGTCATTCAGCGACGCTGGATTTGGAGCAGTTCGAAGACGCCGATCTATACGACAAGCTCGAACGCGCTCGGCGACAGACGGTCAACCGCATCGGACTGTTTACCCTGCTGCTCTCGACTCTCCAGGATCTGATCACCCTGGTCACGCTCTCGGCGGCGCTGGTCGCATACGTCCCGTGGCTGCTGGTGCTGTTGGCGCTCGCAGTCGTGCCCTCGTTGCTGGGCGAGACTCATTTTGCCTCGTTGGGATACTCGCTGCTCTACTCCTGGACGCCCGAGCGGCGGTTGCTCGACTATCTGCGCTATGCGGGGGCGAGCGATGTCTCGGCGAAGGAGGTGAAGCTCTTCGGGCTCTCGGATTTCCTGGTGGGGCGTTACGACCGGTTGAGTCGAGAGTTCTATGAGGCGAACAAAGCCCTGGCCGTACGTCGAAGCCTCGTGTCGAGCCTCCTCGCCACGGTAGGGACGTTGGGGTACTACGGCGCCTACGTTGTAATCATCTACCTCACCGTGATCGGCCACCGGGGTCCCGCCGGCCTGTTCACTATTGGCGTGCTCACATTCCTCACCGGCTCCTTTCGTCAGAGCCGGGACCTGATACAGCGAGTCTCCCTTTCGCTTACCCAGGTGTTCGAGCAGAGTCTCTACCTGGACGACCTCTTCAGCTTTTTCGCGCTCGAGCCGCGCGTGCGAAACGTGCCGAATGCCCGTCCGGTCCCGGTTCCGATAAAGCGGGGTCTGGTGTTCGAAGATGTCGGTTTCCACTACCCGGGATCGGACACGTGGGCAGTGCGCCACCTCGATTTCGCGCTGGAGCCCGGGGAGCGCATTGCGTTGGTAGGCGAGAATGGCGCGGGGAAAACCACGCTTGCGAAGCTGCTCGTGCGGCTTTACGACCCGACAGAGGGGCGCATTCTGCTCGACGGCGTCGATCTCCGGGATTACGACATCGACAGTCTGCGTCGCAATGTCGGCGTGATCTTCCAGGACTTCGTTCGCTACGACTTCATCATGCGGGAGAACATCGCGGTTGGAAATATCGATCGACTGGAGGATCAGGCTCGCATTCAGGGCGCGGCCGAGCGCAGCCTGGCCGACTCGGTTGCCGGTCGCCTGGCCGGCCGATATGACCAGATGCTGGGCCGGCGGTTCGAGGGTGGGGTCGAGCTGTCCGGCGGCGAATGGCAGAAAGTGGCGCTGGCCCGCGCGTACATGCGGGACGCTCAGATCCTCATCTTGGACGAGCCAACCGCAGCGCTCGACGCCCGCGCGGAGTACCAGGTATTTCTCCGGTTCTCCGAACTGACTGCAGGGAAGATGGCCGTCCTGATCTCACACCGGTTCTCCACTGTGCGGATGGCCGATCGGATACTGGTGCTTCGCGCCGGGGAGCTGGTCGAGCAGGGGACTCACGAGGAGCTGGTGGCGCGCGGAGGGCTGTACGCGGAGCTGTTTCAGTTGCAGGCCGCGGGATACAGGTGACTGCGTGAACGGTGAACGGTAAACGGTGAACGGGGACTCCGGTGCCCAGCGAACCCCCGTTCATCGTTTACGCAGTTCAATTTGACAAGCCCAAGTCCGAGGGCCAACTTGTGTTTCCCTACAGCTCTGGAGGGTGGCGGCCATGAAGGTCTATGGCTCAACCGCCATTCGCAATGTGGCCTTCGTGGGTCACGGTGGCAGTGGCAAAACCTCACTCGTGGATGCGCTTGCCTTCGTTTCCGGCTCCGGTCGCCGGCATGGCTCAATTAAAGAGGGCACTGCGCTCACGGATTATTCTCCCGACGAAATCGAACGGAAGCACTCGATCAGCCTGGGCCTGGCCTATGCCGAGTGGCTCGATACCAAGATCAACCTGATCGATACCCCCGGATACTTGGACTATTTCGGCGAGGTCGTGACCGGACTGCACGCGGCCGACGCTGCCGTGGTGGTTCTGAGCGGTTCGGCTGGAGTCGAAGTGGGCACGGAAAAGGCCTACGACGTCTGCGATCACCTGCATCTGCCGCGAATTCTGTTCGTGTCCCAGATGGACAAAGAGCACGCCGACTTCGAGCGGGTCTTCCAGGACGTGAAGGCGCATCTCACACCCAAGGTTGTCCCGGTCGAAATCCCGATCGGTGACGGACATGATTTCCACGGCATCATCAATCTGTTCTCCGGCCACTGCCACTTCTACAAGAAGGGGACCAAGACCGGAGAGTACGATGTCGTTCCGATTCCTCCGGAGTACCAGGATCGCTTCCAGGAATACACCGAGCATCTCACCGAGACCGTAGCTGCGACTGATGACTCGCTGATCGAGCGATATCTGGGCGGCGAAGAGATCGCCCGCGACGAAGTGATCAAGGCGATGAAGCGCGGTATGGCGGACGGAGCGATCGTCCCACTGTTCTGTGGCAGCGCTGAGCTGACCTATGGCGTGCGAGCGCTGCTCAAGAAAATGGTCGAGCTGTTCCCCTCGCCGGCCGAGGTCAAGCCGCCGGCGGACGAAGCGCTGATCGGCCGGGTGTTCAAGACTGTTTCCGAGCCTCACGTGGGCGACGTCACCTTCTTCCGGCTACACCGGGGCGACCTGGTCAACGGGGCCGAGGTATGGAACGCCGAGCATGAGGTAGCGGAGAAGCTGAATCACCTCTCGATTCAGCAGGGCAGAGACCGGATCGAAGTGGAGCGACTCGCTGCCGGCGATATCGGCTCGGTGGCCAAGCTCAGGGATACTCACACGGGCGACACCTTCTGTCAGCGGGACCATCCCGTCCGTCTTCCTCCCATTCCGTTCCCCGACGCGGTCGCGACCTCGGCCGTGGTGGTGAAGCAGCGCGGCGAAGAGGACAAGCTCGCAGCCGGGCTGCACAAGCTCCACGAAGAAGACCCGACCTTCCACTTCGAGTACAGCTCGGAGCTGAGTCAGACCCTGATCCATGGCATGGGCGAGCGGCATTTCGAGACGATCCTCGGGCGGCTGGCGCGGAAATTCGGTGTGCATGCCGAGCTGGTCCGACCGAAGGTGGCTTATCGGGAGACCATCAAGGGAAAGGCGGAAGGCCAGGGGAAACACAAGAAACAGACCGGCGGTCGGGGCCAGTATGGCGACTGCTGGGTGCGGATCTCACCGCTTCCGCGTGGCAGCGGCTATGAGTTCGTCGACAGCATCGTCGGCGGGGTGATTCCCAACAAGTACATTCCCGCGGTCGATCGAGGCATTCAGGAGGCGGCCGAGCGCGGCATCTTTGCGGGGTATCCCTGCGTGGACTTCAGGGCGGAGTGTTACGACGGTTCGTATCACGACGTCGACTCGAACGAAATGTCGTTCAAGATGGCCGGCATCCTGGGATTCCGGAACGTCGCCCCCAAGTGCAAGCCGATCCTGCTCGAGCCGCTGCTCGATATCGAAGTATGGGCGCCCGAGGACGTGCTCGGCGACGTCATGGGCGACCTCTCGGCGCGGCGAGGCCAGATCCTCGGCACCGAGCAGGATGGGCGGCTCACCAAGGTCCGTGCCATCGTGCCCGAAGCGGAGATGTACAAGTACTCCACAACGCTCCACTCGATCACGCACGGCCGCGGCACCTACCGCCAGCAATTCCGTGGGTACGCCGAGGCGCCGCCCGACGTAGCAGCCAAGGTTGCGGCTGAGAGCGAGAAAGAAAAGGAGCACGCGGCGGCCAGTTAGGAACAGCGTAAACGGTGAACGGTAAACGGTGAACGGGATAGCATCCCGGCCCCCGTTTACCGTTCACCGTTTACCGTTCACGCTCTTATCTCCATGTCACCCCGCCTTCTCGCCGACCTCGTCCTCGTCGTTCACTTTGCGTTCGTCCTGTTCGTCGTCCTGGGCGGCCTGCTCGTTCTTCGATGGCCCGGCGTTCGCTGGATTCATCTTCCGGCCGCTGTTTGGGGGGCGATCGTCGAGTTCAGCGGCAGTGTGTGTCCCCTCACGCCGCTTGAAAATGCGCTTCGGGCGCAGGCAGGCGAGGCAGGTTACGCGGGCGATTTCGTGAGCCGCTACGTGCTGCCCACACTGTATCCCGCGGGGCTCACTCGATCAGTGCAACTGATACTGGGAGCAATCGTGGTGGGCCTGAACTGTGCGGTGTATGTCTGGGTGTGGCGCCGACGAAAAACCCTGGCGCTGAGATCTGCTCGTCATTGATGTCTACTCGCGCCACCCCCGTTCGAACTTCGCAATCAGGTGCTCAGCGCCCAGCGTTCGATAGCCTTCGACCGCTTCGGCACGACGCTGCTCCGCTTCATCGAAACGCTCCAGCCCACGCAACGCGAGCGCCAGCACTGCGGCAGCGTCGGCGCTGAGCAACACCGCGCCCGCTTTGACTGCGGCGCCATGGGCAGCCTCGGCGGGCGCGAGGGCGGCGGTAAAGTCGCCTCGCCGCACTGCGGCCATTGCCTTGATCCGCTGGGCCTCGGCAATGGTTAGCTCGTCACCGGCCTCTTCCGCCAGCCGCAAACCACGATCCAGGTCCGCCTCGGCCAGTTGAAGGCTGCCCTGGTCCACCCGGATCTCCGCACGTCCGGTGAGAACCAGGGCCAGCAACGACGCTTCGCCCACGATCTCTGAATGGCGCAGTGCCTCCTCGGCCGCGCTTTCGGCGTCGGCCCAGCTTTCCATCTGACGAAAGACGAGCCCCAGATTGTGGAACGTTTCGGCGGTGCCCCGGCGATCACCGAGCCGCTGATAGGCGACAAGTGCGGCTCGATAGAGACTCAACGCCTCGGCGGCACGGCCCCGCAGGTGCATGAGCGACGCCAGATTGTTCGAGGCGCGTGCGGCAAGCTGACTGTCACTCAGCTCCTGGGCCAGACCGAGCGCGGTTCGCAAGGCGGGATCCGATTCATGCAGCCGTCCCTGCTCGATCCCGATCACGCCAAGCAGGTTGAACGTCCGCATGCTGCCGTCGCGATCGCCGCGGGCCCGGAAACCGGCAGCCGCGGTCTCAGCCAGCGTTCGTGCCTCGGCGAGCTCACCCAGCCGAGTGGCAGCCGTGGCGGCAAGCAGGAGCCCATCGGGTCGCTGGGTCGCCGGGTCCGAGGCGCGGAACATCTGCAGCGCATCGGCAAAGCGCCCTGTGCGTACCAGCTCCCGAATCCGGCCAGCGGGCTCCGGCATGGGCGTAGGGCTCATAGCTTTGTCATCCGCCTCAGTAGGCCAGCGCGTACCGGCTGAACCCGGATAGGTCGGCCTCCACTTTACGCTGGTCTTTAAGCACTGCTGACCCGATCTGAACAAACGGGTCTCCTACCTGCTCCTGGCGCCATATCGCAATTCGATCTTCGATGCTGGAATCGACGCCCTCCGCCTCGCCGTAGTCCAAACGGAGCTGAACCGGGTGATTGGAATCGAAACGCAGCCCGCTGGGCTCGAGCTGCACCAGAAGGTCGCGAGATGCGGGGTCCGCCAATGCCATTGTGATCGTGACACATTCACCCGGCCCGAATGGTGAGCCGTCCGGCTTGGCCAGCAGGCTCTGGCCGTCGAACGTGAGCCGCGCGAACTCGTCGCCTTCACCTCCGCTGCCATCCTGAAAGAACAGGCGTCCTTCTGCGCCCTGGCCCTGACAGGCCTGGAAGCTCACGCTGTTCTGCGACAGCGGTGGGGCCGCCGGCAAGAGCTGGAGAATGTTGAGATCGCTCTCGGATCGGCTCGGCGCGGTGCTGTCGGAGCAGCCCGCCGCGAGAGCACTTGCCAGCAGCATAAGGACAAGGCCCCTGCGCCCGGATTCAGTCTTCATTCGTGGATGCCCCTCGGTATGCGGTTCACGGTTCGTTAATGCCATCGAGCAGTCGTTGCAGCCGGGGCCTGGAAATGCCGAGCCGGCGGGCTGCTTCGCTCTTGTTGCCGGCAGTCAGTTGAAGCATGCGGACGGCGGCGGCGCGAGTAAGTGTGGCCAGGTCGCTTGGAAACGGCAGGCCCGACGGATCAGCGCTGGGCACCGATTCCTTGAGCGGCCCCAGCTCCTCGGCGCGCAGCGTTCCCGGAGGCGACAGCACCAGTGCCCGCTCGATCGTGTTGCGGAGCTCGCGCACGTTGCCGGGCCAACGGTGAGCGCGAAGCGCGGCTCGCGCTTCGGCGCCAAGCGGTGGAATCGGTAAACCGTAACTGGTGGCGAGTCGGGCAAGAAACGTCTCCGCCAAAAGCTCGATATCCCCGTTACGGTCTCGCAGCGGAGGCAGCGTGAGCGCCACGACCTGGAGGCGATAGTAGAGGTCCTCGCGAAACTCTCCGCGACGGACGGCCGCTGCCAAGTCGACATGAGTCGCCCCGATGAGACGAACGTCCACGTGTCGGGTGGCTTGCCCTCCGACCCGCCGAATTTCCCTGCCCTCCAGGGCCCGGAGCAGCTTCGGCTGCAACTCGAGCGGCAGGCTTCCGACCTCGTCGAGAAACAGAGTGCCCCCATGCGCCAGCTCCATCAGTCCGGCCCGGGCTGCTACAGCGCCCGTGAACGCACCCTTTTCGTGACCGAAGAGCTCGCTCTCGAGCAAGCTGGCGGGGATGGCAGCACAGTTGATCTCGACAAATGGCGCCGCGCCTCGCGGGCTGGCGTAATGAATGGCACGGGCGAGCAACTCCTTCCCGGTACCGGTCTCGCCTCCAATCAGCACAGTCACATTCCCATGCCCCGCGACGCGAGCTGCCTGGGAGAGGATCCGCTGAAGCTCGGCGCTGCGGCCGAGGATGGCGCCGAAGCCGGTGGCGTGCCGTTCGGCGTCGGCAAACTGAGCAGCGTCACGCCGGGCCCCCGCCTCCCGCAGCTCGCGCTCCAGCGAGCGACGCAACAGCTCGAGGTCGTCAGGCAAGGCGAAGTAGTCCCGCGCCCCTCGTTGGACCGCCGCGGTCGCCAGCCGATAGTCGGTCGACGCGCCGACCAGAAACCCCGGCACTGCAGAGCGGCCAATCTCGGGAAGGAGCTCGAGAGCAGCGCTTTCCTCACCGCCTGCCAGCACCAGGACCAAGGCGGCGCCGACGGGTGGCCTCTCGGCCCCCGTCGGCGTCCATTCGAGCAATTTCGCCCCCAACTCTCCTGCGAGATCCGCCACCGCGGCTCGGAAGCTGTCGGAAAGGCGAATTGCCGCGATCCAGGGTTGCTCAGTCGGTGCCGTGGTCGTCCCTTCCATCCTCGTTCTCGTCCTCGAATGCGTGGAAGGACCGCTGAATGTTCTCGGTTACCAGCCCTGCGTTCGGCTGGCCCCGGTTGCCGCTGGCGGGATTCACCAGGCCCCCGCTCCGATCAGCGAACCACGTATGCAGATCTACTAGAATCGTGACGTCCGCTGCCCCGTCGGCGCTGAGCGTAAGCGGTGGTTGCAGGGCAAGCTCCTCGTCGGCGTCCAGATCAGTGTCGAAGGTGACGTTGGTCCCGTTCCACGATCCTTCCACATGAATGCTCTTACCCGCGAAGCTTGGATTGGCAGCGAGGAAAGGCTGATCTTCGGGAGCCTCTGCCTTGTGGATCTTGAACTCGATCGCGTTGTAAGAACCGGCGTCGAGCAGGATCGAGATCGACTGCTTTACACCGGTACTATTCACCGGCACATCGAAGAGCACGGGGCCAACCTCGGCCTCTTCGCAGTCGTCGCGTACGCCGTCGTGCCCGTGGTCGTCGCCCGGCTCGGCCTCGCCGTCATGGCCGTGATCGTCGCCTGGCTCAGCCTCGGATCCTGCGTCCGGTGAAACCGCCATGTCGAGGCATGCCGAGGCCGTTGCGTTGACACGGCGAAGCTCGATCTTGCGAAGCACCAGCTGGACTTTGCTCAGCACCAGCGTGTTGGTCCCGTCGGTGAACGTCCCCGGCGTGGGCGAACTAACGTTCAGCGATGCCGCGCTGGCGCTGGGCGTGCTGGCGGCGCGGGAGGCGAATCCCAAGCGGACTTGGCTGAGCGTTGCGCCGGGGCCGGTGTTTTCGGCACTGCAGGCGGCGAGGAGGCAGACTCCCAGCAATAGAGGGCTCCGCCTGAATAAGCTGCAGGACATCGGTTGCTCCGAGTGATGGGTACGATGTGCGGTCGTGCTGACTCGGAGCCCCACAAGGCAAGGGCGGTACCCATCGATGCCGTGCAGTTAACATATTGCTGACGAATCATTTAGAAGTCTGGGAGAGAGTACAGCGCCGGCCTGCCCGCAACGTAATATCACATGCTGTAACGGAATGTTGCAGATCGCTGGCTGCTCGGCACAGGCCAGTAACCTCCAACAGGGAACTTCTGGAACCGCCCTATGCGACCGCACACACTCGCCCTTGGAGCCTTCCTGCTGGCCGCGGCGTGCTCGCCGGACGCCGGGACCGCCCGCGTCGGAGCCCGCACTTCCGCCGTGGTCGCCGCGGTCGGCGAGCCGTCGAGCGTGCTTCCGCCGCTGGTGACGGAGACAGTCGGTCGGGACATCGGGGATCTGGTTTACGAGCGGCTCGCGGACCTGCGTCCTGGCATGTCACCCATCGACGCCACGGGATATCGGCCCAGACTCGCAGACCGTTGGGAGCGAATCGACTCGCGGACCTGGCGATTCCATCTGGCTCGGGGAGCTCGTTGGTCGGACGGGCGTCCGGTCACAAGTGGGGACGTGAAATTCTCCTTCGATGCCTTCAGCGACTCCCTCATCGATGCGCCCGCCCGGCCTTATCTCGCTGGCCGGGTGCGGATCGTTCCGGAAGATTCCAGCTCGTTCCGCGTCGTATTTGCTGAGCGTTCGCCTGAGCAGTTGTACGACGCCACGTATCATGTGCGGGTCATACCGGCGCACGTGTGGAGCGCGATTCCGCGAGAATCCTGGGCGGCCGACACTGCGCTCGGTCATCTGATTGGCTCGGGTCCGTATCGGGTAGCGGAATGGAGACGGGGTCGCTTCCTCAGAGTCCAGGCACGGGAGCCGTCAAAGGTCGGGATCGGGCAGGTGGTTTGGCGTTTTACCCCCGATCCCGACGCCGCGATCAATCTCCTGTTGGGCCATGAAGCGGATTTGATGGAGCTAGTGGGTCCAGCTGCGCGAGATCCTCGTCCGGCGGCCGACTCAAGTCTTCGGCTGGTGTCGTACCCCTCCGCCGCTTACGGCTTTCTGGGTTTCAAGATCGCGGGCGCGGACGGGAACCAGCATTCGGTCCTGGGCAGCCGTGCCACCCGTCGCGGCCTCGCCATGGCCGTCGATCGCACCGCGCTGGCGCATTCGGTTTTCGGCCCCAGCGCCGTGGCGCCTCCTGGCCCAATGTCTCGGCTTCTCTGGATCTGGAATGACAGCATCCAAACGCTCCCGTTCGACACGGCGCGATCAGCGGCGGAGCTGGAGCGCGCCGGCTGGCACCGAGGGCGCGATGGTTGGCGGCGCAGGGGAAGCACTGTCCTCAAGTTCGACGTGCTCGTGCCTTCAACCAGCTCGACTCGTCGCGAGCTTGCGACCGCGCTTCAGGCGATGTGGCGTCTGGTCGGTGCGAGGGTCACCGTGACGACCGTCGACTTCCCGGTCTTTCAGCAACGTCTTCGCGAGGGCAAGTTCGACAGTTACATCGGTGCGTGGCTGGATGAGCCAAGCCCCCGCGGCCTGGCGGACCAGTGGACCCGGGC
>Ga0075421_100013626_pt1 | contig 10141 bp, 7 predicted proteins | sample SoiMetdeltSBSDD5_FD_75292 | JGI IMG/M metagenome (GOLD analysis project Ga0075421, IMG submission 75292) | Bulk soil microbial communities from a Populus tree surrounding site in Tennessee, USA - Soil MetaG P. deltoides SBSDD5 | ecosystem: Environmental > Terrestrial > Soil > Tree plantation... | reverse complement strand
ATTGCGCGTAGGGACCGTCCTGGCCAAAGCCGCTCACCGAAACCAAAACTAAGTCCTTTTTCCGTTCGATCAGCGTCTCATAATCCAGCTCCGAACCGGCGAGATGACCGGGCGCAAAATCTTCCACCACCACGTCGGCGCGCTCAACCAAGTCGAGCAGCATGTTGCGCCCGCTGGGCTTGGCAATGTTCAACGTGATGCTGCGCTTACCTGCGTTTAGGTAAGCGAAACGCAGGCTGCCTTCGCGATGGACATGACTTTTCGCGAAGGGAGGTTCGGCGCGCGTCGCATCGCCGTCCGGCGGCTCGACCTTGATCACATCCATCCCAAGATCGCGCAGCAGCTTACCGCAAAAGGCGCCCATGGAAGAGCTCAAGTCTAGAACGCGGTAGCCGGCGAGTAAGGCAATGGGTTGCGCGGTGTCAGTCATGAGTAGTTCTGATTGTCAATCGAGGATGGACCATCGAGGACCGAAGATTGAAAGAATGCGATCCCTCATCCTCAATCTCCCATCCTCGACGGGTAAATCACCCTTTATGATTTTTAATGATATGCTGCGCCAAGCGCCAGCGCAAAACTTCCGGCGTGCCTTCGGTGATGCGAATACTGCGCACCTGGCGGTACCACCATTCAAGCGGCAACTCACGCATCAGTCCTAAACCGCCGTGCACCTGAATCGAGCGGTCGACGACCCGGCTCGCCATTTCGGCGCACTGAATCTTGGTCATATAAGAAAGCTGGCGAATGTCTTCGCCGCGGTCGTGGCGCCAAGCGCATTCATAAACCATCAAACGGCAAGCGTGCAGTTCCATGGCCGAATCGGCAATCATAAATTGAATCGCTTGTCTGTCCGCCAGCGGCCTGCCGAAGGTCGTGCGCACTTTGGAATATTCGATCATCATGTCGAGTGCGCGTGACGCGATACCAACGGGTCGCGCTCCGTGGCCGCGGATGCGTCCTTCCTGGATCCAGCCTTGCGCGATGGAAAAACCTTCGCCTTCCTCGCCGATCCTATCGGCTGCCGGCACGCGCGCGTTTTCAAAATGGATCTGCCCCGGCGTATCGCCCATCATCGTCGGCCACAACCGCTCCAGGGTGACGCCCGGAGCTTTCATGTCGACGACGAAGCAACTCACGCCACCGCGCGCGCCTTTTTGCGGATCGGTAACCGCAATGACCTGCGCATAGTCGGCGTTCTTGGCGGCGGTAATGAACCGCTTGGTCCCGTTAATAATGTAGTGATCGCCGTCGCGTACGGCGCGCGTCTTCATGCCCGACGGATCGCTGCCGGCATCCGGTTCGGTCTGCGCGAAGCAAATTCTTTTTTCGCCGCGAATCACCGGAAGAAGAAAGCGCGGCTTCTGTTCTTCGTTGCAGTGAAACAGCACCGGTCGCACTTCCGGCCCGAAGATCGGCGCGTAACGAAACGGTATGGCCACCGTACGCGCTACTTCCTCCATGATCACGCACCGGCTCATCAGATCGAGGCCGGCGCCGCCATATTCCTGCGGCACGTCGAGGAGCCAGAGACCGATCGCCTTGGCCTTTTCTTGCAGCGGCTTGATGTATTGCTCGGGCATGTCTTCGCCTTCGGGACGGCACTCGCGCTCGAGCGGGATCAGCTCGCGATCGACGAACTTACGCACCGTGTCTTTTAGAACTTGCAGTTCTTCGGGGAGATTGAAATCCACCGGTGCTCCCAATTAATGGATAATTGATAATGGATAATGGGAGAGAGAGGGAGAATTTAGAGGTAGAGGGCGCAAGCGTACTACGAGCGCAAAACACCTGACTTTAATTCTCCATTCTCAATTCTCCATTATCCATTTTCTCGCTATTTCGCGTCGCGGTTGTACTCGCCCAGTCCAGGTCGATAGGTTTTCTTGTCGAGAAATTGCTCCATGCCGGTCTCACGGCCCTTTTCCGGATCGGTGAGACGAAGCGCCGTGCCTTTCGCGCTCATGTATTCTTCAGCCTGGCTGTAATCCATGGTGCGGCAATACTTGTAGACTTCCTTTGCGGCGCGCAAGACCTGCGGGTTCTTTTTCATTAGCTTTTGCGCCAGACCGATCGTCTCCTCGCGCAATTTTTCCTTCGGCACGGCATAGTTGATCAGCTTCATCTCAGCGGCTTTCTTGCCGTCGAACGGGTCGCCGGTCATGATCGCCCACATGGCGTCGCGGTAGCACATCGCGTCGGCCAAAACCCGGCTCACCAACCCGCCTGGAAAAATACCCCAATTGACTTCGCTCAGTCCAAAGGTCGCATCTTCGGCGGCAATCGCAAAATCGCAGGCGATCAGTGGTGTGAAAGCGCCGCCAAAACAGAAGCCGTTCACCATCGCGATGGTCGGTTTCGGGTAATAGAAGAGTTTGCGCCAGCGCCATTCCTGAGACGCCCAGCTCGCCTTGCGCCGTTCGAGCGGATTGTTGTCGGTGCCACGGAAGTATTCGCGCAGATCCTGCCCAGCGCACCAACTCGGCCCGGCGCCGGTGATCACCAGAACCTTGGTGTCTTTGTCAACTTCCAACTCGGTGAGCGCTTCGAGCATGTCATAATGAAGCTGCGGGTTCATCGCATTGCGTTTCTCAGGACGATTGAGAATGCACCAGCTGATGCCATCTTCTTTTTCTACTTTAACTGTCTTATATTCTTTCCATAATGTTGCGGCCACGGTTTAATACCTCCTCGACGAATTTGTCATGACCTTATTCAAGCCGTCGGGGAATTGTCAAGGGAAACGAGAGTTATCGCTGTGGTCGGCAGCGATGACAAGAAGACTGATATAGGGGAAATCGAGCTACGCAATCAACCAGTCACGCAATACCGCATCTCTCGCGCTTTTGCGTCCGCCTCACGAAGGTGGAAGCATTCGGGTCTCGGCTCAGACACGCGCAACGAAAGAGCGTTGTTATTATGAGATTACAGGTGAGAAAGGCGCTCGCTTACAAGGGATGTAGGCCAGGCGATGAGTCGCAACGCTGAAAACGATAAGTCTAACCAACAACATTGCTCATCGGATCACTTCGCTGGCCAGACATCTTTCGGCAGGCTGCCACCGGCAAGAAACATTAACTTTACGTACAGGTTGTCGAAATCAAGAATTGCGAACGAACATTCATGGTATCAGCGGGTCAGCATCTATTTATCTTTCGCACTCAACGAACTTTGATTCAATTCGATCAATGACAGTTTCGCTGGCACTCGACTCCTTCGACAAATATTTGCGAAGAGTATCGCGCAAAACGATTAGCTCGATAGGTTTGTGTAAAATCTCTGCAGCGCCTGCGGCGAGTGCGCGCTTTGTTAGATCAGTGGCGTTAAACGCGGTATTGATTACGATCGGTATGTCCTTGATCGCGGGATTCGCCTTGATGCGCTCGGTTGCTTCAGCGCCGCTTATTCCGGGTAAGCCGAGGTCCATGAGGATCAGATCGGGGTGCGTGGCGCTCGCTTGATCAACGGCTGCGAGTCCCGTAGCCGCCTCGACGACTTCGCAGCCTAGCTGTCTGGTGATTATCAGTCTGAGCAGTTCGCGGCAGTCAGCGTTGTCTTCAACGATGAGTATTCTCTTCTTTTTTTCCGCCACGCGCTTCTATTAAGCAGGAATAGTGCCGCAGGATAATAGCCGCGACCCGAATAGAGTCGATCCGACATCTAGGAGTCCTTTGGAATAACTAGGATATTGCCTGCCATTTAAGGAGCAATGCTGTTTCAAACAAGATTTTCATCATCGCCAAATCGTTCATTCTTGTCGAGGTGACCTTTTAATTAGGGCGGAGCCGAGAGCAGATCGAAACGAACCGGCCGAGCAGGAAATGCAGAAGCAGGCCGACTTCCAATCGGCCCGTGCCCATTCTAGATACCTGCTCAAGATGTGGAAGACCAACGCCGCAGCGCGCACCGAACGCGAAAAAACGACCGAGGCGGATTTAGCTAATCTGCCGCCGATCGCCGCTCACCCACCTACCGTGCTTATCCCGCGCGACTTTTGGCCGACCCCGATCGTGAATGGTACTCTTGTTTCATAGGCGTGAATGATCATGGCGATCGATTATTGATCCGGCACGAGCCTGCCGAGCAATTCCCCAGTTCGACTCCTTGAGCCAGCGTTCCAACTGATCGACAGGCAACGGTCGGCTCAGGTAGTAACCCTGCGCGTGGTCACACCCCAAAACGCTGAGCTGCTCCCACGTTTGTCGGTCTTCCACTCCTTCCGCAACGACCGACAGGCCAAGATTGTGGCCGAGGTCAATGGTGGAGCGGACAATGCTGGCGTTGTCGGTGTCGGTCATCATGGTCGAAACAAAAATCTTGTCGATTTTGATTTCGCTCACCGGCAAATGTTTGAGGTACGCGAGGGATGAGTAGCCGGTGCCAAAATCATCGATCGAAAACCGGATGCCTTGCTGATTAAGAAACATCAGCGCCTTTCTCGCCTTCGAGGGATCGGCCATCAAAGCACTCTCGGTGATTTCCAGGGTAATCCGCCCCGCCGTCGTTACGTCGCGATCAAGCATGGCCATCACCCGGTTGGGAAATGCCGGTTCGATCAGGTTGCGGGTGGATAGATTGATGGCGACTCCGATGTCGATCCCCGCACGCCGCCAAGCCGCGGCTTGGCGCGATGCGCTGCCAAGCACCCATTCAGTCAAACGCTGGATCGCGCCGGTCTTCTCTGCCAGCGGGATAATTTGATCCGGCGCGATCATGCCGCGCTGCGGATGCTGCCAGCGCAACAGCGCTTCGACACCGACGATACGGTTGGTCTTGAAGCTCACCTTAGGTTGGTAATAGATCGCCAGCTCATCGTTCTCGATGGCAAAACTGAGTTCGCCCATCAGCGTCAACCGGCGCGGGTCGTACTGATCGATGCTGGCGCAATAAACGAGGAAACCCGCCGTCGAGCGTTTGGCCGCCCGCATAGCCATGTCGGCGCGGCGCAGTAGGTCATCGGCATTGTCGGCATGCTCGGGAGCGAGCGCGATGCCGATACTCGCATGCACATCCAAGGGAAGACCGTCGATCACGAACGGGGTCTCGATTGCCTCGGTGATCGAATGCGCAATATCCGATGCCGTCTGCGACACGCCGGTAGCCGCGACGATGACCCCGAACTCGTCGGCGCCCAGGCGCGCAATCATGTCTGCGTGAGTGATAGCTTGTTGCAAGCGGACGCCGAACTGGCGCAACAATTCGTCACCGTTGCGGTAACTCAACGCATTATTGATCTCTTCGAAGCGGTCGATGTTGACGCGCAACAGCGCCAGCTCAAGAGGCGCCTTTTCGGCGCCGAGAAGCTGTTGCAAACGCTCGGTCAAGCGCGAGCGATTCGCCATCCCGGTGAGAGGATCGTACTCGGCGAAATATTTTAACTGGGAAATGGTTTGCCAGAGCGCGACGGCTTGGCTGATTTGACCGTGAATGAGTTTGGAAAGATAGATCCATTCTGGGTAAAGCTCTCGCGTCTCGGAAAACAGTGCAATGACTCCGAGTGCCCGGCCCTCAAAAGAAAGAGGCGCGGTAATGACGGACCTGACCGCGGCTTGGGTCAAGAGAGCTTGAAAGCGCGCATCGGCGGCCGGCGTGCTGAACATCGTCGGCTCTTCGCAGGCCATGACTTCGCGCAACAACTCCGGACTGTCGAAAAATTCCGTCAAGGCCGATTCGCTCGCCTGCGGAAAGCCGATCTGCCCCGACAATTTGAGCTGCGAAGCGCTATCGACCAGATATACCGCGCCACGGGAAAAGCTAATGACGGCCAGATAGTGCGCCAAGATCTCCGAGAGCAGACCTTCAATGCTCTGGTCCGGTTTCATAAAATTTTGTGCCGCGCTCGCGAGCACGGAGAGCTGAGCGCTCTGCGCCGCGCAGCGGCGCGCCAAATCGACGTTGAGCCGGGCTTGTCGATTGAGTTGCCGCATCAGGCTTTCTTTGTGTCCGGCTTCGAAGTGCCCGTCATCCGGCACGGGCAACGGCGCGGGATGATTGAGACTGGCGAGCAGAAGTTCAACCGCCTCGTTGCAATCAGGAGTTCGATGGATCAGCGCGTTGGCGCCGCTGGCGGCCGCCAATCGCTGATCCGCGGCATCATCATAGCTGTTCGTCAACAACACGATGGGAATTTTGCCCAGTCGCTCATGCTTGCGGAGGGATCGGCAGAGCTGGAAGCCGTCGATGCGCGGCATCAAAACATCGCTGATCACGGCATCGGGCAGCGTCGTTTCGGCTTTTGTCAGCGCTTCAGCGCCGTCTTTCGCCGTCGTCACACCGAAACCGAGATTGGCGAGATAGGTGGACAGCAGTTTCAATTGTTTCGGGTCATCATCAACGGCCAAAACGACCCGTCCGGATCCCGGCATGTGTTCCGAGGTCCGACTAGCGGCCAAATGGCCGCGCACCGTGCTGATCAAAAACGACGGCTCCACCGGCTTAAACAAATAATCCGCGAACGGCGCCGTCGGCAGCTTCTTTTCATCGCCCGCGGCGATGAGACCCGTGAGCGCCAAGATCGGCACCCTTTCGGCTTGTGTCAACTCATGCAACCGATGTACGAGCTCGAAGCCGTCCAAGTCGGGAAGCAAAAGATCCTGCAGGATCAGATCTGGGTGGTCGCGCGTGACAGAGTCAATCGCGGATTGGCCGTTGGCGGCTTCAATCACACCGAAACCTTCTGTTTCCAGCGCAAGACGGGTAAGCTTTCGCGAGATCGGGTTATCTTCAACGACGAGAATTTTCATAGGAGTCATAAGGGTTCACCCATCGGAGTCGAAAGCCGCGGTCATCTTTCGAAATAATGTTCCAGCATGCCGGGGAGCGCGCGCGTATCGATGGGCTTCGCGATATAGCCGTCGCAGCCGGCCGCCAATATTTTTTCTCGATCCCCTTTCATCGCATAGGCAGTCAAGCCGAGGATTTTGATATCGCGAGTCGCCGGATCCGCCTTTAGCCGGCGCGTCAGCTCGAGGCCGTCGATGCCGGGCAATTGCACGTCCATCAGGATCAGTCGCGGACTCAAGTTTTTTAGCACGCGCAACGCCTCATCGGCGTCGCCGGCCGTATGCACGTCGTACCCCTCACCAGCAAGCAGCACGCGGATGAGCTTTGAGTTCACTGGATTGTCATCAACAATCAAAATCGATTTTGCTGCCATTTTTGACTCTTTCCCTTTGGTTCTGTGAATTCCTTTTCCGTCAAACCTTAGGCTTTATACGTCCTTTCCCGTGCTCTCGACCTAAAACCCTTTGGCCGACAATTGTGCGTGCAGTTCTCTCACGACAGCATCGACACCGCCTTGGCTTTTCGCGGCGATGCCTTGTGCCGCGCAGCGTAATCGCTCCTTCTCTGCTCCGGTGAGGTCCTGGTTCGACCACACAATCACCGGCAGATCGCGTCCACGGGGGGATTTCCGCAAGCGATCGAGAAACTCGAAACCGTCCATCTCGGGCATCAATAGATCGAGCACCACGGCGTCGGCCTGATCGCTTTCGGCCGCCGCAAGCCCGCTAACGCTACTGCTGTAACAGATGGCCTGATATCCCAACGGCTCCAGCGCGGCGCGCGCAAGTTTTAGCGCGGTCGGGTCATCGTCCACGACCATGACTCTGCCTTTTGACTTGGCAGGTTGGACCCCCGCCCGTGCCAGAGCCTCAAGGAGAACACTCTGCTCGACCGGCTTGGTTAGAAAATCCTGAATGGGAAATCCCTTCGCGGTATCTTTTTCCGCGACAATCGTGATGACGACGATCGGGGTCTTTTGATTCGGGCCATCGCTGCGGATCGCGCGCAGGATGTGCCATCCTGTCATGTCGGGGAGAATCAGATCTAAGAGAATCGCGCTGTACGCCTCTTGAAAACACTTCGCAATGGCCTCGCTGCCTGTCGCTGCAATCTGCACGCTGTAGCCATGACGAGCCAGAATCGTCGCGAACAGCTTCTGGTCGTGAGCATTGTCATCGATGATGAGGATCGAAGGCTTAGGCCCCGATAATGACGGCGCTAGGTCCTCCGCTTTCGGCTTCGAACCGAATACCCGCGGCAGGATTGCAAAGAATGTGCTGCCTTGACCAGCCGTGCTGGTGACACCGACCTTGCCATCCTGCGCTTCGACGATTTTTTTCGTCAGAGCGAGGCCGAGGCCGGTCCCTTGATGTTTCTTTGCGGCGTTGGATTCCAGTTGCTCGAACTCAAGGAAAAGCCTGCTGATGTCGCGGGCGTCAATGCCGATGCCGTTGTCTTCGACTTCGATGCGAAAATAGTTCGGCCCGGCTGGTTTAGCGCGAACCCAGACATCGCGATTCTCCGCACTGAACTTCAAGGCGTTCGACAGGTAATTATAGAGAACCTGTTTCAATTTGGCTGGGTCGATCTCTAGGCGGTCTACCTCCGCAGCGATGTCGACGACGATCTTGATGCCCCGGGATGCCGCCAGTGTTCTGAGGATTTCCACCACCTCGGCCACGATCTGCTTCAACTCGAGCGGCTCTGCTCTAAAGTCAATCTTGCCGGCTTCAACTTTGGAAAGATCTAGAATGTCGTTGATCAGGCCGAGCAGATGATGCGCGCTGGTTAAAATATCTCCGAGGTATTCTTTGAAGTTAGCCGCAACCGGCCCCACTTTGCCGTCGTGCATCAGTTCGGCGAAGCCGATGATGCCGTTCAGCGGTGTGCGCAATTCGTGTGACATATTGGCGAGAAATTCGCTCTTGACGCGGCTCGCTCGCTCGATCACCTGGTTCTGTGCTTCCAAGGATTCGTTTTGAGAGCGGAGCTGCTCTTCCAGACCTTTGCGGTCGCTGATGTCGCGAATCGAGCTCGTGACCAGAGTGCCTTCTTCGGTTTCGATCGGGCTGAGGCTGATCTCGATGGGAAATTCACTGGCGTCCTTACGCAGACCGTAGAGGGTAAGACCCGCGCCCATGGGACGCACCTTGGGATTGGAGAAATACCCGTCGCGGTGCGCAGGATGCCTCTGGCGAAAACGTTCCGGTACGAGCAGCTCCACCGGTTTACCGAGCAGCTCCGAGCGTCGATACCCGAAAAGCCTTTCGGTCTGGGCATTCACCAACAAGATCACGCCCTGCTGGTTAACGATCACGACCGCGTCGGGTGCCGATTCGAGTAGACCGCGAAACTTGCCCTCGGCGCGCTTTTGCTCCGAAATATCGCGGATGGCACTCATGGCGAACGTGCCTTCTTCGATCTCTAACGGGCTCAGGCTGATCTCTACGGGAAACTCTGTGCCATCACGACGGCAAGCAAAGAGCTCGATGCCGGCGCCCACCGTACGGGTTTTAGGTTCGGTAAAGTACTGCGTCCGGTGCGACACGTGACCGGTCCGAAATCGTGGCGGCAAGAGCTTTTCGATCGGCTCGCCCATTAATTCCTCTGGTCCGTAACCAAACAGGCGCGCCGCCTGGCCATTGACGAGTACGATCCGACCGGTATTGTTCACCATGACGATGGCATCAGGCACCGTTTCTAAGAGACCGTGATAACGACTTTCAAGAATTCTCTTGTGCTGAAGAACCTTGATTTGCGTGACGTCTTTCTGGCTGACGGCGACGAACAAAATCTCTCCATCGGTATCTCGAACCGCCTTTGCCGTTACATCGACGTAAATGACCGAGCCGTCTTTCTTGCGGCGCAACGATTGGTAGACCGTCAAACCATGCTCTATGGCGTTTCGCGTGCCGTTGTGCGCTTCCTCGATGCATTCGGCGGGCACGGTCAACTCGGACAACACGCGACCGACGGCTTCCGTCTTGGAATAACCAAAGATCACTTCGGCGCCAGCGCTCCAATAGAGGACGATATTGTCCGGCGAAATCGCGATCAACGCGTCGGGCGAGTTCTCGACCAGCAGCGCTTCTAGATCTCGGGGCATGTTGTTTGCAGCAAAGCTCTTCGCTGTGGCCAGTTTTCGCGCGCGCTTGGAATTCCTATTTTTCATTTCATCGACTAAATCCCAGGAGTGATCTCTTGGATGGTTTTTCCTCCCGGTTATTATTTAATTCTCCGCGTACAGGTCTCGTCCAGGAGTTTCGCCGTTCGTCCTTAGCTCGCTCGTCGGAACGGCGTTCTTCGGCAAGATCGCAAAAAAAACACTGCCGTGACCTGCCATGCTTTGCGCACCGACGCG
>Ga0075421_100013625_pt1 | contig 10141 bp, 10 predicted proteins | sample SoiMetdeltSBSDD5_FD_75292 | JGI IMG/M metagenome (GOLD analysis project Ga0075421, IMG submission 75292) | Bulk soil microbial communities from a Populus tree surrounding site in Tennessee, USA - Soil MetaG P. deltoides SBSDD5 | ecosystem: Environmental > Terrestrial > Soil > Tree plantation... | reverse complement strand
CCGATCGGTTTCACCGCCTCTGAGATCGAGTTCGGCCCGGCGGCGCTGCGCCGCTCCGACGCAAGTGGCGGTCCCCTGCCAAGCCAGAAGGGTAGCGGCCTCGGCATCGGCGGCATGCCCGGTCGCCGATTCTAGCTCCGGCGTGGATATCGAAACAGCCGTCTGCGTCTCTCCCACGCTGTGGTGGCTCGGCCGAAACGGATTCGCTCTCAAGTTTCGCGACGCCGTCGTGTACATCGATCCCGATCAGCCGCATCCCGCCGCCGGTCTGATTCTCTGCACAAGTAAAGAACGCATTCACGCGGCGATTCTCACGATGCTGGCCGCTTCACCTCGCGCCAAGCTCGTGATCCCCAAAAGCGCAGCCGGGCACGCCCACTCGCTCGGCATCCCCTACGCCCGCATGGTTACCACCGACGCCGGACTCCGGGTCGAATATCTCGACGATCGCATCTATGCCGTGCCCTCCGCTCGCGACCAGCTCGACTGGACTCCCCTCGGCGGTTATCCCTATCTCGGCTACCTCGTCCGTTTCGGCGGAGTGACGATTTACCACCCTGGCGATTGCGTCCCCTATGAAGGCATCATCGAGCGCTTGCGGCCCTATAGCGTGACCGTTGCGCTGCTGCCGATCGCCGGCCCTCCGCACAACTTTGAGATCGCCGAAGCCGCCCAGCTTGCCGAGGACATCGGCGCGACGTGGCTGGTCCCCATCAACTGCGATTCCCACCAGACCGATCGCTTCGTCGGACACCTGCTCGGCCATCGGCCGGCGCAGGCGTTCAAGGTGTTCCAACCTGGAGAATCCTGGGCCGTGCCAGCTTAAGCTGGGGCCGTAGATCTCGCGTGTTCAGTACGCCAAACGGCGTCTAGCGCTGGAATTAACGGCCCCATGACAGATTGCCAGAACCACCTCGATTTTGCCAAGAAATATTTAGCGGGTAACCGAAAATTAATATGCGGTAGACACCCTAGGCGGTCCAAAGAATGTCCTGGCGCATTCCCTAGGCTCGGGAACTCCTGGACCCCGTGACAGGACACTTTAACGTAGCGCCGACTCGTAGAGAGCTATAATCCCTTGAGTGTCCCCGTCCAACACAGTCTCCTACCGCCGCGTCGTTCTGACGCTGCTGTTCTTCGCGACCACAATCAACTACCTCGACCGGATCGTGCTCGGCATCATGCTCCCGCTCATCCGCGCGGACCTGCATCTGACAGATCAGGACTACGGCAACATCACCGGCGCTTTTCAAGCCGCCTACACGATCGGATTCCTCATCGCCGGCAAATTCATCGACCGCTTTGGAACCCGCATCGGCTATGCGACGGCAATCCTCTGGTGGTCCATTGCCGCGGCGCTGCACGGATTCTCGAACTCGGTTATGAGCTTGTCGCTATGGAGAGGCCTTCTCGGTATAGGAGAAGCCGGCAACTTTCCCGCCGCCATCAAGACGGTCGCCGAATGGTATCCACCGAAGGATCGCGCCTTCGCCACTGGAATCTTCAACGCCGGCACCAATGTCGCGTCCATGATCGGTCCTCCCGCGCTCGTCGCCCTCAGCGCGTTTTACGGATGGCGCGCCTGCTTTGTCCTCACATCGTCTTTGGGCTTCGTCTGGCTGGCCGCTTGGCTGATCATATACCGCGCCCCGGCCAAGTCCAGCTCCGAAGCGCAAAGCGGATTCCGGCGCGTCGGCTGGCTCGATGCCCTCCAGGACCGCAAAACCTGGGGCTTTGCGCTCGGTAAGTTTCTCACCGATCCCGTCTGGTGGTTCTATCTTTACTGGCTGCCGCCCTATCTTTACGACGTGCGTAAATTCGATCTGAAACAAGTGGGCTGGGCGCTGCCGGTGGTTTATCTGATGGCGGATGTCGGCAGTGTGGGAGGAGGTTGGCTTTCCGGCTACCTGATGCGCCGCGGATGGGGAACCATGCAAGCGCGGCGCGGCGCGATGGCCGTGTGCGCCTTATGCATGCCCGTAGCGGCGCTGGCCGTGCTCGCGCCTGGGCCGGTCCTCGCCATCGCTCTCATCTCGCTGGCCACCGCGGCGCACCAAGGCTGGTCGGCGAACATTTTCACAATCACCTCCGACGTTTTCCCTAAGGAAGCGGTCGGATCGGTAGTCGGAATCGGCGGCTGCGCGGGCGGGATCGGCGGCTTTCTGTTTTCAGCCATCATCCCCGGCTTCATCATCACCCACTTCGGCTATGTCCCGATGTTCGCCATTATGGGCGCGCTGCACGTGATTGCCCTGCTGTCCATTTTCCCGCTGCTGAAGGAACGCCAGCCAAGTCTGGTGTCTGTGCAGTAACTATTTCATCTGAATGCGCCGATGAACCCGCTTGGGCCATCGTGAACCGCCCGGGCGCACGATTCAATCCCCGCCAGCGAACTTCGCGCCTTCCTGCGACGCGTGCTGTTCAATTACGGCCTTCAGTTTTTCCACAAGGTGTTTTGCGGTGTAAGGCTTTTTGACAATACCAGCCACATCGGCCTCGGCGAACCGGTCGATACAATCCACTTCGTTGTGACCGCTGCAAATCACTACGGGAACGTCAGGCCGGATCTTCTTGATAGCCACCAGCGTTTCCTCGCCTCCCATCACCGGCATCACGACATCCAGCAGCACCAGAACAATCTGATCGGACATCTCCCGAAACATCTCAACGGCGATCTGCCCATTTTCCGCCGCCCGCACCTCGAACCCGTGTTGAGACAGAGCGGCCAGCGTCGTCCGTCGGACAATCGGTTCATCCTCCACCACCAGAATCGTTCCTCTCCCACCCGCGGGATCGACCTTCTTCGGGGACGGCTCCAGCGGCGCGCGAGCCTCCGCCGCCGGAAACAGCACCCGAAATGTGCTCCCCCGCCCCGACGCGCTGTCCACTTCGATCGCGCCCCGATGCGCCCGCACAATCCCCAGCACCGCCGCCAGTCCCAGCCCCCGTCCCGCCGACTTAGTGGTGAAAAAGGGATCGAAAATGTGCGACCTGGTCTCTTCGTCCATTCCGCAGCCGTCGTCCCGGACTTCCAGGTACACGTACCGGCCCGGCCCAACTCTGTCCGAGCCAACCACATTTCGCGCGTCGGCCGGCTCGATCTCTTCCACGCCCGTCGAAAGCGTTACCGTCCCGCTCGCGTCCCCGATCGCTTCGGCGCCGTTCGCAATCAGATTCAGCGCCACCTGCCGGATCTGCGTCGTATCGGCCTCCACCAGCGGGATGCTCTTGCCGAGCTCCGTACGGAATTGGACCTTCTTCGAAATCGACGCCTGCGCCAACCCGGCCAGATCTTCCATCAGCTCGGACAAATCCACCGGATGCACCACGAACCGGCCAGTCTTGCCGGAAAAAGCTAGCAGCTGTCGCGATACCGCCGCCGCGCGTTCGCTGGCGCGCATCACATCCTCGAGCATCCCGCCGATCTGATCGCCCGCCGGCAACAGATCGATCGCCAGCCCGGCGTTCCCCATGATTCCCGTCAGCAGATTGTTGAACTCGTGCCCGACTCCTTCCGCCAGCCGTCCCAGGCTCTCCAGGCGCTGCGTCTCCATCAGCTTCACCTGCAGATGTTCTTTCTCTTCGCGCAGCCGCTTCTGATCGGTGATGTCGACCTGAATGCAGGAAAAATATTGCGACTCCCCCTCGCGCGTAAGACTGACCGTCGTATGCGCAATCAGCTCACCGCCGTCCTTGCGCCGGTTCCGGATCTCTCCTTCCCAGAATCCGTCCCGCGCCACGATTCGCGTGATGGTTTCCACCGTGGCCTTGCGCTCCTCTTCAGCGCCTGCCTGGATTTCGGAGAACAGACGGCCAGCCAGCTCGTTTTTCTCGTAGCCGAGCATCTGCTCCATCGCCGGATTGGTCGAGATGATCCGCATCGTGTCGAAGGAGACAATGGCGAATCCCTCTTTCATGCTGGTGACGACTTTTTCCAGCCGAATCCGCTGCTCCTCGAGCTGCCGCCGCATCGTGATATCGCGGAAGACGTATAGCTTTCCGTAGCCGGGAACGTTGGTCGTAAATCGCTCGATCAACCGGCCTTCCCAGCGCACGATCTCCTGGTCGGACTGCCCTTGCACCAGCGCGCGGATCGCCAGCTCCTTCATTTCCGGCAGCGGCTTCGATTGCTGCTCCTCGCGCCCCCACAATATCCGCAGCGCTGCTGCGTTGAAAGCCTTAATCTGGCCCTCCTCGCCGATCAACATGATTCCGTCGGAGACACTATCCTGGATGGCTTGCAGCAGCGCCTGCTGCTCCTCGAGAAATCCAGCCTGCCCGCGAAGCTCCTCGGCGACCTTCGGCATGCGCAGATAGTGAGGTAGGTTGCCGATGACAAGGGTGGCCGCCGCGACCGATAAAAGGGCCGTGGAGAGGTTCCACCAAGGCTGCAGTTCGGCGCTGCCTGCCAGCGCCAGTAGCCGGTTGACGCCCGCGAAAACAAAGAAAATCGCAAAAACGACGAGCTGGACCCTGTATCGACCCACTTCCCGCCGCGTCGACACCAGTGCGATCGCCAGAAATATCGCCAGGAACGAGATCGCTGTGAGTATGTGCGCGACCGTTCCGATTACACCCGAATTGGCGCCGAATTCTACGCCGGTTCCGCCACCCATTTACGTTCCCGTTTTTTACTGTACCTCTTCACTATAGACACTCGTCCTGCTTAGTCAAGCCGGTCTGCCTTAAAAAAAGGCGCTTCCGGCTATTTAGTGGCTTCTGGGGCCAGGTCGAGGCCGCCGCAGTGGAAGTAGATCGCGTGAACGAAGTTCTGCTTGTTCCGAAAACCTGGAGCCGTGTACTTCACCCACTGGATCTTGGCGTTAATCGATTCGCGTTGGTAATGCGGCGCCGCAGGTACCTGATGGAACCGCAAGACGGCAAGGAGTTCGCCCAGAATGACCCTCGCTGGGCATTGCTGATCCCTGTAATCGACGCGGCATGGTATTCGATCACTCGATACCTCAAAGAGCAGAAGCTGATTCAAGAGGAAGCTGACCAAAAAGCCGGTCCGTTCTAGGTAATCGAAACTCCGGTCTTATAGGCCGGATTTTCTTTGTCAAAATCGTACTTCGTTATACTCCAAAATATCTCCAGGCTGACATTCCAACGCTGCGCAAATCGCTTCCAATGTTGATAGTCGGATCGCTTTTGCCTTGCCGTTTTTCAAGACGGAAATGTTGGCCATCGTGATGCCGACTTTCTCGGAGAGCTCGGTGACGCTCATCTTCCGCTTCGCCAACATGACGTCGATATTAATAATGATTGCCATGCTAGTCTCGTTATACCGTTAAGTCGTTCTCGGATTTTATATCCACGGCATTTTGCAAAATCCGTTCAAACACCGCCGCCGCAGTGGCGACGACGATCGAAGGGAAGGTAATGAGGATCCTCATGAAAACCCCCGCCGGCCGGTCCTCACGTTCGCCAAACATAAGGAAGATTACTCCTACCGCAACAAAACCGATAATGGCTATCGCGCAATATTTTATAGTCCCCAGAGCTTTCACGGTCGCCTGCGAGAATGTCTTATCTTGTCTTACGTACCCCAACACCTTGAATGCCTGATAGAGCGCCACGAAAAACGGAATGGACGCTGTATACGCATAAGCCAAAAAGGGATCTTTGAAGTAAATCTCAAAGAGCGTGGCATGCGCATTCCTGCCCTCGATGTGGGGTTCCCAAAGCATAATCGCAAGAGCGCCGATACTGATGAGCACAACGACTACCTGAAGAAATATTGTTGAGCTTCTTTTCATGGTTGGCTCAATCTTAGTTAAGTGCTTATCGTTTGTCAATATGTATTTATCGTTATCTTATTTTGAAGACAGGCATGGCGGCGGCAGAAGCTTTCGCTTCGCCCTTTCCCTCGTACGAGATAGGCCGCCAAGACGGCCCGGACCGCCTCCTTCCGAAAAAAAGTGGCCGGCGTCGATCGTCACCAGAAGGCAGGCTGGTAGCCCGCCGATTGCCTTTCAGCAACCTTCCTAAACCTTGGCTTTCGGATGCCTCTTACGCATCCATTCGGCAAACGCCTCCGGCGCGCGCATCGTGGATAGGCGGCTTTGCCGCACCAGCGACCAGTCATCGAACAGGTGCGACTCCTTGATCTCGCGCAGTGTTGTCGGTGGATCCAGGCGCTTCAAAAACTCCAGATCGACCACCGTCAGCTTGTCGTCCTTCGGATCCGGACGCGGCTCGGAAACCACTTTCGCCAGTCCCATAACGGCCGCCTCCCCCTGGCTGTGATAGACGAAAACGCGATCCCCCGGGCGCATTTCGCGAATCGCCCGCAGCGCCTGCGGATTCCGAACACCATCCCAGACGGTTTTGCCGTCTTTTTCAAGATTCTCGATCGAGTAGGTTTCCGGGTCGGTCTTGGCCAGAAAATAGTTCATTTGCACGCTCCTCCGCGGTCAATCTCTTAAAGGTGTCACGTCCCCCTTGTAACACAATTTAAAAGACTTTTGCGGGTTTTCACCGACCCGTTCCCAGGGTAAAAGGGTATGGATCGGAACCGTCCATCTGCTGTACAATAGAGCAAATGCGCAGTAGAACCCAGGCCCTCCGTGCCATTTGTCTGTCCTTTTTTGTTGCCTCACTCCTGGGGGCCGCGCCTCCACAAAAGGGTAAGAAAGCGGCAACTAAGCCCGTCGCGTCCAACACAGTAGCTACCGCCCCCGCCGCCCCGCTGGATTACAGGAGCTATATCATCGGAGCAGAAGATGTTTTGCTCATCCGAGTCTGGCGAGACGCCGAGATTAGCGGCCCGGTCGTGGTCCGGCCGGACGGCAAAATCACCCTGCAGCTCCTCGGCGAAATGCAGGCCGCCGGACTTACTCCCGAAGCGCTCACGCAAGTGATCTTCGACGGAATGTCCAAGCTCAAAACGCTGGAAAAATCAGAGGTGACGGTCACCGTGACCGGCGTCCACTCCAAGAAGTACTATCTTCAGGGAGAAGTGCTCAAGCCCGGCGCCTTTCCGCTATTGATTCCCACCACCGTACTCGAAGCTCTCGTGAACGCCGGCGGATTCAGGGACTTTGCCAACCAGAAGAAAATCGTCATTCTCCGCGGGAGTACGCGCTTCAAGTTCAATTACAAGGAAGTGATCGCAGGCAAGAAGCTGGAGCAGAATATTTTCCTGCATCCGGGCGATCAAATTATCGTACCCTGAACGGATTCTTGAAAACAGCCGATTAAGTGGAAACGGAGTAAGTATGCAAGCGCAGCCGGATTACCTCAGTGTCCCCAGGAGGGCCCTCGACGTCGAGGATTACGTCGATATCCTTCGCCGCCACTGGATGTGGATCGTTGGTCCGATGTTCGCCGGCCTGGTGATCTCGGTAGTGGTCGCCTTCTTGTGGCCCGATACCTACCTGTCCTACGCGATCATGCGCATCACGCCGTCGCAGGTCTCCGATCGCATAGTGCCGACGAACTTCAACCTGCGTATGCAGGATCGCATGAACACCATGCTGCAGGACGTCACCAGCCGATCCAAGCTAATCGACATGATCAAGAAGTTCAATCTCTATCCCGCCGAGCAAGCCAAGAGGCCCCTCGAAGACATCGTGGAAGAGATGCGGACCAAGATCAACATTATTCCGCTCGACAACAGCAGGGACCCGGCGAACAAAACCATTGGTTCCGCCTTCCGCATCTCTTACAACTATTTCAATCGATTCGACGCGCAGAAAGTGGTCTCCGAAATGGTCAATTCGTTCATGAGCCAGAACGTGATCGACCGCCGTGCGAAGTCGCGAATCACCACCGAGTTCCTGGGCGAAGAGGTCAAGACGGCAAAGTCGGATCTGGATAGAATCGAAGGCGAGCTTACTTCTTTCAAGCTTCGCAACGCCGGCCGGTTGCCCGAAGAGCTGAATTCCAACCTGCAGATGCAGCATTCTTATCAGCAGCAGATGGGCGCGGTGCAGGAGAACTTGAACCGTAACCAGCAGGCTAAGATGATGCTGGAAACCAACCTTCAAAATTTGAAGAATCAGTTGAACGGCATCGACACGGCCGAAGCCGAAGTCGTCGCACGCGCCAAAACCGACGGCAAAAACGATCGCCTGGTCGAGCACGAGCGGCGGGTAGCCGACGCCGAGCTGGCTCTGGCCGCATTGCGTGACCAGTTGCGGCCCGGGCATCCGGACCTCCGTAATGCGACTCAGCGTCTGGAGCTTATCAAGGGGGAGCGAGACCGCGTTGCCGCCCTGGTGGCCGCCGAAGAAGAGAAACTTGCACAGCAGCAACCCGTCAACACCACTCCCAAAAAGACAGTTAATCCTCTGGCCGTGAAATCCAGGAATGACATCCAGGCCGCCATCAACCAGACCACCACCTCCCTCCGCAATCTCGATTTGGACTCGGAAGACCGCGTCAAGTTGCAGAGACAGATTTTCGAGAATCTGAAACAGGTCTCCGAGCGCATTCAATCCAATCCGCTCATGCAAGGCGAGTACGCCAGGCTAACGCGCGACTACAACCTCGCCAAGGATCGTTACGACAAACTGAGTTCACAGAAGAGCTCCTCGGAAGTCGCCAACCGCCTCGAAGACCGCAGCGCGGGCGAGAATCTCGAAGTGCTCGACGCTGCCTCGCTTCCGCAGAAAGCCTCCGACCCGAATCGCTGGTTAATCGTCGGAGTCGGTACCGCGATAGGGCTGATGCTGGGAATGTTTCTAGCCGGCGCTCAGGAAGTCAAGGATTCGACCATGAAAGGTCTCAAGGACGTCCGAGCCTACTCTAATTTGAATATCCTGAGCAGCATTCCGCTGCTCGAAAATGCGCTGCTCGTGCGCCGCAAGCGCCGGCTGGCGTGGCTCGCATGGTCGAGCGCGTTGATCGTTGGCATCGTGGTGATGTCGAGCTCCGTTTATTATTACTACTGGGGAGGAGGGCGTTAACCGAATCGCGCCTGAGATCTTATGAGTCGAGTTCATGAAGCAATGAGGCGCGCGGGGCAGATGCCCCAAGGGGAGATCCTGCCGCCCGAAACACAGTTTACCGAAGGAGCCCCGCGCAGCAGGAACGGCGCTGCTGTCGCCGAGCCCGACCGGTATACGCTCGACCTGCCTTCCCTGCTCAGTAAGTTCGAGGAGCATCCCTTTAATCCTGCCCCGGAGTCCCACCTCATCGATCTGCATCGTCCGATGGAGACCCCCAGCGAAGAGTTCCGCAGTCTGCGCACCAAGCTGAACTACATGCAGACGCTGCAATCGCTGCACACCGTAGTGGTGACCAGCGCCTCCCCCGCAGAAGGAAAATCCTTCACGGCGATGAATCTTGCGCTCGCCGAATCGCACCTGGCGGAAAATACCGTACTGATCGCCGACTTCGATCTTCGCCGCCCGACGCTGCACAACGTCCTGCAGGTCGATCGGAGTCCCGGAATCTCCGACTACCTGTTAGGCGAAGCGCCACTCGAAAAAGTGATCAAAAAGATCGCCGGAAGCAGTCTCTACTTCATGCCGGCGGGCAAGACGGTCAAGAATCCCCTGGAGCTTCTCAATCTGCGCGAAGTCAAAGTGTTGCTCGATGAGCTTCACACCGCTTTCAAGTGGACTTTCTTCGACACCCCGCCGCTTCTATTCTCGGCGGACGCGAACCTGCTCGCCGCCATGACGGATGGAACTCTTCTGGTCGTTCGTATCGGCTCCACCACCATCGACACGATCTCGCGCGCCGTTCAATCGCTCAATGAGAACAACGTGCTTGGAGTAGTCGCCAACGGAGCCAGAGCCGGCGAGCTGTACAGCAAGTACACCTACTATTACTCGAAGAAGGAAGAATAAGAAGGAACTACAATCACTGTGGAACAAGCTTTAGCTTGTTCGTTCGTGTGTTGTTAGCCCGGCGCCTGCACCCAAACCTTACTAGCCGCCGGACGCCCAAGTTGCAACGCCTTCCCGCTGACCCGCAGCGTCAGCGTCTCATCATAGTTCCGGGCCACCACATCCACCGTAACGCCCGGACGCACGCCCAGCCCCTCCAGATATTCGAGCAACTTCCGATCCCGCTCGAACACACTAATCACCCGCAGCCGCTGATTCGGTTGCGCCTCATCCAGCGGGCGCAGCCCACGCCGCCGCCGGTCCTCCGGCTTATCCATCAGCGCCCGGTTACCATGCGGGCA
>Ga0075421_100013620_pt1 | contig 10143 bp, 7 predicted proteins | sample SoiMetdeltSBSDD5_FD_75292 | JGI IMG/M metagenome (GOLD analysis project Ga0075421, IMG submission 75292) | Bulk soil microbial communities from a Populus tree surrounding site in Tennessee, USA - Soil MetaG P. deltoides SBSDD5 | ecosystem: Environmental > Terrestrial > Soil > Tree plantation... | reverse complement strand
TCGAGCTCACCGTCGCGCGCTTCCAAAATCTCTTGTTTTTGGTTGAGCTGGCTTTCCAAGACATTCAGTCTGCCGTTGAGACGATCATCCAACGTCTGCAACGCGGTTTCCTTGGACTGCAACAGCTCGGTGGCGCGCCGAAGCTCGTCCTCGAGCAACCGGGTCGTGTTGCCCTTGGAACTTTCTAGATCAACCAGTTGCCCGGCTTGGTTGCCGAGTTTGGAGATGAGCGTCTTGACCTCAGTTTCGCGGCTCTCAAGCAAAGCCTGTTTTTCGCGCAGTTCGCTCTCGAGATCCCGGACAGCAACATTGAAACGCTCCTCGAAAGCGCTCAGCGCCGCATCCTTCTCACTAAGCAGGTCTGTTTTCTGCCTGAGGTCCTCATGGAGCGCATGGGCTGTCTGCTCTTTGGATGCCGCCAACTCCGCCAGTTGATTTTTGAATCCGCTCAACTCCGATTCACGGCGATGCAGCAGCTCTTCCTTTTCTCGCAGGCCGGTTTCCAACCGCCGAATTTTTTGCGATAAATCCTCTTCGAGTTTTTTAATGCCGACATCTTTGGATTGTGAAAGATCGTTGCGCTCTCGGACGGCATCTTCGAACAAGCTTTCCGCGCGGTCTTTCGCCGCCGCCAGGTCGGACATTTTCTGGTTGAGTGACAAAAGCTCGGACTTGAGCGAGGTAACTTCCGTATCGCGGCTGGCGGCAAGATTCTCTTTAGCCGCCAGTTGAGCCTCAAGAGCGTCGATTTTCGCCTTGAAGCCTTCCTCGATCTCTCGCACCTGCGAATCGCTCGCTTGGAGAACCGCTTTTTCCTTTTTCAGCGTTTGCTGGAGAAGCTGGGCCGCATGCTCCTTGGCCGAGCCCACCTTTGCAAGTTGCTGGGCAAGCGAGTCCACTTGCGTCTTCAGCGCCTTGTTCTCGTCATCGCGGCTCTTGCGCGACTTCTGCTCCTGCTCCAGCCGGTTCTTTAACAATTCGTTTTCTTTGCCATGCTGTTGCTGCAATTTGCGGGCGGCAGCTTCGCTCGACTCGTACCGGGTTTGTGCCTTTTTGAGTTCTTCCCGTAGGGATTTCTCGAGTTGATCCTTTGCGGCGGCAGCCTCCTCCAGCCGCTGCGACGCGCCATGCACATTCTGTTCGAGCGCCTGCACATCCTGGTCGCGCTGTTTTAGAAAAACCTCGCGCTCCCCGAGCTGAGCCGTCAAAAGCTTGAGTTCCGTGTTGTAACGGTTTTCGAGTTCGCGATAAGCGGCGGTCTGGGACTCGCGCTGCTGCTTTTCTTTCTTCAGTCCTTCTTGCAGAGTTTCTTCAGCTCGAAGCTTGGCAGCGGCCATCTCGCTCAGGCGATGCGACACCGCGTTCGCTTCTGCATGAACGGACTTAAGCTCTTCGTCGCGCACCTGCAACAGGAGATCCTTCCTGCTCAGATCTTCTTGCAGTTCGTGCATGCGAACGCCCAACCGCTGCTCAACGTCACGGAGCGCGCGTTCCCGTTCTTGATGATCCGCTTGCGCCTTGGACGTTACTTTCGCGAGTTCGTTCTCGGCCTGCGCCTTGCCAGCCTGGATCTCCTGCAGCTGGCTCCGCATATCTCTGATCTCGATATCGTGCTGACGGAGCGATTTATCGCGTTCGCTCAGCTGGGTTTCAAGACTTCTAATCGTCTCGCCCAGGCGTTTTTCCTCGGCACTCCGCGCCAAGGCGTCCGCTTCGAGCACTTCTTTTTTCTGGCGCAGCTCTTCCTCGAGGCGATCTTCGGCGCGCTTTCTAGCGGTTTCCAACTGATGGAGCCGCCCGTTAAGATCGGTAATCTCGGAGCGAACGTTGCTTAATTCGCCGTCGCGCTCCTTCAGGAGGAGGTCTTTTTCACGAACCTGCTTTTCCCAGACTCGGGTCTTGGAGCTCAGCTGCTGTTCCGCATCTCTAAGCGCGGCGTCTTTCTCCTGTATGATTTCAGCCCTTTTTCGGAGCTCTTCACGCGCCTGTCGGTCCGACCCCGAAAAGGCGCCTGCGGCGTCGGATGCCGCGCGGGATTTCAGCGCCATTAATTCGGCGTCTCGCGTCTTTAACTCCCGCTCTTTTTCATTTAAATCGCTAAGCAGCAGTTCTATCTTTTCTATGCTCGATTCGAGATCGCGCATCACCGAGTCTTTTGCCTGGCGCTCGCTCTTGCCTTTCCAAACGTGCTCTTGGAGCAAGTGCTCGGCTTCATGTTTTTCTGATCTAAGGGCCAGCAATCTCTTGCGCAGCGCCTGAATCTCCCCATCACGTATCATCTTGAGCGCGATAATCGTCATGAGGACGGCAAAGATCGTCAAACCACCGTAGAAAAGAGTACCGGAAGGCAATTCCTCGTCGACAAACTTCGCCGGCGAAGACCAACCGGCAGTGAGTTTGTTTACCATGAGCCAACGAAAGTAGTTGGCTTCGACCTCGTTGTCGCGAAAAACAAAAAAGATCAGCCCACCCAAAATTAGGGTTGCGCCGACCAGTAAAACAATGACTTTTTCTCGTGTTCGCATTGGGTTACGCCCGGTAGGACCGCCTCTACCCCCGGTATCGCGCTATTTTACGCTTCCTTCGGAATTTTGACAAAATAATTCTCCGTGAGGATTTTAGCTAAAAAGTACAATTACTTATCAGAAACTTCCAGAGACAGCATTCGATTCTGCTCGGGCGACTACCTCCCGACTGAATTACAGCACTCGGTCGCCGAAAGCGCGGCTCAACGCTGTAATCACGTCGAAAAGACTGGGTGACGCCTTGTAAAATTTACTGCTTTGCCTTCAAATCACGATCGTGCTCCTGTAGAAACGCTTTGATTTCGTCGACGTGGGTGAGCAGCCTCGTCCACTGCTCTTTGTAGAGTGTCACCGGAAATCTTCCCAGCCCATACACGGATAGACCGCCTTTCTCGCTGATCTTTAACCGCAGCTCGCCGGACTTGCGCTGATCGATCTGTTCTTTGAGAGCCCTGTTTTCAGCTTCCAAGCGGGCCAATTTTTGTTCCGCTGTTTCTTCCGTCATATCACCTCCAAAATGATTCGAGTCCTATCATCGCAGGTCGAGAGAGCACAGCTTACCCAGTCATGATCAGCTTTTAACGACGATATTTCATTTTGAGCCCGAAAAACAGTCATGAACAAAGCTAGAAACAGGGAGCCACGGGGTAGCGTCGACGATTTGGACATTTACGCCAGCTTGATCCGCCCCGTGAAGTCAGATTATAAGATGAGTTAAAGCTTTGCCGTGATTGAACCAATTTGCGTCAATTATTTAGGAGGTAGTTAGAAATGTCAGCCAAACTCAGCAGCCGAATCATCGACGGCGACGGTCACATCATGGAGGATAACACTGGAATCATTTCTCATATGCAGGGCGCTTACCGCGAGATCGCGGCGCGTAAGGGGGTTTGCTTTCCGCCCTTGGATCACCTTCATTCGGGGCGCGCCGTCGAAACACCGCCACAAAGGGACCAACGCCCCCCGGTGGGGCCGCAAGGCTGGCTCGAATTTCTCGACGACGTCGGTATCGACTGGACCGTGATGTATCCGACTCTGGCTCTCTCCTACGGCAAGATCGTCAGCCGCGACTACGCGGTGGCGGTCTGCAAAGCCTACAATGATTGGATGAGCGACACCTACATAAACTTCAATCCGCGCTTCAAGGGTATGGCGATTATTCCGCTGCAGGACCCTGAAGAAGCCGTCAAGGAACTGCGCCGCTCGGTAACCGAGCTGGGTATGCTCGGGGCCATGATGCCGTCTAATGGGCTTGCGCAACCTTTGGGCGCAAAACAGTTCTGGCCGGTTTACCAAGAGGCCGACCGGCTCGGTTGCTGTCTCGCCATACACGGCGGAGCCCACGATCGCTTCGGCATGGACCATATGAACATGTACGTGCCGGTGCACGCCCTCGGACATCCGTGGGGACTGACAATCAACTGCGCCGATATCCTTTACAACGGCATCTTCGAACGCTTCCCGCGTGTGCGCATAGCCTTCCTCGAGGGCGGCATCGCATGGCTGCTGCTCCTGCTCGAACGGCTCCATGCATCGCACGAGACGCACTTTCAGTACATTCCTGAAAACGAGTTCGGCGTACGGGAAGAACAGGATCCGGCAAAGCAGATCCGAGAGCTCATTAAAGAGGGTCGCGTTTACCTTGGCATCGAGACTGAAGAATTGACGCTGCCGTTCGCCATCAAGACCGTCGGCAACAAGCCGTTCCTCTATTCGTCCGATTTTCCACACGAGGTGACCCACGAAAGCTGCAAGCACGATCTCGGCGAACTCCTGGAAAGCGACGAGATCACCGACGACGACAAAGCCGCGATGCTTTGGCGCAACGCGGAGACTTTTTACAAACTACCGTTGTAGATTAATAAACGACCGCTGGAACGTCTGGAACTATTGGAACGGTTCCAAACGTTCCACAAGTTTCAATCGTTCCAGTCGTTTAAGAGAAAAAATAGACCGCCTGGACGAATGAAAGGACTCTTCATGGATACCTGTCGCGCCGCCGTTATCACCGATCACAACAAACCGCTGACCATCGAGCAGGTGCAAATTCCCAAGCTCGACCCAGGGTCCTTGCTGGTAAAAATCACGGCGTCGACCTTGTGCGGCACGGACGTGCACCGCTGGCATGGTCCGCTGAGCGAGGGCGATACCCTGCCAATTATCACCGGCCACGAACCGTGCGGTTACGTCGAAGATATCGCCGGCGAGCGCACGGACATACTCGGCAACCCGGTAAAGCGCGGCGAGCGCATTGTGTGGAGCTACGTCGCTTGCGGCTCTTGCTACTACTGCGCCGTGGCGTTGCAACCGTGCATCTGCCCGGGCCGCGCGTCGTGGGGGCACAACCGCAGCGACCAGCATCCCTATCTGCTGGGGAGCTGCTCGGAATATATGTACGTCCCGAAAGAATGCTTGATCATCAAAGTCCCCGACGAAGTGACTTCAGCATCGGCGGCGGCATCGGCATGCGCGTACCGCACCGTTATGCACGGCTTCGACCGGCTGGGCGCGATCAAGAGCCACGAGACCGTGGTCATCCAGGGCAGCGGACCGCTCGGCAACTTCGCCACTGCGGTGGCCAAGGATCACGGCGCGAAGACGGTGCTGGTCATCGGCGCGCCGGCCAACCGTCTGGAAGTCACTAAGCGCATGGGCGCGGACGCCGTGCTGAATCTCGAAGAAGTTACCGACGAGAAAGACCGCCGCAAGTGGGTGCGCGACCATACCGACGGGCGCGGCGCCGACGTGGTTATTCAAGTTGCCAACAACATGGCAGTACCCGAAGGCCTGACGCTGCTGCGCGGCGGCGGCCGTTACTTGAACATCGGCGCCGGCGGCAAGGCGAATATCGCCGTGGAAAAGATCCCCCAGGAAATGCTTTTCATCACGGTGCGCTCCGCCGAGCCGCGCCATTGGCTGCAAGCCATCGACTTTCTCGCCACACGCAGAAAAACCTTTCCTTTCGAAGAGATGATCAGCAAGAGTTACACGCTCGATCAAATCAACGAAGCGATGGCGGCGATGGCGAGCTACTCGGTGGTCAAAGCCGTCATCAATTTGAGTTGAGCTAACAAATCAGATTGTCCGCAGATCGCCAAGGGAGGTCCAATGAACTATCAACTGGAGCACGTCGCCATCTACACGAAGGATATCGCCGAATCGATCAGATATTACGAGAAATTTTTCGGCGGGCACGCCACCCCGATCAGAAAAGGCAGCGCAGGCTACGGCTTCTGTTTCGTGAGAATCGCCGGCGCTCCGTCGATACAATTGATGGAGTCCGCCGGCCCGGTCGGCGTGCACCACTACGGCTACGTGACCGACGATATCGATCAGGTCGCGAAAGAGTTTAAGGAAAAAGGCGCCGAGATTTTGCGCGAGAATCGCGATGGCGAAAGGCTGACCACGATCTTCGTCAAGGATCCGAACGGATTGGAGCTGGAAATCAGAAGCCCGCGCTAACCCGCCTGCGGCGTATCGGGTACTTGCCTATTTTCACGTCAAGAATCTGCTTAAGAAATGCACACCGCTAAGCAAGCCGCTCTCAACCGCCAGCGTTCAGCCGTCTTAACCCCTTGATAGTCTGACTTTAGCAAACCGAACACTATTTAGGCGCCTGGCATGCCAAGTGCTGTATTGGGCGGAGCTACATCACCCGATGGGACGAATGGACAAAGAATCTGACAGCGCTGAGATCTCACCGATACTCTCGTCGCTTAAAAACATTCACACGAAGTACCGACAGAACTCCAGCGGCAAGGTTGCAACGTATATTCCCGAACTGGCGAAAGCCGACCCGAATTTGTTTGGCATCGCGCTCGTTACGGCGGATGGGCAGATTTATGAGATCGGCGACGCCGATCATCTGTTTACGATCCAGTCTATTTCCAAGCCATTTGTTTACGGATTCGCCCTCGAAGACCATGGAATTGAACATGTTATGGGCAAGGTGGGCGTCGAACCCACCGGCGAGGCATTCAACTCGATTGTTTTCGACGAGCGGCACAACCGGCCGTTCAACCCGATGGTCAACGCCGGCGCGATTGCCACGACCGCGCTGATCAAGGGAGCAGGGCACGATCAGCGGCTGGCCCGATTACTGAACAAGTTTTCCCTACTTGCCGGCCGGCAGCTCGAGATCGATCATGCCGTCTACGTATCCGAGCGCACGACCGGGCATCGTAACCGCGCCATCGGCTATCTTGAGCTCAATTTCGGCATGGTGGATGAGCCGATCACGGAGCACCTGGATCTTTATTTCGAGCAATGTTCGATCTTGGTGAGCGCCCGGGACCTCGCCGTTATGGCGGCTACGCTCGCTAATGACGGCGTCAACCCGCTTTCCGGCAAGCGCGCCCTCGACTCACGTTATGTGAAAAATGTTCTGAGCGTCATGCATAGCTGCGGCATGTACGACTACGCCGGAGAATGGAGCTACCGGATCGGCCTGCCGGCAAAGAGCGGCGTCGGCGGCGGCATCAGTGCCGTACTGCCCGGCCAATTCGGCATCGGCACCTTCTCGGCTCCGTTGGACCAACAAGGGAACAGCGCAAGGGGGATTCAAGTCTGCGCAGAACTGTCCGACCGCTTCAAGTTCCACATGTTCAAAAGCCGAACGACCACGGGAGTTGTCGTGCGCCGCACTTATCGCGGCGACACGATACGGTCGAAGCGGCGGCGCGGCAATGCCGAAGCAGCGGTTCTCAATCGCGCCGGCTCGGCGATCTGTGTTTTTGAGCTTCAGGGAAGCTTATACTTCGGCACCATGGAACGGGTGTTGCGACAGATCATGGACGAAATGGATTCGTTTTCGTATCTGATCCTCGATCTCAAGCGTGTGCTGCAGATTGACGAATGCGCCGTCGCGCTCCTCTTCCAAACCCAAGAGATGCTGCAGTTCCGGCGCAAGATACTTCTGTTGACGCACCCGCCGGACCATTGCAGCGATATACTCGGGAACGAAGATCTGGGCGGCACTCATCGAGATGGCATCTTCGCCGATATCGATACTGCTCTCGAATGGTGTGAAGATCACCTATTGCGTCGGGAGCAACCGCAGCGCCGGCGCGAATGCAGGCAGGTTGCGCTCCGATCCATGGAGATCCTCGCCGGTTTCGACGAGCGCGAGGTTGCTCTTGTCGAATCGATCGTCAAAGAAGTTAAATACGCCGCCGGCGATACGATCATCCGTGAAGGCGACACGGCAGACTCCCTCTACCTCTTGGCCGCCGGGCATGTGAGCATCTGCCTTACCATCACAAACAGCACGAGACATCAGCGCTTGAGCACGATCAGCCCGGGCCTGGCATTCGGCGAAATGGCGCTGCTCGACGGCGGTACTCGATCGGCCGACGTTATCGCCGACGAAGCGGCGCGATGCTTTGTTTTGCCGATCACCGACCTTCAGGCCTTGGGAAAGCGCCATCCAGAAGTTGAAAGCAAATTGATTTTCAATATCGCGCGGGAACTCTCCGGTCGCCTGCGCCGCGCCGACGTCGAAATCCGCTCCCTGGCGGAGTGAGTACGGAGAATTTTGGAGTACTGGAGTAATCGAAGACTGGAATGTTGGGTGATTCCGAAACCCAATACTCCAACTACTCCATACTCCAATTCTCATCACCCATTCTTCCGGAACGCTTCTTTCACGAACAAACTCTCCAACGGAATTTCCTTTTTCACCAAGCCGTGTTCGATCTGATAACGATTGAGCGTCTGGATGCTTTTCTTGTCCGAGTCGGTCAAGACACAGTCGTAAGGATCGTAGCCTAAAAGATCGCGTTCTTTGGCGTACCCTTCGGCATCTTTCGGCGAAAAATATTTCGGCGCGAGCCGATTCGCTTCGCCAAATGCTTCGATCAATTTTACCGGCAGATCCGGATAACGCTCCGCGGTCTCTTCCTTCATGGCCATGATGTGAATAATCGGATAGATCTGCGTACGCTTCACATAGCGAATGATTTCGTCGCTGTCCTCGAAAAGCGGCTTTACTCCGGGAAACTTCCCCATGACTCCAGGCAACGCGCCGCCGCCGAATAGCCCCGCATAACCGGAGTCGCCGGCCACCAGCGCGGCGGCGAGCTTGCCTTCGCTCAAAAGCTGCGACAGTTGCGCCTTTTCCTGACCGAAGGGCGGCGGCGGATCGAGCCGCTCGACTTTTACCGGCAGCTCGTTGCCGATAAAAACTTCCTTCCCGGAAACGAACCAACTGACGTTAGTCGTCTTGATATCGTATTCATCCAGCAGAAAACCGCGCGCCCACGAAACAGCGGTCGCGCCATAGCGAAAACAGCCGACCTGTTTTCCCTTGAGCTCGCTCGGATGGTTCAGTCTGCCCTCGCAGTAAAAAATATTTCGTTGCCGCGGCCCGCGCTGAAAAAATACCGGCAATGCGCGGAAGCGCTGGCCCTTTTCTTTGATGCGCATCAAGGTCGCGGTGGACATCTCGGCGAGATCGAACTCGCCCTGAACGAATCGATAGTGCATCTCGCCCGGCGTGTATTTATCGCCCACGTATTCCAACTCGTAGCCGTCGATCGGCACCAGCCCGTCGATCAACGCGCGATTGCGCGGGTTAGGATTCGTGCTGAAAGTGATTTTGGGTTTAGCCGCCATCGAAACCTCCGATTTCGGATCGCTTCCGCATTCTTACCCTCCCCCTTGTTCCTTAAAGTCCCCCGTTGTCCCTTTGTCAAAGGAGGGGCAATTCGTTTGTGCACATGCTTCCTTATTTCAACCCGGCAAATGTTGCTTTAAAAACTCCATCCCCCGCTGCCACGACACGCGGTCCGACTCCGCGACGTATCTATCCGGATGATGAGGGTCCATAAACGAGTGGCCCGTATCTTTGTAAACGTAGAAGTCGTGCGCCTTCCCATGCTTGGTTAGCTCGGCGTCGAGCTTCACCATATCCTCTAACGTTGGATTCTGATCGGTTTCGCCGAAGTGGCCCTGGATCGGGCAGCTTATCTGAGCCGTGCGCTCGAAGGGTGTCGGCCCCTCGCCCCACTGGCGAAAGCAGCTGCCGCCGTACCACGTGATCGCGGCTTTGAAATCTTTGCTGGCGGCGGCCATCAAGTAGGCAACCCGCCCGCCCATGCAAAATCCAAGAATGCCGATGCGGCCGGCGTCGACGAATTTGCTCGCCTTGAGATAATTCACGGTCGCGCCGACGTCTTTGATGATGTTCATGTCGCGCGCCCGTCCGCGCCGCGTCGGGCCGTCGTCCTGGCAATCGGGACCGTCACGGTGATAGAGGTCCGGCGTCACCGCGAAATATCCCTCCGCCGCAGTGCGCGCGGTCATCTCCTCCATGAACCGATCGACGCCGTATTGGTGCTGAATCACTACGATGGCCGGTAGTTTGTCTCCATCTGGTCGGGCGACAAACAGATTCATCTTGCCATCGTCTACAAAAATTTGCTCACGATAAGTCTGCATAACCGTTCGTTCCTCTCGATTCTTTGGTCTTCGGGTTAACGGCTTGAACGATTTGAACGTCTTGAACTTTTTGAACTCCGGCGAGTCTTATATCTTCCTTTGCGCAAAACTCATCTCCTCCACGAGGGTCGGCAAGTATGCCGCAACCACTGCCGGCGTGCCTTTGCGTACCTGCTCCAGC
>Ga0075421_100013619_pt1 | contig 10143 bp, 9 predicted proteins | sample SoiMetdeltSBSDD5_FD_75292 | JGI IMG/M metagenome (GOLD analysis project Ga0075421, IMG submission 75292) | Bulk soil microbial communities from a Populus tree surrounding site in Tennessee, USA - Soil MetaG P. deltoides SBSDD5 | ecosystem: Environmental > Terrestrial > Soil > Tree plantation... | reverse complement strand
CGAGCTGGTCGCGATACGCCTGGTCGCTGCCCGGCTCCATGAGCCAGTCGACGATGTGTAGCCCGAAACCGAGGTCCCGGAACCCGGTCCTCTTGTCGAGGAGGCTCCCGGCCTCGATGCCGGTGACGTATCCCTGCTTCCGCACGGCGGCGGAGAGGGACGAGCTCTCGAAGGCGATGCGGTCATCCTCGCGGGTGAGGCGGTAGAGGGAAGGGGCGGTCGCGACGCCGGGGGTGGGCCGGGCGCAGGAGGCAGCCGTCAGGCAGAGGAAGATGAAGAAGCGGGGTCGTGCGTGATTCATCCGGGAGAGGGAGCGGGAAGAAAGGAAGAAGACTGGCACTGGCTCGACCTCCCAGGCGGCTTTGACGTATCGTGAGCCCATACTACCCCAGCGACGGAGGGCCCCCCGTGAGAACGAAGAGGATTCCTGTGGCGGTTGCCTGTCTCCTCGGCGCCGCACTCTTATCGTCCGAGGAGAAGTCCGGGCCGAGGAAGTTCGTCCGGTTCCAGGCGGGCGCGGTCACCGCCTACGGTATCGTCGAGGGCGAGAAGGTCCGGCGCCTCGAGGGAGACCTCTTCGGCGACTGGAAGCCCACGGAGGACACTCGATCCCTGAAGGACGTGAAGCTCCTCGTGCCGACGAAGCCCACGAAGGTGCTCGCGGTCGGCCTCAACTACGCGAGCCATCTCGCGGGCCGGCCGGCTCCGCAGAACCCGGAGATCTTCTTCAAGCCGCCCTCGTGTCTCATCGCCCAGGGCGAGAACATCGTCATCCCTCCGGGGACGACCGATTGCCACTACGAGGCGGAGCTCGTCATTGTGGTCGGAAAGAGGGCGAAGAACGTCGCGAAGGAGAAGGCCCTCGATCACGTGCTCGGAGTGACGTGCGGGAACGACGTCAGCGCCCGGGACTGGCAGAAGGGGGACCTCCAGTGGTGGCGCGCGAAGGGTGCTGACACCTTCGGGCCGTGCGGCCCGTACATCGTGAGCGGGCTGAACTACGATGACCTCCTCGTGACGCTCCGCCTGAACGGCGAGGTGAAGCAGAAGCAGAGGACGAGCGACCTCATCCACGGCGTCGCCGCCATCGTGAGCTGGGTCAGCCGGCACGTGACTCTCGAGCCCGGCGACCTCATCTACACGGGCACTCCCGGCGAGACGACCGCGCTCAAGCCCGGGGACGTCGTCGAGGTCGAAGTGGAGGGCGTCGGCGTGCTCCGGAACGGCGTGGAGGCCGCGCGCTCGTGAAGCTCGGGATGCTCGGCATGTGGCACAGCCACGCCGAGGGGATCGTCCGGCGCGTCTCCGAGAACCCATCCGAGTTCGAGCTCGTGGGCTTCTGGGAGCCCGACCCCGTCGTCCGGGCGGACCGGAGCGCCCGGTGGAAGGGGCTCATCCCGAAGCTCGAGATCCACGAACGACCCGAGGACCTTCTCCGGCAGAAGCTCGACGGGGTCGTGGTCGAGGGGCGAGTGCACGACAACCTCGCGTACGCGCGGATGGCTCTCGAGGCCGGATTTCCGGTCATGCTCGAGAAGCCCGCGGGAATGGACCTCGAGGAGCACCGGAAGCTCGTCGAGCTGGCCCGGATGAAGCACCTCCATGTCCAGATGATCTATCTCTTCCGGTACATGAGCGCGACGCTCGAGTTGCTGCGCCGCGCGCGCGGGGGAGAGCTCGGACGCATCTACGAGTTCCGCGCGAGGCTCCCGAAGCACATCGATGACTACGACCGCTTCGTGAAGGAGCTCGAGCTCTACCGCGGAGGCATCTTCTTCGAGATGGCCGGGCACGTGATCGACATGATGGTCACGATCCTCGGGAAGCCGCAGAAGGTGACGCCCCATCTCGCCCACCACCACGAGAAGCCCGGGAAGCTCGTCGACAATGCCATCGCTGTCTTCGAGTACCCTCACGCCTGGGGGATCATCGAGGTGCCGATCCTCGAGGTCGCTCCGGCCTCGAGGAGGATCGAGGTCTACGGAACGGAGGGGGCCTTCGTCATCCCGCACCTCGGAAGTGGGCACCTCGCCAACAAATCCATCCAGCCCGTCGAGGTCTACAAGACCGGCAAACCCGACTGGGAGCGGATCGAGCTCGAGGCCGCGACGCTCCAGATCGCGGACCTGCGCGAGTTCAAGGCGTGCGTGGAGCGGAAGAAGGAGCCGGACTACGCGCTCGAGCACGACTTGGTGGTTCAGGAGTCGCTGTTACAGGCGAGCGGGATGGCTTAAGACCCATTGCCCGCCAGGTCACCTGCCCTCTCCCGCTCCCCCTCCCGCTCTCGCTCCCGGTCCTAAAAACTCCGACCCGCCGGCGCGCCCCGCACGACCGGCAACACCACCCGCGATGGATGCCCCGCATCCATGTGCACCCGGTTCCTCGCCGCCTTCTTCTCCACGTCCGCCCGGAGCGGCTTCCCCGTGTTCGGGTTCGGATCGAACCTGGGATCGTTCGAGCTCGTCACGTGGACCGCGATCCTGTGCCCCCGGGCGAACGCCGCGGCCGTCGACCAGAGGTCGATCCGGACGTGCGCGACCTTCCCCGGCTCGAGGAAGACCTCGCGCTCGAGGCCTTCCCGGTAGCGCGCACGGATGATCCCGTCGGCGAGGAGGGCCTCGTACCCATCGGGATGGACATCGACGAGCTTCGCCACGAAGTCCGTGTCCGGAGCATCGGACTCGATGTAGAGATCGGCGTGGATGCGGCCAGCCACCTCGAGGGGCTCGGCGAGCGGCTCGGTGACGAAGCGCAGGTAGTCCTCGCGGTCTCCGATCTCCCGCTGATCGAGGGGCCCGCGCGGGAGGAAGAGGTTGCCTCCACCCTTCGTGGGCACCGGGCTCGCGGGGTCGTAGGTGTACGCGATGGACTGCTCGGAATCCCCGGCGGGCTCTCGCCGCAGGCCCCCCCCCGCGTGGAGGAAGAGCGATGTGGCCCGCGACGGGGGCGGCCAGGACTCCGCCGTGCGCCACTCGTTCCCGGCCGCGCCCGGCTCGCCGTCGCCGAGGACGTAGTACCGGACGGGAGGCTCGCGATCGATCCCGTTCTGCTCGCTCTTCAGCCACCGGTCGAACCACCGGTCGCATTCCTTGCCGAAGACGGCGCCGGCGTCGTCGTTCGGGTACCGGAGCCGCCCGTTGAGGGGGCCGTGCGCCCACGGGCCCATGAGGAGCTTCTGGTTCCCCGCCGCCACGCCGGCTCCTCGCGCCTGGAGGCCGCTGAAGTTGTCGAGCGCTCCCTGGGCGAAGATGTCGAACCACCCGCTCACCTCGTAGATCGGGATCCGCATGCGCGCGTGGAAGGATGGGATCTCCCTGTAGTCCCAGTGCGGATCGGCGGCCGGATGGCTTATGGTCTCGCCGATCGCCTGCGGGACCTTCTGGGACATGAGCCACCCGTCGTTGAGCTCCTTCCTGTACACGCCGCCCGCGTAGATCGTCTGCGTCCGCGCGCTCGACGGCGCCACGGCGACGTACGCGCAGAGGAGGTGCGGCGGCTCCTGGGTCGCCGCCAGGTGCGCCGTGATACCGAGGGCGGATCCGCCCAGCATGCCCACCTTCCCGTTCGACCAGGGCTGCGCGGCAACCCATTCGACGGCGTCGTAGCCGTCGTGCGGATCGTCGAAGAAGGGGAGGTACGTCCCCTCCGAGTCGAAGCGTCCCCGGCAGTCCTGCGAGACGAACGCGTAGCCTCGATCGACGAACCGCTTCGCGAAGCCATCCATGCCGCCCCTTCCGTACGGGGTGCGGGTCAGGATGACGGGCCAGCGGCCATCGCCCGGCGGGAGGTGGACCGTGGTCGCAAGCTTCACGCCGTCGCGCACCGCGGGCTTTTCGTCGAGGCGGCGAGGGGCTCCCTGCGCGAGGGCGAGGTTTGAGAGGAGGAGAAGGAGGAGGATCCGGAGGGCTGGGGGCATGGGTCACACTATATCGCTTGCAGGAGGCCCCAGGGGATCTTGCTACAATGCGCCATCGGCAGAGCCCGATGGTGGATTCGGAACGGGAACGGGAACGGGAACGAAGGAACCGAACGATGCGCAAGAACACAGTGTCCCGCCGGAGCTTCATCCGCCGCGCAGGCGCCATCGCGGCCGCCGGCATGGCCGCGCCTGCCTTTCTTCAAGCGGCGGAGAGCGCGCCTCCGAGCCGGAAGCTGTCCATCGCGTTCATCGGGGTCGGAGGGCGCGGCGACGCCAACCTCGACGGGCTTGCGCCCGGAAACGATGTCGTCGCGCTGTGCGACGTGGACTTCCGGCAGGGAAAGGGAGCCTTCGAGAAGTTCTCGGGCGCGAAACGCTACCAGGACTTCAGGCGTATGTTCGACGAGATGGAGAAGTCCATCGACGTGGTCGCCGTCTCGACCCCCGACCACACTCACGCCGTCGCCGCGCTGGCGGCGATCCGCCGGGGGAAGCACGTCTACTGCGAGAAGCCGCTCGCGCACTCCGTGGGCGAGTGCCGGGCCCTCGCCGCCGCCGCGAAGGAAAAGGGCATCGTGACCCAGCTCGGGAACCAGGGCCACGCATCGGAAGATATCCGCAAGCTCGTCGAGTGGGTGCACGACGGCGCCATCGGCAAGGTCCACACGATCCATGCCGCGTGCGATGCGGTCCACTGCCGGATCGGGGATCTGCCCCGCCGGTCGGAGAAGCACGAGGTTCCGAAGGAGCTCGACTGGGAGCTCTGGCTGGGCCCTGTCGCGCGCCGCGACTACCACCCCATGTACCTCCCGGGCGCCTGGCGGGCCTGGAAGCCCTTCGGGAACGGCACCATCGGCGACTGGGTCTGTCACGTCGTGGACCCGTCGTTCTGGGCACTCGAGCTGGGCGCTCCCCGAACGGTCCGCGCGGTGAAGCTCCTCGACTACGATCCCGTCCAGCACGCCGACACGTTCGCCCGGGGGGAGATCTTCGAGATGGAGTTCCCGGCCCGCGGCGAGCGCGGGCCCGTGAAGCTCTTCTGGTACAGCGGCGTGGAGCGGATCCCCCGCCCCGAGGGCCTCGAGCCCGACAAGCAGCCGCCCGGAACGGGCGCCGTCCTCATCGGCGACAAGGGAGTCATCACGCACGGCAGCCACGGTGCGGGAGGCGTCCGCCTGGTCCCGGAGAGCCGCATGAAGGAGTACAAGCAGCCCTCCCCCACGCTTCCGCGCGTGAGGGGCCACCACGAGGACTTCCTCGATGCGATCCGGGAGGGCAAGAAGGCGGGCTCGGACTTCGCCGCCTACGGCGCGCCGCTCACCGAGATCGCGATGCTCGGCATCATCGCGGCGAGCTTCCCCGGCCGGAAGCTCACGTGGGACGCGGAGGCGATGCGCTTCACGGACTGCAACGAGGCCAATGCCCTGGTGGCGCCGAAGGGTAGAGAAGGCTGGGCCTGAACCTCCGGCTCATCGATCGATCAGCGAAGAAGGCGCGGCAGCTGGTCGAGGAACTCCTCCACGGGCAGAACGTCCACCGGACCATCCTTCTGGGCATGCTCGCCCTCGTAGACGGCGATGGCGCGCCGGATCGCCTTGCGCGCATGGAGCTCGCGTAGCGCGGCTCCGTGCTTCCTGCGCCATGCCGGGGATGCCTTGACTTCGATCCCGACCGAGTGTTTCGGCCCGGTCCAGATGAAGTCCACCTCCACCCCCGAGGGCGTGCGGTAATAGCTCAAGTCTCCGCCGACATTGCTGAAGGCGATATGCGCTCTCAGCTCGTGGAGGATCCACGTCTCGAGGAGTGGACCGCGCTCCGATTCGTGGACCGACGCGCGCAAGCGGCCGGCGGCGGCGCGGGCCACGCCGCAGTCGAAGAAGTAGAACTTGGGGTGCGCCGCCTCGCGCACCTTGAGCCGCGGCTGCCACGGCCGAACCCACACGCCAATGAGAGTGTCCACCAGCACTTCGAAATAGCGCTGCACGGTGGGACGCGCTACCGCCGACTCGCTGGCGATGTTGGCCACATTGACAGCTTGCCCGTTCATCAGGCCGGCAACGCGGAGAAACCGCGAGAACGCCGCGAGGTCCTTCGACAATGCTTCCTGCTGAATCTCTTCGCGAAGATAGTTGGCCGCGTAGGCCTCGAGTATGTCCATCGCTCTTCGAGGCTCGTTCCGAACGTCCGGAAGGAGTCCGAAGCGGATCACCTCGGACGAGGAGATGCCCCCCCCAAGCTCGGAATACGCGAGCGGAAAGAAGGACCGGTTGATCACCCGCCCTGCGAGCAGGTTCGCATCGAGGCGCTTCAACTTGCGAGCGCTAGAACCGCAGAGGGCGAAGTGCCAACGCTTTCCGTGCCGCGCTATGAGTGAATGCACCTCGTTGAGGAGCTCCGGGACGCGCTGCACCTCATCGACGACCACCCAGCCGGGACGCAGAGCCTCGACCTCCCTTCGGAACAGGGCCGGCTCGGCCAGGAGGCGGAGGTAGACGTCGCTGTGCAGGAGGTCATACCAGCGAGCCTTGGGAAGAACCTGTCGCAACCACGTGGACTTTCCGGTCCCGCGAGGCCCGAAGAGGAAGAATGAGTGGTTAGGGCGCCTCAGGCGTCGTGTAAACATAGCGAGCATTTTAACAGGCAATCTGCTCGCTATCTATACAGGAGCCCCCCCCCGCTACATCTTCAGCTCGCGTCTCTCCGGCTCACCCAAAACCAGCCCAGTACCGTAGCTCACGTGGGACGCGGAGGCGATGCGCTCCACGGACTGCGACGAGGCCAACGCGCTGGTGGCGCCGAAGGGGCGGGAGGGCTGAGCCTGAAAGGCTCCCGCGGACGGGTGTCACCGTTCGAGAAACGCCATTACCACGGGGTTTTCTCGGGCCAACCGCTCCGCGTCATCAGCCAGCCGTTGAGGCACACCCTGCGGCGGCAAGGGATTCAACGTCGCGGAGAGCTGCTCCACCTTGGTCTTGCTTTCAGCCAGGAAGACTCTCCCCTGGCTCGAGTCGTACTTCTTGCCCGCGATCTCGACCACGTCGTCCGCGAACGAGTACTCGAAGGTCAAGACAGAGTCATCGTTCAGGCAATATGCGCCCTTGACGCCGTACTCATCGGGCCAATCGTAGCCGGATTTTCCGGGCACGATCTTGCTCGTCTTGAGGAAGAGCACGAATCGAATCTCCCTGTCCCGGCTGGCGACAAAAGCGGAATTCTTCTGATCGAGCATTACCTCTCCAAAGTGGTCGCGCGTCGGGAGCGGACTGGAGGAGGCACATCCCAGCGACATCATCACCATGCAGAACATCACGCTTCCGACAAGCGTCACATTGCTTGGCACATGTCCTCCCTGTCAGCCCGTGACCCCGGAACCGTGGAGCACCTTCAGTACTCGGCGTCCTGGTAAGGCAGGCTCTCGAGGAACGCCACGAGGTCATCGATCTCGGCCGGCGCGAGGTGGCTCGTCTTCCCGTGGCGATCCTCGCGGTTCCTCTCGACGAGGACCTCCCGGAGAGTCTTGGCGGTGCCGTCGTGGAGATAGGGCGCGGTGCGATAGATCCCGAGGAGGGTCGGCGTGTCGTAGGCGGTGCCGAGCTTCTCGCTCTCGTCCTCGCGGCCCGTGCCCACGTCGTGGACCCGGTACGGCTTGACGGGCGCGCTGTCCGTGTAGCTCGGTCCCGAGTGGCACTTCGCGCAGCCCACGTCCTCGCGGAAGAAGAGGCCCCTCCCCCGCTCCGCGGCGGGCGTGAGCTTCCCGGAGCCCGCGGCGTGGGGGCTCCTCGACGGGACGAACGAGACGCAGTATTCGGCGAGCGCGTCGAGGTCGGCGGACTTGCCGGCCATCGGCTCCTCCAGCTCCGCGGGGGGCTTCCCCGGGTAGAGGCCCCGGCCCTGCATCAGGGGGCCGCGGATCGTGTACTCGAAGTCGTGGGTCTCGTCCCGGTCGGCGGACCAGTGGAGCGGGTGCGTGTCGTGCATCGCCGCGAGCGCGGTCGTGTTCCTCAGGCCCTCCGGGTTGTGCCACGTGCGCCCATCGGCCTGCCCGTCCGGATGACAGCTCGAGCAGGAGATCCAGCGCCGGCCCACCATGGGCTGGAGCGCCGTGTTGAAGAGGAGCTTCCCGCGGACCCAGGCCTCGCTCTTCTTTCGCGTGGCGCACGGGACCAGCGCCACGGTCTTCAAGCTCTCCGCATCGATGAACCGGATCTGAAAGTCGAGAGTGTCGTACACGTAGACCGTGCCCGAGTCCGGGCTGACGGCGACCGCGCGCGGATGGTTTCCCAGCGGGAGCGTCGCCTTCCGGCTCAGCTCGCGGTAGTTGTCGTCGAGGACCTCGCACACGTGCATGTCGTTCGTGCCCGAGTAGACGCTGTAGAGCCTCTTCCCGTCCGGCGACACGGCCGTCTCCCACGGGTTCGCGACCGCGTTGAACCCGTTGAAGGTGTCCATGGCGATCGGGCTCCGCTTCCGCTCCGCGCCCGCGTCGAGGCTCACGACGGTGACGAGGGGGAAGATCGAGCCCTCGCCGTGCGGGTTCGTGATGCGGGACCGCACGTGGGGCAGGTACGCCTTGGGAAGGCTCGGGTGCAGCACGACGTGCCGGCTCAGGTTGTCCGCGGACTCGCCGTCGAGGTGCTCGATCACGGAACCCGTCTCGAGATCGACGATCGACAGGACCGATGTGTAGTAGCTCGTCACGAAGAGGCGGCGCTCATCGGAGCTCAGGGCGAGGCCTCGCGCGAAGGCGCCCACCTGGAACGAGCGCTTCGGCTTCGCGGCAGGGACATCGACCTCCACCACGGAGCCCGGGTAGTCGAGGCTCACCCAGGCTCGAGTCCCATCGCGCGATGCGACGACGCCGTAGGGCTCGTCGCCGACCGGGATCCTGGAGATCACCCTTCCCTCCGCTGCGTCCACGACCGCCAGCGCATCCTCCTTGTAGAGCGTGACGAGGACCTTCCCGCTCCCGCCCGCGAAGGCCGCGCACTCCGGGCGGCGGCCGACGGGGATCTCCCAGACCTTCGAGCGGGCCGTCGTGTCCACGAGGCCCAGGGTGTCGCTGTCGATGTTCGCGACCGCGAGACGGCTGCCGTCAGGGGAGAGCGAGAGCTGGCTCGAGGACGCCGCGCGAAGGGTCGCTCCGCCTGCGAGCAGCCCTGGAAGCGACAGCAGGGCGAGCAGCGTCGCCCGATCACGGAGCCTTCTGCGGGATAGCGCGCCTGGCGTGGGGTTACGGGGCATCTCGTCCTTTCGAAGCCTTTGCGGGGGCCTGCCCTTACGGGAATACTATAAGTCATGGAGGCTTTCCGGCCTCTAACTCCTTGCTTCGGGTCATGAGCGCGTTAGATTCCATCTTTGCTCCACCCGGAGCGGTCAGGCCTGTTGCGTGCATTCTCGGGTTCACACCACGGAGGATTCAGGAGATGAGCAGAGCAGCTTTACTGGCCTTCTCGGTCGCTGCGCTTGCCGGCATGGCCGGCCTCAGTGCGGCGGACGACAAGGGCCTCAAGTCCGGGCTTCAGCCCGGAGAGAAAACCAGCCCCTTCCAGACGAGGGACATCACGGGCCCGAACAAGGGCAAGTCCCTCTGCTACGTCTGACAGTACCAGGCAAGGCCCGTCGCTCTCGTGTTCGCGCGCGAGATCACGGCCCCCCTCACCGGTCTGGTGAAGGAGATCGACAAGGCAGTTGCGGCCAACAAGGATGCGAAGCTCGCGAGCTTCGTGGTGTTCCTCACCGATAAGCGAGAGGCTCTCGAGCCCAAGGTCGCAGAGCTCGCCAAGAAGGAAAGCATCTCGAACGTCCCCCTCACGATCGTCGAGGGAGTCGCCGGCCCCGAGAAGTACAAGGTCGCGAAGGACGCCGAGGTGACCGTCATCCTCTACTCGAAGGGAGAAGCGAAGGCCAATTTCTCCTACGAGAAGGGCAAGCTCGACGAGAAGGCCGCGAAGGAGATCGTGGCCGCGATTCCGAAGATCACGGGCAAGTAACACGCAACACCAAGCCTGAGATAGCACGCCGCGGGGCGCCGTCCGGAAGGTCGGCGCCCCGCTTTTTTTGTAGGATATGGGGCGCATGATCTCCTTCGTCATCCCGGCCTTCAACGAGGAGAAGTATCTCCCCGCCACGCTCGAGAGGCTCTTCGCGTGCGCCCGCGCGGTCGGAGAGTCCTTCGAGGTCATCGTCGCGGATGACGCATCCACGGACCGCACGGCCGAGATCGC
>Ga0075421_100013617_pt1 | contig 10144 bp, 8 predicted proteins | sample SoiMetdeltSBSDD5_FD_75292 | JGI IMG/M metagenome (GOLD analysis project Ga0075421, IMG submission 75292) | Bulk soil microbial communities from a Populus tree surrounding site in Tennessee, USA - Soil MetaG P. deltoides SBSDD5 | ecosystem: Environmental > Terrestrial > Soil > Tree plantation... | reverse complement strand
TCCCGCTGACAGGCGAAGGTGTCTCCGGTACGCCCCAGCCCGGACTGGACCTCGTCGGCGAGGAACAACACCTGGTGTTCATCACAGATCTGGCGTACCCCGGACAGGTAACCCTCCGGTGGCAGGATCACCCCGGCCTCACCCTGGATCGGCTCCAGCAGCACCGCGACGGTTTGTTCATCGATTGCGGCCGCCAGAGCGCTCAGGTCGCCATACGGCACCGTCTCGAAACCAGGTGTGTACGGGCCGTAGTCGCCGTGAGCCACCGGATCCGTCGAGAAACTGACGATGGTGGTGGTGCGACCGTGGAAGTTGTTCTCCGCCACGATGATCTTCGCGGTCCCCGGACGGACCCCCTTGACCTGGTAACCCCACTTCCGGGCCACCTTGATCGCGGTCTCCACCGCCTCGGCCCCGGTGTTCATCGGCAGCACCATGCTGTCCGGTGACATCCCGGCGGAAGCGGCCAGCCCTGCGAGTTCCTCGCAGAACGGACCCAACTGGTCGTTGTGGAACGCCCGACTGGTCAACGTCAGCCGGTCCAGTTGCTCCCGTGCCGCGTCCAGCAGCGCCGGATGCCGGTGGCCGAAGTTCAACGCGGAGTAGCCGGCGAGGCAGTCCAGGAAACGTCGTCCCTCCACGTCGGTCACCCAGGCGCCGTCCGCCTCTGCCACCACCACCGGAAGCGGGTGATAGTTGTGCGCGGTCCACCGTTCGTCTCGCGCGATAGCCGCCTCGGTCGTCGGGCCGGTGGGCCCCGGAGCTGTGGTCGGCGGTCCGGTCTTCTCAAGGTCGCGGGTCTCAAGGCTGTCGGTCATCATCGAATCTCCAGAGTGCAGCACTTCGGTCCACCCCCAGCTTTGCGCAACTCCGATAGATCAACCGGCACCGGCACGTACCCACGTTCCGCAAGCTGCGCCGTCAGGCCCGTGGCCTCCGCGTTGAGCAGGATGTGAGTGCCGTCACTAACCGCGTTCAGTCCCAGTACGGCGGCGTCCTCCTCAGTGGCGATCACCGCGTCGGGGAACATCCGCTCCAACACCTGTCGGCTGCCGTCCGAGAAAGCCCCCGGATAGTAGGCGACGTTACCCTCCGACAGCGGGAACAAGGCGGTGTCGAGGTGGTAGAACCTCGGGTCGACCAACCGCATCGTGATCACGGGAAGGCCGAAGTGATCCTGGACCTCAGCGTGCGCGGCGTGGTCGGTCCTAAACCCGGTGCCGGCGAGCACGATGTCCCCGATCGGCGAGTCCTCGACCAGTAGGAAATCGCCCTCTCCCTCGTTGGTGAACTTGGGTGGCCGCACCTCGTACCCGGCCCGCTCGAACCAGGACCGGTAGGCCGGTGCCTCGTCCGCCCGCTGCGGGTTGCGGAACTGTGCGGCGTACACCTTGCTGTCGACCACGAACGCGCCGTTCGCGGCGAACACCATGTCCGGCAGGCCGGGCACCGCCTCGATCTCCTCAACTACGTGTCCGAGGCTCCGGTACGTGTCGCGCAGTGTCGACCACTGCAGTATCGCGAGATCCGTGTCGACCGGCTTCGACGGATCCATCCAGGCGTTGATCGCGTAACTCACCGTGAAGTAGGTGGGGCTGCACATCAGGTAGTGCCGGTTGCTATTGGCCACCGTTGTCTGCATGGCTCCTCCTGAGACGGAGATTTTCAGGCTTGGTCGACACGCCGCTTCGATGGGGCGGTCTCTGAAGGAACACAAACGTTAAGACCCGCGAGGGGCGGCTGACTATTGCGTTCCATTGCATTTTTGGCGCTTAATGTTGCGTCTAAGAGCGGGAAAGCGCACGATCATTGCGTCACTGGATTACCCACAGACTCTCCCCGAAACCCTTCCCGGATGCCGTGTCAGATGAGTCACAAACGGCTGATAGACATAGCTGATGAACGGCCCTGAATCCTCTGCCCGATTAATCCTGGCCTCGGCCAGTCCTGCCCGGTTACGTACCCTCCGGGCAGCCGGTATCGAACCGGATGTGCTGGTCAGCGGGGTGGATGAAGATTCAGTGTCCGAATCCGACCCGGGCCGGCTGAGCCTGCGGCTGGCGGAGCTCAAAGCCGAGGCAGTTGCACGCAGAGTAATCTCGGGACCACTCATTCTCGGCTGCGACTCGGTGCTCGGCTTCGACGGCGAGATCTACGGTAAGCCGGCCAGCGCGGCGGAGGCGGTCGCCCGATGGCAACGGATGCGCGGTGGCACCGGGACCCTGCACACCGGCCACTGTCTGATCGACACCGCTACCGGGCGCAGCACATCGGCGGTGGCCGACACCCTGGTCCGGTTCGCCAAGATCACTGATGCCGAGATCGCCGCGTACGTGGCGACCGGCGAGCCGCTCGCCGTGGCCGGCGGGTTCACCATCGACGGCCTCGGCGGGCCGTTCGTGGAAGGTGTGGAAGGCGACCCAGGCACCGTGATCGGACTGTCCTTGCCGTTGTTGCGCACGCTGCTGGCGCGATTCGGGATCCCGGTCACCGCGCTGTGGTCCTCCCGGCTACGAAAGACTTCCGACAACAACTTCCCCGCACGCGAGGAGGCAGTGTCATGACGAACCGGACGATCAGCATCACCGACGAGCTACAGCGGTATGTGATTGAACACAGCGTCCCGGTGGACAGCGTGGCACGGGATTTGATCGAGGAGACACACGCCACACTGCCGGACCGGGCGAACATGCAGATCGCGCCGGGGCAAGCCGCTTTCCTGACGGTGATGACCCGAATCGTCGGCGCGCGGCAGGCGGTTGAGGTGGGGACCTTCACCGGGTACTCCGCCCTCGCCATCGCCCGTGGTCTCGCCGACGGCGGTCGGCTGCTGTGTTGCGACGTGAGCGAGGAGTGGACGGCGATCGCGCGACGCTACTGGACCCGCGCTGGACTCGCCGGCCGGATCGACCTGCGGATCGCCCCGGCCGCCGAGACCCTGCGGCAGCTACCGCGCGAGCCGTATCTGGACCTGGCCTTCATCGACGCCGACAAGCCGGGGTACGTCCACTACTGGGACGAGTTGGTGCCCAGGATGCGGCCGGGCGGCGTGATTCTGGTCGACAACGTGCTGTGGCGCGGACGGGTCATCGAGGCGGACTCCGAGGACACCACAGTGCGTACGATCCGGGAGTTCAACGAACATGCCGCGGCTGACACCCGGATGGAAACCGTGATCCTGCCGATCGCCGACGGTTTGACCCTGTCTCGCCGTCGCTGACCCGGAACACGCGGGACTATCGCACCCCCTTGGCGAACTGCCGGGCCGACCACACCACGGCGAGCAGAGCGAGCACTCCGAGGATGATCCCGGACTGCCAGATGCTGTCGTCGGACAGCCTGCCCGCGAACAGCGCCTTGGACGCGTCAACCGCCCACGCGAAGGGGTTGAAGTTCGCGATGGTCTGCAACCATTTCGGGGCCAACGACAGTGGCAGCAGGATCCCGGACAACAGCAGCAGCGGCTGACTCACCGCGTTGGCCAGTGGTGCCAGCGCGTCTTCACTGCGCAGGATCAGCGACACGGCGTACGACAACGAGGTGCACAACAGGCCGATCACCGCGAGTAGCGCGAGGGTCAGTAGCAGCGGTCCGGCGCGCACCGACAGTCCGAACGGGATCGCCAATAGCACTAGGACCACGGCCTGGAACAGCAGCACCGCGATATCCCGGGCGGCCCGACCGAGCAACAGCGCGAGCCGGCTCACGGGTGTCACCCGCATCCGTTCGATCACGCCGGCCCGCAGCTCCGCGATCAGGCCGAAGCCGACGAACATCGTGCTGAACATGGCCAACATCACCAGCAACGAGGGTACGAAGGTCTTGTAGGCGTCGTCGCCGAACAACGGCTTCAACAACGGCCCGAACAGCAGCAGGAAGAACAGCGGCTGCATCAGCATCACAACCACCCACACCGGCTGGCGCAGGGTGAGACTCATCGACCTCGCGAAAACCAGCCAGGTGTCGCGCAACAGTTTCATGATCGGATCTCCTGTACGGTCAGGCGGCGTCTTCACGCAGCGAACGGCCGGTCTTGGCGAGGAACACGTCGTCCAGGCTGGGACGGTGCAGTTGCACCGACGCGAACTCAACGCCCGCCGCGTCCAGGGCTCGCATGATCTGGGGCATGGCGGTAGCGCCCTGGTCCACGTAGAGCCGCAGTCCGGATTCGAGCTGTTCGGCGTCCCGGAGATAGGGCTCGCCCTTGAGGACGGTCGCGGCATCTGCCACCCGATTGGTCATTCCCAGGGTCACCACGTCGCCCGCGATCTCACGTTTCAGATCCGCCGGCGTGCCCTCCGCTACCACCTGACCGTGGTCGATGATCGCGATCCGGTCACAGAGCGCGTCAGCCTCCTCCAGGTAGTGGGTCGTCAGGAAGACGGTCATCCCCTCGTCCCGCAGTCGCCGGATCTCGTCCCACATGTATGCCCGGCTCTGTGGGTCCAGTCCGGTGGTGGGCTCGTCCAAAAACAGCAGCCGGGGCTGGTGCACGATGCCGAGCGCGATATCCACCCGTCGGCGCTGGCCGCCGGAGTACGTCTTGCACTTGCGATCGGCGAGGCTGTCCAACTGGAACCCAGCGATCGCGGCGGCCGCTCGCTCCCGGGCCTGGGCCTTACTCATCCCGTACAGCCGGCCCTGGAGCACCAACTCCTCGCGTGCGGTGACGTCATCCCAGGTGGCACCGCCCTGAGCCACGTACCCGATCCGGCGACGCACCTCCCCAGGCTGCCGCCGCAGGTCGACCCCAGCCAGGGTGGCTTCGCCGCCGTCAGGCTCCAGAAGCGTGGCGAGCATCCGCAACGTGGTGGTCTTGCCCGCCCCATTCGGGCCGAGGAAGCCGAAAACCTCTCCATCCCCGACGCTGAGGTCCACGCCGCGTACCGCCTCGACCGACCCGCCCCGGGTCTTGAAGCTCTTGCGCAGTGCTCTGGTCTCGATCATTCCGTTGCCTGTCAATTTGGGTCTCCGTTCAGTCCCCGTGTCACGGCGCGTACCCGAGGTAGCGCAGCCGCCATTGATACCGGGACCGTACGACAGTTCCGTCAACTTATTCAAGTTTGATTAATCTAGCCCAGACCTGTTTCGAGCTCTCCCCGCTCCACTAGGTTCGCTACCCGTTCGCACCAATCGATCTCACCCTCGGACCGAGCAACCCATAGTCGGAACATCTCGGCCACGTGGGCCGGGGTATCCGGGTCCAGGAATCCCTCATCGGCGAGCTGGAGCAACTGCTCACAATTCAGTCGTAGCACCTTGGCCCGGTTGCGCAACGCGGCGGCGGCCTCGCGGCCAGACAACACCGGCAGGAAGCTCACCGCCGCTACGAACGGATCCACCGGCCGCTGGTACTCCCACCAGTAACGTCGCAACGTCTCTTGGAACACTCGCTCGCCCGCGGCGGTGATCCGGTACGGGGTACGAGCCGGACGGTTGCCGACCTGCTCAGCCTCGGCGGCCTCCAGCAAGCCTTCCCCGGCGAGCTTCTTCAGACTGTGGTAAATCGACCCGGGCTGTAGGTTCGCCCACTCGTCCACCCGCCAGGAGAGCAACTCCCGGCGCACCTCGTAGCCGTGGACCGGCTGCGCCATCCGGACCAGTCCAAGGATCAACAGGCGCGTCATTGACATAGCGGCAGAATATCCAATCTTGACTATTCCAGGATCAGGATGACAGGCCACCATCAAGATCGCAGTCTCCCGCCCGGAGCTTCGACATCGCCGCCCGCTGCCGAAAGTGATGACCCAACCGCCGGGAACGGGCGGGGAACCCGGATGAAGCAGCAATGATGATCGATCGCATCGCGCAACTCACATCTGAACTGGGCGGTAACCCGGCTTAGACTCCAGGCAGCCGAGGGCAGGAGGTGGCCGAGAGTGCGCAAGGTGCTCATCGCCAACCGGGGCGAGATCGCGGTACGGGTGGTGCGCGCGTGCCGCGACGCCGCCATCGCGAGCGTTGCCGTCTACGCCGACTCCGACCGGGACGCGATCCACACCAGGTTGGCCGACGAAGCGTACGCACTGGGCGGCGACACCCCGACAGAGACCTACCTGCGGATCGACAAGCTGGTCGACGTGGCGCGGCGGTCCGGGGCGGACGCGGTACATCCGGGCTACGGCTTCCTGTCCGAGAATGCCGACTTCGCGCAGGCCGTCATCGACGCCGGGCTGATCTGGATCGGCCCCACCCCGCAGGCGATCCGGGACCTCGGTGACAAGGTGACCGCCCGGCACATCGCGGCAAAGGCCGGTGCGCCACTGGTGGCCGGTACTCCAGAGCCGGTCAGCGGGCCGGCAGAAGTGATCGCGTTCGCCGAGGAACATGGCCTGCCGATCGCGATCAAAGCGGCGTTCGGCGGCGGCGGCCGTGGCCTGAAGGTGGCCCGCACCATGACCGAGATCCCCGAGTTGTACGCCAGCGCGGTGCGCGAGGCACTGGCCGCGTTCGGCCGGGGTGAGTGCTTTGTGGAGCGTTACCTGGACCGGCCGCGCCACGTCGAGGCCCAGGTGCTCGCCGACCAGCACGGCAACGTGATCGTGGTCGGCACCCGAGACTGCTCGCTGCAACGTCGGCACCAGAAACTCGTGGAAGAGGCACCCGCCCCGTTCCTGACAGATACCCAGCGGCAGACCATCCATGACGCCGCGAAGGCGATCTGCCGCGCGGCCGGCTACCACGGCGCGGGAACCGTGGAATTCCTGGTCGGCAACGAAGACACAATCAGCTTCCTCGAAGTCAACACCCGGCTGCAGGTGGAACACCCGGTCACCGAGGAGACCAGCGGCGTCGACCTGGTACGCGAACAGTTCCGGATCGCCGACGGCAAAGCGCTGCGGTTCACGGAGGACCCCCGGCCACGCGGCCACTCGTTCGAATTCCGGATCAACGGCGAGGACCCTGGGCGTGGCTTCCTGCCCGCCCCGGGCACGCTCACCAGATTCGTACCGCCTTCTGGACCGGGGATCCGGGTGGACGCCGGTGTCGAGTCCGGCACCGTGATCGGTGGGAACTTCGACTCTCTGTTGGCCAAGCTGATCGTGACCGGCGAGGATCGGCGGCAGGCCCTGGAACGAGCTCGCCGGGCACTCGACGAGATGGTGGCCGAGGGTATGGCCACCGCCCTGCCGTTCCACCGGGCCGTGGTCCGGGACCCGGCGTTCGCCGCGGACCTCGACCAGCCATTCGCCGTCCACACCCGATGGATCGAGACCGAGTGGAGCGCCGACATCCCGCCCTTCCAGGCACCGGCCGGGCCGCGCCCCCAAGCGCCCGAACGCGAAACCGTCGTTGTCGAGGTCAACGGAAAGCGGCTGGAAGTCTCACTGCCCGGAGGGTTGGCCGGGCTGGGCGCCACCAGTGGGCCGACCTCGGCCCGGCCGGAGCCACGACGGCGGGCCCGGAGCGGTACCGGCAGCGCCGCGAGTGGCGACACGCTGACCAGCCCGATGCAGGGCACCATCGTGAAGATCGCGGTGGCCGACGGCCAGCAGGTCGCCGAGGGTGAGCTGGTGGTGGTGCTGGAGGCGATGAAGATGGAACAGCCGCTGACCGCACACAAATCCGGCACCGTCGCCGGTCTGGCCGCGGCTGTCGGAGACGTGGTCACCTCGGGAGCGATGATCTGCGAGATAACCGGCTGACACGCGATTTGTGGCCAACCGCGATACTGTTCCTGAGCCCTACCACCTACCCCCTGACGGAGCGATGGCGCGCACCCTGAAAGTGTCGTCGGTTGAGTACGGAGCGTTCCCGACGATCCGCGAAGCAGTCCAGGCCGCCCCCGATGACGCGGTGATCTCGGTGGGACCGGGCGAGTACCTGGAGTCCCTGGTACTCGTCAACCGCCGGTTGACGATCTTCGCCGCCGAGGGTCCCGGAACAGTCACCCTCAGAGCCACATCAGAGTACGACCCGGTGGTCGCGGTACACAGCGGCTCGGTGGGGCTGCACCAACTTGTCCTCACCGGCAACGATGGTCACGCGGTGGACGCGCGTTCCTGCAAGCTCCGGGTGGAGGAGTGCACTCTGGCCTCCCGACTGGACGCCGGGATCAACCTGCGGGACCGGGTGGAGTTCCAGATCTCCAAATCGAAGCTGTCCGGCCGGTACGGAGTGGTGGTGGAGGATTCCTCCGGGACCATCGAAGCCTGCCAGATCACCGAGATCGCCGAGGACGGGATCATCGTCCGGATGGGAGCGGACCCGGTGATCAGCAGCACCACGATCAGCGCCTGCGGTTACCGGGGGCTGTATGTCTACCAGTACGGCAAGCCAACCATCGAAGGCTGTGACATCTCCCAGACCGGTGGTGTCGGGATCGGAGTGGCACACCACAGCACACCCACGATCCGCCGTTGCTGGGTGCACGACACCCAGGGAGTCGGGATCTGGTTCGGGCCGGGCTGTCGGGGCACGGTGGAGGACTGCACGGTGACCAACACCGCGACCCCCGCCGTGGATCTGACGTCTGGAGCGGCAGTCCAGGTCACCGGGCTGAAGGACCGCGAGACCAGTGCCAAGCCGCTGGTGGGCGCGGATGCGGCGGCGACCGCTGGCGAGAAGGACGAGCGCAAGATCGAGGCGCTGCTGTCCGAACTGGACGGCATGATCGGCCTGCCCGGCGTCAAGGCCGAGGTCAAAGCGATCATCGACGAGATCCAGGTGAACGAATGGCGGCGCAGTGCCGGCCTGTCGGTCACCGCGACCAGCAACCACCTGGTGTTCGCCGGTCCGCCCGGCACCGGCAAGACCACCGTGGCCCGGATCTACGGCCAACTCCTCGCCGCGCTCGGCATCCTCGCCAAGGGCACCTTCAAGGAGGTGGGCCGGCGTGACCTGGTCGGTCAGTACCTCGGCCACACCGCGGAGAAGACCTCCGAAGTCTTCGAGTCAGCGATGGGTGGGGTGCTGTTCATCGACGAGGCGTACACCCTGTCACGGTCCTTCGGCTCCGGGGGCGACTTCGGCCAGGAGGCCATTGACACCATCGTGAAGCTGATGGAAGACCACCGGCACGAGATCGTGGTGATCGTGGCCGGTTACAGCCGGGAAATGACCGAGTTCATGGACGCCAACCCTGGTCTGGCGTCCCGGTTCGCCAAGACCATCGAGTTCGACAGCTACGCGCCGGACGAACTGGTCCTGATCATCGAACGGATCGCGCGAAGCGACGACTACCTGTGCACCGCCGAGGCGATGGCCGCGATCACCGAACACTTTCACCGGATGGAACGGGGACCGAACTTCGGCAATGCCCGCGAGGCTCGCAAGCTGTTCGAAGGCATCCGCAAGGCACAGGCGCAGCGGCTGCGGACCCTGGGTCGACGTCCCAGCTCCGACGAGCTTCGCACCGTCGATGTCGATGACGTGATGCTGGCCCTGGGGGCCTGACCTCCGACCGGTCCGCCCGCAGAACCACGTCAACTTCAGTCGGTCCCCTGCTGCATCAGCTGGCGGGCCGCCTCGCTGATCGACCCGGATAGTGACGGGTAGATTGTGATGGTCTGAGCCAACTGGTCCACGGTCAAGCGATGCCGAATAGCCAACGTGATCGGCATGATCAGTTCACTCGCTTTCGCTGCCACCACCACACCGCCGATCACCAGGCCGGATGAGGGACGGCAGAACAACTTGACGAATCCGTCCTCCAAGCCCGCCATCTTCGCCCGAGCGTTGCCGTCCAGCTCCAGCATCACCACCCGGGCGGGCACCTTGCCGGAGTCCACATCGTCCTGACTGACCCCGACATTGGCCAGTTCCGGGTCGGTGAACACGTTCGCGGACACTGAGGACAATCGCAGCGGGGAGACCGCCTCGCCCAGGGAGTGCCACATCGCGATCCGACCTTGCATCGCGGCCACCGACGCCAGCATCGACAGCCCGGTGCAGTCGCCGGCGGCGTAGATTCCCGGCACGTTGGTACGGGACACCCGGTCCACCATGACGAAGTCGCCGGGGCCAAGCTCCACGCCGTACTCCGCGAGCCCGAGGTCGGCGGTGTTGGGAACCGAGCCGACGGCCATCAGGGCGTGGCTTCCGGTCACGGTCTGCCCGTCGGCCAGCTCAACCGCGACACCGTCAGCGGTACGACGTACCGCGCGGGCCCGCGACCGGGGCAGGATCGTCATCCCGCGTTGTG
>Ga0075421_100013614_pt1 | contig 10144 bp, 13 predicted proteins | sample SoiMetdeltSBSDD5_FD_75292 | JGI IMG/M metagenome (GOLD analysis project Ga0075421, IMG submission 75292) | Bulk soil microbial communities from a Populus tree surrounding site in Tennessee, USA - Soil MetaG P. deltoides SBSDD5 | ecosystem: Environmental > Terrestrial > Soil > Tree plantation... | reverse complement strand
GCGCCGCGAGTCCTTCGCGATCTGGATGGCGACCAACACGCTCTGGTGCGCCGTGGACGCGGCGGCCGGCCTCTACGCTCAGGCCGCGCTCATGGCGGTCTATGCCGGCCTCGCCGTGTGGGGCTTCGTCGCCTGGCGCCCCGCCAGCACACCGTCGAGTGCCTGATGCCGCGCCTGCCCACCGACGCCTTCGACCGCTTCCTCGCGCTCGGGCCGGTCCGCAGCTACGCCAGGCTCGCGCAGGTCCTCGGCGTCAGCAAGCGCAGCGTGACCGCGCGCGCGGCTCGGGAGAACTGGCAGGAGCGCCTGGCCCAGGTCGAGCGCGAGGGCCGCGCCAAGGCCGAGGCGCGGCTCACCGAGAGCGTCGCCGCCGTCACGGAGCGCCACCTGCGCACGTTGCGGGCCGTGCAGCACAAGGCGCTGCAGGCGCTGACGAGCGCGCCCCTGGGCACGGCCTCGCAGGCGGCCGCCACGCTCATCGCGGCGGTGCGAGCCGAGCGCGCCATCGTGGCGCCGGGCGACAGCGGCGCGCCCGCGGGCGGGTCGCTGGCCGAGCTGCTGGAACGGTCGAGGCTTGTGACGGACGAGCGCGTGCAGGAGATCGCGGCCTCCCTGCCCTCGCCCCCGCCCGTGGCGCCTCCGGCGGACGAGCCTGCGACGCCCGTCGCGCCGCCGGCTGTCGCGGCGCGCGTCTTCGGAGAGAACTGACGCGGCTGCGAGGCTGGACTACGGCAGCGCCCGCACGTCCACCTTCCTGACGGCCGCGCCCGACCGCTGGCACTCCAGGCCGAGGGTGAGCGGGAAGCCGTAGGGCCATGGCGCGGTCAGGACGGTCGTCCCGTCGAGGGTCGCCGTCGCCTTGCCGTTGGTGTCGATCCGGCAGGTCAGCCGATACCACGGGCCTTCGGCCAGCGGATGCGGGGCCGTCTGGATCGGTCCGTCGGGAAGGACCTTCAACTGGAACTCGTTGGGCGAGTTGTCGATGCGCACGTGCAGCTCGCCCGCCGCTTCGTTGTTCGGATTGCGCTTGAGCCAGAAGCCTCGGCCGTCCTCGTTGCTGCGGCCCAGCAACTGGAGTTCGACCACGACCTCGCAGGGACTCTTGATCTCTCGGGTGGAGACCAGCGGCGGCTCGAGCTGGGAGGAGATCGGGCAGACGATGGCGCCCGACCTCACGAACCACGGTGGCGTCGGCTTCCAGCCATCGAGGTTCGAACCGTTGAAGGCGGAGCCCGTCGCCGGCGTCGAGGCGCAGGCGGCGAGCGTCGTGGCGACCAGGCACACTCGCCAGGCGCGATGGATGATCATGTGTCTCTCCCTCGAGTCGAACTCCGTTACGCCGAAACCATGCCCCGGTGACCCGGCTCCCGAGCGAACGATGGCCGCTCTCCAACCGGTTGCCGGTTGCCTGATCGCGCGCGCCCGAGCGACGGTCACGGGACGACGGCGGTTCGCGGTGTGACCTCCGGCCCAGGGTCGGGACGCGGGGCGAAGGCGCGATCCTGCGCGGATGTCGCGCGAGGCTGCCTACTTCCCATGAGCGCCGCGAAATGCCGCTCAGTGTGGGGCGAACTCCAAGGAGACCCCCATGCTGCTGCGCCAGGCCCTCGACGCCTTCCTCCTCCAGCTCGACGCGGACGGCCGCTCGCCGCACACGCGTGGCCAGTACGCCCGCCACGTTGGCGCCCTCGACCGCTGGCTCGCGGCCGCGGGGCGCCCGCGCGACCTCGCCGGAATCGACCACGAGGCGCTCGCGCTTTTCTTGACCAGCGACGCCGCGCGCTGCCGACCGGACGGCACCCTGAAGAAGGCCACGTCCACCAACGGGCTGCGGACGTCGCTGCGGGCGTTCTGGTCCTACTGCCACCTCGCCGGGCTCGTGACGGTCAACCCGGGGCGGTTGATCCGGCGGGCACGCTGCGCGCCGCCCCCGCCGCGGGCGCTCTCCGACGACGAGGTGCGGCGCCTGCTCGCGGCCGTGGACGCCGGCGACGGCGAGGCCGCGCGGCGCGATGCGGCTCTCGTGCGGCTGCTGCTCGGGACCGGGCTACGCCTGTCGAGCGCGCTCGCGCTGACGACGGACGACGTGGACCTCGCGCGCGGCGAGCTACAGGTCCGCAAGACGAAGGGCGACGCGCCGGTGATTCTGCCCCTGTCGCACGCGGCGGTCCGTGACCTTCGCGGCTACCTGCGCGGCCGCGACGGCGGCTACCTCTTCCCCGGCGACGCTGGGCAGCTGACCCGCCGCCAGGCCGGCCGGCGTATCGAGGAAGCCGCAGAACGCGCGGGCCTGCACGGGCGGGCCTCGGCGCACGTCCTGCGCCACGTCTTTGCCTGCCGATTGCTCAAGGCCACGGGCGGGAACCTGCCGCTGGTCCAGCAGGCGCTGGCGCACCGAAGCATCGCGAGCACCACGATCTATGCGCGCACGGAGCACGGCGCCCTTCGGACCGCGCTGAGGGGCTGAGCACCACCCGAACACGCTTGGTGGTCGGGTGTCGGGGGCGGAGAATGGCGCGCAGCGACTTCCGAGGTGACTTCCGTGGCACGACGCAACAGGCCCGCCAAAACTGAGCCAGCCAAGTACGACCCAGCCGTCTGGAACCCGCTCGACGCTGACTTCGAGAAGCGGAAGTCCGTCCGCAAGGCGTATGAGGCGCAAAGGCGAGCGAAAGCAGCTGCGGAGGCACGCCATGCACGCATCTACCGATTGCTTGCGCGGCTCGGAGACGGCACGGTCTCGCAGCCGGTGCAGCACCTAGGCGAACTCGTCGTGCCGCCAATCGTCTGGGCATCCGACCTGTTGGCTCTAGCTAGGGCGTGGCGGCGCTATCCCGGCCTCTATGACCACGGGCTCGTGCCTCGGATTCTGGTCCACAAGGATGAGGCGTCCTTGGCGTACGACCTAGCCCGAGACCTGTTCGAGTTTGCATGTCGCGATCCCTCGCTTGAGGACATGACTCGATACATCAGCGATGCGGTAGTACGACTCACAAACAATCGGCGCGATGGCCTCTCGACATCTTTCCTGGACCTGTCCGCTGGCCTCGCAACATACTTCCACAACCTAGCCTTCTGGTTCGACCGCACCGGTGGCGACATTTGGTATCACGCCGGCGTCCAGGATCTCGTGGTCACCAAGGTGCTGGCCGAGCGGCGCGGCACATTCCGCTCCAACACAGCTGAGACGCCAGATCCATCTCTGCGCGAACCGAATCCGAAGCGCGGCCGATTGGGACTGATCGATCCCGACTTCGAACTCACCGCACGGAGTCGGGCTTGTCGCAGCGCGCTCGCCGCAACCCGCGACGGATTTGGCCCTGCGCTCGACTGGCTAGAGGCGTTGGACTTCGAATGCGAGCAACTGCACATCGGCAGCGAGCGTCACGATGACGACGGTGACTACCGGGCAGCCATAGACATCGCCTCGCAGGTATGCGCCTGGGCTGGGCATGAGCCTCCAGCTTCGCCCGCGCCGTGTACTCGCATCAGCCTCCGTAGTGCCCGGAAATACGTCTCTGAGTGCCGACAGTTGTTCATGGATCGCTCGCGCGCTGAGTACTGGGTGTGGAGACAGGCAACGTCGGGCTGCACCGGTGCTGACTACTTCATCAAGTGGCACCTGGAGCAGATGGAGGCCGTGTGGGCGGTCACACGTAACCAAGTTCCTGAAGCATCAGGTGTGCTCGCCGTTGTGAACGCCGTGCATCACGAGTTCACGTGCCTGCACACGCTTTGGGCCGTGCCGCATCACGCTCGTCCGGATTACCTGCCGGTCGCAGCGTATCTAGCTGAGAATGCTTCGGACGTCCTGCCATCTCCTTACCCTGTGCCAAGCGGCGTGGTCCGGTTCGCTCGTCTCGATGCGTGGATCGAAGCACTGCGAACGTCGGTCAAGAAGGTGGTGCCGAAGCCCGCGCGAAGAAAGACAGGACGCAAGCCGCTCCCGAACCCCGAGGCAGACAGGCGGCTGGCTGATCGTTACCGGGCCAGCGATCGATCGCTGAAGGACTTCGCGCCGACCGAAGGACTCACCGTCGAGGCACTGACCCAAGCGATTGACCGCGATCGCAAGAGGCGAGCAGCAACGGGCAGCAGTCACACGCGCCGCAAGTAGCCGTCAACCGGCGGCAAGTTTTTCCGCGATTTTCCGCGAGATAGGCAAGTCCCGGGTTTTCTAGGGGGATTTCCAGGCTTCCCGCGACGGAAAAACTCCGCACACCGTCGGTGTGTAAGTTCCGTTCCGAGACCGGAGGGACCGTGCGTGCCTGACCCCGGCACCTTCCGCTGGGGCGGAGGTACGCACGATGAACGACCAGCAGGCAGATCAGGAAGCGGCAGGCGACGGCCTCGTCGCCTACCGCGTCGAGCAGGCCCGCAAGGCCCACGCCCTCGGCCTGGTGCTCGTGCGCGTGAACGGCAAGCGGCCGGTGGGAAAGGCTTGGCAGAAGCAGCCTCCGCCGAGCCTCGAGACTGTCGAGGCGTGGGCTCGCGTCGGCAACCTGGGCCTCCGTACTGGCTCGGTCTCCGGCGTGATCTGCATCGACGACGACACCGAAGATCAGAACGCCGGACTCCTCGGTCTGCCCACCAACACGCCCACGATCATCACGGGCCGCGGCCACGCGAACCGCCTGTACCGCACGCCCGCCGACTTCGTCGTGAAGAACAGCGCCGGGTGCATCGCCGAGCATGTCGACGTTCGCGGCGAGAACGGCATGGTCGTGTTCCCCGGGTCCATCCATCCGGACACCGGCAAGCCCTATCGCTGGGCCGACGGCCTCTCGCCCGACGACGTGCCGTTCGCCGGCCTACCCGACGAGACCCTGGAGATGCTGCGCCCACGCGAGGTGGCCCTCCAACCGTTCACGCCGCCGACGACGGCCGCGGACGGCCGCTCCCAGCGGTACGCCGCCGGCGCCTTCCGCGGCGCGGCCTTGCGCGTGTTCGACGCGCGCGAAGGTGCCCGCAACGCCACGCTCAACCGCGAGGCATTCGGTCTCGCACGGTTCATCGCTGCCGGCCTGCTGGCCCGCGATCACGTCGAGGCCGTGCTCGCCGAGGCTGCGGGCGCCACGGGACTGCTTGACGCCGAGATCGCGGCCACGCTGCGCAGTGCGCTCGACAGCGGCCTGCGCGACAGCACGCCCTTCGTGATGCCGGAGGCACGGCCGTGAAGCACGAACCCGGCGAGCACAGCACCAAGGAACCCACATCCGCCGCCAAGGCCAGGGCCCTGACCGATACCGGCAACGCGGAGCGCCTCGTGACGGTCTACCGCGATGAGCTGCGCTTCTGCCACGCGTGGGGCAAGTGGCTCTACTGGGACGCCCGGCGCTGGAAACTCGACGAGAGCGGCCGGCCCATGCGCCTCCCCAAGGTCATCGCGCGACGCATCCGCATCGAGGCGAAGGCGGCCACCGACCCTGACGTGGCCGAGTGCATCGCCAACTGGGCCCTGAAGTCCGAGAGTCGCGGCAAGCGAGAAGCGATGGTCGAGCTGGCCAAATGCGAGGACGGCATCCCGATCCAGCACGACGCCCTCGACCTGCACCCGTACCTGCTCAACTGCATGAACGGCACGCTCGACCTCCGCACGGGCAAGCGCCGAGCCCACCGGCGCGAGGACTACCTGACCAAGCTCGTGCCCTTCGCCTACGACGAGAAAGCGACCTGCCCGCAATGGCTCGCCTTTCTGGAGCGCGTCGTCCCCGACCCCGACGTGCGCGCCTTCCTGCAGCGGGCCGTGGGCTACTCACTCACGGCTGACGTTGGCGAGCAGGTGTTCTTCTTCTTCTACGGTCTCGGCGCCAACGGCAAGAGCACCTTCCTGCTGGTCATGCAGAAGATGCTGGGATCGGACTTCGCGATCCAGGCTGCGCCGGAATTGCTGCTGGCACGCCGCGACCGGGGCCACCCGACCGATCAGGCCGATCTGTTCCGGGTGCGCCTCGCAGTCTGCACCGAAATCGGCGCGGGGCGCGCGCTCGACGAGGTGATGGTCAAGCAGCTCACCGGAGGCGACCGGATTCGCGCACGCCGCATGCGCGAGGACTTCTGGGAGTTTCCTCCGACGCACCACATCTGGATCGCGGCGAACCACAAGCCCGTCGTTCACGGCACGGACGAGGCCATCTGGCGCCGCATTCTGCTCGTGCCCTTCGACGTCACGATCCCCAAGGCCGAGCGTGACCCCAAGCTCGTCGAGAAACTGACGACCGAGATCCCCGGCATCCTGGCGTGGGCAGTCCAAGGCTGCATGCAGTGGCGCAAGAAGGGGCTGCAGCCGCCGGACGCTGTGCTCCTAGCCACCAAGGCGTACCAGGAGGAGATGGACATCGTCGGCGGGTTCTTCGATGAGTGTTGCGCGACGCGCAAGGGCGCCAGCACGCCGGCCACCGAGCTGTACAAGGCGTACGTGGCGTGGGCCACTGCGATCGGCGAGGAGCCGATCAAGCAGAAGGCGTTCGGCCACCGGCTCAGCGAGCGCGGCTTCCTGCGCCAGAAGCGCCGCGGGGTCTACCACTACCTCGACATCGTGCTGACCGGGGTCGGGCCCGACCCGCCGGCCGGAGGCTGGGGGGACGATGGGGGACGATCTGGAGGTTCCCCGGGGGAATCGCGAGGGCCGACCAGCGCGGCCGTCGGCACCGCCGAACAAGCATCCCTGTCGTCCCCGGATGGCGGCGGGCCGGTGGCCCGGGGGGACGATGGTAGACGATCTGTCCATTCCCCCGAGATTCGCGGCGGGCGTGCCGATCGCAATCCGGGGGGAACGTCCGCATCGTCCCCCATCGTCCCCCCGAAGCCCGGGTCCGGGCGCCTTGGCATCGCCGACCTCGACGCCAGTGACGTGTGCTGCGCGGCCATGCCGCAGCAGCCGGCACCATGAGCCTCGTGGTCAGCGAGCCGCGCTTCATGCCGGCGACGGCCGCCGAGGCCGCTACGGGCCTGCTCGGTTGGGCGAGCGTCCTGCTTGACGGCTCGGTGCGCATCGACGGGTTGGCCGTGCGCCGCAAACTCGACGGCGGGCTGACGCTCGCATGGCCGGCGCGCACCGACCGCCTTGGGCAGCGTCATCCCTTGGTGCGCCCGGTCACCAACGCCGCGCGCCGCGCGCTCGAGTCGGACATTTTCAGGGCGCTCGGCCTCGGCGGAGGCCGGCCGTGATCGCCCGCGCCGACAGCCATGACTTGCCCAACGTGGCAAGCGAAATCCCGGCCGAGGGGCCGGCCGCGCGTGACGCGCGACGGCGCGAGGTGGCCTGCCTGCTCGCCCTCGGCGCCCTGCGCGCCACGTGGGCCCACACGCGCGGCCACGTGGCCAACGTGGCGCCTTCCTCGGATGCCGCGCCACCCCCGCCCGCCAGGGAGGGCCTTGCTCTCGGTTGCCAAGTCGAGCGTGAGTGTCCCGCGAGAGCGCGACCCGCGCGGCGGGCTCGCGGATCTCGAACCGAAGACCAGCGAGAGGACGACCAGTGAACATGCAAGAGACCAGCGGCAAGGCCGAGGCGCTCGCGCGCATCCGCCACGCCCAGGAGACCATCCTCGCGGCCATCGCCCGCGAGTTGCCGGCGCTGAAGGCCGGCAAGGTGCGCGTGAAGTACGACGTGAGCGGGCCGTTCACGTTCAGCGTGGACCTCGCGCCCATCGTGGGCGGCACGGTCGTCTCGCGCGAGCGCGTGGACTTCCAGCAGCTCGCCGCGGTCTACGGCCTGCGGCCCGAAGACCTCGATGCGCACGTGACGCTCAACGGCACCGTGTTCACCATCGACGGCCTGCTGCCGCGCGGATCGAAGTTCAATATCCTGCTGCGCGCGGCGTCGGGGAAGCGCTTCAAGTTCCCGGCTGACGCGGTGCGGCGCGCGCTCGGTCGCCCGGTGACGGAGGCCGCCCGATGAAGCGCCCCACGAAGGTTGCCCGCCTCCGCACGCAGCTCGCCGCGCTGATCGCCAAGCCCGGCCCGGTCGGCCAGCGCGGCCGGGAGATGTGGCCCATCGCGGAGGAGATCGCCGCCGCCACGGGCGAGCCCGTGCGCCGCGTCTTCGACCGTGGCGCGCGCGATGCGGCCGCCCTGCTCGCCGCCGAGGTCCGGCGATGACCCGCAAGCCGAAGCCCCCGCCGTTCAGCCCGATCACCCACAACACCAGCGAGGCGACGGACATCGATCTGGCCGGCTATCTCGAAGACCGTCTCGGGCTCTCGCTCACCGAGATCAAGGACATCACCACCATGCTCGGCTGCGACGGCGCGTCGCACGAGGTGTGGGAGGAGCTGGTCGCGCGCCGGCGGAAGGCGGGCGCATGAGCGTGCCCAAGTACCCCCACGTCCACGTGACGCTGACGGGCAAGGACGGGAACGCTTACGCCATCCTCGGCGCCGTGAGCGCGGCGCTGAAGCGCGCAGGGATCGAGCAGGCCGAGCGCGACGCGTTCTTCACCGAGGCGACCAGCGGCGACTACGACCATCTCCTCGCAACCGCCATGCGCTGGGTGGACGTGTCGTGACGGACACCAAGACCATCGCCGAGCAGGTCACGGCTTACGGGCGAATGAGCGCGGGCGAGTTGATCGTGGAGTACACCCGCCTCTTCGGCGAGCCGCCGCACGCACGAAATATCACCTGGCTGCGCAGGAACGTCTGCTGGAAAGTCCAGGAACTCCACCACGGCGGCCTGCCCGAGGACGCGCGGAAGCGCCTCGAGCAGATCATCGACGAGCACATCCGCCCGCGCTTCGAGGCGGCAGCCGCTGGCCGGAAGGCGCGCGAGGAGAAGACCGCGCTCCGTCCCGGCACCGTGTTGGCGCGCGAGTGGCACGGCCGGCAAGTGCGCCTCGAGGTGACCGACGCCGGCTTCGTCGTGGACGGCATCCCCTACTCATCGTTGTCGGCCGCCGCGAAGGCCGTCACCGGCCAGCACTGGAGCGGCCGGCTGTTCTGGGGCCTGAAGAAGCGCACGGCGAAGGAGTCCGCGGCGTGACCGTCTCGGCCGCACACCGTCGCGTCCGCCGCCCGGCGCCGGCCGAGGTCCGCGCGGTCGCCTACACGCGGCGAAGCGTCGAGAAGGTGGTCGAGGAGTTCGGGTCCATCGAGGCGCAGCGGGCGGCCATCGAGAACTACGTGGCCAGCCAGCGCGAGCGCGGCTGGGTCCTGCTGCCGGACCGGTACGAGGACCGCAACCTCAGCGGCGCCACGACGGACCGGCCGGCGCTCCAGCGCCTGCTCGCCGATGCCGAGGCCGGCCGCTTCGACGTGCTGCTGGTCTACAAGCTCGACCGGATCAGCCGCCGGCTCATCGACTTCCTGGACCTGCTGGCGCGCCTGGAGCGGTGCGGCGTCTCGGTGGTCTCGGTCACGCAGTCCATCGACACCGGAACTCCGACCGGGCGCCTCATGGTGAACCTGCTCGGCTCGTTCGCCGAGTACGAGCGCGAGCAGATCGCCGAGCGCATCACGGACAAGATGCTGGCGGCTCGCCGGCTCGGGAAATGGCAGGGAGGCCGGCCGAGCCTCGGCTACGACGTGGTGAACAAGGAACTGGCCGTCAATCCGGCCGAGGCTGCCGACGTGGTGGCGATCTTCGAGACGTTCCTGCGGACGCAGTCGCTCGTCGGGACGCTGCGCGAGCTGGAGCGGCGCGGGATCGTGAACAAGTCCTGGGTCGGGAAGCGCGGCCAGCGCGTGCAGGGCACAGCCTTCACGAAGAACTCTCTCACCCACTTGCTGCAGAACGTGCTGTACATCCGCCGCATCCGGGCTGGCGAGGAATGGGTGCCGGCCGACCAGCCGGCCATCGTGCCGCAGGAGCTGTTCGACGCCGTGCAGGCGGTGTTCGAGGACGGGCAGCTCGACCGCCGCCCTGAGCGGCAAGGCTGGTCGGCCCTGCTCACGGGCCTGCTGAAGTGCGGCGTCTGCGGGTCCAGCATGGTGCCCACGTACTCGGTGAAGGGCGCGAAGCGGTACGGCTACTACCAGTGCCAGCGCACCAAGGCCCAGGGAGCGACCGCCTGCCCCGGCTCACGCGTGGCGCAGGGCCCCATCGAGGCGGCCGTCGTCGAGCAGATCATGGCCGTGGGCCGCGACCCGGCGCTGCTTGCCGAGGCGGTCCAGGCGGCGCGCGACGAGATCGACCGCAAGGCTGGCGA
>Ga0075421_100013610_pt1 | contig 10145 bp, 4 predicted proteins | sample SoiMetdeltSBSDD5_FD_75292 | JGI IMG/M metagenome (GOLD analysis project Ga0075421, IMG submission 75292) | Bulk soil microbial communities from a Populus tree surrounding site in Tennessee, USA - Soil MetaG P. deltoides SBSDD5 | ecosystem: Environmental > Terrestrial > Soil > Tree plantation... | reverse complement strand
GTACGAACGGCCCCGGTTCTCGCCGACGTTCGGTGTCGGCAGCGCAACGTCCGTCGGCTCCGACCACCAGACGCCCCGCGGCTGCTCGATCGTTTCACCTTCCTGCGCGATGCGGACGTAGGCCTTCGTGCTGTTGCTGATGTTCCAGTCGAACCGTCCCTTGAAGTCCCATCGGTTCTGCGGCTCCAGGCGGCTGTAGACGTAGTTGTACAGATTCTCAGGATCGTTGAGGTTGGGCTCCGGGTACAGGCTTGCGAGGTAGCGGCCCAGCGGCGTCATGTACGGCCGCATGTCGTTGTTCGGCGCCGGCTGCCCCGCGTTCGGGTACCCTCTCGGGATGCGCAGCTGCGGGATGCTGTTCAGGTTCGAGCCGCGGTTCGCCAGCAGCTCGCTGAAGTCGCCGTTCCGCATCGCCTGTGTGTAGGTGCGGGTGAAGAACGAGCCGGAATCGACCTGCTGCCGCTGCCCCTCGAAGGCGACGAAGAAAAACAGACGGTCGCGCTTCTGCGTGTAGCTGTCCCCGAAGGTGATCGGGCCGCCGATGTTCCCCCCGGGATACTGATACGTGCTCTTCGGCTTTTCCGTCCCCGCGATGCTGTTGGAGCGGTCGTTGGCCGCCAGGCGGTAATCGCGCCAGTAGTCGTAGAGCGACCCGTGGAACCGCGACGAACCCGACTTGGTCACGCCGCTCACGTTCATGCCGCCGGTGCCGTACTCGGCCGCGAAGTTCGAGCTCTGCACCTTCACTTCCTGAACCATGTCGTTGTTCAGGGAGACGATGACGCCGCTGTTGCTGCCGATGTCGATGAGCGACGACCCGTCGAGCGACACGGTGTTGGACGATCCGCGGATGCCATTGACCGTGTAGTTCTGCGTGCCGTTCCCGCCGCCGCCGAAGCTCACCGACTCCCCGATGTTGAAGTCCGCGACCACGCCCGGCAGGATGCGCATGAGCTCGAGCGAGCTGCGGCCGATGATCGAGAGATTGTCGATCTGCTTCGCGTTCAGCACGCCTTCACGCGCGCCGGTCTCGGTGGGGATGTACTCCTGTTGCCCGGTCACCGTCACGAGCTGCGTCTGCTGGCCGACCTCGAGCCGGACGTCGATGCCGCGGTTGTCGCTGGGGCTGAGCGTGATCTGCGTCCGCTCGTAGGTCTTGAACCCGGAGAGCTCGACGCGGAGGTCGTAGGTACCGGGAAACAACCCGGCGAAGAGGTATTGGCCGCGATCGTCGGTGACCGTCGTGTTCACGCCTTTCGTGCCCACGTTCGTCATCGACACGGTGGCGCCGGGGACGACGCCGCCAGTCGGATCCTGAACCGTTCCTCGCACGGTGGCGCTCGACCCCTGAGCGTACGCCGCCGCGCTCGTCACCAGCAGCAGGCACGACGTCCGTGCTGCCCATTCGACCAGGCAGCTCACGCGTGTCGACCAGGCTCGACCTGTACCCTTGCCGACGGTTGTCACCATTCGCCTCCCATCGCGTGGACGGACCGACACGCCCACCAAGCTAGTGGGAATGTATTAGTCCCCAGCCGTGCCGTCAACCCGCCGAAGAGGGACCAGCGGATATGTCGAAAGATATACCGCGGCTCATGGCAACCGGACTGCCGGATCGCCAATCCAGGGGCGTGGATCGGCGGGCGTTTGCGCGGGGACCGATCAGGCTTCCAGCTGCACGATGCCGTGCTGCAGCGCCCGCGTCACCGCCTCGGTCCGATCCGACGCGCCCAGTTTGCCGAGGATGCTGCTGACGTGCAGCTTCACGGTCCCTTCCGTGATATCGAGCGCGCCGGCGATCTCGCGGTTGCGCCGGCCGACGACGAGCAGGCGGAGGACTTCGAGCTCGCGCATCGACAACTGCGATCGCATCACGCGGTCCGCGAGCCGGGCCGCGATTTCAGCCGGGATGTGCTTCTGCCCGGCCGCCGCCTTGCGAATCGCTCGCGTCAGTTCGTCGCGCTGCACCGACTTGACGAGGTAGGCCATCGCCCCGGCCTGCAGCGCGCCGTAGATCTCTTCGTCGCACACGTAGGTCGAGATCATGACGATCCGCGCGTCGGGGAATTCGGCGCGGATGGCCTGCGCGGCCTCGGAACCGCTCATGCCCGGCAACCGGACATCCATCAGCGTGACGTCCGGACGATGGGTGCGGCACAACGCGCGCGCCTGCTCGCCGGTCGACGCTTCGGCGCAGACGGTCATGTCGGGCTCGAGCGCAATGATGCTCGCCAGGCCCATGCGGACCAGGTAGTGGTCGTCGACGAGCATGATCTTCAGCTTGTCCGCCATGATTCGCTCAACGGCGTCGGGAGCGCGCGGTCGCCCGGCTGACGCGGCGCGGGGATGGTGACGCACAGGCGGGTGCCCTCGCCGGGGTCACCGGTGATCTGCAGCAGGCCGCCAAGTTTATCGACGCGCTCCCGGATGCCGAGAAGGCCGAAGTGGCCGCCCGCCGGATCCTGCGCCGACGCTTCCAATCCGCACCCGTCATCCTGCACGATGAGATCGACGCCGCCCGGACTGAAGCGCAGCGTGATGGTGATGCGCCGCGCGCCGGAATGCTTCAACGCATTCGTCAACGCTTCGAGACCGATCCGCAGGAGATGATGCTCGTCGGAGGCGCCCAGCCGCTGCGGTGACCCCTCGACGCGGACCTCGGCCAGCGCGCCGGTGCCGTGCGTCATCTGGCGCGCGAGGTCCGTCAGGGCGCCCGCCAGGTCGCGGCTCTCGAGCGCCTGCGAGCGCAGGTCCATCACGGAGCGGCGCGCCTCCTCCTGGCTGTAGCGCAGCATCTGCCGCGCCACGTCGAGCGACCGCCGCGCCGCCTCGGGCGACGCCTCGAGGCTGCCTGCCACGGCTTCCAGTTGCAGTGAGATGCCCGCCAGCCCCTGTTCGAGCGTGTCGTGCAGCTCGCGTGCGACCCGGCTGCGTTCGGTGAGCACCGCCTGATACTGCTGACGCTTCCGGTTCGACGTGGTCCTGATCCACACACCGAAACCGCAGGCGACCAGCGTCAGCATCGCGACCATCACCGCCGAGTGCCGCAGCGTCCACCACGGGGCGGCGGCGATCATGGCCACGTCACCGGGCGCGCGGAGAAACAGACGGAATGCCGGCGGTGGTCCCCATTGATAGGAGTACACGCCGGTCACCGCGACGAGGCTGGCTGGCCGGATCTGCTCGAGCGCGCGCGTCGCCGTCGCCGCATCGAGGACGGTCTCGAAGACGGTTTCCCCAGCCTTGAGGACGAGGATCCGTTGAGTCGGGCTCGTCAGCATGCTGAGGAACTGTCCCTCCATGCGGACGAGTACGGCGTCGTTCTCGGCCGTCACCAGATTCTTGCTGCCCACCGCACGCGGCGCCGGCTGGGAGGCCTGGCCGGCGACTCTGAAGATGGCATTCGTGAGAATGGGTTTTCCGGGCGTAACCGCGGGAAAACCCGCCACCTCGACCACGGTGCCCGGACGAACGCGCTGCGGCTGTTCCGTCTCGATCCGCGCCCCACCGGTGCCGTCGTCAACATAGAGCACATGGCGGACGTGCCGGAACGTGGTCGTGCTCGTGAAGTCGCTCACTTCCACCGGATGGCCCGGGATATACGCCGTCACGACACCGCGGACGCGGATGCGCCGATTCACTTCGCCGGCCGCGGAATAGTTGTAGATGCTGCGGATCGTCCGGGCGGGTAGCCAGAACGGATCGGGTCGAGCCTCGAGCAGTTCGATGTCGCGCGTGCGGCCAACGAACAGCGACACGCCGCGAAGCTGCTCGGTCTGCCCGAAGAGCGTGCCGACGTTGCCCCGAAGGCGCACGCGGGCATCGATGAACCGCTCGAGATCCGCGGAGGCGTAGTCCCAGAAGGTGGCGCGCACGACGCCGTCCTGGAAGGCGACGTCGGCAAACAGCGTGTGCATCTGCGGGTCGGACGAGAGCCACGCCCGTTGCACGACGCCGACCACCTCGACGTAATCGCAATCGTGCCGTCCGGTCAGCATCGAGGCGAACGCGATCCGCTTGGGGCGCGGCAGCGGCGCACGACCGATCCGCCGGACGATCTCCGGCTGCACGTTGGGCGCAAAACCACCGCGGACAGTCTGGCCTTCGATTTCAACCGCATCGCCCTGCCGGAGATCGCGCCACAGCACCATGGCCGCCGGATCGCTGGGCGCAACGACGAACTGGCCGAACTCCCCGTCGTGGAGCATCAGCCCGACGTCCGCCTTTTCGTCGACGTGCGTCACGACGCCGCGCACCCTGACGCGGTAGGCGCGGGCTCCCTCGTCCTGCGAGAGGGCACGGATCTCCTGGATACTGGTGAGCAGGTGAAGGGGCGCGCCGGCAGGCGTTTGCGCGAAGCCCGGCGATGCCAGGGCCTGAATCAGCGCGAAACCGATCGTTCCGCAAAGCCGGTATCGCACGGTGGCCGCATACTAGCGCGGCGTCGGGATCACGTCCAGCTCGAACCTGCAAGCTGACGCCGCCAGCGGCGCGAAAAAGGCCTAAGATGGAGCGCGGCCACCGGTCGAGGAGGTCCCATGTCCCACCCTCACCCTCTCGTCCCACGTCAGTCAGTCATCTGTGTGTTGCTCGCGCTGATCCTCAGCGCCGGGCTGGAAGCGCAAATCTCAACCGCGACGGTCGATGGCAAGGTCGCCGATGCGAACGGCGTACTGCCCGGCGTGACCGTCACCGCGCGCGAGACGCAGTCCGGTTTCACCCACGACGCCGTGACCGGCGGCGATGGCCACTTCACCCTGGCGGGGCTCCGCCCCGGCACCTACGAGATTCGGGTGACGCTGGATCAATACAAGCCACAGGCGCGGACGGTGCAAGTGCTGGTGGGGCAGACGGTCACGGTTGACTTCACCGTGAGCCCGGACGTCACCTACAGCGAAACCGTTCAGGTCGTCAGCGAACGGCTGGTGGACATGCGCACCACCGAGGTCTCGACCAACGTCACCGAGGAGCAGATCCGGCACCTGCCGCAGAACAGCCGCAACTTTCTGAACTTCGCCGCGCTCGCTCCCGGGCTTCGCGTCTCCGACAACGAGCTGCGCAAGGAGTTCTCCGCCGGCGCGCTCCCCTCGCAGAACGTCAACGTCTTCATCGACGGCGTCAGCTACAAGAACGACGTCATCGACGGCGGGGTCGTCGGCCAGGACGCGAGCCGCGGCAATCCCTTCCCGCAGAGCGCCGTGCGCGAGTTCCAGGTCCTCACCCAGAACTTCAAGGCCGAGTACGAGAAGGCCGCCAGCGCGATCATCACCGCGGTCACCAAGAGCGGCTCCAACCGCTTCAGCGGCGACGTCTTCGGCTTCTATCAGGACAAGAAGCTGGTCGAGAACGAGGTCGTCCTCCGCAATTCGGCAACCCAGATCCTGGAGAAAACCACCGCCACCAGGCCCGACTACGAGCGCTGGCAATGGGGCGCATCGATTGGCGGGCCGGTGATCAAGGACAAGGTGCAGTTCTTCGCGTCCTACGAGGAGAATCGCCAGGACCGTTCGAACACGGTGCTGGCTGGCAGCGTTTCCACCGCGCCCGCAGCGCTGGTCGCCGACCTGCGCACGCGTGAAGGGCTGTTCACCAGCCCGTTCCGCGAGAAGCTGCTCTTCGCGAAAGGATCGTGGCAACCGCGGCCGGGACAGCACGCGGAGCTCACCTACAGCTGGCGCAACGAGACCGACATCCGCGGCTTCGGCGGGCAGACGAGCTTCGAGGCGGCCGAGAACGTCCGGAACCGCGTCGATTCGGTCCAAGCGAAGTGGCAGATCGCCGGGACGAATTTCCTCAACGAAGCCTACCTGTCGTACCAGCGGTACCGCTGGAACCCGGAGCCCGAGAACGAGGAGAACATCGGCCTGAACTACAGCGGGCTGCTCCGGATCGGCGGACGGGACACCGAGCAGTTCATCGTGCAGCAGCGGCCGTCCTTGCGCAACGATTACAGCCGTTTCTTCAACTGGCGCGGCAATCACACCGCCAAGCTCGGCGCCGTCCTGGGTTTCGCCGACTACAACGTCCGGAAGGAGTTCACCGGCAACCCGATCTTCACCTTCCGCGGCGACATCAGCTGGGACTTCCCCGCACAGGCGCAGTTCGGCGCGGGGGACCCGGATCTGAGCGCGGGGAACTTCCAGTTCGGCATCTTCGCGCAGGATGACTGGGCGATTGGCAGCCGGTTGAAGGCGAACCTCGGACTCCGCTGGGACTACGAGTCGGACATGTTGAACAACGGCTACGTCACCCCGGCGGCCGTACGCACGGCGACCGCACCGTTCGTGAACAACGATCGCTATTTCACGGACGGTGACGATCGGCCCGCCTACTTCGCCGCCTGGCAGCCGCGCGTCGGCCTGTCGTACGACCTCACCGGACAGGGACGCACGGTCCTCTTCGGCGGCTACGGACGGTATTACGACCGCGTGCTCTACAACTCGACCCTCGACGAGCGCTTCCGGTTGCAGTACGCCGTGCGGACGTTCCAGTTCTCGGCCACCGGCGGCATCCGCGACGGCGTGCAGACGATCGTCTGGAATCCGTCGTACCTGAGCGTCCAGGGCCTGAATCAGATCATCGCCAGCGGGAACGCCCCCAACCCCGAGGTCTTCCTCATCGCCAACGACACGAAACCGCCGGTGTCCGACCAATGGTCGGTCGGCGTGCGCCACACGTTCGGCGCCATCGCCACGTCAGCCACCTACGCCGGCAGCCGGGGGCGGAATCTCTTTACGTTCATCCGCGGCAACCGGCGTGCGGACGGTACCTGCTGCCTGCCGGTGCCCGGCTACGCCAACATCCTGATCTCGGACGTCGAAGGGCGCAAAGCCTGGTACGAGGCGCTGTACGTGAAGGCGGATCTCCCCTACGGCGCGCGCGGCCGTCGTTACGGCCTCAGCCTGGCGTATACGCTCGGCGAAGCCGAACAGACCGGCGGCGATCTCTTCAGTCTTGATTTCCCGACGGTGGCGGACTACCCGCGCTACCCGACCGGCACCGACGAGCGTCATCGTCTCGTCATGACCGGGATCGTCGGGCTGCCGTACGACTTCATCGCCAGCACTTTCATCACGCTCGGCTCGGGCACGCCCTACACGATCGACGATCAGTCGCGCGGCGGCGGCCCCAACGAGCGGCGCCTCCAGCGTAACGCCGGGCGCCCGGACCGGTTCGACTTCATCATCCCGAACGCCTGGGCGTATCGAACCCTGGACCTCCAGGTCGAGCGCGCCTTCCGGTTCGGCGGATCGCAGGCGGTGTCGGTGATTGTCCAGGGGTTCAACGTCTTCAGCTTCGACAACTTCTCCGGCTACCAGGGGTTCATCCCGACGCTGCCGGCGACGAACGTGAACTTCGGCAGGCCCAGCAGCCTGCTCGATACCGGCCGCCGGCTGCAGATCGGATTGCGTTACGCGTACTGAATGGTTCCGCAGGCCTCGAGGCCTGCGCTACAGCGTCGCCGTCCTCCTGCTGGCGGCGCTGCCGGCCTGCAGCCTGCAGACCGCCGCGCCGCCGCGCGTCCCGGCGCAGGCGGTCGCCGATCCGTTCCTCGACTCGCTCGAGCGCCGGACGTTCGACTGGTTCTGGGACACCGCCAACTCCTCGAACGGCCTGGTGCCCGACCGCTGGCCGAGCATCAACTTCTCCAGCGTCGCGGCGATTGGTTTCGGGTTGACGGCCTACGGCGTCGGCGCCGAGCGCGGCTACGTCACCCGCGAGCAGGCGCGGAGCCGCACGCTCACGACGCTGCGCTTTCTCTCGAACGCGCCGCAGACGACCGACCCGGTGGACGCCACCGGCTACCGCGGCTTCTTCTACCACTTCCTCGACATGGAGCAGGGGCGGCGCTTCAAGACCGTCGAGCTGTCGGCGATCGACACCGCGCTGATGATGGCCGGCGTCCTGTTCGTGCAGTCGTACTTCGATCGCGCCCATCCCGACGAAAGCCAGATCCGCTCTCTCGCCGACGCGCTCTACCGGCGCGTCGAGTGGAGCTGGATGCAGCCGCGCCCGCCGTTGATCGCCATGGCCTGGCGGCCGGAGAGCGGCATGCACGGCTACGACTACAAGGGCTACGAGGAGGCCATGATCCTCTACGTGCTGGCGCTCGGGTCGCCGACGCACGCGATCTCACCCGCGGCCTGGCCCGCCCGCATCGCCAACTACAAGTGGGACACGTTCTACGGGCAGGAGTTCATCAACTACGCGCCGCTGTTCATCCACCAGTACTCGCACATCTGGATCGACTTCCGCGGCATCCAGGACTCCTACACTCGCGAGAAGGGGATCGACTACTTCGAGAACTCACGCCGCGCCACTTACGCTCAGCGCGCCTATGCAATCGACAACCCGAATCGCTTTCGCGACTACAGCGCGGACGTCTGGGGTTTGACGGCGAGCAACGGGCCAGCCGACGCCAAGGCGACGATCGACGGGCGCACGGTCCAGTTCCACACCTACTGGGCGCGCGGCGCCAGCAGTGGCGACATTCGCGACGACGGCACGATCGCGCCGACCGCGGCAGCGGGATCGCTGCCGTTTGCGCCCGAAATCGTCGCGCCGGCGCTGAAAGCGATGCAGGCCAAGTACGGTGACCGGCTGTTCACGAAGTACGGCTTCGTCGACGCCTTCAATCCCACGTTTCCGCTTGCCGCCCTCAAGCCCTCGGTCGGGGTCGTCGACACGCAGGCCTGGTTCGAGACCAACTACCTCGGCATCGACCAGGGCCCCATCGTGCTGATGGCCGCAAACCACCGCAACGGGCTGGTGTGGCGGGTCATGAAAACGAATCCCTACATCGTCCGCGGTCTCTGCCGCGCGGGATTCGCTGGGGGCTGGATGCAGGGGCGTTGCGGGACAACTTCCAACTCCCAAGTGGCCAACTCCCAACCGTAAAAGCAAAAAACTCCCAACCCCCAAACCAGGAAGTTTGGGAGGTGGGAGTTGGAAGTTGGAACCTGGCGTCCTACCAGAGCAGTTTGAATCCCAGCTGCATCTGGCGCGGGTCGCGCGTGCGCGTGGCCTGGCCGAACGTCGCCGGGATCGTGGCGCTGGCGATTTCGGTGCCCGCCGCGTTGAGCGTCACCGCCGACGCGTTCATCGTCGTGTTCAGCCCCGCGAACAGGAAGTTCGTGTTGTTGAACACGTTGAAGATGTCCCAGCGGAACTGCAGCTTGATGCGGCCGCCGACCGGGATGTTCTTGTAGAACGCGAGGTCGGTCTGGAAGTAGCCCGGACCGTCGCAGTCCCCCCGCTCCGCGCTGCCGACGGTGCCGAGACGGAAGCCGGTCAGGGTGTACGCCGCGGGGTTGATGATCTGCTCGGCCAGGCCGCCGCTCGCGCGGCAGTCCGCCGACGCGCGGTTCGGCCGCTGGTTGTCGGTGAAGCCGGTACCCGACGGGCCGCCGTTCAGCCCGGGCAGGTTGCCCGCATACACGGTCATCGGCTGGCCGGTGCCGCCGCCGACGATGGCGGTGACTTCCCAGTCGCCGAGGACGCGGCGGACGCCAGCGGACTTGCCTTCGAGCGAGGGCAGCATCCAGATCAGCGACGCGTTGAAGATGTGCGTCCGCCCGGTCTCGGGCCGGCCCCAGTCGGCGTCGGGGTTGGTGTTGTCGAGCGTCGCGTTGTTGGCCGCGAGCTGACCGCTGTCCGTGAGCCCGAGGTTCGCCCTCGACCTCGCCAGCGTGTACGACGCCTGCATTTGCGATCCGCGCCTGAAGCGGCTGACGAACTGCGTCTGCAGCGAGTGATAGGTGGACTCGCCGTCGTGCGACCAGATCCCGATGTTGTTGTTGCCAAACACGCCGAACTGCCGCAGCGCCGGATTGGCCGGGCTGGTGATGACGAACTCACGCCGATCGTCGATCCCGTTGCCGTTGGTATCGCCGGGCAGGATCTGGTTCGCCACGTACATCCGGAGCAGGTCGTAGCCGTAGTTGGCGACGTAGCCAACCTCGAGCGTGCTGTTCCGGAAGACCTCGTGCTGGATGGTGGCGTTCCACTGCCAGTTGTTGGGGGTGACCTGATCGATCGGCCGCCCGCGAGTGGGGGCGCCGAGGCTCGCTCCGTAGCAGCCCTCGCACGGCTCGACGTTGGTGTCCAGCTTGCGGATCCCGCTGAGCGTCCGCACGAAAGGCGGG
>Ga0075421_100013608_pt1 | contig 10146 bp, 7 predicted proteins | sample SoiMetdeltSBSDD5_FD_75292 | JGI IMG/M metagenome (GOLD analysis project Ga0075421, IMG submission 75292) | Bulk soil microbial communities from a Populus tree surrounding site in Tennessee, USA - Soil MetaG P. deltoides SBSDD5 | ecosystem: Environmental > Terrestrial > Soil > Tree plantation... | reverse complement strand
ATGGCCATACGACCAAAGGTTACACGTATATCTTTTGCCGCAGCAATGGGGTCGGGATTGCCATCAGGACCTTCGGGGTTTACGTAAATCAATCCCATATGTGCAGCAGCAAGTGGTGCTTCGAGGTTTCGCGAATGTATATAACCATCAGCAGATTCATCAGAATTCAACACGCCATGTTCTGCCAGTCCGGGCTTGCCGTCCGGATAACGTTTATCATTACCCAGCCAGGTTTTTTCTGCACCCCAGTACACATCTTCCTCTGGCTCCCAGGTATCGGGACGACCACCGCCAAATCCAAATGTTTTAAATCCCATGGATTCCAGCGCAACATTTCCTGCAAGGATCATCAGATCGGACCATGAAATTTTGCGGCCGTATTTCTGTTTGATAGGCCAAAGCAATCTCCTGGCTTTATCCAGACTTACATTGTCGGGCCAGCTGTTGAGTGGAGCAAAACGCTGTTGTCCCCGGCCTCCACCACCACGACCATCATACACACGATAGGTACCTGCGCTATGCCAGGCCATGCGAATAAATAAAGGGCCATAGTGACCAAAATCTGCAGGCCACCAGGGTTGAGAATCTGTCATGAGTGCATGCAAATCTTTCTTTAATGCCTGAAAGTCCAGCGATTTAAATGCTTCTGCATAATTATAGTCTTTCCCCATAGGATCAGACAAGTCGGAGTGCTGACGCAGGATGTTCAGCTTTAACTGATCTGGCCACCAGTCGCGGTTTTTAGTACCACCTCCGCCAAAATTTTGTTTGGCAGTGCTATTGTGAAAAGGGCATTTGCTGATGTCGTTTGCTTCCATGTTATAAAAGTTATGATTGAAATATTTGTTCTATCGGTTCACAGCCGACCGGGAGGAACATTCGTGCAAATCTATGAACCGCCTTCCTATAAATAACATCAATTATTTTTATGATTATATAGATTAAAACTATATTGACGTGTTTGAATTTTTAAAATGAAGGGGGTTTAATTCATTTCTTATTGAATTCGGGGAATAGTATTTATATTTTCCCGTATAACAATGATGATAAAACTTCGCAGCACATTGTGGAGTAGTGTGAAACCTGGCATCAGAGTTAATATCCGTATTCTCAGCGCAGGAGATATTAAAACTATCTTTTGAGTTTCTCAGAACCTTAAAAGCTTCTATGGAGCATATGAATAAAAAACCGAAATGATTTACGGAATCCTTATAAGAAATTGAGAATTAATGATAAAATTAGACCTGTCGAGGCTACTTTCAGCAAGAACTAACGAGAATCATCAAATGCATTATGGATCTGATAAAAAGTACATTTCATATCCAGATCAAAATAACAGACCATCGTCTCGAGGAAGACATTTTCGCGCGCTCCGAGCGTAAAAATTACTTTTTCATCGCTCCTCATACGCCTATTTAACTATGCCTTTTTCAATCATCCATCTCCACGTTGATTCGACTAATTCCGGTTCAAATCGCTGCTTACTTTTCGCCCATGCGTAAAATTTTATAAGCAGTTGATCAAAGGAAGCTGTTAGCGCAGGTTCTTTCAGTTCAACATAACACGCATATAAGGTTGCCGCAACTTCTGTTTTATCTGTTTTCGTTTTTCGGAAAAGGTTAATGATGTAGTCAATGGCCTCCGCCTCTTTGGAGAAATAGGATTGATAATATTTTTTGTACCCAATTGCTCCGGACATTTGCTCATAAACCGATCTGGTCATTTTGCCTTCTTTGATCTTCTTCACTTCAAACCATTTATTTTTTTTGAACTCTTCTTCGATCGTATGCATGAATTTATTATCAAAAGGTCCGGCCACCTGTTTAGTGTAGCGATCATTAAGATCCATTTTAGCAGCATGCTCACACAGATAGACCAGCTTTTGAAATTTTACCCGGCCGAACGTAGGTTCGTCATGCAAGTGGTTCGCTATTTCTGCCGCGAGCACTACTCTTTTGAAATATTGTTGCTGGTTTTCCTTTTTTATTGCCTTCTCATATTGGTCAAGTGCTTCCCGGTCTTCCATATCACTCACAGACCTCGGAGATATCAGGCCGGCCAGCAATCAGGTGCACCTGTTGGAGTAAATCGCGCAAGTGCAAAGTTCCCCTTGCTTACAAAGCAAGCACACCAAGCAGATACGTTGAAGGATTCTAAAAAGAATAGCTCTACCTAATAAGCCCGAACTTGATTGTTCTATAAAAACAGGAGTCGTGATTTTTGTTTGAACAAAGATGTCATGGATCGGTTTATAACGAATGATCGTAATGATCTTCACTTTTTATGCCAGATTGCACCAAACATTAATCAGTTTCACTACTTAAAGGTGCCTTCCAATTATCTTGTTAGCCAGCTATCCGAGTTTGGTACTTTCGGAAAAGCGAAGCTAAATTTGTTTCTTTCAGCATAGCATCATAATCTGTTTCAAGATGAAAGAGAGCTGGAAAAGTAATGTTCGATGAGTTTTTAGTGGTACACACATCGAACTTGATAACACCTGATATTCCATAAAACCTGTATCCAAAAAGGTAACCGTTTATGCTTACTATTTCACAACTCATTGATGTGTTAATCAGAGGGTCGCTGGTTCAAGTCCAGCAGGGTCCACTTCAGAGCATCCGTCATATCATATTGCGGATGCCTTTTTTATCCATTGCGTCATCCATTAAAATTCTTTCTTCCACTGCATAAAAAAGTAAAGCACCTGCGTTTCTCACAACAGATGCTTATATGATTAGGGGTACGCTTTAATCTACTACCGCCTGATCACCTTAATGCTCTCTTTGATGTTGCCTGGTTTTATAACGTTGATCAAATATGTTCCTTTTGCATAGCGCACCAGGTCGAAGGTTTCGTTGTGCAGTCCCGGTGAAAGGTTCACTTCCCTGCGCATTATAATTTTTCCGCTGAGATCTGATATTTCATAATGATACCTGCTGCCTGTTTCTGCATTAAATGCTACTGTAACGGTGTTGTTTGAAGGGTTGGGATAAGCCACCAGTTTAATTGTTCCTCTAACAGGTGTCAGTGTAGCTCCGGCAGCCGAAGGAACTACTACTGAATTGCTTTCAATTGTGCTACCATCTTCAAATGTTGCCACTGCAGTGTATTTGCCCGGGTGCCTTGGTTTAAAGTCTTTGAATTTGCATTTTCCGTCAAGGTCAAATCTTTGCACCCTTTCATTTCCCGGATCAACAACATACAGGAAGTTGTCCTTTACAAATATTCCGAAAGGAAAACTCAACTGGTCGGGTGCATCGCCGGGACCATTACCGCCTGCAACAATTTCCCCTGCTTTCGCATTTTTCTTCCACCTGGTAACTCTATGGGTGGTAAAGGTGCTCACATATACATTTCCTTTTTTGTCGGCAAAGGCATGTGCAGCAGTAGCGGTTTGGTTGAGCGCTTCACCAACTCCATTCCCTCCTGCAACAACAACTCCTGCAGATGCGCCCACTTTCCATTTCAATACGCGGGCATTGTCGAGACCGTGATCATTCAGTCCATCTGCTATATACATATTCAGATCATCATCCATCATTAAACTGCTTGGAGCTGCAAACTGGTTAAGCGCAGAACCTATTCCGTTGTGGCCGGCCACAATTTCAAATACAGATGAATTGGCGGGGTATTTCAATACCATTCCATCGAGGTTCACGGTTCCGTTGAAGAAGAAACCATACTGGGTGCAATACACATTGTCGTTTTTGTCTACCCACACGCCTCTCACGAGGTCGAGTTCATTATTCTGTCCGGCTACGTTTATCCATTCACTACCTCCATTCTTTAACAGCTTAACCTTTGCTTCGAAATAATCGGCTACATAGATGTCGCCGTTATCCTTTACAAATAAATTCACGGGGAAGCTGGGTGCATTCGGCAGTTCGGCGCCTATTGTAATTCCGTCACGGTTGCCGGGAGTAAATTTTTGTATCCTGAAATTTCTGGTATCGGCCACCCATAAATTGTCATCCTTGTCTACAAACACTCCGTTTGGGTTGTTCAATTGGTTTGAAGCACTTCCGGCACAGTGGCCGCCAGCCACGGTAACGCCGTTATTGCAACAACCCGAGGTGTGAACGGTTTGCCCGTCAATTTTCCATGAAACACTTACAACATCGGACCTGTTGAAGCTGGCGGTAAGCGTTTTTCCTTTGCCCGGAGTGTCAACGAGCTTTAGTTGTTCCTGGGCGAAAACGGTTGAGGTGCTGCAAAATAATATCAACAGCATCCCCTGGATAAGTGTAGTAATTGGTCTCATTCTTTTAAGGTTATAATTAAGGATACCGGAATTTGAAAAATGTTACCTCAATTATTTTGTAGGTTTATATTGTCATGGATCATCCCGATACCAGGTACATCAATGCGCTGATCTCTAATAATGAACCGCTGCTTAAAGAACTTTACCAGAAGTGTTTTGGTAAGATCAGGCACTTCGTTACCGATAACAATGGAACAGAAGAAGATGCATGGGACATACTCCAGGAAGCCATGCTCTCTATTTTCTTCAGAATAAAACAGAAGCCCTTATCCCTCACCTGCCCCTTCGACGCCTTCATATATATAGTTTGCAGGAACCTGTGGATAAAACAATTAAGAAAAAAGAACATTTTGAGGGTAACAACCGATCCCGAAATGGGATACTCTATTAGTGGTGAAGATGACCTGGCCCTGGCTGAAGAATGTAAGCGTCAGGAAGGAAGAAGAGAATTACTTGCAGAGAAGATGAAAGAGCTGGGAGATGGTTGCCGTGAATTGTTACAACAAAACTGGCGTGGGGCCCGGCTCGATGAAGTGGCAGCAAACCTGAAAATCAGTTATGCATATGCAAGGAAGAAAAAAACGGAGTGTATGACAAAACTAATCCTATTGATGAGGCAATCGCCTTTGTATGATCAACTGAAGTGGTAATATGACTATTGAACAATGGTTATTAAAGGCATCAGCATATTTCGATGGTACCATGGCCATCGAAGAAGCACGCGCATTTGAGCAGCAAACTGCTGAAAATGATGAATTAAGTGAACTTATGAAACTATGGAAACTTACAGACGCAGAGGCGTCAGCATATGAACAATACAAACCGGAGGTTGAGGCATTTATCAACACCCACCAGCGGCTTAAAAAAGAATTCATTGGTGTAACTCCGGCCCGTGCTGTTAAGTTCCCCGCCTGGAAATGGGTGGCTGCTGCAGCAGTGCTGGCCGGAATTTTCCTGATAGGAAAACTGCTATGGCCCACTTCATCTGAAAAACCGCCTGTAGTTGTACAAAATACAAAGCCTGTTTCTCCTGATTCCACCGTTACACCTAACCCTGTAAAAGAAAAAGAATCTCCTTCTCCTTCTGAGAAAAACCAACATCAAAATGAAGTACTGTACGCTCAGAGCTTCACTCCCGACGATATTCCCGGCGATCCCAACGGCCCGCTCGATGATGCTTATTTCTACTACGCTTCCAAACAATATAAAAAAGCCATTACTGCTATCGACAGCGCCGGCAGCAGGCAGCTTACGAGAGGCGGAGGCGATTTGAATGCCACAACAAAGTTGTATGGTAATTATTACAAGGCGTTGAGCCTGATGTCGCTCGGCAATGAAGATGCTGCCATTCCGTTATTGAATCAAACCATCCCGCAAAATGCTCCCCAATCCCTGAAAGTGAAAAGCCGCTGGTACCTCGCACTCGCGTACATCAAACACAATGAACGCTCTTTAGCTTCCACTCTGCTGGAATCTCTTGCTAACGACTCTTCATCAGGAGCATATAAAAACAAAGCGCGCAAATTATTGTCTGATCTGAAAGAGCAATAATCCCAGTCAACCCAGCAGGTAAAATGGTAACTTCATTGTCTCCATTTTTGCTGCTTCATGAACTGCTCTTTCAGAACATCGTGCATTACGATCGCGTTATTTTTTTCTTTGCATCAACCTGCAAAAGCGCAACAGGTGTTTATCGACAGCATCCGGAATATGCTTGTTGATCTCGACAGCAGCATACAATTTCGACCCGTCAATCAACTATTGAATAAATCTATTCCTTACTGTACTGGTATTTCAATGAGTGATTCGTTGACGGCCGCACTCAAACAACTTATATCTGAAGACTACATTTATGCAAGCGGTCTGCACCAGGCGGTATCACCACATCTTATAACCAGGTATTCAGCATTCTTGATCCGCCTGTGTGAATACATTGCACAAACCGACAATGAAGAATATCGTTCACACAACTTATTGCGCCTTGCAATGGCGATGATATATGCAGTAAGAGACAAAGAAAATTTTTACCTGTTCAACCGCGCAAGGGAGATCATCCAACAAACCCGGTTCAGTGATTCATTGTCGAACGCAATGCGGCTGTATTTCCTGGCCAGGACCTATTCCGATAATTACAAGCCCGACAGCAGCTACATATTATTCAACCAGGCATTGATTCAAAATCCCAATAATACTATCGATGAGAAAATATTTCACGCCAAAACAGTCTATGTCCTTGCAGCATCTTACTATAGCCATAATAAACGCGACATAGCATTTACCCTTTTCCGCCAGATGCTGGAAGAACGTAAAAAAATTCACGGTGAGAACAGCAGCGAATATGCCTACTGGATGATTGTAGCCGCCGACCAGTATACCTACCTCTCCAAATACGATCTTGCGCAAGACCTCAACTTCAAGGCGCTCGAGCTCACCTCGCGCACTACAGGCGAGGAAAGCAGCCAGTATGCTTTGAGCCTGAACGACATTGGAGAAGTGTATTACCGCAATGGTGAATACGACAAAGCATTACCCTATGCACAGCGTTCGCTTGCGATCAAAAGAAAAATATTCGGCAACGATTATTTCGACAACGTAGTAAGCCTGCACAACCTCGCAACGCTTTATACGCGCATGGGACTCTACAACGAAGCCATTCCTCTTTTACAGGAATCGCTGGTCATCTCTAAAAAATATTTCGGAGAAAAACTGGTGTACGCATTCGACCTTCACCCTCTTGCCGAAGTATACACTTACCTCGGAGAGTATGATAAGGCTTTGCCGCTTTACCAGAGATCCATGCAGATACAGCAACAGCTGCAAAAAGCTGAAGGAAGTTCAGGCAAAGATGTTTATTATCCCGGTGTTCTTCACAGCATCGCATCGCTGTACACCAGGCTCGGGCAGTATGACAAGGCCATCGAACTTTTCAAACAAACACTCCAGTTAAAAAAAGAGATATATGGTGAGCTGAATGCAGAATATGCCAAGTCACTGAACAGTTATGCCGAAGCTTGTATGCTGAAAGGCGACAGGCAAAAAGCTTTGTCGTTGCAGCTTCAATCCCTTGCTATCAATACAAAATTATTTGGCGACACTCATCCAAATATCGCTACCGGTTTTTATAACCTCGCCGGGTTGTACTATTCGCAGGATAATTACCTGAAAGCACGCGATGCCTGTACACGTGCATTGCAATTGCAAAATAAAATCTTCAGGGGCACACACCAGGATGTTGCTGCCAGCCTCGACCTGATGGGAGACATCATGAGGCAAACCAACCAGGATGACAATGCGCTGCAATTCTATGATAGCGCTTTCGAGCTCAGGAAAGGAATGATGACGGCCACGCACCCTGCTTACATCAGCAGCCTGTACAACCTGGGTGTGATCAATAATAAAAAAGGAGTGGTACCCGAAGCTGCGCGGTTGTTTATGGAAGCCGACAGCGCCGCCTTGCTGCACATCCAGCAGTCATATATTTCGTTGTCTGAAGATGAAAAACTGATCTACCTGCACAAAGCCGAAAACCAGTTCAACTACCTGCCCTCATTGCTGTACCTGCACAAATCAAACGATGCTGCAGTGGTTAACCGTGTGTATGCAAATGCACTTGCATTGAAAAGCATGGTGCTCTTTCACCAGCAACAGATCTACAACAGCATCAGGAAAAGTGGCGACGGTGCAACTTTGGAGCTGTATAACCAGTGGCGATTTAACAAGGCATTACTCGGGCAGCAACTGCAGCTTCCATCGAAATCGCGCATTTCAACATTCGACAGCCTGCGCGATGTAACAACGGAAATGGAGGAACAATTGTCGCGCATTTCTTCATCGTTCCGTAACATCAGTTTCAGCACAGGCACAAACCCCGATGATGTCCGCCAGCAACTGGGAAAAGATGAAGCAGCGGTTGAATTCATCAGGTTCAGGCTCTTCAGGAACAACTGGACAGACAGTATCATGTATGCAGCACTCGTATTACTGCCGGCGCAAAAAAATGCGCTGTTCATCCCGCTGTGCGAAGAAAAACAACTGAAACAAATCCTTCGCTTTTCAAATAACAGTGGAGAAGCGGCAGTGAGTTACTTATATCCTCCGGCAGATAAAGGAACGCAGATAAGCACTCAATTGTACAAGCTGGTCTGGCAGCCTGTTCAGCCGGTATTGAATGGAATTAGTACCATATACTATTCGCCTACAGGATTACTCAGCAAATTATCCTTTGTCGCCATACATGCAGGCAACGGAAAATTATTATCCGACAGCTACAATTTAAGACAGCTGCTGTGCACGCGCAGCCTTGCTCTCAAAGATTCTTCTCCTGAAATTTTTTCTTCTGCCTCCGTTTGGGGAAATATTAACTATGACACCGATGATCAAGCTTTAGTTCATGATTCCCTGGATGCCTATTCTTCTTACGAAATAATTTATCCATCAAGAAAATGGAGCGCACTGCCCGGCACTAAAACTGAAATTGAAAACATCAGAAACATACTAAGCGAAAAGAAAGTGCATTGTGATAATGAAACCGAGACCGCGGCAAATGAAGAAGCCTTCAAGAAAATGGATGGCAGCTCTCCTTCCATCCTTCATATTGCCACGCATGGTTTTTTTCTTCCCTCCACCCTTCAACATACGAACGCGATGTTTCGCAGCGGGCTGCTCCTGGCCGGATCCAACCAATCATGGTCGGGCAATACTAAGCAAACCCGTCACGAAGATGGTGTGCTCAGCGCCTACGAGATCTCGCATCTTGACCTGAGCAATACTTTACTCGTTACCATGAGTGCCTGTGAAACCGGGCTGGGGGGAATTGAGGACAACGAGGGCGTTTATGGTTTGCAGAGAGGCTTTAAAATGGCCGGGGTGAAGCAGGTGCTGATGAGTTTGTGGTCGGTTCCTGACAAGGAGACTACAGAGCTGATGCTCCATTTCTATAATAACCTTTTGCAGGAGCATGATGCAAATAAAGCTCTTCAGCAGGCCCAGCTTTCAATGAAAAAGAAATATCCTCCTTACTACTGGGCTGCTTTTGTTCTTACCGAGTGATTTTCTGGCACGAGAATTTGACATTAAACCGTACCGGCATGTGAAAGCTCAGCTCGAATCGAGGGTCGACGCTTCAAGGCTATCAGAATCTTATCCAATTCCTTGTGCTCATTGCGACATTTGCGACTGGTGGAAATATTGTGATGATCAACGCCGTAAAGATGATCGGTAAGCATCTTGTCGCTCACATTCACATTGAAATCTTCTTTGTTCAGACCCGGGGCAACCACATCCATTTCATAAGCCTTGTCAGTTTCGCGGATATTTACCGGAACTTCCTTTGAAGTTAACATTCCCATCAAAACCCCAGAAGTCGTCATCAAAGAACCGGTTCAACGACTTTTGAAGGACAGTATCAACTAAACCACCAAAAGTCATCGCAGAATTTTCAGCGTAGCGGTTCGCTCGATTGAACTTTTTGCCCGGCTGGTGCTCCGAATCGCCTAAAAAGAAATAAACCGCCGTGTTGTTTATTAAGACGACCTTCAAGAGATGGACACCAGCCACTGGAAGTTAATGGCTGCAGGCGATTTGCAGGCTTTTCTGCATATCTATGAAACGCATTACCGGGTGCTGTTTACTTATGGATTTACGCTAACATCCGACCGCAACCTTACAAAAGATTGCCTTCAGGACCTTTTTCTTGAGCTTTGGAATACCCGCGCAACTTTAAATACCGAAGTGATAAACGTCAGATCATACCTCATGACTTGGCTACGCAGGAAGATATCATTCGAATGGAAAAGGCGAAATAAGAGCCTCGCCGACGACGGTTCTTTGTTCAATACGCTTCCAGGCTCCTGCGAAGCATATGAACAATTATTGATTGCTTTTCA
>Ga0075421_100013600_pt1 | contig 10149 bp, 8 predicted proteins | sample SoiMetdeltSBSDD5_FD_75292 | JGI IMG/M metagenome (GOLD analysis project Ga0075421, IMG submission 75292) | Bulk soil microbial communities from a Populus tree surrounding site in Tennessee, USA - Soil MetaG P. deltoides SBSDD5 | ecosystem: Environmental > Terrestrial > Soil > Tree plantation... | reverse complement strand
CCGGCGACGAGAAAGCCGGCGATGCTGGACAGCTTCACAACACGGAAGACATACGACACCAGAACGGCGATACCAAAAAGAACAACGAGATCACGCAGGAAGAATGCAGTTTCCATATTTGCGGTGCAGATTATACGCGTGATTCTGCGGCCACGGATTACACGGATTACACGGATTCACTTCAAATTGTCCGTGTAATCCGTGTAATCCGTGGCCCGTGTTTCACGGGAGGTTGCGACGATAGCGGCGGCTCATCTTGAGCTTCACTCCATCGCGGAGGACGATCATGAAATCATTGTGCGACCACGGCTGCAGTTCCTGAATCCGGTCCACATTCACAATCGTCGTGCGGTGGACGCGAGCAAACTGCTTCGGGTCCAGCTTGGCTTCAAGCGCGCCCAAAGTTTCGCGCAGCAGAAACGACTGCTTTCCCACGTGCACCTCGACATAATTCGCCGACGTCTCGATCCAGTCGATCTCTTCGACCTTCAAAAACACCACACGACCGCGCGACTTCACCATCACTCTTGAAAGGAACTCTCGCGGCCGCAGTTCTGCCAACAACTTTTCGACCTTGCCCCGCCACGAAACGTGCTGATCTCGGATCCGCGAGAGGCAGCTCTGCAGGCGCTGCCGGTCGAATGGCTTCAGCAGATAGTCGACGGCGTTCACCTCGAAGGCGCGCACCGCATGCTGGTCGTAGGCCGTGACGAATACGACGAGTGGGGCATTCTCGAGTCCGATCGTCTCCAGAACATCAAAACCGTTGAGACCCGGCATCTGAATATCGAGAAACACGACATCCGGTTGATGCTCCTCGATCGCGGAAACTGCATCGTCCCCGTTCGACGCTTCACCGACAACCTTGATATCGGCTTCCTGCCCCAGCATTGCGATCAGCTTTCGGCGCGCCGGAGGCTCGTCGTCAACGACCAGAACCCGAAGGGATTTCAATCGCAACCTCCAACCCGCCGCCTTCAGCGTCCGGCCTGTTCCGCAGCTCGAAACAATGCGCGCTTCCATAAAGCTGCTCAAGGCGGCGCGCGGTATTCGACAAGCCTACGCCCTGTGTTCTGGCGGATTCGAGGGAGCCGCGAATTCCGGGTCCATTATCGGCAACGATCAAACGAACCAAACCATTCTTCACATGTCCCGAGACTTCAATTCGACTTCCGCTTGTCCGATTTGCAATACCGTGACGAAACGCGTTTTCCACAAGCGGCTGCAGCAGAAGAGTCGGCACCATCACCGGCTGCGCGTCGCGATCGACATTCACCTCGACAGATACCGAATCGGCAAAGCGGGCTCGCATGATCTCGAGATAAAGATCCAGCATTTCCAGCTCGGTCCGCAAAGGCACCTGAGGCTCGTCGGAGCTTTTCAAGGCAAACCGCAGCAAATCGCCCAGCCTGGCGATCATACGGTCCGCCTCAGCAACGTCTTCGTACATGCGGGATGAAATCATGTTCATCGTATTGAACAGGAAGTGTGGGTGCAGCTGTCCGCGGAGGTTCTGTAGTTCAGCCTCCACCAGTTGCCGCTGCAGCTGCTCCGCCGCGAGCTCGCGATCGCGGTAACGACGGTAATAATCGAAAGCGAGCGCCACAGCCACGAGAGTCCAATACAGCGAGATATCTTTGTAGAACTCGTAAATAACCTGACGAGTCCGGTTGTCACCGCCGAAGCGATACGGCGTGTCCTTCAACCAATAAACCGCAGTGCGAATACTTGCCATTCCCGAGGTGTGTAACAAGGAGAACGGGATAATGAAGAGACAGTGGAGGGCCGCTGTGCGAACCCAATCCTGCCGGCGAAATGGAAAGCGGCGCGCGACATATGCCACCAGCGGATAAAGCATGCCGACGGTATACAGGCTGGACATCTCCCATAGGATTGGCTGCCATCTGGGAAGCTGAGGCACAAACCGGTCGTAGTCAATGATCGCACTCGCGGCATTAACCAAACCCAGGACCGTCCAGAACGCGAAATACAAGCTCCAGCCGATCCAGGGCTTCGACGTTTCACTACGGAAGAGCATACGCGACGAGATAATCACCTAGTTTCACCGGCAGATCACCGTGTCCACCGGCCGCGATCACGACATATTGTTTTCCGTTCGGAAGCTGATAGCTCATTGGCGTTGACTGGGCGCCGGCGGGGAGGATTGCATTCCACAATTCCTTTCCATTGTCGATGTCCAATGCACGGAACTTCTGATCCAGCCCACCCGAAAGGAAGACGAGACCGCCGCCGGTGATCAACACGCCACCGAAGGAAAATGTCGCGGCCGGTGTTTCCCATCGAATATCTCCGGAGTTGAGATCGACGGCAACCGTTTTACCCCACGGCTGTGGAACACACGGATTCCCTTTCGGCGATTGGATCATTGCTCGACTCATACCATAAGGTGTTCCTCGCTGAGGTGTAAACTCTGCATCCATCTGCAAACGAGTTGCCTCCAGCCGTCGTTCGACGAACTGTTCGCGCGGGATCAAACGAACCCAGAAGGCCAATTGGTTTACATTGACGACCATCACGGCACGCTCGCGATCGGCCGCGGCACTTCCCCAGTTCACGCCACCGGCATATCCGGGATAGATCATGGTCCCTTTCAGGCTCGGCGGCGTAAATATTCCCTCATATCGCAAAGCCTGAATCTGCTGCCGGCAGGCGGCACGCTCGTCGGCGTCGCCGCCGATTTGCTCCAGCGCGATTGTATGCGGATGCAGCGGTGGCGGAAGCACAGGAAAAGGCTGTGTGGGTGAAGCTTCCTCACCGGGAACATCGCTCTTTGGAACCGCACGTTCCTCGATCGGAAACAAAGGCTGGCCGGTTTCACGATGCAGAACGAATACATGTCCCATCTTGGTATTGACGACAACGGACGGCGTGTCACGACCATTCCGCCTGACAGTAGTGAGCAATGGCTGGGCCGCGACGTCGTAGTCCCACAAATCGTGATGCACGACCTGAAAGTGCCAGACGACTTTGCCGGTCGATGCGCGGATCGCCACGACACTATTCGCGTAAAGATTGTTGCCGAGACGTTCACCGCCATAGAAGTCCGGCGCAGCGCTGCCCGTCGGGACAAAGACCAGATCGCGTTCGGCATCGGCAGAGATCGTTGACCAAGCGTTGGCAGCGCCTGTCTTGGCAGCGCCTTCCGGCGTCCATGTTTTCCAGGCGGCAGAATCCGCGTTTCGCGGGATCGGATCCCAGCTCCATCGCAGCGTGCCGCTTCGCGCATCGAAGGCGCGCACAACGCCCTGTTCGACATCGACCTGACGGTTGTCGCCAATGGCCGAGCCCACCACAACGATGTCATTGATGATGGCCGGCGGTGACGTGACTTCGTACTCACCTGGATTTGCGATGTTGATGCCCTTCTTCAAGTCCACATTGCCGGAGTCGCCAAATGTCGAACAAACCTGGCCGGAAGTTGCATCGATGGCGATAAGTCTCGCGTCGAGAGTGCCGAGGAAGATCCGGTACTTGCAGGGACTACCGGCACGAGCGCGAGTGTCTTCCCATGCGGACACACCACGCGATACCAACGATTCCGAATATCGCGTTTTGAGATCGATCTTCGGATCGAACACCCACTTTTGTTGGCCGGTGGCGGGATCCAATGCGATCACCCGATTGAATGGGGTGCTCACGTACAACGTTCCGTTAAAAAGGATGGGAGTCGCTTCGAACTTGGTTTTTCGCATACCGGCCGTGCCGTCGGAGACGTCGCCGGTGCGGAGTGTCCAGGCCACCTGAAGTTTTGAGATGTTTTGCTTGTTGATCTGCTTTGCTTCTGAATAGCGCGATCCGCCCGCGTCTCCGCCGTAGTATTGCCATTGCGACTGCGTCGATCCGGCTTGGACACCAGCAATCGCGATCCCGATCATCACTATTGCGCCTCTCATACTCACCTCGAGTGCAAGTATGAGAGGCTCCACTGCGACGAGAAAAGCAGTCTGGGATAAGCGGCTCGCGTCCAGGGATGAGCGGCTGTGCTATTCCACTTTGATGGCCGCAGTCATCCAGGGATGGATGCAGCACTGGAACTTGTGGGTGCCAGGTGCTAGTCCGTTTATACGCTCCGTCTCGCCCGGTGACAGGATAGAAACGGTGGCCGGGTTGCATTCAGGTGCAACAACGAGCGCACCGTTCACCAACGGCACGAAACCGCCACCGAAGTTTGCTACTTCTGTAAACGTGTGATCCCGGCCGCCCCAATTCGTGACGCGCACCGCTCTATTCGTCGACGTCGTAATGTACGACGGTTCGTTGCGCCAGGAAGGGTGACCTACTGGAATGGTTCCATTGGCATAATTCGGACTGAACAACAGGTTAAAAAACTCGGACAAAGTAACACTTCCCTTTCGTAAGGTGCATCCACCCACAGTCGCCCACGCCGGGTCCGAGGCATCGCAGTTATCCATAACGGCAATGTTGTTGTCGTTGCTGTTAACTTGTGCCAACGCGCGGTTTCCAGCTACCCATGAACCGGCTACAAGAACGATCGCGATTCCCGCTATCAGTGTCCTTCGCATATTCTCCTCCACATGTTTTTGTAAGTTATCGCCTCAAAATCATGTCAGAAAACTTACTCCACGGGAAGGCCGCTTCGTCCGAGTGGAGCAAGTTTGCTGTTCTTGGAATAGCGGACGATGCCGTCGCCTGTAACGAAATACTCGTAGCGTCCAATGAAGGCCGACGTTGGCGACGCGGTCGCGAGGAAATTGAATTGGCTCGGAACAACAGAAAAGTTGTAACCGGAGATCGGCGATTTGAACTGAGAGTCAAGAAAGCGCGAGTGCACCAGTTCGTCGATGGTTCCGTAGAATCCATCTTCATTCAACAAGACAAACTCCGCGTTCGCCAATGTCTTCAGATTCGCCACCGCCGAGGCTTCGTTAGCACTCTGTCGTGACCGGTGGAATGCAAAAACGCCGACCGATACCGCAACTATCAATACAAGGATGCCCGCGAATCGCATGTCAGCCGCGTGGGCGAGCCCGTTGGCCAATTCGCCGCTGACGACCCTCATGCGACAGGAGCATGTCCGCCACCGGGCGCGCGTGGGGCGGGCGAGGCTGTCGGGCAGTCCACCACCGCTGCGCTCTCTCGGCCGTCCACGGCGTGGTTAGCGGAATCATACCGAGCCGGGCTTCCAGCACGCTGGCGCTCGACGGGCGGCGCGACGGGTCTTTTTCCAGACACTCCATCACGATGTCCTCAAGCGGCGCCGGAATCGGCAACTCGACGCGGAGCGACGGTCGCGGTGCCGGCGTTCGCGCGTGGTCGACCATCACCTGCATGACGCTCTCCCCTTCGAACACGAGCTTCGCGGTCAACAGCCAGTACGCCACGCAGCCTAGCGAGTAGAGATCGACACGGTGATCGATGTCGGCCACGCCGAGCACCACCTCTGGGGCCATGAAGCCCGGCGTGCCACTCGTGCTGTTAGTAGTGGTGAGCTTCATGGTGTCCATACCGTCGCGCGTGCGATCCAGATCGCCATGCGCCCGATCCAGGCGGACCAACCCGAAGTCCAGCACCTTGACGAAATCGAATGTAGTGCCCACGCGATTCACCACGATGTTCGCCGGCTTAATATCGCGGTGCACCAGACCGTTCATATGCGCATCGGCCAGCGATGAGCACACCTGACGCAGAATGTGGATGGCCCGCTCAGCGGGCAGCGGTCCGTCACGCTTGACCAGCGTGTCCAGGTCGAGACCGTCGAGCAGCTCCATGACGTAGTACAGAACCCCATCGTCCGTGGCACCGAAGTCGTATAGCTGGACCGTGTGAGGAGACTTGAGCGCCGCGGTGGCTCGCGCCTCACGCTCGAAGCGCCGCATGAGAAGCTCGGGATCACTGGACGTCGATACCAGTGCCTCCTGTCGGATCAGCTTGATCGCCGCCGGTCGGATCAGCAGACGATGGTGCGCCCGCCAGACTTCGCCCATGCCACCGCTGCCGATCTTCTCCTCGAGGACATATTGCCCAAGCTCTGTCACTTCGGCGACCTGCCGCCGAAGGCCGTACGTGACGCGCGATGTGACCGTCGCCAATGTGGTTCCCAGAACACTCCAGAGGACGGTGTTGAGTGTCATGTGTAGCTTTTGGTAACCCGCGGTGAACCCGGGCAGCAAGTTCGTCGGGTGATGACGGGCAATACAAACGATGATGGTTGGAATGAACGCCATTGCCGACAGCAACATGGTTCGCCTCGGCTGCGATGGCACCAGAATAGCGCGCGTGATTACTGTGACAGTGATCGCCATCAGCGACTGCAGGATCTGGCCTTCGTCGTTCCAGGTCATCACGGCGAGGCAGCTGCCGGCCGCAATGATGCTGAAAGCGTCGAACGCACCAAGTGTCAGGGACGACGTCGACGATCGGCTGGCCGTGAGCCAGAGCACAAGCATGGTCGAACTGGCGCACAGATGGCCCATCGCTACTGGCCCCAGCACAACGTCGAAAAAAGACGCGCCGGCGATGAGCGTCATGCCGGCGAGCAGGAAGAGGTAGAACCCGAACGACAGGAGAAAGAGCGTCTTCGAATACAGCGCAAGGCGCTCTCTTACGAAGCTCACCCCACCGGACGTATCCAGTCCTCTTTCGAGCACGGGACGAGTCTTGGACGTGGTCGACATCGGTGGGGATTCTACATCAGAGCAACTGCATCAGCTTATTCACTCGCACCTGAGCGCCACCATTGGATCCACAATGGTTGCACGCCGAGCCGGCAGGTACGACGCAAGCGATGCGATTCCCAAAAACAAAAGAGACATGCCCGCGATGGAAACGACGTCGATACCATTGAGCCCGTAAAGCAGCTTACGCGCCGGATAAGAGATTCCAATCGCGAATAGAACTGCGGCAAACAATCCCGCAAACACAGGTCGCCCGCCCTGCGCGAGGATCAGCCGGAGGACATCGCGCTTCTGCGCGCCGACCGCGATCCGGATGCCGACTTCACGTGTTCGAAGGACCACGATGTAGCTGACCGTACCGTAAATCCCCATCAGCGCGAGCAGAAGACCGAAAGCGCCCACAACGGACGCAACTGCAGCGGCAACGCTCGATGCGAGGAACGGAGCTGAAGTCCGAAGCATTTCGCCAAGAGTGGAAACGCTCGCCATCAAGTTCGGGTCGATTGAAGAGATCACTGTATCGATCCCTTCTACTACTTGTTCCGGATCCGATCGCGTGCGGAGCAGGATAGGATAACTTTCAAGCCGGTTGGCAGGCATCGGCAAGTAGATACGCTTGGAATCAATCCCGCTCATCTCGGAGCCGCGTGTGTCGCCGGCAATGCCGACAACCTCATAGGCCGGCCCGCTGATTACCATTTCACTCGCAGTGTGGGAACGCTCGTCCGTAGGCCCGACACGCACACTGCGGCCAATGGGATTCTCGCCGGGCCATAGTTGCCTTGCGGCCGACTCACTGAGAATGACGGCGAACTCCGGCTGGCCGTTGTTCTCTTGAAAACTGTTACCGGCAACGATTGGTATGTTGAGAACCTGAAAGTAGTTCGATTGAACGTGGCCGTAGTAAAGCATCGACTGTGTTTGCGTCGAAGATGTTCCGCTATCCAGTGCGCGGACTGTAGTTCGAAAGAGCGTGCCTGCCGGCGGCTTTGCGCTGGTGAGGTCGGCCACACCTGGCAATGCGGCAATCCGCTCACGAAACTCCCGTGCCAAAACTTGTTTCCGAGCAGAGTCGTACTTCGCAGTTTCCGGAAACTGGAAGTTGATGGCAACGACGCGTCTGGTGTCGTAACCGGTGTCCATAGCCAGTGAATTCATCGCACTTCGAACTGCCATGCTGGCGAAAATCAGGAGAAACAGAGATAGGGTCACCTGAGCGGCGACCAGCACATCTTGAAGCCTGCGGCTACGACGCGATGAAGTGCTGTTTTTGCCGGTAGAAGCGAGCACTGTGCGCGAGCTTTCCATTGCCGGTGCGAGTCCGGACACCAGACCGGCGATCACCGAGATGGCAGAAACGAAAAGGAATACTCCTACATCGGGAGTGACGTCAAAGACGAAGGAGGCATACTCCGCCGGCAGAGCGTTCGAGATCACGAGTACCGCCACCTTCAACAACGCCCAGGACAAAAACAGTGCGGCTGCACCCGCCAACAAACCCACCAATCCATTCTCGGTCAGCAATTGCCGGATCACACGCCCCCGACCGGCTCCCAAGGACATGCGCGTCCGCAATTCATCCTCTCTGGCTCGTGCGCGAGCGAGTTGCAAGCTGCCGACATTGGCGCATGCAACAGCCAGCACGATGCCGGTAGCGATCATTACCAGGAAAACGATCGCGTCTAATCCAAGAAGGTCCTTTAGAGGAAGCGGAAATGGAGAGCCGGGCCAAACGAGTGCCGCAATCGGTTTTGCTAAGTCTGACGGCTGATTGTCGAGCGTGCGCAGACGATGCCCGGCGACGCTCAGCTCCGCTTGCGCTTCTGCGATCGTCACGCCTGATGCGAGGCGACCGAAGAGTCGATATCGCAAAGCTGATTTGTTATCGGCAGAAAGGAGCGGTTCGATACCGATGGGCACCCAGAAGGCCGGCACACCGAACGCGGTACCGACGAAGTCGCGTGGCGTGATTCCAACGACTGTCACAGCCGCATCGTTAAGTCGGATCGTCTTTCCTACTATCGCGGGATCCCTTGCAAAACGCCTCTGCCAGTAATTCTCACTAATAAGGACTGACGGCGTGGTGGCCAACTCGTGGGCACTTATCGATTCGAAGGCGCGGCCCTGAAGCGTTTTCACGCCGAGAACCTCGAAGTAGTTTTCGGAAACAACAGCGACGCTGGCAAACTCTGCATTGCTCACCGCAGGGCCAAGCACGCCGAGCTTGCGCATTACAGACCCAGCCGCAGAAGCGCGCTGGCTGCTGGTGGCGTCAACGTTCGATAGCGTTAGGCGCGAGGAGCGATAAGCGATCAGGCCGGTGAATGAGCGTAACGAGTCGCGATAAACCTCATAGTCGGGGTGACTGAAAGACACCTCCCTCGCTCCTGAATCTCGAACCAAAGCAAGGTTGACCATCTCCGCAGGAGCGCGCGCATCCAGGGGCCAATCAAACACCGCCTTATAGATCGTGAAGACGGCAGTGTTGATTCCAATACCAAGTGCCAGGGTAAAGACGGTGACGATGGTAGCCCCGGCATTGCGTGACAACATGCGAAACGCATACTTGATGTCTTGGTAAGCACTCTCTATCGTCGCTCCCATCCTGACCTCCCGAACGTCTTCACGAATGTTCGCCAGACTGCCGAGTTCGATCCGCGCCTGACGTCGCGCTTCAACCGGTAAAAGTCCCTTCGCGATCTTTTCGCGGGTTAGGATCTCGATACATGATTCGAGTTCTTCGTCCAGACGGCGCTCAACCTGCGTCCGACGAAAGAGGTTATGAAGCAGCGAGCGAATTCGGGCGATCACACCAACTCCCTTCTATCCGGAACGCAGCGCCGCCGAAATGACTTTGACGACCTGGCCCCACTGCCGCTCCTCGCGTTCGAGTTGTTTTCGCCCGGTCCTGGTCAGTCGATAGTACTTCGACCGCCGCCCATTGTCTGAAGCGCCCCACTCGGCAGCCAACCAGCCCTTCTCTTCCATCCGGTGCAGCGCTGGAAACAAAGAGCCATAACTGACGTCGATAGCTTCCTGCGTTATTTGACGAATCCTTTGCGCGATTCCCACACCGTGCCGTGGTTCGAGCGCGAGCGCCTTGAGAATCAAGAGATCGAGACTTCCGCGAATGTGTGACTTTGATGTCTGTGATTCCATATCGAATTCGATAGGAATCTAGTCCACATCGCTCAGCATGTCAAGTTTCGACCTCTCCGTGCTCGCTAGTGCATCAAGGACCGAATCGGGCATTTGGCACAGAACTTCAGGCAGAGCTGGATACCCCTCCTTCGCGAAGGAGGGGTGGCTGCGCCATCAAGAAAATGGCCCCGTTCCTATACGGCGCAGACGGGGTGGTTGTTTCAAACCACTGATTATCCAAACGTGTTCGGAATTAATAAGTAGTAGCTTGAAACAACCACCCCGTCCGCTCCTTCGCAAAGGCAGAGCTGTCCCAATTGCGTTGCAGATGTAAATAAGGACAACGAAAAGT
>Ga0075421_100013598_pt1 | contig 10150 bp, 9 predicted proteins | sample SoiMetdeltSBSDD5_FD_75292 | JGI IMG/M metagenome (GOLD analysis project Ga0075421, IMG submission 75292) | Bulk soil microbial communities from a Populus tree surrounding site in Tennessee, USA - Soil MetaG P. deltoides SBSDD5 | ecosystem: Environmental > Terrestrial > Soil > Tree plantation... | reverse complement strand
TGCGCCCGTCAAGGGGGTTTCTAGCGATTGCTAAGAAATCGCGACGAACAAGCTAAAGCTTGTTCGTTGTGAATATTCTCTAAACCTGCTCGAATAATTCCAGGCCGCGCACTCCTAACGCATATCCTTCTGCATCGTGCGCGATCCCGCGTAAAGGACCATCGACAGCGCAATCGCCAGCGTTGGAATGATCAGCATCGCCTGCTGCAGCCCCACTGCTTTGAATACTTCTGTAACCTCCGTCGAACCAGCGGCCGCAGCGGCACGGCGAGCCATCCGGTCGCTGAGATTTCCCGTGATTACCGGTCCAAACGATGCGCCGCAGAGATACATCATCATGAAGTAGAACCCCATCGCCGCGCCGCGCATGGACGGCGGGATGATGTCGTGAATGGAAGAGTACACCAGGCCGTAGTACATCGTGAGGAAGCAGTAAGTGAGTCCGAGGAGCGGGATCGCGATCACTGCGGATGTCTGCACGATCGCCAGGTACCCGAGTGGAGCGGAGATCAGAGCCGCCAGCGCCGCCGCCAGCATCCGTCCGTCTTTTCGCTTATGGATCACCCAGTCGCCTACCCGGCCTGCGATCACGCCGCCCAATATCCCGCCAAGTCCATACAGCAGCCCCGCCGCGATGCCCGTCGCGCCTAGCGAAAAGCCGTGGACCCTTATCAGGAACGAGGACAAGAAAACCGCGAACGCGTAAGCCACGAAGTTCAGAATCGCGCCCGATGCGATGATCCACCACAACGTCGGAATTCGGATGATATCGCGAATTGTCTGCCGGCTCGGGGTCGCGCCGCGGACAGGCTCGTCGAGCGACAGTAGCGCCGGTACCAGCAGTAGCGCCGGAGCGGCCGCCAGCGCCATCGCCGTGCGCCACCCGAATGCCTGCGCCAGCGGACCGCCCAGCAGGAAGCTCAATCCGCCGCCGATCGGAACGCCGAGCATGAATATCGCCAGCGCCCGCGATCGCTTCTCGGCCGGAAACAAATCTCCCAGCCAACTCGTCGCCGCCGGAGCGCACACGGCTTCACCGACAGCTACGCCGAGCCGCGAAAACAGCAGCAATCCGTAGCCGCTGGCGATCGCGCTCGTGGCCGTCAGCAGGCTCCACACAGACACGCCGCCTGCCAGCAGTTTTTTCCGGCTTCCGCGGTCGGCAAGTCTCCCCAGCGGGACGCCGATTACCGCGTACAGCAGCGTAAATGCCGTCGTTAATATGCCAACCTGTGTGTCATTGAGACCAAAGTCCCGGCGCACCGGTTCGGTCAGCGCGCTAATCACCGTGCGGTCGTAAAAGTTCAGGACGTTGATGGCGAACAGAATCGAGAGAGCGCGCGACGCCCTTATTTCAACAGCAGGATGCGGTGCGATTCGCTATCTCCCACATAGATGGCGCCTTTCTTGTCGACAAACACGCCATGCGGACGGGCAAGCTCTCCGCGCTGACCGTTGCCGAGTACAGTCGCGATCGTACCGCTCTTCAGGTCGATGCGGCGAATCGTATGACTCTCGGTGTCGGCGATGTAGATTCCGCCGTCGCGTGAATAGGCGATCCCCTTCGGACCGGCAAGCTTGGCAAGTTTCGCCGGACCGCCGTCGCCCGTATATCCCTGTTGCCCCGTGCCGGCCATATGGTAAATCCGCTCGGTCTTCGGATCGATGCGATACACGGCGTTCCCGGCACGCAGCGCGAGATACAAGTTGCCTTTCGGATCGAGATCGAGCGCGCGCGGCTCATTGATCGGAGTTCCTGCCAGTGGCGCGCCATCCGGCGTGGCGCCGCGCTCACCGTTCCCCGCGTAGGTGTCGATGATTCCGGTCTTCAAGTCGATACGGCGGATGCGGCGATTGCCGATATCGCACACCAGCATCCTGCCGTCCGGTCCGAACGCGATGCTGTGCGGCTGCCGAAGTTGCGCCTTCAGCGCCGGACCACTGTCGCCTGAGAACCCGGCCGACCCCGTTCCGGCGACAGTCGAGATGATCTTCGTCTTGCCGTCCACGCGGCGAACGATGTGGTTCTGCATCTCGACAAAGAACATGTTCCCCGCTTTGTCGAAGCGAACCTCGTACGGCTCATTCAGCAAAGCAGAAGTCGCCGGCCCGCCGTCACCGGAGTATCCCTTAGTCCCCGTGCCGGCAGCGACAGAAAGGCGCCGTGTCTTGAGGTCCAGCCTTCTGATGACGTGATTGCCGATCTCGCAAAAGTAGAGCGCGCCATCGGGTCCGATGACCAGTCCGTAGGGATTATTGATCTGCTGATCGCTGAAACCCGCGACGCCATTTCCGGCGATGGTCACTGCCGGTTTAGGAGCAGCGCTCAGCGCCATCGGTAGAAGCAAAGCTAATAGCCAACGCATAAGATGAGAATCCATTATAGGCCTTCGATCGCCCTCAGCACGTCGGCCGGTTCGACCGAGTCCATCTGTTCAAGCACTCGAACGCGCGATCCCCTGGGAGCCCACACGGCCGGATCGGTCGGCCCGAACAACGCAACGACCGGCGTGCCGACTGCTGCGGCCAAATGCGAAATGCCGGAATCGTTGCCGATATAGACACGCGCCCGGGCCAGCCAACAGGCAAGCTCGTAAAGGTCCGCAATCCTCACCGCTCCGTCAAGCGCCTCTTCAGGACCAGCGCACCACCGCACCGGCATTGGCAACTGCTGCGCGAGGGCTCGAAACCTCTCCATCGGCCAGCGCTTTTCCACTTTGCTCGCGAAGGGATGAATCACTGCGAACTCCTCGGTACCCTCCGGACACGCAATATGTGGAACAAGTTTTAGCTTGTTCGAGCGAGCTAAAGCTTGTTCTACAAAGAAATCCACTGCATGACAACCCACAGGCAGCGCCGGAAAAAACCCAAACGGCAGCCCCAATGCCGCCACCGCATCGCGAAATTCCGGACGCCCGGCCCCGTACCACGACACGATGCTATCAAACCCGCGCAACCGCCCGATCAGCCCGCGTGAAGGCTCGATCTCGAGCATATCGAGACCAGTGGAAATGATCGATTGAACGCGGTCAGCGAACCGGATCAGCGGCAGATTCTGCTCCGCCGCCCAGACTTCGAGGTAGTCAACCTTGAGGCTCTCCAACGCGGGCAGCGAGACGATCAGGTCGCCGATCGCGCCCGGCCGGATCAGCAGCCGCCGCATCAGCCGGGTGGCAGAATTTTGGTGATGTCGTTGTACAGCGCGAAGACTGTCACCACCATCAGGAATACGAATCCCACTTTGATGACAGCTTCCTTGACAGGCAGACTCAAATCGCGGCGGATCAGCATCTCCACCAGCAGCAGCAGAATCACGCCGCCGTCCAGAATAGGGATCGGCAGCAGGTTGAAGATCGCCAGGTTCAAGCTGACCATTGACATGACCTCGACGAAAGCCGCCGGGCCGCGGCGCGCCGCGTTGCCGGCAATCGTAGTCATACCGATCGGTCCGCTCAACTGTTTCGCCGACATGCGCCGCTCGAGAATCCCCCTCAGGAATTGGAAGATCAGCGAAGCGCCCTTCATGTTCTGCTTCACCGATTCAGACAGCGCTTCGGGGAAAGGCAGCTTGGTAGTAACAAGATCCAATTTCTGCTGGAACGCGACTCCGATCAGCCAGCGGTTCTTCCCATCGATGTTTCCCATCACCGGCTGGACCACCACCGTCTCCTGCTTGCCCGGCCGCTCGACGCGCAGCTCGACCGGCTTGCCCTCGGACTTGGAAATGATCTCCTGCAACTTGAATGACGAATGGATCGGCTGACCGCTCGCCGCGAGCAGGATATCACCCACTTTCACACCCGCTTTCTCCGCTGGCGATTCGGACGAGGTGAATCTCTCGATCTGGATATGACCCCTGCCCGACCAGCCCGCTGAGCCGACGCCGACCTCCTCGTCGAGCACCGGTGTCACCGTGGTTTCGACGCGCGAACCATCGCGATCCACGGCCACACGCATTCCGCGGTAGGCGCTGGCGATCTCTTTCAGCGTGACGTCTTCCCAGGTCGGATTCTTCTGGCCGTCGATTTCAATGATCCGGTCACCCTCTCTGAGACCGGCTTTGTCCGCCGCCGAGTCCTTATTGACGTGAGCGATGACGGGCCGCTGATCGAGCTCGGCGACCGTTTGGAACTGGTTCATGAAAAGGCCGGTCAGCAAAGCGACCGAGAGCAGGATATTCATGAATGGACCGGCGAACGCGATGATGAGCCGCTGCCACCTTGGCTTTGCCAGAAATCCGTTCGGATCGTCGGAGTCTTCATCTCCCGGCTGTTCGCCCATCATCTTGACGTAGCCGCCGAACAGGATGGCCGAAAACCGGTAATCAGTGTCACCGCGCCGGAATCCGAACAGCCGCGGGCCGAACCCGAAGCTGAAAACTTCCACCCGTACATTGAAGTAGCGCGCCGCCCAAAAGTGGCCCAGTTCGTGGATCAGAATCATGACCCCGATCAGGACCAGCAGCCATAGTATGTTTTGCAAAACAACCATAAGAATTTATACACCCATCGGCAGCGCAACCAATTCCCTGCACACCGATCTCGATTCCCTATCTATCTCCAGGATATCCTCGATTGTGGCGGGATGGCGAACCGGTACCTTTGACAAAGTTTCCTCCACGACCTCGGCGATCGCCGGAAACCCGATCCTGCCATCAAGAAACGCCTCCACGGCTACCTCATCGGCCGCGTTCAACGTGCAAGTCGCGGACCCGCCCGTCTCCAGCGCCCGGTAGGCCAGCTTCAAAAGGGGAAATTTCTCGAAATCCGGGGAATGAAACTCCCACGTGCGGGCCTCCCGCCAGTCGAGCCGCGGAACGGGAGCTGAGCTTCTCTCCGGGTAGGTTAGCGCGTACTGGATGGGCATCCGCATGTCCGTCGCGGATATCTGCGCAATCACGCTGCCATCGCGATATTCCACCATCGCGTGCACCGACGACTGGGGATGCACTACGACTTCCACCTCCGATGGCTTCAAACCGAAGAGCCAGCATGCCTCGATGACTTCAAATCCTTTGTTCATCAAAGTGGCCGAATCAATCGTGATGCGATTCCCCATCCTCCAGGTAGGATGATTCAAAGCCTGCGCAGGCGTCACTGTTTTAAGCGCTTCTTTTGGAGTATTTCGGAAGGGACCGCCCGAAGCTGTAAGAATCAGCTTGGTCACATCGGCCCGATTGCCTGCGCGCAGACACTGGTGAGCGCCATTGTGTTCGCTATCAACCGGAATCAGCTCGGATCCTTGTTTTCGGACGGCATCCATCACCAGTTCCCCACCGGAGACGAGCACTTCCTTGTTCGCCAGCCCGACCCGCTTCCCTGCCCGGATCGCTGCGTATGTTGCTTCGAGACCTGCTACACCGACGATCGCCGAGATCACAGCGCCGACTTCAATCGCCGTCGAGACGGCGACGCGCCCGGCAGCCCCGCACAGAAGCTCGGGAACCTTCCTACCATCCAGCCCTTTGGCGAGCTCAGACCGAACGGCGTCGTCAGCGACAACTACTACTTTCGGGGTAAACTCCTCTATCTGCGAGATCAGCAGTTCCAGATTCCGGCCGGCGACCAAGCTGAAAACGTCGTACCTATCGCGATTCTGGCGAACGACGTCGAGAGTACTGCAGCCGATCGAGCCCGTGGAGCCCAGAATGGTAAGGCTAACCATGCGACGATGTCATCATAACATGGGCCCGAAATCTCATTTTTGGAAGTTTTTTGGCTTTGCTTTCTCTTTTTCAAGACCCAAACCCTTTCGGGCGCCGGGGAGGGTTGCTTCAGGGGTCTTTATTTAGAGGTTAGTCTCGCTTTGGTGGGAGTTGCCTCCCCGGCTTAATTCCAATAATAGGATAATTTACAACTCAATGCAACAGAAATCTGTATTTTTTTTAGGAACGCTTCACTTCCACGCCTGCGAATCCTTCTAACACCTTGATACTAGAGCAGAAATCCTCTTCGCCTTGGCCCTTCGAGATGGCTGCTTGGAAGAGTTGCCGCGTCAAAGACGTTAGTGGCAACGGTACATTGAGCTCTTTGCCGGAATCCAGGATGAGACCCACGTCCTTGTGCATCCATTTCAGGGAGAACTGCGGTGTGAAGTCGCGGTTTAGGACGTATGGAGCCTTAAATTCGATCAAACCGCACTTGGCGGCGCTGTTGGCGAGGATATCAAGCATCAATTGGGGCTCGACGCCGGCCTTTGTGCTTAGCACGATGGCTTCGTTAAATGCCTGTATTATGTTGGACAAGACGAGATTTTGGCTCAACTTGGCATGCAGCCCCATTCCCGACCCGCCGCAGTAATAGAATCGCTTCCCCATGACCTCCATGTACGGCTTAACCTGCTCATATACTTGGTTGTCGCCACCAACCATGAAGGTCAGCGTCCCGGCATTCGCACCGGGCGTCGACCCGGTGCATGGAGCATCCAAATATTTGATTCCACGTGCTTTGAGAGCCTCGGCGATCTTGCGGCTCTCGTCGGGCGAGATGGTGCTCGCATCGACAATCACCGTCCCAGGTTTGGCTGTTTCGGCGATTCCGTCCTTGCCGAGAATCGCCTGCCGGCTCATCTCGGTGTCGCCTACTATCAGGAAGATGCAATCGGCGAAGGCTCCCACTTTGGCGGGAGTCTCGCAGAAGACGCCCTTCTCGGTCTGGGCGAGTTCTTTGGCTTTCGCCTCCGTGTGGGACCAGAGCGCAACCTGGTGGCCGGCGCGCAGTAAATTACGGGCCATGGGGTAACCCATGATGCCCAATCCTAAAAATCCAAGTTTAGCCATAAACCGTCAATTGTACGACGAATGATCGCTTGACGAACAAGCTAAAGCTTGTTCCACAGTGACGTCGACTCTACTGTGGAACAAGCTTTAGCTTGCTCATTCTATTCTTCAGGTAACCGGGCCAGGATTGAACGGAGCGAGCGCATTGCTCAGCCCCCAATAATCGGACCAGGTTTTCTTTCGGCCGCTGGCGACGTCCAGAATCAGGCGGAACAAGTCCCAGCCGACCTCTTCAATGGTCGCTTCCCCGGAGCCGATGCGGCCGGCGTCGAGATCGATGAGATCGGGCCAGCGTTCGGCGAGCGCTGTACGCGAAGAAATCTTGATCACCGGGACGAGCGACAAGCCGTAGGGAGTTCCCTCGCCGGTCGTGAACAGGTGCATATTCATCGAAGCGAGCTGCTGGGTGCCACAGATGAAATCGCTCGCGGGCGTGGCGGCGAAGACGAGGCCCTTGGAGGTCACGCGCTCGCCGTGAGTGGCGACTGACATCAGGGCCGAGCTGCCAGCCTTGGCGACCGATCCGAGCGCCTTCTCGACAACGTTCGAAAGGCCGCCCCGCTTGTTGCCCGGCGTCGGGTTCGCGCTTCGATCGGCAAATCCACGCTCGAGGTATTCGTCGTACCACTTCATCTCGCGAATCAGGTCGCGGCCTACCTGCTCGTTGATCGCTCTGGGGGTCAACAGGTGGACGGCATCGCGCACCTCGGTGACTTCGGAGAACAGGAAAGTCGCGCCGGCTTGCACCAGCAGGTCGGCGGCATAACCGACGGCAGGATTGCACGTCACTCCCGAGAACGCATCACTGCCACCGCATTGCGCGCCGACGATCAGATCGGATGCCGGACAGGTCTGCCGCTGCCGCTTGCTCAATTGCTCGAGGCGTTTCTCGGCGGCGCGCATGATGGCGGCGATCATCTCTCCGAAGCCTCGCTCATCCTGCATGCGGATGATGTACGGATCGGCTTCAAGCACAGGCAGCGCGTGCCCGTTTAAGCCTTCCGGAAAAAGCCGCGCCGGCTGCAGCTTCTCGCATCCCAGGCTGACCACCAACGGCGAGCCGGCGAAATTGGGATGCAGGCTGATATTTCGCAGTGTGCGGATGGGAACCGCCGCTCCGGGCGCGTCAATCGCGACGCCGCATCCGTAGGAATGCGTAATCGCTACCACGTCGTCGACGGCGGGGTAGCGGGGCAGGATCTCGGCGCGGATGCGCCGCACGGCGTAATCCACCGTGGGGGCGACGCATTGCACCGTCGTCGTGATTCCAAGAATGTTCTTGGTTCCGACACTGCCGTCGGTATTGCGAAAGCCCTCGAACGTGTATCCGGTGAGGGGCGGCAGCGGGGCGGGGACTGCCGTCGAAAGCTTCAGTTCGTCAAGTGGTGGCGCCTCAGGGAGACTCACCATTTCCTCGCGGACCCACGACCCCGCTGCGATCGCGACAGCCGCTGCGCCGATCACCTGGCCGTATCGAATAATGGGATCGCCCTTCTCGAACGAACGGAGCGCGACTTTATGCGACTGTGGAATCCGCTCCCGCAGAGTCGGGCCGTCAGGGCACTCGGTTCCCTCGCGCAGGCCGTCGGCGTTGACCACAATCGCGACGTTATCGCTCGTGTGGACCTTGATATACAAAGGAGACACAGAAGGCAAGAGCAATTATCCCATGGCGGACAAGATGGGATATGATGTTCGTCACCTATGCTCAGAACTTCTCTCGCGGTCCTCGGATTACTGGGCGCAAGCATTCTTTCCGGGGCTTCGAAGAATCTCGACATCTATTGGATTGATTCCGAGGGCGGCGCCGCCACTCTGATCGTGTCGCCGAGCGGCCAGGCGCTTCTGATCGACACGGCCAATCGCACGCCTGACGATCGCGACGCGAAGCGTATTCTTGCGGTGGCGCAGCAGGCCGGTCTGAAGAAGATCGACATGCTGATGACCACGCATTACCACGGAGATCATCTGGGCGCCGCCGAGGCGTTGTCCAAGATGATACCGATCGAGCAGTACATCGATCACGGCGAATCCGCAGAATACAGCCGGCCGAACGCGGCGAAGGTATACGACGCCTATGTCGCGCTAACCAACGGAAAGCGGCGGATCGTCAAAGCGGGCGACAAAATTCCGTTGAAGGGCGCAAACGTTCTGGTGGTCATGGCTGCCGGCAAGCCGATCGAGAAGCCGCTCAAAGGCGGAGGGCCGAATCCACTATGCGCGGACTGGAAAGACAAGGCGCCGGACGTCGATCCGGAAAATAACATGAGTGTCGGCATCCTGCTCACGTTCGGAAAGTTTAAATTCCTGGATCTGGGCGATCTGCCCTGGAATTACGAAAAGCACCTCGCCTGTCCGACGCATTTGATCGGCCCGGTCGATCTGCTGCAGACCACGCATCACGGACTGGACCGGTCGAACTCGCCTCAAATCACCTATCCGATGAAGCCCCGCGTGACTGTTATGAATAACGGGCCGCGCAAGGGCGGTCCGGTGGGAATCTTCGAAATCCTGCGGAAATCGCCCGGCCTCGAGGACATCTGGCAGGGACACCTGTCGCTGAATACGCCCAAGGAAATTAATACCAACGAACAGATGATCGCCAACTTCGAGCCGACCGCCGAATGCAAAGGGAACTGGATCAAAGCTTCGGTGGCCCCTGACGGCAAGTACACGCTCACCAACGGGCGCAATAACTTCAGCAAGACTTACGCGTCGCGGTAGTGGCGTCCGCGATTACGCATTTCATCGTCGGCGCGGCGCTCGCGCTTCCGGCGCTCGAATCGAAGACAATCCGCAAGGTTCTACCCGGTTGGGCGATTCCGGTAACGGCTGGACTGTTTGGCGTCGCGCCCGATCTCGATACATTCGTCATGCGCGCGTTCGGGATGCCGTTCGGGGGCTTCTACGGTCATCGCGGATTTTTCCACTCGCCGTTTTTTCTGATGTTCTTTTGCGCGCTGTTGGCGGGGATCGTTGCGAGGGGTAAGTGGTTTTGGCTGGGCGTAGTATGGTGGATCGGGGCTGTCACGCATCCACTGCTCGATGCCCTCACCGACGGCGGAACAGGCGTCATGCTGCTCTTCCCTTTCAGTGATGAGCGACTGTTTTTACCATGGCGGCCGATTCATGTTTCACCGATGTCAATATCGAGATTCTTTAGCAGGGCCAGATATATCCTGTGGTCGGAACTGCCCTTTTGCCTAGGCGCGGCGGGACTCGGAGCGGCGGGACTAATCATACGGCGCGGCGGCAAATCGTACCATGTGTGAGTGGCGCAAATCAGTCCGGAGTGTTTAGCCGATATCATCGACGCTGCAGCTTCGCTGAATCCCGGGGACAGCATCTCGCCGGGAGTTCTGCGCGCCATCG
>Ga0075421_100013597_pt1 | contig 10150 bp, 10 predicted proteins | sample SoiMetdeltSBSDD5_FD_75292 | JGI IMG/M metagenome (GOLD analysis project Ga0075421, IMG submission 75292) | Bulk soil microbial communities from a Populus tree surrounding site in Tennessee, USA - Soil MetaG P. deltoides SBSDD5 | ecosystem: Environmental > Terrestrial > Soil > Tree plantation... | reverse complement strand
CCGTCCATTGAGGGGTCGACGCCACTGGAGTGCGCCGAGTCGCGAGATAGCGCGCCGATTCACGAGGCCGAACTGTCGTATCGGGTGAGAACGAGGGATCCAGACGCTGCGCAACCGGTACGAGGTCAGCAGCCAACGACTGAAAAGTGACGCTACCATCCGCATCAAAATAGATACGCAGTTCCATGTCCCCGCTCCGGGAGGCCCAAACATAATCGCGCCCTTAGGGGAAGTCAAGGCCCGGCGGCAGCCTGTTTGCGGATTGACACGGCCAGGTCGATCCGAAATAATCACCCATTCGCCCACCACTGGGATGACCCGAGGGAACGAGCTTTCATGAGCAAGTACACGGCGTTCTCGAGGGAGGAGGTCCTCGCTAGGTACCTGGACGCCGTCCCTTTCGAGGGAGATGCCTTCGACGGCGCCAATCTCGAGGGCGCCGAGCTGCCCGGAGCGCGGTTCAGCCACGCGTCCTTCACGGGGGCCAACCTCGCCCGCTCGAATCTGTCGCGCACGCTCTTGACGGACTCGGTGCTGTATCAGGTGAGCTTTCGCGCGTCCTCGCTGGCGGAGACGAGCCTCGAAAACGTTCGCGTCGTGTCCTGCGACCTCAACGAGATCGTCTTCGCGCGAGCGCGCCTCTATAAGACGCGTTTCGAGCGCTGCTCGCTGATGAACGCCGTGTTCCGCGATGCGCGGATCCTCGCGTCCACCTTCCCCCACACCGACCTCTACGGCAGCGAGCTGAGCGGGGCGCGCCTGATCCGGGTCGACTTCAGTGATGATCGGCGCGCGACCGCATCGCTCATCAAAGCCAGGCTGACCGGGGCAATCCTGATCGATGTAAACTTCAGTCATGCGAACCTCGAAGGCGCTGACTTCAGGAATGCCAAGATGCTGAGCGTGAACTTCGAGGGGGCCAATCTCCGGGGGGCGGATTTCCGAGGGGCCGACCTGGTCAACGTGAACCTCGACGCTGCGGATGTCGCCGGACTTCGCCGCGAGAACGAGCTATGGTGAACGAACCATCCGCCAACCAGCGCGTCCTGGAGGACATCGCGAAGACCCTCCGCGCGGTCGACAAGAACGAACTGGTCGAGCTCCTGAGCGACCTCATCAAGATCTACGTCTTCGAGGGAACCTCCGCGCTGGACGTCGAGCCGTCGGTCGTCGAATCGATGGGCGCGCGCGAGCGGGTCAGCTTCGCCCGTCTGATCGCCGACCTGAAAGCGAAGCTCGACCTGCCGGAGCTCCACTACTTCCGAGTCGAGGGCGACCGCGTCCTGGTCACGATCGGAGACCAGACGTTTCCCCTCGACGGCACGACCGGGCGTCGGCGCCCGGCGCCTGCCGAGGCGGCCAGGACGGCCTCCCCCGCCAAACGAGACGACGGCAAGAAGCCGCCTGCTGGCGAGCGCTCTCGGCTGCTCGAGGTCGATTGACGCGATGGCGGACGAGGAGCCGGAGTTCGAGTACGTCTCGTTCGATCACGAGCGCGATGTCCTGCGCCTGCGATTGCCGCCAGACCAGGAGCAATATCGGCAGGAGCTGATCGAGGAGCTCGTCGAGGAATTCTCGTTCGAGCCGCGCACCTCCGCCGTCGAGAAGCGAATGAACGAGTATGTTCGGACCTGGATGGCGCGACATCAGGAAGGTCGCTCGGGAACGGGCACCGCGTAGCGGGGGGCGGCTATGGCAGACGAGGCGACGATCCAGAAGATCGACGAAGAGCTGAAGCGGCTTCGCGTCCAGATCGACGCCGCCGAGCGTCAGGTCGGCGACGACGCGGCCCGGATTGTTCGGCTCCTCGAGGAAGATTTCCCGGCGTACCTCCGTCGAGAGATCAAGGCCCGGTTCGTGAACGCGCCCGGGTTCGCCGACGATATGGCTCCCGAGATGCTGGGGTCGCTCAAGCGCGAGATCGAGGACGAAGGCAAGAAGGCCGCGGTCGAAATCGCGCGCGCCCTGGAGGATCCCGCACTCTGGATCGTCGACATTGCCCCACCGCACGGACGCCCGCTCGATCTGCAGGATCTTCCCGAGGTATGGCAACGAGTGACGCGGATCGACGGTGTGCTCGAACAGCTCCTGACCAAGTATCACTTTCCCTCGGACGGGTCGGGCGGGTTCCGCGTGGACTACAAGGCGCCCACATGGTTTGTCTCAGGGTCGCACCTGAAAACGCTGCTCGAGGCGTATCGAGGGCACCTCAAAGAGCGCTTTGGACTGCGGGAGGCGGTCGACAAGCTCGAGGTCGAGCGCCGCACGAAGCGGCTGGATCTAAAGTGGGATGCGGCTCCCTGAGCCGGTCGTCAGGCCCCGGCGTTCTCGCTCGATGACGACCTCAGACCGCATGAGCTCCATCACTTTGGCGGTGACGAGCTGCTCGATGTTGCCGGCACCGGGCGACGGCACCTCCGGCTGTCTCACCCGTTCGATCTCCTCAGCCTTCTTCTCCTCGTCAGCGCCGTCCCCGGAGCCGACCTCGCCCTCGAGGTAGACCGCCTCCTGCGGCCGCCCGCGGGTGGCCGCCTCGCGTTCCACCCGCATCGCCTCCTGCTCAGCCTCGGCGCCGACTGTCCCTTCCTTCTCTTGCTGGCGATGGACGAGCTCGTGGGCCACGAGGCCGAGCCCGCGGCCGGTGACGGTCTCGAACCGTCCGAGCCCAAAATAGATGTCCCTCCCGCTGATGAAGGCGTCCGCGCCGAGTCCGCGCGCCAGCGTTCCGGCGCTCGAATCCGTGTGGACCCTGACGTCGTCGAACTGGTCCCCGAGAAGACCTTCCATTCTCGACAGCGTCGAGACGTCGAGTGGACGCCCCGGAGCTCCGACCGTCTCCAGCGGTAGCGTGACGCGAACGTGACAAACGAGGTTCTTGACGGTCAGGCCCATCCCGGACGCTCCTCAGTGCGCATCAGGTTTCGTCCTTGCCTCACGGATCCAGGCTCACCGCCGACGCCGCGACCCATCCCTCCTGGCCATTGGGCAGCTTCACTCTGAACCATCGATCCGCGTCAGTTCCGCCCGCCTCGAGGACCTGGAGCTTAGTGCCTTTGGGCGCCTGGCTCAAGAGCCTGAACCTGCTCCCGGCGCCCTCCCGGATGCTCGCAAGTCCGATCTTAACGAAGAGGGTCTGCGCGACGAGCCGCGGCGCCTGGACCGTGGGCGGCACCGCCGAGGCTTCGACTGCCGCCGGGCGAGGGGGAGCGACAGTCACGACTGTCGCCTGAGGCTGACCAGCCGGCTCCGTCGCCCTCGCGCCTATCGCAGCGCTCCTGACGATGAACGGCGTCGCGACCTGAGCCTTCTGCGCGTTCGCGACTACCGGCTCCACAGAGGTCGTCATGAGGTACAGCCCCTCGGCGGCATCCTTGGGGAGGCTCATGGAATCCTGGATCTCGTTCGTGCCTTGAGCGAGAGTCAAGCTCTTCTGCGGCAAATCGATCAGGTGGCGGTTGTCGAAGTAGATGGTTCGGGACTCCGTCACCTTGACCTCTTTGGTTTGCGGCGGGGCGAGAACCGTGTACTGCGCCTGGAATGTGAGCCGGTCGCCCGGCTTCAGTTGCTGGGGTGTCGTCGCTGCCTTCTCGATCTTGGTCACGATCCCCTGCGCGGGCGTATAGCCGGCCTCCGCGGCGGCCTGCTCCCGCGCCCGCACCTGCCGTACGCGGTATTCGCCGACGGCCCACCCGGCGCCTGCACCGAGGGCGGCACCGGTGGCAGCCCCGATCGCGGCGCCCCTACCAGGATTCTTCTTGTCGAGGACAGCGCCGGCCACCGCACCCACCCCGGCCCCCACAGCGCCACCCACGGCGCTACTCGTTTGTTGCTCGGTCATCGTGCCGCAGCCTGCGATTGTCTGGATGAGGACGATCAGGCACAGCGGATAGACACCCGAGCTCTTCATGACGCTCCTCGTCACGGCTCAGCTCTCGTAACTCAGAAATCCGGAAGCGCAGTCGTTTCGAGCTCTACCTATGGTGCGCGGCACCACGCATACCCTCCCCACGACCGGCGGCGGGGCGTAGGGTCGCGCGAGACAGTACCACAGGCTCCAGGAAACACTCAAGCCGATGTACTCATCCTTATTGCGGCTCTCCCGAGAACTATGGCAGGCTCCTGGCCGTCGTGACGAGGATTGCCTTCGCAACCGCGTCGATGGTGCTCACGGTCGCGTTCCTGCCTTCGGCGCCGGCCGCGGAACCGGTCGGTATGGTGCTTGATGTGCGCGGGCCTGCCGATCCGGCCCTCGAGCGCTTCGCGGAGCTATCGGACAAAGGAAGCTATAGGCTCGGCCCCTCCACCGCCCTCACCTTCGTCCACTATCGGACGTGCCGCGTGGTCGACGTTATCGGCGGGACGCTTCGACTCGATCAGGCGCGCTACGACCTGATTGGCGGACGACTCGAACGGGAGGAAGTACGGCAGTGCCCGAGGCAGCACGTGGTCGCGCCTACCGGCGGCCCGGGGCTAACGACCGGCGCCCTTCTTCTTCGCTCGGGGTCGGCGCCGAAGCCCACGGTGTCCGAACGGCCCGAGTTGATCCTTGTGGGAACCCGGGCGGAGGCGTTCGCCGCCGTGGAGATCCGGCGTAACAATACCGTCGTGGCCCGGTTCCCGCTCGCCGGTCGAAGGTTCGCCTGGCCGACAGACCGAGAGCGGCTCGCCGCCGGGGACGATTATGTGCTGGTACTGTCGCCCATCGGTGGCCCGCCCGTGGAGATTCCGTTCACCGTCGTCGACCCGTCGAGATCCGCGGAGTCCGATCGCCTGCTCATCATTCGGATCGAATGACCGATGCCCGCCACCAAGCGCCGGAGCAACATCACGTTGCGGCGACACCATCGAGGCCTACTCGGCCTCTTCTGTGCTCTGATCGCGAGCGCGGCGAGCCTGCTCGCAGGCGGATCGCTTCCAACCGCCGACGGGGGACTCTTCGATCTGTCCGTCGCGACCCGCGCGGCTCTGATGCCCGCCCCGGAGCGGTGGCCAGTTGCGGTCATTGCCCTCGACCAGCGTAGCCTCGAGGCGCCGGAGCTACGTAATCTGCCGCGCGTCTTCTTGGCCCCTTACTGGGCCCGAATGCTCGACGCCGTGTTCGCGGGCGGCGCGCGAGCTGTCGGGTTCGACATCATCTTCGCGTTCACTGCCAATCGGTTTCAGCCGGACTACGATCGCCCGTTCCTCGAGCAGCTCAGCCGTCACCGTGGCCGCGTCGTCCTGGCGACCTCGGTGGGAGCGAGGGTGGCCGATCCGATGTTCCACGCCGCCGGCGGCAGTGTCGGATATGCCGAGCTCGCGCCCGATGCTGATGGCGTGTACCGCCAGGTAAGCGCACGTGTCCGGTTCGCCGACGGTACGGCGGAGCCGACACTGGCGGCCGCAACACTTGAACGTGCGGGAGCACCGCCGATGCCGGCCTCCCTACTCCTGGTACCCAAGGCACATCTGGAGACGATCCCGGCGTACTCGCTCGTCGACGTCATCCGGTGCGCCGGAACGGCGCCCGGCACGCTTGCCGACGCGTTCGCCGATCGGATCGTGCTCGTCGGCGCGACGTTGGCCGAAGACGGCCGGAAATCGACGCCTGATCGGTTTCTACGACCGCCACCGCACCCGGAGCCGTCGACCAACACCGCCGAAGCTGGCTGCGCGCTCACGCGCCTTGGAGCGTCGTATCCGGAGTCGCGCACCGTGCCCGGAGTGTTTGTCCACGCCGCGACCGTCGACGCGGTAGTCACTGGCCGCATCGTGACGATTGCACCAGTATGGTCATCGGCGACGCTCTCGGGACTGTTTGCTTTCGGCGGGACGTCACTCGGATTCGCGCTCACCCCCTGGTCGGCCGCGGCCGTCTTGCTCGCCGTGCTCGCCGGCCTCTTCGCGATGAGCAGCTTTGTGCTCGGCGCCGGGCTGTGGGTGGCGGTAGCGCTACCCGGCGCGTCGATGATCGGAGCGGCGGCTCTGGCGTACGTCGTCCGGTTCCTTGTCGAGGATCGTCGGCGGCGTCGCGTCCAGCGAGCGTTCTCCCACTACCTGGCGCCCCAGCTCGTCGAACGTCTCGTCGAAAGTGAGAACGAGCTCAGGCTCGGAGGTGAACGCCGCGAAGTGTCGGTCATGTTCGCCGATCTCACTGACTTCACCGCGATGTCAGGCCGACTCAGGTCGCAAGAACTGATGGAAATGACGAACCGCTACCTGGGCGAGCTCGCGGCCGCCGTGGAGGCGACCGGAGGCTACGTGAACCAGTTCCTCGGCGATGCCGTGATGGCGATCTGGGGAGCACCGGTCGCCGACACCGATCACGCCATCAATGCGGTGCGTGCCGCGCTGGCGGCGGTCGCGCGAGTCGACGCCCTGCGGGCGGCCGATACCGCGCGTGGCCAGCCCGGATTTGGCGTGAAGATCGGCGTGAATTCCGGCCAGGCGACGGTCGGTAACGTCGGCGCCGAGAAGCGCTACAACTATACGGCGGTCGGCGAGATCGTGAATATCGCCTCCAGACTCGAGAGCTTGCCCGGAGACTACGCGTGCCGAGTCGTCGTCGGTCCGCTCACGGCCGAGCTGGCGGGCAAGCGTTTCGTCCTGTCGGAGCTCGACTGGATCCGCCTCTTGGGCAAGACGGAGCCGATCTCGATCTTCGAGCCACTATGCGAATACGGGGAGGCTGGAACGGCCGAGCGTGCCTACGTGGCCGCATACGAGGGCGCCCTGAAAACGTACCGCGCCGGTCGCTTCGCTGAGGCGAGCGCGCGCTGGGGGGCGGCTCTTCACCCGCGCGCTGGAGCTCTCGCGTCCCCGGCCACCGTCATGGCTCAGCGCGCCGCGGCATTCGCGACGCGCCCGCCCGACTCGGGATGGGGCGCCGTCTGGGTCAAGACATCCAAGTGAGCTGTTTCCACTCACGAACTATCGCCCCCACTGGCTGCGCACATTGATGCGTGACTTCACGTCGACGACCCCGGGCAACTGGCTAGCCAAGCCCAGCGCTCGCTCCCGCTGAGCCTGTTCGTCGACCACGCCCGTCAGCGTCACGACACCGGTCGAGCTCACATCGACCGTCAAGTCCAGGCTGGCCTGGCGGAACTGTCGCTCGAGCCGTGTCTTCATCTCCTCTGGGTCCAGCCTCTGCGGCGTCGGCGCCGATGGCGGTGCTGGGATGGGGCGGGCCGGGATGGCCGGCGGCCGCGAGGGCTCGGGCGGCGCTATGGCGACTTGAGGCTGAGAGGGCGGCGACGGTGAGGGTGCGGCGCCCGGGGATGGCAAGGTCGGTCGCGATGGAGTCGTGGTGGGTGCAGGGGAAGGGACCGGCACGGGTGGCTTGACCGTCGTCGGTGCCGACGTTGGAACCCGGGGTGGCTCCGGCGAGGCCGGTACGATCGGGGCCGTCGACGCAGAAGAGGAAGGAGTTGTGGGGGACGTAATCGGCGGCCTAGCTGGTTCCGGTCGTGCCGGTGGCGTCGGTGGTCGCGATGGCTCAGGGTGTGGAGTGGATGGGCTCGGCCCAGGTACCGGACTAGTCTGATGGGCCGCCGTAGCCGGCGGAGCTTGGACACTCCAATTCGCCCAGAGCGTGTACCCCCCGTACGCGCCGCCCGTCAAAAGGACGACAGCCGCGGGAACCGCGAGCCAGCGGGGATCGAATGTCCATTCTCTCTCGGACTCCACGAGAGCCACGCGCTCGAGCAGCCGAATAATCTCGTCGGCAGACGCCGGCCGCTGCTCCGGTCTCTTCGCCATCATCCGCTGGATCAGCTGGTCGAGCTCGGGAGGGACCTGCGCGTTCAGCGCCCGCGCCGACGGGATGGGCGCGTTCACATGTTGATAGCAGATCGCCATGATCTTGGCGTTGGAGTCGGAGGCCTCCGGCGCATCGTACGGGAGACGGCCGGTGAGCATTTGGTAGTACATCACGCCGAGTGAATAGATGTCCGCGCGCGCAGTGGTCGAGAGTCCTTGGATCTGCTCGGGCGCGACGTACGCCGGAGTTCCTAGACCCTTCATGATCGTCTTCGTCTCGGAGCCTATGGCTTTGGCAAGGCCAAAGTCGCCGATCTTCACGTTCTGGCTCCGGGCGAGGAAGACGTTGCGAAGCTTGAGGTCGCGGTGGATGACTCCCTGCTGATGGGCGTGAGCGAGGCCGTCCGCGATCTGCCGCATCCAACGGAGCCGCTGCGGCAAGCCGACGGCTTCCCGCGCGAGGACGGTATCCAGGTCACCACCCTCGACGAACTCCATGACGATGTAGTGGACCGGGGCGCCTCGGATCTGTTCCTGGCCGATGTAGTAGATCGGAATGATGTGGGGATGGTCGAGCCCCGCATTCATGCGGGCCTCGTTGTAGAATCCCGCGGCGGCGTTCCGATCGCGCGCCGCGACCTCGGGCAGGATGGTCTTGATGGCGACCCGCCGACCCAAGTTCACTTCGTCAGCGAGGTACACCACGCCGAAGCCGCCGGCTCCCAGTTCACGCACGACGCGGTAGGCGCCGTTGTTGAGAGTGTCACCCGGCTGCAGCATGGCCCCGCGGAGCTTACCGCTTCCGGCGCTGCCGGCCCTTCGTCTCTCGCGGCTCTTCCCCGGCGGCCGGCTCGGTGCCCTCGCCTTCGGTCTCGCCGCCGTCTCCGTGCTCGGGGCTCGACGCGTCCTCCGCGTGACTTGGTTCGGCCGAGACGGTGGCTCCGGCCGTCGCGGTTGCCTCGGCACCGGGTTTCGCGGTATTCGGTTCGGTGGTCGTCGACGTCGGGGACGCCACGATCACCGGCGGCGACGGCGACTCCGCGGGCGCTGCCGCCGACGCCGCAACAGCCGGTACTGGTGCGCGGGCGGGTTCGGGCTTTCGCTCCGCGCGTGCCGCCTCGCGCTTTGGCGTCTCCCACGTTGCGGACGCCGGAACCGCCGTGCTCGCGAGCGCCATCAGCGGAGCGATCAGTGCATCCAGGCGGTCGCCAACCTTCTGCAACCCCTGGCTAATCGACTTTAGCTCCTCGCTCGTATAGTGTTCCTGGTCCCGCAGCTTTACCACTTCGACCGCCCGTTTGAAGACAACCTGCGCCGATTGGTGGTCGTACCGACGCTGAAGGACGTGCAGGACACTCTCTCGTGCTATCGCTTGCGCCATTACTGCCTCCTTGCTGTCGGCTGGACTTCGGCCTCGAGCCTCCCGGTGCGCGTGGGGAGGTCGCCGCGGGAAATATACTACGTTGCGTCCTCGGGTGCCCTGCTTGAACCGGCACCCTGTCGATCTGTCCTTACAGGGCGACCGATGGCGACTGCACCATCGTGTATGCCCGACCTCGATGTGCCAATCGACGACGGCCAGGCGAGCCTCGTTCTACAAAGCTTCACCGGCTTCACTAACATGGTGGCTCACATCGTCAGGCCGGGCGAGTGATCTCGCAAAGATCGCAGTGGCGACACAAGACCCCGTCAACGTCGTTCTCGACTCGGCGTCGTTGACCGGCGCTTGCGACGCGCCAGGATAATCGGTAGGATTACGCGGCTCGGCAGCGCGACGTTTCGTGTCGGCCTCGCGGCCTTCACGAGGGCCTGCGATACGCTCCGGCCGTGAGATGGCCGGAAGGAAAAGCGATGGCGACGCCCCCTGTCTTGGTTCCCGACTTCGCGGTGACGATCAACGGCGTCGATCTCGAGACCAAGGACGAGACGAAAGTCTTCGAGGTCGTCTTCAACGATCGGGTCGACGCCGCGGACTTCTTCTCCATCCAGCTGGGGCTCGTCGACGGCGCCGTCGCACGACCCGATTGGATCGATGATCCGCTCTTCCGTGAAGGGGGGAAAGCGCAGATCAAGCTGGGCTACGCGGGAGACGCGCTCAAGACGATGATCGACGGGGAGATCACCGCGGTCCATCCTCACTTCACGTCGCGAGGCCCGACGACGCTCGTTCTGCAGGGCTTCGATCGCCTCCACCGGCTCCGGCGGGGACGGAAGAGTCGGACGTTTCTGAACATGTCCGATAGAGAGATCGCCCAGAAGATCGCCGACGAGAACGGTCTGCAGCTGCAGTGCGCCGATCCACCAAACATCAAGCACGAGCACGTGTATCAGCACAACCAAAGTGACCTCGACTTCCTGGTGCGACTGGCAACGCGGATCGGCTACGAGGTGAAGGTCGAGGAAAAGACGC
>Ga0075421_100013596_pt1 | contig 10150 bp, 8 predicted proteins | sample SoiMetdeltSBSDD5_FD_75292 | JGI IMG/M metagenome (GOLD analysis project Ga0075421, IMG submission 75292) | Bulk soil microbial communities from a Populus tree surrounding site in Tennessee, USA - Soil MetaG P. deltoides SBSDD5 | ecosystem: Environmental > Terrestrial > Soil > Tree plantation... | reverse complement strand
CTCGAAGAGATCGCCTTCTTCGCCGGTCGCTTCTGCCTCCACCTCGGCCTCGGGCTCGGTGCCGAAGATCTCCGCCACCTCGGCCTGGCGCCGGGCGACTTCTGCCTGAGCGGCGTCATCCTCCGCGAACTGCGCCGCCGATTCGAGTTTCTCGAGCGCGCGATCGGGAGACCGTTTCTCGACGAGGTCAGCCGCTTCCTGCAAGAGCTGGGCAAAGGCCGCGCGCCGCACTTCCCGAATCTTGCGGGTCAGGCGTTCCGCACCCGCGGCGTCGGTAGCCGGCGTGAGATCGAGGGCCTGCTGGTAGTAATAGGCAGCGTCCCGGTACTCGAAATCGAGACGAAGCTCGTCGGCTTTTTCCTCGTGCTTTTCCGCCGATGCTCCGAAGAGGGACTTGAAGAACTTCATGTCGAGCGGCCCGGAAAATGGAGCGTACGGGAAAACATGATGTGATCGAGTCTAACTTTCGCCACCGCCGGAATCAAGATCCGGGCCGGCGAACTGTGAGGCCAAACCGAGCGCGCTTCGCACGTCCGTTTCCAGGTGACGCGCCAGGTCCTCGTCGGTAAGCAGTCGCCGGGCGTGGGCCTCGAGGGCCAGGCGCACGAAACGATCCGGAACTGCCATGTGCGCTTCGCCCTCCGCTTCCAAGACCGGTAGCTCCAGATGCGCGACTTCGTCCGCGGTCAAGAGACCGAGGCTCAAAAGTCGCGCCGCGACCGTGGCCACATCCACTTCGAAGTACACGGACAGCTGCGCCAGAAATTCCGGCGTCACCGGCCCGCCGGGCTTCCAACCCGCGGCCCTCAGATACGAGCCAAGCTCTTCGGGAGAAATCAAGAACGCGACCGCGAAATGACGGGCACGAATGGACCGTGCGGGGCGGGTTTCCGTCCGCACAAACCGGATTTCGTAGGGATCATGATCCATCAGGTAGTGACCGTAGAGCTGGGCGAACACGGCATTCGCGGTCATTGGAGGAAGGCGACCATCGACCACGAAGGCGGGACCGACGGTCTCATCGAACACGAAGAATCCAAGAAGATCTGCGCCAGGCGGGAAGGCGGGCAGATACACCTTGAGCTCTTCGTGATCGAGGGCGGTCATGACGTCCCGCTCCCCGATCCCCGACAGACCCAGCCGCTCGCGCTCGCGCTGGGCGAGCCGTTCCACGACATCCTCCGGGCGATCCGCTTCGTACTCATCGAGGAGATGGAGCGGGACTGTCATTTGAGTGCCACCTAGAAGCTCGCGTTCCAAGTCCGCATACCGAGCGAGAAACCTCCGCACGCGCTCGAGAAGGGCCTCGAACAGTTCGGGGCTCAAGCCGGATTGCAGCATCGCTGGTTCGAGATCGCTGAGCCGGGTGAGGAGTGGTCGGCTCATTGCAATACGTCCACCATTGCCCCCGTATCGAGCGCGATCACGGCAATGCCGGGTGGTCCCGGTGGCACTCCGCCCTGGAAAAGCACGAGGGCTCGTGTGCCGTCAGCAGATATTGCCATCTCCCCCGTACGCTCCAAACGCAAGTAGAACGTGCCCGCGACTTGCGCTCGATCGAGATCAACGATCGTGATGCCGTCGGGTCCGGGCAAAAACGCATAGCTGCCGCGGATCACCAAATCGGTGGCCGCACTGCGAAACCCCACTTTGTCCCGCACCTCGCGAAACGCGCCATCCACGATCAGCACTTGGCTCTTGTCGCCCAGGACCTCGAGCGCGATCACTCGATCCCGATCGGAGTCATAAGCGAGCGCTATGGGGGACGCGCCTTCGGTCATGGGAATTCTCGTTTGCACGCTAAGACTGTCCGTTTCGAGGATGAGCAACTCGGGGCCCCGCAGCGTGTCTCCTACCGGTGGAAAATCGGAATGCGCGCTCTCGCCACCGGCCAAGCAGTAGAGGACATGGCCGTTTCGGTCCAACGCGATCCCCTTCCGCCGCATCCCGACCGGAATGTCGCCCACCGGCCGGCGCGTGAGCACACGACCTCCGTACAAGTCGACGACTTCCAGCGTTCCATTACCCGCTCCGTCATCAGCGAGGAGAAACAAACGGCGCTCCTGAGGGTCGAGAGCGACACCGCGGGCAAGATCGTTACGGCCCAGAGGAATCGTGTCCAGAAGCAGGTTCTGTTCGAGATCCACGCGCAACACCGCTCGTGAGTCCACGGAAATCCCGGCGGGGCGATTTCCCACCGAGCCGATCAAGAGGGCCACCCGGCCCCGATCGGCGAAGATCACGTTCTCGGCCCGCGCCCCGATACCCAAATCGAGAAAGTCGACATTGTGCAGGTCGCCCATGGAGAGTCGAAGGAGATAACGCGGCTCCGAGCTTTCCGCGAGAACCGTGCCGCGTTCTTGCTCCGAAGCGATCCATTGGCCGTTGAACATGGGACGGTCGGCCAGCTCCGGCGGAACGCTGGACACGACTGACACCGTTGCATACGGCCAGGACGAGAGTGCGGCGTTATCGCTCCGCGAGGACGCGCACGCCATGGGAAGAAGGCCAAGGATCGCCAGGGCCATGCGGAGCCGGGTTGCCATCCGCGGAGTATAGAAAGAAATACGGGGCTCCACGAGGAGCCCCAATACGGGACCCTCTAGCGGGGCCCCGTATCGGGAATCATCGGGTTTTGGGGGATTACTTCTCTCGACGGAGCGCGACGAGGAATGTGTTGTCGCCCCGTTGCAATTGCAGGAGAACCGGTTTATCCCCAGTCCTCTTCTTGAGTGCCGAACGGAATTCGCTCGTGTTGCTCACCTTCACCTGGTTCACACTCTTCACGAGATCGCCTTGCTGAACGCCGGCGTCTTCGGCCTCGCTGCCCGGCTCGACCTCCATCACCACGAGCCCGCTCGCGTTCTTCATGTCGAGCTGGCGCGCGATGTCAGGGGTTATCGGACCCACCTGAAGACCGAGACTTTGATTGTCGGCCGGTTCATTGGACGCCACCGGTTCCGTAGCGTCCGGATACTCAGCGAGCTTCACGTGCAGCGTCACCCGCCGGCCGTTGCGGAGCACGACCATGTCCGACGTGGTCCCTGGGTTCACGCGAGCTACGATCAAGCGAAGCTGGTCGCTGTCTTTGACCGGTTGGCCGTTGAACGCGACGATGACGTCCTGGTTTTGGGCTCCCGCCTTGTCCGAAGGACCACCGTCTTGCACCGAGTTGATGATGACGCCCTCGTGCACCCCACCCAGGTTCATGGCCTCGGCGAGATCCTCGTTCAGGGTTTGGATGCCCACCCCCAGATAGCCGCGCGTCACCTTGCCGTGCTTGATGAGATCGGTCATCACATCCATGGCCATGTTAGCCGGGATCGCGAAGCCGATGCCGTCATAACCGCCGGCGCGGCTCGCGATGGCGCTGTTGATACCGACGAGCTCGCCATCCAGGTTGACCAGCGCGCCCCCCGAGTTACCGGGATTGATGGCGGCATCGGTCTGGATGAAGTCCTCGTACTCGCTCAAGTGCATGCCGGTGCGGCCGGTGCCGCTCACGATGCCGGCGGTGATGGTGGCTTTGAGGCTCTCGCTGAACGGAGAGCCGACCGCCATCACCCATTCGCCAATCCTCACGTCATCGGAGTTGCCGAACGGCATCGCCTGAAGTTTGTTGGCGTCCACCTTGAGCACGGCGAGGTCGCTGCGCGCGTCTGCGCCCAGAACCTTGGCCTTGAGCCGGCGACCGTCCGAGAGCACGACGGTGAGCTCATCCGCGCCGTTCACCACGTGGTTGTTGGTCAGAATCATGCCGTCTTCACCCACGATCACGCCCGAGCCCAATCCGTGCTGACGCATCGGACCCTGCTGGGGCATGTCGAAGAAACGACGGAAGAAGGGATCGTTGGAAAATGGGCTCTGGGTGGGCTGGACCATGCGTTCGCTGGTGATCGTCACCACCGACGGAACGACCGCTTCCGCAACCGCCTCGAATCCAGCGGACATCGTCCGCAACTGATTTACCGCCTCTTGTTGGGCAGGCGTGAAGTCGCGGGCGGGCTGCTTGGCGGTGGCCTCACGGCCGTGGCCGAGCACCATCAATCCGCAGATCACGAGGGCGGCGGAGAGGCCGGCTGAAACACCGAGCCAAAATCTGCGCCTCATGGATGTCTTACCTCCTAAGTAATTGCCTATATTGAAGTTGAACGAAAACGTGGGCCGGGGGTCTGGACCGTTCACAGCGAGTCATACTACGAAAACGACACGCGTAGTCCAAGAAAACGGATCCTCAACTGCTGCGGCCGGAGACGAGAAACGCCCCCAAAAAGCCAAGGAACAGCACGAGGACGATGCTAGCCCCGGGGCTAACGTTGACGAGGTAGGCGAGGACGAGGCCAAGGAGAACGCCCAGCACCCCGATCGCAACGGAGAGCGGAATGAGGATGACGATGTTGCTGGTCAGGAATCGTGCCGTGGCTCCGGGAATGACCAGGAGCGCGGTAACGAGGATGGCCCCCACGAGCTTCATCCCGAGAGAGATCGTGACTGCGAGCAGGAGCAAGAGTCCGAAATAAAGACCGTCGACCGGAACCCCGGCCACGCGCGCCATGGTCTCGTCGAACACGTAGAAGTAGAGTTCCTTCAGGAAGATGAACAGGGTCAGGAAAACGAGCAGGGTAAGACCGATCATCCAGGGAATATCCGAGGGAAGAATGGAGAGGATGCTTCCGAAGAGGTAACCGTAGAGGCCGGTGGCGCTCCCCCGTTTCAGCCCTAAAAACAAAAGTCCCAGGGCCATCGAAACGGCGAGAAAGATGCCGATGCTCGAGTCTTCCACCCAGTTCCGCCGGCGACTCACCCCGCCAATCGCCAGGGCTGTGCCCACCGAGAACGCGAGAGCCCCCAAGGAGGGGTTGACCCCGAGCAGCACCGCCAACGCCACGCCGCCGAACGCGGCATGACTTACCCCCTGGCTAACAAAAGCGAGCCGCCGCAACACCACGAACACGGAAAGAAATGCACAACTCGCTCCGACGAGAACGCCGCCGAGAAAGGCGCGCCGCATGAATTCCAGAGAGAGCATCTCCCCCAGGCGGTCAAACATCCGGCGCCTCGACGGGATGCGGGTGGTACGCCTCCGCGATCACCTGGTCGGTGAGTCCGGAAGCCGGACCGGCGAAAATCAATTCTCGATTCAAACAGACGATGCGGTCGGTGTGAGACCGGATGAGGCTCACGTTGTGGCTGACCATGAGAATGGTGAGACTCGACTCCGACTTGAGCCGGGTGAGAAGGCGGATGAGCGACTCCTCGCCTTCGCGGTCGACCCCGGCGGTGGGCTCGTCGAGAATCAAGAGTCGTGGATGGGACACGAGCGCCTGGGCGATGAACACCCGCTGTTGCTCCCCTCCCGAGAGCCGGCCGATCGGACGTGACGCGCGGTCCCGCATCCCCACTTGATCGAGAGCTTCGTAGACGCGTGCCTTCTCCTTCGAGCCGGGAAGCTTGCCGATCCCGAGTTGCGGGAACGTTCCCATGAGGACGACATCTTTGGCCCGGGCGGGAAAGTCCCGGTCGAATTGCTTGGTTTGGGCGACATAGCCGATCTGCCCGCGCGCACTGTTGAGATGTTTTGGTTCGCGCCCCAGCACATGAATGGAACCCTCATAGGGGTAGAGGACGCCAAGCAGCGTTTGCAGAAGCGATGTTTTCCCGCCGCCGTTGGGGCCAATGAGACCAACAAGTTCGTGCTCCTCGATTTCGAAGGTCACGTCGTGCAGTACGGTGCGGCCATTACGGCGGAACGTGAGGTGCTTCACGTCGATGACCGGTTTCAAAGCGGAGGTGTTCACTGCAAGTTCTCCGCGAACTGCCGGATATTCCAGCGAAGAAGATCAAGGTATGTCTCGCGGCCGGGCGAGCCCGGTCCGCCGAGCGGGTCGAGCAAAGGGGTCTTGGCGCCGATATCGGCGGCCACGGCTTCCGCGGTGCGGGCGGGAAGCTGGGGCTCGATGAAAATCACCCGGGCCCCCGCCGCCTCGAGTCGGCGCGTCGCATCACCGAGATCCTGAGGTAGCGCCCCCGCTTCCGGATGCGTTTCCAGAACGGCAACGAGATTGAGGCCGTAACGCCGGGCAAGGGCTTCGAAAGCGGGATGAAGAATGGCGAAGGGCACGCGCGACACGGGTTCGAGCAGCGTTCGGGCTTCGCGATCCAGCGCGTCGAGAGACTCAGCGAACGCGGCCGCGCGCGTACGGTAGATCGATGCACCGTCGGGATCCAGCCGAGACAGTTCCTCGGACAATCGCGGCACGAACCCCTTCACCACATCGAGGTCGAACCAGAGGTGGGGATCCCGCCTTTCTGCGATGGGCGTGTCCTCCATCGACAGGATGGAGGCGTTATCTCCCATCACGCCGCGAGCCACCCGTACCATCCAACCATCCATGTCCTCATGCGTGTAGACGAAGAGAACCGCGCCGCGGGCGCGGTTGATTTCGCCCGGAGACGGCTCGTAATCGTGCTCGCTGCGTCCGGGAGGTAAGACCGATACAACCTTGAATCGATCCCTGGCCAAGAATTCGACGATGGATGCCAAAGGCGGCAAGCTGGCCGCAATGACCGGATCCGGTTTTGAAGGCGCCGCGCACGACAAGACGCAGACAAGACCCAGAAGGGTCCATCGGGGGCGGATCAAATGGGAGTCGCCTCCTCGGAGCGCTGTGCCCCGATACGCGGGTACCGGCCAAGCTGGGATGGAGTGCGAAGGATGCTACCGGTGCGTATCGGGCCTTACAAGGGCGGGAGAAAATGAAGAGGCCCCGAGATGTCGCCATCTCGGGGCCTGCGTAGCATTAGCGCTTGGCGGGTTCCCGATACAGATTGGGGAAATCCTTCTTCAAACGCTCGATTTTGGGCATGTCGTTGATGACGCAGTACGTGTCGCTGGGATGATTTTCCATGTAGTTCTGATGGTAATCCTCGGCCGTGTAGAACGCATCCAACGGAGCGATCTGCGTTGCCACCGGCTTCGAATAGAGCTTCGAAGCATTGAGCTCCTTCACGTACGCTTCCGCGGCCGCCTTCTGCTCGGGCGTGCGATAGAAGATCGCCGAACGATAGTTCGTGCCGTAGTCCGGTCCCTGGTGGTCCTTTTGCGTCGGATCGTGCGCGACCTTGAAGAACACGTCGAGCAGCTGTTGATACGTCACCTGGGACGGATCGTAACGAACCTCGATCGACTCGGCGTGCCCGGTCTTGCCCGAAGTCACCTGGTGATAACTCGGCGAAGCGACCGACCCTCCGGCGTAACCGGAGGTGACGTCAATCACGCCTTTCACGTGCTCGAAGATCCCTTCCATGCCCCAGAAGCACCCGCCCGCGAATACGGCCGTCTCGCCTTTTGACTGCGACGCGTTCACGGTCACGGACGCTTGGCTCGTGGAAGCGAGCATGGCGTTGCTCATGTTTTTTGGCGCGGCATCGCTCATGGTCTTGGGCGCCTTGCCCGCTTTCTGGAAGAGGACCAGATACTGGCCATACCCCTCCGCTTCGAGCTGGCTCACCGGAATGAACCGCAACGAGGCCGAATTGATGCAGTAACGCAAGCCGGTGGGCGCCGGACCGTCGTCGAACACGTGGCCAAGATGTGAATCGGCATTGGCCGAACGCACCTCGGTACGCTCATAGAGGAGCTGGGTGTCCCCATGCTCGGTGACGTTATTGGGATCCAGGGGCCGGCTAAAACTCGGCCAGCCACAGCCGGAATCGAACTTGTCCAGGGAGCTGAAGAGCGGCTCGCCGGACACGATGTCCACGTAGATGCCGTCGGCGTGGGTGTCCCAGAATTCATTGTGGAAGGGCATCTCGGTGGCTGCCCTCTGGGTCACGTTGTACTGCTCCGGTGTGAGTGTCTTCTTGAGCGCTTCATCCGATGGCTTCTTGAACGTCATTTTGTTCCACCCCTTTCCCATCGATTCATTCTGGGCACCCATCTTGTGGGCGGTTTGATTTCCGTTGGCCGGAACGTCGCCGCAGGCGGCGGTCAATAAGGCTAAAACCGCTACGCCAGCTAAACTCATGAACTTCATCGAACACCTCCGAGTGGGATTTGCTTTCATCCCTTAATACGCAGGCCGGCGGCTTTCGTGACTCAAGGGTAAGTTCCTTGTTATGCTTGGGATGAGCCTACCATCGCCCGGGTCGATTCTGGTCTCGGCGCCCCTCCCCCCCTTTCCGGCCCAAAACGCCGGCAGGAGCATGAAATGAAAATTCGAGTCCGAAATCTTCGCCATTCCCCGCCTGAATTGACCTTGGTCGACCTCGTCGCCCAGCGCCTCGGGGGCGAAAGCGACGAAATCCTCGGGATCGACGTCGTCAAAACAAGCGTCGATTCCCGCCATCACCGCCCCATTCGCGTTCATACCGTGGATGTAGAGGTGCGTGTTCCCGAGTTGGTGCTGGAGCGGTTTCGAGGCGATCCCCAGGTTGCCCCGGCTCCCCCCCCGCCAGAGGACGCGTTTTCGGGGCCGCGGAAACGGCTGGGGGCACAGCCCTTGGTGGTCGGCAGCGGCCCGGCAGGGCTATTTGTCGCATTGGCATTGGCAGAGAAGGGCTACCGGCCGCTGGTGATCGAGCGCGGAAAATCCGTTCGCCCACGCTGGAAGGACGTCAACGCGTACTGGCGGCAAGGCGCCTTGGATCCAGAGTCGAATGTGGCGTTCGGCGACGGCGGCGCGGGTACGTTTTCGGATGGCAAGCTTTACACACGGCGCAACGACCCCCGAAACGCGACGATCCTTCGTTTATTCGCCGAGCTGGGGGAAGCGCCCGATATTCTGGTCGAAGCGCGGCCGCATCTGGGAACCAACCGGTTATCGCGCGTGCTTCTTGCGCTGCATGAGCGCTTGGAACGTGAAGGCGTTGTGGTGCGGTTTGAGTCGCGCTTGGAGGACGTGCTCGTGGAGGATGGCCGCGTACGTGGTGTGGTGGTGAACGGCGATCGCATCGAGACCGATGCTGTCTTTTTGGCGGCTGGACACAGTGCGAGGGATGTATTTCGGTTGCTGCATGCCCGCGGGGTGGCTTTGGAAGCTCGGCCGTTTGCGGTGGGGGCTCGAGCCGAACATCCGCAGTCGATGATCAATCGCTCGCAACGCGGGACAGAGACTCCAGACAGCGGGCCGGCGGATTACATGATGACGTACAACGATGAAAAGCGCGGCCGCTCGGCGTACACGTTTTGCATGTGTCCGGGGGGCGAGGTCGTGGCGGCGGGAACCGAGCCGGACGGACTGACCGTGAACGGGATGTCCTACAGCCATCGCGCGGATCAGTTCGGAAACTCGGCGGTGGTGGCCACGGTGACGCCGTCTGATTTCGGAGCCGATGGGCCGTTGGCCGGGATCGACTTTCAGCGCCGGTTGGAAGTGGCGGCGTTCAATGCCGGGGGTGGTGGTCACGTGGCGCCCGCGCAACGCATCCCGGATTTCCTGGCGGGTCGCGCATCCTCAGGAGAGTTCGAGACATCGTATCGTCGCGGAGTGCGGGCGGGCGACCTCACCGCCCTCTTGCCTCCGCAGGTGGTTTCCGTGATGCGCCGTGGTATTCGGTCGTTCGGACGGCTGGTCAACGGATTCGATGGGCCGTGGGGCGTGTTGATCGGTTTGGAGACGCGGACATCATCACCGGTGCGGGTGCTGCGGGATCCAGTTAGGTATGAATCGGTGAACGTGGCGGGCCTTTATCCGATTGGCGAAGGAGCCGGCTACGCGGGCGGGATCACATCCAGCGCGTCGGACGGGTTGCGAGCGGTGGAACGGGTGGAGGCGATGAAGGCGTAGATGGTCTGCGCCACCCTGATTTCAAAACCAGTTTGTGCAACTCAAAGCCTATGGCACCTTATAGCGCGGCCGCGTGGCTCATCACCTTTCCCGCACGTGGCACTGGTTTCAAAACCAGTTGACCAACACGTCCATCCTCCGCGTCCTCCTACCTCCGTCGCTCTCCCCCGGGCGGGCACTGGTTTCAAAACCAGTTGGCCAACAACGCCCTAGCTGCCGCGCCCCTTATTTCATACCAACTCCGTCCCCCGGCCCCCACTGGTTTTGAAACCAGTTCCCCCCGCCGCCAAGCGATACTTGGGATCACTCCTTCTCAGCACCTTCCCGAAGATCAGATCGCCCTCATAGGCGTTGTGGGTCCG
>Ga0075421_100013595_pt1 | contig 10150 bp, 3 predicted proteins | sample SoiMetdeltSBSDD5_FD_75292 | JGI IMG/M metagenome (GOLD analysis project Ga0075421, IMG submission 75292) | Bulk soil microbial communities from a Populus tree surrounding site in Tennessee, USA - Soil MetaG P. deltoides SBSDD5 | ecosystem: Environmental > Terrestrial > Soil > Tree plantation... | reverse complement strand
ACCAAGTGCGTGTTCACCAACACCTCGCACGTCTCCGCCTATCGCGGCGCCGGCCGGCCCGAGGGCAACTACTACATGGAGCGGCTGATCGACCTCGCCGCCGGCGAGCTCGAGATCGACCGGGTCGAGCTGCGGCGGCGCAACCAGATCCGGCCGCGCGAGCTGCCGCGCAAGACCGCCTCGGGCATGACCTACGACAGCGGCGACTACCCGGCGGTGCTCAAGCACGCGCTCGAAGCCGCCGACACCAAGGGCTTCAACCGGCGCAAGCGCGAGAGCCGCAAGCGCGGCAAGGTGCGCGGGCTCGGCATCGGCAGCTTCCTCGAGGTCACCGCGCCGCCCTCGAAGGAGATGGGCGGGATCCGGTTCGAGGCCGACGGCACGGTGTCGATCATCACCGGCACGCTCGACTACGGCCAGGGCCACCTGGCGCCGTTCGCGCAGGTGCTGACCGAGAAGCTCGGCGTCCCGTTCGAGCGCGTCCGCCTGGTGCAGGGCGACAGCGACGAGCTGATCGCCGGCGGCGGCACCGGCGGCTCGAAGTCGATCATGCACAGCGGCACCGCCATCGTCGAAGCCGCCGCCAAGGTGGTCGAGCAGGGCAAGCAGATCGCCTCGCACGTGCTGGAAGCCTCGGCCTCCGACATCGAGTTCGCGCAAGGCCGCTTCGTCATCGCCGGCACCGACCGGGCGATCGGGATCATGGAGCTTGCCGAAAAGCTGCGCGGCGGCATCAACCTGCCCGAGGGCGCGCCGCGCACGCTCGACGTCAAGCACGTCAGCGACGGGCCCAAGGACGCCACCTTCCCGAACGGCTGCCACGTCTGCGAGGTCGAGCTCGACCCCGACACCGGCGTCATCGCGGTGGTGAAGTACACCTCCGTGAACGACTTCGGCACCGTCATCAATCCGCTGATCGTCGAGGGCCAGTTGCACGGCGGCGTGGTGCAGGGCATCGGCCAGGCGCTGATGGAGATGACGGCCTACGACAGCGAGGGCCAGCTGCTGACCGGCTCTTACATGGACTATGCGCTGCCGCGCGCCGGCGACGCGCCGGAATTCACCGTGCTCGACCACGGCGTGCCGGCGAAGACCAACGTGCTCGGGGTCAAGGGCTGCGGCGAGGCCGGCTGCGCCGGCTCGCTCACCTCGGTGATGAATGCGATCGCCGACGCGCTGTCCGAATACGGCATCCGCCATCTCGACATGCCGGCGACGCCGTACCGGGTCTGGAGCGCGATCAAGGCGGCGGGCGCCGCGCGGCCGGCGTAATGCGGGTCCGTAGGGTGGGCAAAGGCCCGGGCCAAGGATTCATTGCTCTCCGCGACCGCAAGGCAGCGCCGTGCCCACGCGGTACCGGTGCCGTCGAGAGCAAGACGCGTGGGCATGGCGCGGCGCAGTCAAGCTTGCGCAGACTGCGTAAACTTGTCTGCGTGCGCGCCTTTGCCCACCCTACGGCGGCTCCCTCGGAATGACCCCCGTCACCGAAATCCTGACCCCGGCGCGCGCGAGCGAGACACGGCTGATCGCCGGCGTCTGCTTCGCCCACCTGGTCAGTCATTATTACATGGTGCTGCTGGCGCCGCTGTTCCTGTTCATCCGGGCGGATTTCGGCGTGACCTACACCCAGCTCGGGCTCGCGCTCACCGCCTTCAACGTGGTGTCCGCGGTGCTGCAGACGCCGGTCGGCTTTCTGGTGGATCGCATCGGGGCGCGCGTCAATCTCATCGGCGGGCTGCTGCTGGGCTCCGCCGCCGTGGCGGCGGCGGGGCTGATCGACTCGCTCTGGGTGTTCATCGCGATGTACGCGGTGCTGGGGCTCGCCAACACCGTCTACCACCCGTCCGACTACGCGCTCCTGTCCGAGCACGTCGCGCCCGCCCGGCTGACCCAGGTGTTCTCGTTCCACACCTGCGCCGGCATGATCGGCTCGGCGATCGCGCCGGTCACCATGTTGTTCATGCAGAGCCTGGTGGGATGGCGCGGCGCCTTCGTGTGCGCGTCGGTGCTCGGTTTCGTCGCCGCGCTGTTCCTCGCCTTGCTGGCCGAGCCGCCGAGCCGTCGCGCGGTTCATGTGTCGAAGCCGCGCAGCGACGAAGCCGCCAGCGCGCCCGCCGACGGCTGGCGGCTGCTCATGTCGCCGCCGATCCTGCTCAACCTCGTGTTCTTCGTGGTGCTGTCGATGGTCGGCGGCGGGCTCAACCAGTATCTGGTGGTCGGGCTGGGCGCGCTGCACGGGACGCCGCCGGCGCTCGCCAACACCGCGCTCACCGGGCTGCTTGCCATGAGCGCGGTCGGCGTGCTGGTCGGCGGCGCGCTCGCCGGGCGCACCGCGCGCCACAGCGTGGTCGCCTCCATCGGCCTGCTGGTCACCGGCAGCGTCAGCGCCTTCATCGGCCTGTTCGACCCGGGCGCGCTGCTCCTGGTTCTCGTGATCTCGCTGAGCGGCTTCGCCAGCGGCATGACCATGCCGTCGCGCGACATGATCGTGCGCTCGGTCACCCCGCCCGGCTCGTTCGGCAAGGTGTTCGGCTTCGTGACGACCGGCTTCCATATCGGCGGCATGGTGGCGCCGATCATCTTCGGCCAGTTGCTCGACCACGGCCACCCGCAGGCCGTGTTCCTCTATATCGCCGCCTGCGCGCTGGTCGCGATCGGGACGGTGGTGTTCGGCATGTCGGGCCGGCGCACGGTGTGAAGGCAGCGGCGCCATTCGTCCCAGCCGCGCGCCTTTTCACGGCTCGCTGCCGTTGAACTTGGAGCCGGGAGGTGGGGTTCGCGCTGCCCGGCGGCCCGTAGGGCCAGAGGTCTCGTCATCTCGCCCGACCCCGGAAGCATTCATATTGCAGTGCAATGAACGGGCACATGATCCGATTGCCGTGCAATAACGGGCACATGATCCGATTGCGCAATGAACGGCACATGAACGCGCCGCGGCGGGCCGCCGCATGTGTGTCCTTATGTCCACGCTTTACTACGTTCGTGAGTATCCTTCAAAATAGTCCTTGAAACGCCCCCAGTTCATCTGTGAATAGCTATTGCGCAGCGTGCCGACTCGACGGGACTCACACCGCCATGCTGTGAGGAGGGTGAGGGGAAGTGCTCGATGAGTGACCGGAATCGGCTCGCCGCCGAGGGCGATGTCTCTCGGGTCGAGATCACCGGAAAGCTTTGCCACGACAAATACGCGGCCACACACTCTTGGCAACTCAAGGCGGCGGTTGATGACAGTGTGACGCCGGAGCGATCGATTTGTCTGCGGGCGATGCCGTCTGGTTGCGTTCGGGATGATGAGAGCCCGGCTGCTCCGCCAGCCCTGTGGTCGCTTGGGCCGTCTGTTCTGTCGTGCGCCGATAGCGCTGTTCGCTGGCGGGAAGGCGAACGCCTTGATCACCTTTTCGAGCAGCGCTGCAATCGATTTGAGCATGTTCCCGCCGTGCTTACCGAGGACGGGCCCGTTAGCTATCGGCAGCTTGATTGCCGCGCCAACCAGGTGGCGCGCTACCTGATCGAACAGGGTGTCGGGGCCGGCGATCGCGTCGGCCTTTTGTTTGATAAGTCGGTCGAAACCTACGTCGCGATGCTCGCGATATTGAAGATCAATGCCGCTTACGTCCCGTTTGATCCTGGCTTCCCGGCGGCGCGAATTCAAGGCATCGTGGCCGACGCCCGCGTCAAGGCGATCGTCTCGATGTCTGCCTTCGAAGAGAAGCTGTGCGCGATCGGCGGACAGCATATCTCCCTTGACGCCGCGAGGCGGGACATTGACGCCAAGTCCGACACGCGTCTGAGCCAAGGCGAAGTAGCGCCACCGGTCGATCAGATCTGCTACATCATTTATACCTCCGGAACGACCGGCAACCCGAAAGGCGTTGTCATCGAGCACCCAAGCATCTGCAATTTCGTGCAGGTGGCGGCAGAGCTCTACGGATTTTCGCCCGGCGACCGCGTCTATCAAGGAATGACGATCGCTTTCGACTTCTCGGTCGAAGAGATCTGGGTTCCGCTGATGGCTGGCGCGACCCTCGTTCCCGCCCGCCAGGGAACGAGCCTGGTCGGCGACGAATTGGCGGAATACCTGCGCGAGCGACAAGTCACCTGCATATGCTGCTGCCCGACGCTGCTGGCAACCATCGAGCAAGATCTTCCGGATCTGAGAGTGCTGCTGGTCGGCGGCGAGGCTTGCCCGCAACATCTTGTGTCCCGCTGGCATCGGCCCGGCCGGATGATCTTGAACTCCTACGGGCCGACCGAGGCAACGGTCACCGCCACACTCGCCGAATTGACGCCGAGCAAGCCGGTCACGATCGGCGTGCCGCTGCCGACATATTCGATCGTCATCCTCAAGCCGGATGCGGATGAACTGGTAGGTCCCGGGGACGAAGGTGAAATCGGCATTGCGGGCATCGGACTGGCCGCCGGCTATTTGCACAGGGATGACTTGACGCGCAAGAAGTTCATTCGCGACTTCCTGGAGATTCCAAACAACCCGTCACAGCGCATTTATCGAACGGGCGATCTCGGACGCATCAATGCCGCCGGCGAGGTGGAGTGCCTCGGCCGTATCGACAGCCAGGTCAAGATCCGCGGCTACCGCATCGAACTCGCCGAAATCGAATCGGTGCTGCTGGAAATGCCGCACATCGCGCAGGCTGCCGTTGGTACGTTCGAGCTTGAGCCCGGCATTGTCGAGATCGTGGCCTATTATTCGCTCCGGCAGGGCCATTCCGATCTGCCGCGCAGCGAAATCGCCCAGGCTCTGCGCAGCCGGCTGCCTGCTTATATGGTTCCGGCCTTTTTGGAACAGCTTCCATTCATCCCGATGTTGATCAGCAATAAGGCTGACCACAAGCAACTGCCAAAGCCCAAGGGTCCCCGCTTCACGGTTGAAACGGACTTTGTTGCGGCGAGAACCGAGAAGGAGTGCCTGCTTGCCGATGCGCTCGCCGAAGTATTGGGGATTGAACGCGTCTCGGTAGAGGATCATTTCTTCGATGGCCTTGGTGCGCATTCGCTGCTGATGGCGCGCTTCTGCGCCAAGATCCGGCAGAATCCGGATATGGCGCACGTCTCCATGCGGGATATCTACCTCAACCCGACGATCTCCAAGCTCGCCAGCCACCTAGGCGACACTCCGAATGAAGCGTTCGCCGCGGTCCAGCGCGAGCCGATCCACGTTCCTTCCAGCTTCTCCTACTACGGCTGCGGCGCCCTGCAGCTGCTTTTCTATCTGGCATTCGGCGCGCTAGGCCTCTGGATTCTCACGCTCGTCATTCCCTGGTTCTATGCGGCGATCGACGACCCGCGTGAACTCTATGTTCGCAGCACGACCTTCATCTTCGTCGCGCTTGCCGCGATGCTGGTCATCCCCTATGCCGCGAAATGGCTCTTGATCGGGCGGTGGAAGGCCGAGACCTTCCCGATCTGGAGTCTCCGCTACTTCCGCTTTTGGGTGGTCAAGGGACTGTCGCACGCCTCGCCGCTGGCGGCCTTTCCCGGAACGCCGTTCTTCAACCTTCATCTGCGGCTGCTCGGCGCCAAGATCGGGCGCAACGTCGTCATCCGCTCGCGCTTCATACCGGCCTGCCCGGACCTGTTCAGCGTCGGCGACAACACCATCCTGCGCAAGGACTCGATCCTGCTGGGCTACCGGGCTCAATACAATTTCATTCGCACGGGATCGATCACGATCGGCCGCAATGCGTTTGTGGGGGAAGCAAGCGTCTTGGACATCGACACCGAGATGGGCAATGACACCCAGCTCGGCCACGCCTCGTCATTGCAATCCGGGCAGCGCGTGCCGGACGGCAAGCGCTACCACGGCTCCCCGGCGATCGAGACCAGCGCCGATTACTGCCCGATCGAGAGCAGGCATTGCTCCCCCTTCCGCCGCGTATCCTATGTGTCGCTTCAGATTTTCGCCGGGCTGTTGTTGGCACCGCTCGGAATTTTCATGGTGAATTACTATTGGTCGTTGATCTTCACGCAGTTGATTCCGGTCTCCGACGTTAGTCTCGACATCACGGATTCGTGGTTCTTCCCGCTGATGCTGCTGATGTCTATGGGCCTGCTGATCGTCTCGCTGTTCCTCGGCCTGGTCGGGATCTACATTGTCCCGCGCATCTGCAACTACTTCCTGGTTCCAGGCAAGACCTACGTGCTGTTCGGCGTGCACTACTGGCTGCAAGGCATTGTTTCGGGGGCGAGCAATTCGCCGCTCTACAATCTGCTGTTCGGCGACACTTCTGCGATCGTCCATTACATGCGCTTTATCGGCTGGAATCTGAATACGGTCGAACAGTCCGGCTCGAATTTCGGCACCAACCAGCGCCACGACAATCCATTCCTGTGCGACATCGGCAGCCGCACGATGGTGTCGGACGGGCTATCGATGATCAATCGCCACATGTCGAGCTCGTCGTTCCAGCTCGCCGTGACCCGGATCGGCGAGCGCAATTATCTCGGCAACGACATTCACTATCCGCCCGATGGGCGGACCGGGGCAAACTGCCTCCTCGCCACCAAGGTCATGATTCCGATAGAAGGGCCGGTGCGCGAACAGGTCGGACTGCTCGGATCGCCCTGCTTCGAGATTCCGCGCATGGTGGAGCGCGACAAGAAGATCAATGCGGAGTTCACCCCGGAAATTCGCGCCGCGCGGCTGAGACGCAAGAACGTGCACAACGCGGTTACGGCGTTTCTGTATCTGTTCACGCGCTGGGCGTTATTGTTCGTCGTCCTGTCGGCGGCGCATCTGCTGGTTATGAACTATCCACAATATGGCCTTCCCTTGCTGTTCGCGGGGGCGGTCGCCCTGTCGGTCGGCGCGATTCTGTATCTGGCGTTCATCGAACGAGCCAGCATCGGCTTCAAGCGGCTCAAGCCGCAGATGGTATCCATCTATGATCCGTATTTCTGGTGGCATGAGCGGCACTGGAAGCTCTCCGATTCGCCGATCATCGGGCTCTTCGCCGGCACGCCGATGAAGAGCGTGATCTCTCGGCTGGTCGGCGTCAAAATCGGTCGCAAGGTGTACGATGCCGGCTGCTCGATCACGGACCGGACGCTCACCCAGATCGACGACTACGCCAATCTCAATGAAGGAAGCGTGTTGCAGGCGCATTCCCTTGAGGAAGGCGTATTCAAGTCCGATTACATTGTTGTCGGCTGTGGCGCGACCCTTAGCGCCGGCGCCTTCGTGCACTATGGCGTCACCATGGGCGAGCATGTCATGCTCGACGCGGACGCTTTCCTGATGAAGGGCGAGGTCCTTAGCGCACACACCCGGTGGCGCGGCAACCCGGCGATGCTGCTGTTCAGCTACTCGGGTCCCGATCGGGCGGCCGGCGCGAGCGCGGCGCGCCCGCCGGCCGATGCAGCAGTTGTTGCGATTGCGGCGGAATGAAGCGAACTCGGGTGCCGTCTCGCCTGCTCCTGTGCTATTGGCGCGGGCGATTTAAGTTTACGCGCAGCCTGCGAAGCGGGAGGGGGACGGACTTGCCCTTGCCGCGAGGTTCGCGGTTGCACACGCGTTGATGCATCGGGCAACCAGCGCTTGGTCATGACTTTTCGTTCAAGCTCACGATCAATGAACGGACCGATGAGCGTCTCATATGCACGCTCGACCTGCTTGTATTCGTCTTCACAGTCCTCGGCGCGCGACTTCGGCAAAAAATTCTTCCCCACGAGGTCGCTGAACACTTTCGAATCGAAGCCGTAGGCAAGGCAGAGCAAGTTGTAGAGGCGCTGCGCAGGCGTGCTGTGCACGTTGGCGAATTGCCTGGTCGTCCGCGGTCTTTTCTCCGCCGCTATCTCGTTCTTGTAGGCATAGGCAGTGCCGAGGATCAGGCGCCGGGCTTCAGCCTTGTTGAGATGGAGCGTTATATAGGCCGCGACCTGATCGGCGGCGTCCTCCTCGCGGCCGAACACCGGCAACTTGTGCATATCGAACAATGCATGGGCGAATTCATGCAGAGCGGTATCGAACAAGGGCCCAATGATGGCGTCTATGGGCGCTGCGTCGGTCTTCGTCGTCGAGTCGGTGGGCGCGCGCTTCCACAGCTCGTCGATATATTCGTAGCAAATCGATATGGAATCATCTTCATAGGACGCGTTGGGGTCGCCGTCACACTCCTCCAGCGTCACCGTCAGTTTGCGCGGCAGGCGGAATGGACTGAGGAATTCCCGCAGCGTCTCAAGCGCCCGCTCCTCCTTAAGGCGCTCGTAGATCCGCCGATGGGTGGTGTTGCTGGGCACCGTGTATTTGATCTTGATCTGGTCGGTCTTATTCGGGGAGTCCGATCCTGTTCCGTCTCGAGTACCCAACTCTCTGGAACGTTTGGGCACCACGGTCGACGGCAAATCCAACTTGGCGGCCTCGACGGGCTGCGGCCGCTGCTGTTGTTGCGGCTCCAGTTGTTGCGGCTCCTGTTGTTGCCGCAGTTGCTGCCGCGCCTCAGGCTCCAGCTTGTGCTTCCGTACCGTCGTCTCTGTATCGGAAAACAGCCGAACGGCCGCAAGGGCAAGGACGCCCGAAACGAATATGGCCACAGCAAAGAGCGGTCTCATGGTCGCACCGGTTCGCCACCGACAACAAATAAACGATCAGCCTCTGCGGCTGCCGCGTAAAAAAAGCGTGAAGTCCCCCGAACTCCCCTCCCGCCAGCTTGCCGTCGAATCGGGTCCAAACGGTTGCCAGCCAACGAACGAAGACACTTTTAGAGTGGCAAATTCATGACTTGGCACTGGAGGTGCCGGCCCAAACGGGCGGGCAGGTCGCGGTGCACCCGCTCAGAGGCCCCCAAGGAACGCCCCCCGTGGCCGAAGCGGTCATGACCGTCGCGAAGCAGCGGCCCCGCCCCCGCCGGCGGCGCCCGCTCCGCCCGCGGCACCTCCTGCGCCTGTCGCGCTCGCGACCTTCGACGCCGGAGCAGACAATAATACCAGCATTCCGCCCGCTACGGCAGGAGCGGTGCTCCGAACCACGTCTTCAACCCTCTCATCAACAATGTATCGATTCTTCGACCGTGCCGGGGTTCCGGCGGCTCCCACGGTATCGCCGAATGATTCCTGGAGCGGCCTCGGAAACACCGGCGACACATTCGATCCGCGCCGCGCTCTTCGATCCGTCTTTCGGCGGGCGCTATATCTGCAACCATGGCCGACGCACACGAGCGCGCTGGTCGCGATCGGGACGGTGGTGTTCGGCATGTCGGGCCGGCGCACGGTGTGAGCCGCGAAGGCGTCCATTCGTCCCAGCCGCGCCGACGTCGATTGCGCTAATATGACCGGCGTCGGTCCGTCATAGCCGCGCGGAGCGTAGGATGCCTTCCGGACTTTCGAGATTTGGTGCCGGTTTCGCGTGTGCCTTGATCGCCGCAACTGCGCCTGCGGCGACGCACGCGGCCGACTTCTACGCCGGCAAGACCATCGATTTCCTGATCGGCGGCGATGTCGGCGGCGGCTACGACATCTATGCGCGCCTGCTCGGGCGCCACCTCGCCCGCTTCATTCCCGGCAATCCGGCGATCGTTCCCAAGAACCAGCCCGGCGCCGGCAGCGGGCGCGCGGCGGCGCATCTCTTCTCGGTGGCGCCGAAGGACGGCACGATGATCGGCGCGCTGTTCCCCGGCGCGATCATGGCGCCGCTGCTCGACGAGCGCGTCCAGCCGCTGTTCGATCCGGCGAGGTTCCGGTATCTCGCCAGCGCCGACAACGCCACGCGCGTCTGCATCACCCACGAACGATCGAACATCAGGAGCTTCGAGGACGCGCAACGGCAGAAGGCCATCATGGGCGCGAGCGCGGCGGGCGGCTCGACCCGCGACTACGCCGTCATGCACAAGAAGACGGCCGGCGCGATGTTCGAGCTGGTCTCGGGCTACAAGGGCACCGCCGACATCCAGCTCGCGGTGGAGCGCGGCGAGGTCGACGGGTTGTGCGGCCTCGACTGGTCGAGCCTCAAATCGCAGCGCCCCGACTGGATACGCAACAAGACCGTCAACATCCTGCTGCAGGTGAACCTGGAGCCGGAGGCGGAGCTCACCCGGCTCGGCGTCCCGCAGGCCTGGAAATTCATCAAGAGCGAGGACGACCGCAAGGCGGTCGAGCTGGTGATCGGCCAGCAGGTGTTCGGGCGGCCGTATCTGGC
>Ga0075421_100013593_pt1 | contig 10151 bp, 10 predicted proteins | sample SoiMetdeltSBSDD5_FD_75292 | JGI IMG/M metagenome (GOLD analysis project Ga0075421, IMG submission 75292) | Bulk soil microbial communities from a Populus tree surrounding site in Tennessee, USA - Soil MetaG P. deltoides SBSDD5 | ecosystem: Environmental > Terrestrial > Soil > Tree plantation... | reverse complement strand
GTTCCGCGAGTGCTCGCAACGCATCCGCGATGTGCGCGAGCCGCGCCGGGTCGTCGACGTTGTTCGGGCGGTGGAGCGTCACCACGATGGCGTCGTCGCCGAGTCCGAGCTCGGCCCGAAAGCCACACTCGCGAGCGGATGGGAGCGCGCGGCGCAACGTGTCGATCATGACGTTTCCCACGAACGCGATCTCGTGTTCCGGCTCGCCCTCGGTTCTCAGCGTCTCGGACGCGTCGCGCGACGGCGTGAGAAGCAGATCGGCGAGTCGGTCGGTGACGATCCGATTGATCTCCTCCGGCATCGTGCGGTCCCGGCTCCGAAGGCCCGCCTCCACGTGCGCGACCGGAATGCCCCGCTTCACGGCCACCAGCGCGCAGGCCATCGTCGAGTTCACGTCCCCGACCACGACGACGAGGCGCGTCTTCTCACGCTCCTCGAGGAGCGCGTCGAACGCGACCATGATCCGTCCGGTCTGCTGGCCGTGCGTGTCGGACCCGATTTCGAGGTTCCGGTCCGGCACCGGGAGGCCCAGCTCCGTGAAGAACACGCGCGACATCGCCTCGTCGTAATGTTGCCCCGTGTGAACCAGGAGCGGCCGGATCCACGAATACGCCCGAAGCGCCGACAGAATCGGCGCCATCTTCATGAAATTGGGGCGCGCTCCCACGACGCAAACGATCTCGCTCAACGAATCCCTCCGGAAATGGCCGCCGTGGCGATCGCCGCGGAGACGGCCGAAACCAAGACATTCCGTCCCCAATGGCCCATCCGCTGCCCAGCTGGGGTGGCGGCGACGGCGCTCTCGACCCCGGTCGCCGCGTAGCCGGCGATCGCCGCGAGCACCGCCCCCGCCGGCGCGACCAGTCCAACCGCCCAAGCGGTTGTCGCGAGCACGCCCGCGGCCGCGGCGCCTCCGGCGAGACCCGCGACGCTCATGCCGCCCACGCTCCCATGGCTCGCGCGCTCGAGACGAAAGCCGTTCCAGCGAACGACCGGGCCCCTGGCGAGCGGGCCGATCTCGGTGGCGGCCGTATCGGCGAACGCTCCGGCGATCGACGCGATCGCCACCACCCCGAGCGTCGCGGCATGGTCCGGCGAGACCGCCGCTGCTCCGCCGAGAAGCGCCGGAATGCCGAGCTTCGCGATCACCTGTGAGGCGCTTCGTCGCCCACGGTTGGCTTCGGCCGCGTGGGACTGTTCCTTGATCCTACGCCCCGCACGGGTCAGCATTCCGGCCCCCAGCACGAAAAGCGCGAGAGGTGCCATGACCGGGGCCCCAAACCCGAGAACCAGGAGGCCGGCCGTAAGAAAGCCGACCATCGCGCTCGCGGGGGTTCCCTGCCCCGTCGCGAGGACGATGATCGCTCCCGCGGCGGCCAGGAAAAGGCCGGTGAGAGACGGCGCCGTGATCACGCGAACCGCGCCCTCACGACAGCCAGGCGTACGCGGCGGCCACCGCCAGCGGGACGCTCAGGTTGTCCCAACCCGGTGGTGAGACGGCCTCCACGGTCGCGCCCAGGGCCGCGCAGCCGACAGCGAGCCGCCACGGGGTCACACCCTCGGTGCTTCTCGACGCGATCCACGCGACGAGAACCACGGCGACGAGGAAGAACGTCAGCGATCCCTCCAGCGTGCGGCCGTGGCCGAACGGATGAAGCCGGCGCTGCCCGAACCGCGCCCCGACGATCGCGGCAAGCGGATCGGCCAGTGCGAGCACCGCACAACCGGCGATCACAGCGTTTCGGCCCGCTGCGTCCCAAAAAAACAAGTACGTGAACGCCACCCCGAGCGGGAACGTCCAGAGCCCGCGCGCCGAAGCGCTCTTGTCCGACCCGACTAGGCCAGGGACGAGCGCGCGCGTCTTTCCTGCGGCGTTCACGACGAGGAACACGCACGGCGGCACGAGCGCCCATTGGAGCAAATGGAAGCGCGGCGTGACGAACACGGTCCAGAGGCCGACGGCCGCGTGCAGCGACTTGCGCAGAATCGATGGCGGGACGCCGCTCGCGCCGGCAAGTCGGGCGCCGGTCACCAGCGCCAGGACGGCCGCGAGCGAGATTACGACGAGGATCGGATCGTGGAACGCCACGGGCACGGCCAGACCTTAGCGGTGGCCCGAGGGGGTGTCAAAGCGATTCCCCCCGTTCCCCGAAGGTGTCGTAACTCTTCCCGCCGCGCGAGGGAAATCCCTCGACCGCGTCGTGCTTGGCCGTCGAAACGCGATTCTTTCCGGATTGCTTGGCGGTGTAGAGCGCGATGTCGGCTGCTTCGAGCAATTCCCCAGCGGTGATCCCGTTTTCCGGGTAGGTCGCCACGCCCTGGCTCACGGTGATCATGCCCGGCGGGACCAGTGGGAACGCCGTCGTCTCCACGGAGAATTTCACGCGGTCCGCGAGGACGCATGCGCCCTCGCGCGCCGTCTGCGGCAGGATGACGACGAACTCGTCCCCGCCGTACTTCGCCACCAGATCGATCGAGCGCGCCTCGCGCACCAGGATTTGGGCCACCGTGCGGAGCACTTCACTCCCGCGCAGGTGCCCGTTTCGGTCGTTGTAGGTCTTGAGATTGTCGACGTCCACCATCAGGAGCGAGAACTTCTGGCTGAAACGCGCGGCGCGCTTCACCTCGCGCCGAAGCGCCATCTTGAGGAAGCGGTAGTTGTACACCTGCGTCAGGTCGTCGGTGACCGCGAGCTGCTCCGCGCGGCGGTAAAGCTTCCCGTTCTCGATCGCGATCGCGGTCTGATTCGCGAGCAGGGAGAGCACGCGCAGGTGCCGAACGTCGAACAGCGAGGAGTCGTGCCGATTCACGGCAACGAGGACGCCGAGCACCGCGTCACGGACCTTGAGCGGCGCGGCGAGGACCGCCGACGTGCTGAGCCCTGGAAGCGAATCGCTGCCGGGATGGTATCGAGGGTCGGCGCCGACGTCCGGAATGTGGACCGGCTGCCCTTCGAGGAGCACCCACCGGCTGATGCCGGCGTGGCTCGGGAGCTCGTAACGCTCGAGGGCGTGGAGTTGCCCGTCGGCCGCGATCCGGCGCGCAAACTTACGCGTCCGACCCCCGTCCACGGTGACCAGGAAGACGGCCTGGGCCTGGAGCATCTGGAGCGCGCACGAAAGGACCGACTCGAAGATCGTTTCTTGCGCCCTTCCGCCGTTGATCAGGCTGGTAATTTCTTGAAGGGTGGCAAAAAAGAGATCGTTCGCTGCAAGGTCGTCCGTTGCAGGCTGCACGATTTTACCAGGGCGGTAATTCACGTTACGGGCTTATCTGCAAGGTCCGTGCCGCGAAATGCGAGGCTACTCGTCGGCGCGAAAACTCTTGATGTGGCGTACCAGGCGAGCGGAGGCGAAGACGAGCACGGCGAGGATCCCGGCCGGGATGTACCAGTATGGCCGCCACCCTCCGGGGAGGCCGCTGGCGCGTCCGACGAAGACGAAGAAGAGCGCTATGTCCGCGACCACGACCGCGGCGCTGATGAGGATCGTGACGAAGCGCGCCATGCGGCGCTCCGTCCATCGAAAGCTCGGCTGCTCGTCGTTCATGGCCGGATGTCACCGGGGTAAATGGTGCGCCCGAAGGGATTCGAACCCCTGGCCTTCTGCTCCGGAGGCAGACGCTCTATCCAGCTGAGCTACGGGCGCAACGAGTTGGCATTGTACACGTTTGACCGACTCCCGGATACCCCCGGAGGCGCGAAAATGATCCATGTTCCCGGTCTTGTTCCCGGTTTGAATTGCGGATCACGCCGTCCGTACCCCTTCCCACCGAGCGAAAACTCGATCTGCGTCGCTGCGGATCGCCTTCGCATCGGGTCGGCCATACTGCTGAGTCTGCTCGACCGAGGCATGGCCGAGGATTTCCTGAAGCATCGCGAGTTCTCCTCCCGCTTCGAGGTAGCGGCAGGCGAATGTGTGACGGGTCATGTGGACGTGAAATCGTGAAAGCCCGTCGAGCGCGCCCCGCGCGGCTTTCGACAGGTTCAGTTCGTCGAGGCGCTTCTCCGCGAGGCGACGGATCGTCGCGTTGAAGCTCGACGAGGACCGCTCTGCGCGGCCCCCTGGCCTGGATCGCCTGGTCCAGCTTTTGCTTGGGTGCGCGGATTCCGGGGTGTCGACGCCGATCAGCCGTACCGTCTCGGACTTCCGCCCGATCCTTACCTTGATCGTATCCCCGTCAACTATTCGCGTTACCGTTCCAACTTCTGCCGCCCAGGACAGCGAAGCCGAAAGGCCGATGGCGAGGATTACTGCGCAGGCGCGTCCTCTCATGCGAGGACATACCCGGGGCCGGGTGCCCCGCGCGGATTGTTCCTGGCGACCTGTTGCCGCATGGCGATGGCCGCGAGCAGCTCCCTGAGCACGACGCATGGGTCCTGGCGCGGCAGAGTCGGCCATCGCTTCAGCCGGTCATCCATCCGGATCATCCGGCCTGGTTTCCATACCCGTCCAGAGGGAGTAGACGCGCCGCACACCCCCCTCGTCTCGACGACAGCCGAGACATACAACTTCCGCACCTCCTGAGGTCCATGCGGTCTTATTTTGCCTATGGTAGTACGCCCCAGGCACGCCGCGCAGTTCGACCACCTCGATGATTTCGTGGGAACTGCCTGGAAACACTCTTCGCTCAAATTCATGAGTCTGCTCCGGCTTGCCCTTCGAGCGCCGAATGCACAGAGAGCACCCTACTCGACGTTGTCGGTCACCCTCGATCGCCATCAGGAAGGCCCTGTCATCACTCTCTAGAACTAGGCTTCGCTCGATTCCGGCCACTCGCCTTCGACTCACCGGGGCTACTTCGTAGCCGGACGGGGTATCGGGAGGGTTGGCTCCAATTGCTCGTTCTCCCATTGCGCCTCCGCGCCTGATAATGTCGGCGAATTCGACCAGAACCGTCGCGATGGCGCGGGCCGACCACATCGCCTCGCCAATATGCGGGATCCTTACCATCTCGGTTTCGTTGGTAAGAATGAACTGCTCAACCGGTTCCGCGTCACGAAGCCAAACATCTCCGGCGGATCGAGCGTAAAGGAGGGCACCCCCACGGACAACGTCAAGGAAACGACGCGATATGGCTTCCGCCTTGATCCACGACTTCCAAATATCACCCGACTCATGCGTATACCTAATATCGAGAACCTTGTGTAAGCCACCAGTCTCGGTCCACAGGAGGCGATGAATGTCTTCGAATGTATCCACCCCCTCGACGTGCTCCGGAAGTCTTCGCCGAAAGTCCTCCAGAAGGATCGCAACCTGCCCGAGCGCACCCGTCTCGGACACTCGATGCATTTCCTCCTTCTGGAGTGTGAGGGCTTCGCGTTGGGCCCTTAGCTCATCTCGCTGCAGGGCGAGCTCTTCCCCTTGCTGCAGGTAGCCAGCCACCAGCCAGATAAAGGCGAGAGCGCTCGCATACCCGGCCACAAAGTTGCCGATGTTCGCTGCTTGAATGGGGGTACTGTTTAGCGCCGTGTGGATTGCATGAGCGGCGACGAGGACGGTTAGCGCGGTCGGCCAAATTCTTCGGGGTCGCTTCACGGTGCGCCCATTGTGACCAACCTCAGCGGAAACGAAGGGTGGATGTCTTTCGCTACCCGTCAAGAGGCGCCGCGAAGCGCGAAGAACACGAAGCCGTGGAAGACCATGAAGACCCAAGGGACCCAAACCTCGACGTGCGTAACCGGGAGATACCGATCGGAGTTCTTGCCATGTTCGGCGAGATCCCACTCGTGCGCGTACAACCTGGCAGGGAGCCGTCGTTCGAGTCCGTGGATCACTTCGAACTTAATGGTGTTCAGATTGCGGTAGGACATTATCAGTGAGGCCCACAGGATGCAGAGTAGAGCTCCTGCGAATGGAACTACCGGTGAAACAGGAGCCAGCTGCCCTGCATCCGGTGCGACTTTTACGTAACCAGATAAGGCCAGCAGGGCGGTGTTGATGCTCACAAAGAACGCGTTCGCGGCCTGTCGCCGCATACTAATCCGATCCGCCATTTCCACGTATAGCTTGTACTGTTCAATCAAGTGGGAGTGGTAGGTTGCAGAATCGTAGTAATGGGAACCCAACGCCTCGTTGAATAGTCCCCCGCCCGTTCCTTCGTCGTCACTCATGTTAGGTCAGCGTGAGCCACCAACGAGAGCCTTGAGGTTTGGCCATGTCCACCCGTAGATGATGTCGGTCGGAAGCGCTGTTGCGGGCTTGTAGACCTGCTTCCCGTTACGCCCCCAGAGCAGGAAGTAGGGCTTAGATTCATCCCGGGCGATCTCGACTTCGGCGGCCACTCCCGCTGCGCGGTGCGTAAACTGGCCACAAATCACAGCGAGTTGGTCGGATCTACGGATTCGACCGCGAACCTTGTCCTTCCAGTTGCCCGCGAGCGGCTCCTTCACTGAGGCATCTGCGAACTCGAAAGGGGAATCGGGGTGCAGCGCTTGCCCAGCGAGCAGAATCCGAAGATCACTGTCGTTGTCGTAGTCGAAGCTAATGAATAGACGGGTCTTCGCCATGGCCGGACTCTACCATGAGCCTACTTCCATGAAAACGCCATCCGCGTTCCCGGTGTTCCCGGTTTGAAGCGCCACACCGAGGTATCGGGGGGCTCCAAAGGGCGTCAAAAGCATCGCGCCCCCGGAGACATCGCGGGGGCGCTTTGCATTCCATTGACGCATTGAGACTTGGCCGAGCGGGCCTATTTTGGGCCTCCAAATTCCGGAGGCAGACGCTCTATCCAGCTGAGCTACGGGCGCGATGAGCGCCCGCCCTCAAGAGCGCGTTCAGATGGGCGCTGCCTGTCGGACGCCCACGTTCCGTTCACGGTCTCAGCGGCAAGGGGTCCGATCGTGGCTCAATTGAGGCGCACGATCCTCCCCGTAGTGATCCCGACCGCCGTTTGAGCCCGAACGAAGTAGATGCCGGACGGCGCTCGCTTTCCACCCCGTAGGCTTCCGTCCCAGGTGAGCGCGTACTTCCCCGCTTGAGACAACGGCAACGTCTTCGACCAGCAGACCCGTCCCGACACGTCCACGATCTCCACACTTATGTCACCGGAATTAGGTAGGGTCGTGGCCCCGAGCGCGAGATGGAGGCGGACCGCGCCCCGGGAAGGATTCGGCAGGGCACGAAGAGTCGATAACGCGTTCGGTAGAGGGGAGTCGGGCCCTTCTACCGCCACGAGCGAGAGCGCGACATCAAACGCAATGTCGAACGGCGGCAAGCCGGTGCTGATGGGCGATGGCGTAAGCTCCGAGTGACTTTGAGCGTTGAAGATGCGGATGCCGGGATGGGTGAAGTCTGCGTCGCACACCCACAGCTCGCCGCGGTCGTTGATCTCGATGTCCGCCAGAAAGAAACCGTTGCTCGTGATCATGGTCTGCGCCGTGCCGAGGTCCCGGCGATAGGACTTGAGAGCCGTGTTGAAGGATGCGTCGCTAATGACAGCGAAGCCGTCTGTCGCATTCAACGTCGCCACGTCGCCGATGTCCCCGCCCAGTGCGGCCTCGGTGATCTCTGTGGCCACGGTGAGGGCGATCGGGTCGATACTGGCGATCAGGCCATCGAGGAGGCCGAACGATCCAACACAGCCGACCACCAGTTGCCTGAAGGGATCGACGACCAGCTCGGTGACGGGATTCTGTGCCGGAAGGAGGAGGCCCTGGGTCCCGGGCGTTCCTGGATCGACGTCGACGAACGTATCGGTGCTACCATCGATCACGACTACCTGGCTACCTCCCGCCGGGGTGAAGAAATTGTTCCGATCGAGGCGCTGGAGGGTCACGAACAGCCGACCGTTCCGGAACGCGAGATGATCCATCTCGGGAATTCCATCCGCGTCGGCGAACGGGGCCAGCGATATCGAGTCAATCCGGGCACCGGTCGAGGGATTCACAATCAGGAGATCCGCCAGCTCGTACCGGGTGACGTACGCCTTGGTGGGAGAGGCGAACTCAATGTCATGCGGATTGGCGCCATTGCCGACGCTGAACTGCCGCTCGACGCTGAATCCGTTCGCGGGGTCCAGGACCTGGATGTTGTCGAAGTTGAAGCGGTTGACAACATAGACGAGGCCCCCGTACCAGCGCACGACCGCGTCGGACGAGATGGACGCAACATTCGGGGTCGCGACGCGCGGGGGGCCAAAGGTGACATCGGCCAGCGACCCGGTCGCGAAGTCGGTGGCGGCAACAAACGCGCGCGTCTGTTGCGCGCCCGCCGAGTACGCGACTCCAGTCAACGAGAGAGCAATCAGGAGTACCGAGGCGAAATGCCGGCGACGGGGTTTCATTGCTTTGGCTCCTTGCTGTGGGATTGGATGGTGAGCCCGGCGTACAGTGTCCTGCCGGGCAGCGGAAACCCTGCGTAGTCCTCCACGCGCGCATCGCCGACGTTGCGGCACTCGATCGTCCACTCCAGGCTTGTGAGGGGCTGGCCGAGTCCGAGACCGACGTCATGGATGTACCGCGCGTCGGAGCGGTCCGAGTTGTAACGGTCGAGCCAGTTGGCCGAGACGAAGTGGAAGCCGTAAGAGAGCCGCCACCGGGGGCGGCTCAAGGCAGCCTGGACGGCAACCTCGTCGCGCGGGCGCGACGGCAGCTCGCGGCCGCGCCAATAGACGACCTCACCTTCGTCGCGGGTCCATTGACGCGTCCAGCTCGAGTTGATCGTCAATCCGGAACTCCAGACGAAGCGTCCGTCCCATTCGAGACCCCACAGGCGGGCGGACGACACATTCATGGCGACGACGGAGCGTTGTGAATTCTGTAGGTAGATGAGGAGATCCTCGGCATCCGACCGATAGGCGGAGATTTGGACCTCGAACGTGGACGGCGACCAGGCAGCGTCCGCTCGCGACCCGTGGCCGATGATCCCGATGTCGCGAGTGGTGATGTGTTCGGGCTCCGCCTTGGGGTTTCCGTAGACGCCGGCGCGGTTGCCGAACAGTTCTTCCAGCGTCGGGGTTCGCGCCAGCTTCGCGAACGACGACTTCAGCGAGAGGCCGTGGAGCAGATCGAGCGTGACCCCGATCGAGGGGCGGTCGAGGACGACCTTGCGCGAGACGGAAGGTGAGGTGAATGCTCCTGGATACGCCGGCCCCGCTGGGAAGCTGTCTCGCGTTTCCATGCGCCGCCAGCCCGCAAGCACTCCGAGTCCTAGCGGGGACAGGGTCCAGCGATCCTCGACCCCCCATGCGAGGAAGTCGCGGCGGCTGTGGGCCAGCGTCCGTGGCGTGGGAAAGACTATTTTGGGCCCGTAGCTCTCACGCCGGGCCTCCCCAACGAACGTCAGGCGGTGGCGCCCCGGCATCGAGATTGGGATCGAGCCCACGGCGCCGCGTCGATCGGTGCGATTGTCGCTCGCCTGGCGCACTCCGGTGAGTCTTCCGTGAGGATCGGCGAATCGGTCTCGATCCCAGGCTCCGTACAGACGCAAGGACGCACCCGGCCCCCATTCCCTCTCGCTTGGATTCGCAAGATCGCGCCGTTTCGCGATGAGGAGATTCGTGACATCGCGATCGACACGCATGGTTGATGTGAGAACCTGATTCGAACCGATGCCTGGAACGCCGTAGCGTTTCCGAAGTAGATGATGCGTGAGGGTCAGGGCGAACGGTCCAGGACCGGCGGACAGACGCCCAGTCACTCCGAGCGTGCGAACCCAGTTGTTCAATCGGGTTGCGATTTCATCGTCGTCAGGGTTGAAGGGTGTGGCGTTGTCATCGTGGAAGAGGTAGTCGCCCTGACTTTCCAAGAGCTGCCCGATGACCAGGCCCCCCAAGCGTGATCCCTGCCAACCAAGCCCAAAGTCCCCTCGGTTCGTTCCGAAACTGCCGGTCCCCGCTGTGACCCGCATCCAGCGAGCTCGATGCGCCGTGGTCACCAGATTGATGGCGCCACCACCGGGAGAATCGAGGGTGATTGGTGCCGAGCCGCGGAATACTTGGACCTGGTCCAGCGCTTCGAGCGGGAGATCGGCGACGTTGACGACACCGTATTGGGCCTGGTTGAGCGGAACGCCGTCGAGGTAAACGGCTACCTGTGCGGGAGTGGACCCACGAATCGACGCTGTCGCGAAGGAGCCGGCGCCCCCCAGGTTGCGAATGTGCACGCCAACGGCGCCGGCGAGGAGATCGCTCACCATCATCCCGCGGCCGCG
>Ga0075421_100013592_pt1 | contig 10151 bp, 8 predicted proteins | sample SoiMetdeltSBSDD5_FD_75292 | JGI IMG/M metagenome (GOLD analysis project Ga0075421, IMG submission 75292) | Bulk soil microbial communities from a Populus tree surrounding site in Tennessee, USA - Soil MetaG P. deltoides SBSDD5 | ecosystem: Environmental > Terrestrial > Soil > Tree plantation... | reverse complement strand
GTGCTGAGAAACAAACAGGTGAGCAGCTTCCTGTTGCAAGGCTTCGGTCATGTGAATAATCGGCAGTCCGGACTGCTCGGTTTGTTCGAGGAATTGGCGGGCGAGCGCTTGTCCATCACGATAGCTCAATACCGTAGCCGTTTCTAAAATCACCCAACTGGTGGCAACAACCTGCCTCCCGGCCTGTTTGATCTTTTCCCACAGGGTAGTTGCTGAGTCGTGAAGGGAATCCTTGGGCAGTATTCCGGCAACAAAGGCATCGCTATCAATTAGTACGTCAAAGTTACTCCCCACTTCCTCGCCACGATCCGCGATCACCATAGAGCGTTTCATTGATGGTGGTCGAGGCGTTCGTGACCCTCGGATTACCTGTGCCCCACAAACGGTCAAGTCCAGTGTAAATCTTTTTGAGTTGCGTGTGCTCTTTTGCCTGGAGTCCCTGGTCAACCAAGTCACGAATCAACACAGAAATAGACGCTTTCCGTTGCTTAGAAGCAAGGCGTAAGCGCTCATAGAGCGCATCTGGCAAGTAAATCGAGGTACGTAACATATACTGTAATAATAGTGTGTCGTATACACCAAAGTCAAGTGGGCAAAATAAATAGAACGCCCTTCTCCCTGCTATCGGTTTTTCATCAATATCCTGAAGAGAGTGGAGTAACCTTACTTATGTCGCACAATCTTTCTTTTACGACATGAAGTTAGCTTCAGAGGAGAAGAGTGAAGAGAAATAAGTGTGAGAAGGAAGCTGGGGAGGAAAGAGGCAGAGCCTATAGTTTCATTAGTTGGGGTATAGGCGCGTAAAATACTATGAGATTCTAGCCAACTATTTTTAAGTTGAGCCGCTTGTAGAATCCGTCAAAGCTAAATATCTCAGGAATGAAAAAGCGGTGAGTAACTACTACGTTTGAACAATCAACCATGCTCGTTCCGCGCGTATCTTGGCGTTTGAAGAATTCCATCGCTTCTTGCTGGATTTCCTCGGTGATGTGAATGACGGGAAGACCAATCTGCTCTATCCGTTCCAAAAACAAACGGGCGGTGGCTTGCCCACCACGATTACTAAGTACGGTGGCGGTCTCCGCGATCACCAAGCTGGTGCTGACGAGGCGGGTTTTCTCCTTACTCAGTTTTTCAAATAGCGCTTGGACTTGCTGATGAAAAAAGTCTTCGGGGAGTGACCAGGCGACGAAGGCATCACTATCAATTAAAACTTGAAAACTATCCACGCTGCCCCCTCCACGCTCCATTCTCGCCATACAGAACTTTGTCAATAGTGGTAGAAGCATCCCTGATACCCTTGGGGCCAAACCCGCCCAAGGCTTTCAGTCCTTCATACATCCGTTGTAACTTCTTTTCCTCACTGGCCGCTAGCGCCTTGTCCAGTAATTCCTTGACTAATTCAGATAGGGATTTCTTCTCTTGTTTGGAGGCAACAAGCAGACGTTGGTGTAGGGTAGTTGGTAAATACAAAGAGGTTCTTAGCATCATATGGTGTAATAATAACACTATTACTACGCCATTGCAACTTTTTGCAACTAATTTATCCCACTCGTCCCCGTTCGTGCATTTCTCTGAGTTCGCAGTAGGGATATGAGGTGAGGGAAGGACTATAGGGTTTTGTTACTGTGGTGTCAGGGAATTTTCAAAATAGTGTGTGGGCCAACCTTTCGGAAGACAAGCGTATCGCCTTCAATCCGAAATGTCATCCGAACGTGGAGGTCTACGCGCGCCTCACAAATATCAAGAGCATTGACGACTTTCTTGGCGCGTACCTGGATGGCGGATATCTTGAGAGAGAAGTAGGACAACACGGTCTTTTTTCGTAGAGGAGGAGGTAATCGCTGATATTGTCGCAAAAATAGTTCGGAGCGGCGCAGCCTCATACATGGGCGTGTAAATCAGCAAGCATTTCCTCTACAGTGTTAAACTCCTTAAACTCTCCCCGAGCGAGTGCCTCATCCGCCTCTCGCTCCCCTGCTTGCCATTCATCGGTCCAAAACCATTCTTGATCTTTAGGGACATGCTTTGGCTTCACTCGTGGAGTGGCTTGCGCACTCAATTGCATTCCCTTGGCAAGCTTGAGCATCGCACGGCCAAGTTCCGCAAGTTTATCTGCGGACGAGGCGGGAATGGTGATGTACTGAGTCTGCGTCATACAAGCGTATGATAGCAAATCGGGCAAGCAAAATCCAGACAGCATGTTTATCGGTGAACGATAGACAGTGTATTCACCAGCTCCAGGCACAGAGAGACAGCACTATCAGTGTGAGGATAATCTGAGTAATCCGCCAGGAAGTTCGACGCTGCTGGTAGCGTGTTCTAATACGCTCAAGCTGAAGGTTGCTCATCTGACTTTCTTAACCAGAAGAAGTCAGGTGGAATTTCTTGACTTTTAGAAACATTCTTTGCAAGTATCCTAATGACCCCCCTTGATGTTTCAGCTTTGAAAAGATGGATTTTCTCTGCAACTCCGCGATGTTCTGGGTTGTCCTCGAAGCTGCGTTTCTCTTGTAGCAACTTGAAACATTCATCTGGTGTTCCAAGGCGAAAATCGGCCCCTTGCCAAATCGTGGGACCATCAAAATAGAGTACTCCCGTGAAGAGTAAATAAAGAGTATCACCTGTTAGAAAATCATCTTTCCAGCTTCGTATAAGTAACTGGAGATGGCTGACTAAATAACTCCAAATTTTGCAGGTATAGGCATGTGAATCGGCTATATTAAGTGTTTCAATGATTGAGGAATCCATGGATTACTCCTTTAAGTAGTACAGATTTCCCGCTTCAAAACTTCCGATGGAACTACACCACCATCCTTGTAAAAACTAGTTTTGTAACACAATCCCCGATGTTTGATTATATAAAGTTCCGTGGCAGTAAAATTCCCGGAGCTGAAATCGCCAGGCGCACCATGTTTCTCAGCATAGTCATTTGGTTGGTCAATTCCTTCCAAATTAAAGTGAATATGTCCCGCTCTTTGAGTTGCCTGCTTAAACTGTTGGGTAAACAGGCCAGGGTTTGATAGCCCTTCTCTGACCCAATCATCAGACATATATACATAGATATTCTGAGGATTGAGATGCTTGTTAAGCTTTTTTGTAAAGATGTCGAGGATAGCAATCCCATTTCCCTCCAAATCAGTTAAGCCCAAAGAAATATCTTTTCTCTTTGATTTCTGCTCATCAGGTGTTTGCTGAGGTTGCGGAAGAGTGAAAGCATCTCCAAAGGGGGCCGGGCCGGGTTTGAATTCAGGTTCGGGTTCACTCACTGGTAGATTACCATTAAGAAGATTACGTGCAAATCGCTGCGCTGCATCACACTGGATTTCGATCTCCCGGGCGATCGTATCACTATTATTGATCAGGTAGTCCCCGGCGGCGCGTCCGATGATATAAACGGCTCCGACCACAAGTAGGGCGCACCCGACGGTAACGGCGACGCCCACCGGCCCGCCGACAAGAAATTGCCAACAATGTCCTGAAGAATCAACCCTTGTAATCGGGTTCCCTCCCGCATAACCCCACTTGTTCAGGGATTGCGGTTGTTGGTAATTCCCCGGCCAGGTGTCTGCTGTAGTAAATCGGCCTACCGTTGTGGAGAGATAGCGCGCCCGGAGATACGTCAAGCCACTGGCGTCGCGTTGCTCACCCGTAAACTGGAAGATGCTACTCCCGCTGCCCGTGCTACTCAACGTATTACCAAACGGCTCGTAGCTCTTTGTCAGTGTCAACGCGCCAGTAGTATTGACTAATTGACGCACCGAACCCAGCGCATCGCCTAGGAAGTAGTCGGTGTTCGTCGCACTCTGTTGAGCTATACGGCTATTCCCATAGAGATAAGTATTCGTCCCGTCCGCCAACACTTGGGTGAGACCAGCCACAAGATCAAGCGTGTAATTCGTGGGCGTGCTGTTGACCGTTTGCTTTAGACGATCCCCCAGCCCATTGTAGGTAAAGGCAGAGGTGTTCGCGCCCTGAGTGACGGTCTTGAGGCGATTGGCTTTGTCGTAGGTATAGGTGCTCACGCCATCACTGAGGAGATTGCCATTGTTATCCCAAGTGTATGGCGTACCATTCACGGCCGTCAGACGATTAGCATTGTCATAGCCATAGGTCGTGTTGCCCGTTGGCGTTTGTTGACTGAGCCGATTGCCTACGGCATCATAGGCATAGTGGAAATATTTTCCGTCACTGTAATCGGCGGCGGTGAGCCGATAGAGGGCGTCATAGGTATATGAGATGGTGGTGATTGCAGTCAACAACAACGGGTTGGCCGAAAACGGTGAAGGGTGTTCCACATGGGGACTGACTTGGCGAGCCAGGACACCCCCACCCGCAGCGGCATGAGTCGGCTTGGGTGTTGAACTTGGCTTCGGCGGGCGCGTGGCGGTTGGAGTCACAGAAGGGATGATTGTTGGGGTTGCAGAAGGGGTTTCGGTATCCATGGGTGCCGGCGTCTCTGTCTCCAACTCCGGACCTGGATAGGGCTGATCAAATACTTCTTCGGTCGGCATGATAAGTGGAGCGGATTGCTCAGAGCCGCCCTCTTCGCCGTTGTTCACCACCAGTGGCAGATAGATTTGCGAGGGCGAGGCGAGGAGTTCACTGACACGAATACGATTGCCAACTGGATCGTAAGTGTAAGTATAGGACGCGAGTGTTTGACCCGACTTCTGGTGCGTGAGCGAAAGCAGCCGGTCAGCGTTGTCGTAAGTGTAGGTAGACGCGACACCATTAGGTAGCGTAGTCGTGGTCAGGCGGCTGGCCGGGTCATAGGTGTAGGCCGTGAGCCGAAACTGCCAGTCGGTGACCTGAATAAGCCGATTGGCTAAATCGTAGGTGTAAGTCACGACCTTGCTATCCGGGTATTTCAGCGAGGTATGGTCGCCAGCAGAATCGTAGCTATAGATGACCGTGCCAGTGAACGGATCAGTCACGGTGATGGGGCGACTGAGTTGGTCATAGCTCCAAGTGGTCGTGCCAGCTCCATCCAGCATTTGTGTGCGCTCACTGGCGGCGTTATAGGTGAACGTCACATCGGCGTCCGGCGCGGGGTAGTCAATTGTCTTGAGCCGATTGAGCAGGTCATGGGTGTAATTTGTCGTTGCGCCATTGGCATCGGTCAAGCGAATACGATTACTCGCAGCGTCATAGCCATAGGTGGTGATGTGGGTGAGCGGATCGGTGACGTTGAGTTGCCGACCGAGCAAATCGTAAGTGAAAGTAGTGACTTTGCCCCGCGCATCTTTGATGGTCTTAAGATTGCCCGCCGCATCATAGGTGTACTCGGTCTGGACGTTGATCTCGCTCGTGGGCTGGAAGCCGGGTTTGTAGTTCTCGATTACGGTCTTCAGTCGGTTGAGCGCATCGTACTGGAACGCGGTGACCGTCCCTTTCGGATCGGTGAGGCTCGTCCGGTTGCCAAGCGGGTCGTATTGGGTGACGGTCACCAAGTCTTCATCTGGCTTCGTCGGATCGAAAAAACCATTTTGGTAATTGATTGTGACTGTGATCGGACGGCTCAAGGCATCATATTGAGTGCGGGTAATGTGACCTAAAGGATCAACCTGATCTACTTGACGGCTGAGGACGTCGTAGGTGACGGTCGTGCTTGCCACACTTGTGTTCGTGAGCGGCCAAGTTGTCGTGATTAGGCGACCAAGATTGTCATAGGTATAGGTGGTCGTGATTGGCGTCGTGCCCAGCCCTGGCCCGCCGCGCAGTTCGGTCGTCGCCTGACGTTCTCCAGCGGGGCCATAGATAATTCCTTGCGTGAGATTTCGGTCGGGGAAATTGGGGTCAAACAGGCCGGTGCCTGCATAGTTGGCGATCGTGGTGATGGGACGGCTGGCCGCATACTGAGTGATGTTCTTGCGATCCAGTCCACTGCCATAGAACTGCGTGCTGGTGACGATTTGGCCGAGGGCGTCATATGCAGTGAGCGTCGTGAGATTTAGATCAGGACTGGCCGGGTTGAAGGCGACAAACTGGCCCGTGCCCGTGTAGTTGGTTGTGACAGTGAGGGGACGACTCAGGCCGTCCAACCAGGTGTAGGTCGTCTGCTGCTGTGACGAGCCGTAAAGCTGTGTCGTCGAGATCACGTTGCCCACTGGGTCATAGCGCATGAGGGAGGTGAGGTTTTTGTCCGGTGAGGCTGGGTTGAACGGGACAAAGGTGCCGGTTCCGGTGTAGTTGGTGGTGACGGTAATCGGACGATTGAGCACATCGTGCCAAGTATAGGTCGTGTGCTGTTGAGGGGAGCTATACAGTTCCGTGGTGGCAAAGATATTTCCAGCAGCGTCGTATTGGGTGACAGTTATCAAGTCTTTATCCGGCTCCGCTGGCATGAAGAAGCCATCCACGTAATTTACGGTAGTCGTCACCGGACGATTGGCGGCATCGTACTGCGTGCGGGTAATGTGGCCGACCGTGTCAGTCATCATCACTGGCAAGCCCAGGTCGTTGTAGCCGTAGGTCATCATCACGTTGTATTGATTGAGATAATTCTGGGGCTGGCTGGAGAGGGCGTTGCGTGTGGTCTGAATGAGCCGGTTATTGGTGTCGTAGATATTCTGCGTTACCAGCCCTACGGTATCAGTCACTAAAATTTGATTCCCGACGGCATCGTAACCATACTGCGTGATCAAGTTGTAACGGTTAAGATAATTTTGGGATTGGCCCACCAAGTAATTCTGGGTGGTCTTCACGACTCGTCCGGCAGCGTCGTATTGATTGATGGCAACTTGCGCGAGCGGCGTGCCGACCTTGGCGGTCGTGGTGACGACACGCCCTAAGCTATCATAGCCATAGGTTGTGACGATCCCGACCGCATCCGTCGTTACAGTGGTTTGACCGAAGGCATTGTAGCTGTAGCGGGTCGTATTCCCGAGTGCATCTGCCACGACCTTGAGGAGATTTGGCGGTTGAGGCATGTCAGCACTGGTTGTGTAGGTATAGCGGGTGGTATACCCCAACGCATCCATGCTGCTGGTTAAAAGTGTACCCGTGTAGGTCAATGTTGTCGTGAACCCCCGCGCATTGACCGTCTGGATTAAGTTCCCCAAAGCATCATAAGTCAACGCCGTGGTTTGGCTGGCGGCATCCGTCACCCGCGTCAGGTTGACGCCATCCGAACTCCAAGTGAGGGCAGTCGTGTGACCGAGTGGGTCGGTGGCACTCGTCGGACGGAAGTTGGTGTCGTAACTCTTTGCTATGCTTTGGTTGAGTGGACCGCTCTCGCCGACCAGCGTATTGCGACTGTCATAAGTATGGGTCTCGGTAATTCCAAGCGCATTCGTGATTGTAGTCGTTCCGCTGAGATTGTAATCAGCCTGGGTGGTCAGCTTATTTTGGGCATCGTATTGACGAATGGCGCGGCCCTGAGCATCGTACTCGGTGCGAACGGCGGTAATCCCGCGTGGGTCAATGACCTTCCATAACAGATGAGTCGTGCCCGAGTACACATACGTCCAAGTCTGACTGAGTACGTCGGTGGTCGTGATCAGATCGCCCGTGGTCAGATCATAGCCAAAGCTGATTTGCCGACCCGCATGATCGCTGACGATATTCAGACGCGATTGAACGTCATAGACGAAATTTAAGTAGCGCACTCCCCCAGCGGCGCTCACTTGGGTTAGGCGACCAGATGAATAGGTGTAGGTCAACGTGTGCCCTTGCGGATCGGTCCAGGTCAAAAGTTTACCCGTAGCGTCAAACGTATAAACCGCTTGATCGGAACTGGTGAGTGTGTAGTGGGTCGTCGTCGCGTTGTAGGTCAGAGAAGCCGCCACACCGAAAGCGGGCGTATAGGTCCCATCGCCATTATCGGTGAACGCATATTGATTAGCCGAGTGCGACTTGAACTGGATGACTTGGCCTGCGCCGGGTGTGGCAGGCAAGACTAAGCGCGTGTCTTGGTTATGTGTCCAGCCATAGCCAAGTGTGTCGGTGTAGATATTGATGGCGGGTGAGGCATACGTCCGCTCAAAAACCAATGGCCCCGCCGAAGATGGGAGAGACAGATCAACCCAACTGAAATCGAATCCGCCGGTACGAGTGTTGATCGGGTCACCGACATGGCCCTGGGAGCAGGTGCAGGTCGTGATTGTGCGTTCGCGCTGATCCCCCTGACCGTTTTTAGCATCGAGTCCCGATAGCGTTTGCAAATCAGACACAGCAGGCGGAACGCCATAATAAATCCAGTGGAAGCCGGTGATGCCATTCGTCCCTTGATAGGCCGGATTGCCATAGGCGGCGAAGGTGGCAGAAAGCTGGACGCCTGCGGCAAAGGGGAAATTGTTGCCCAAGTTGAGAACGGTCGCACCCGGCGCAACCAGGGCACAGGTCTGCCAGGGTGTAAGGCTAGAATAGCCAGCGGCGCAGTAAAAGCCGTTGGTCAACGTATCACTCGTGTCGCCCCACGGCGAGGTGCCGCTCGCGCCCGCATGCCAAGCGTGCATCCGCTTGCCGGTGATGTTGGGGTGGCTGATTTGATGATAGAAGACCGCGCCAACGGTATACGCTTGAGTCACGCCGGTGATGGCTTTGTAATAATCCCAACTTCCACCCGAAGGGTGTGAAATGGTAGTTCCGCTTGACCAGTTGGAGAGATAGTAGGTCGGGTCGGGAGTCGTCAGCGGAGCGGGGTGGATGGGCTTTTCGACTAGCGAATCCGGCAATTGCAAAGAAGGCAACGGATTGTGAGCGATGTGGCTTGTGACGCGAAGCGTGACGGGTTGACGCAAGGGTACAGAGGCAGACGGAGAGGCCGTAACGGGTACTGCGCTATTGGAGAATACGAAGCAGAAGATAAGAAGGATATAGAGGAGGCGGCGAAATGCTCCGGCCAACCGAGTGAGTAGACAGGCAGTTTTCGTGAACATCAAGACACCCCTTTCACAGCGAAAGCCAAATGCAGATCGCTGAGCTAGAAGCTATGCGGTTGAATACCAATACTGGGGACAATTATCAGAGAACGTGAGGAGATTCTACCTTAATTGACACGAAGCGTCCGAGGACGTGGAAACAAAGAAGGTTGTAAAAACGTTATGGAGTTGACGAGGGCTGAATCAGACGACGCTCAGAGAACTACCGATAGATAGCGGCAAGAGATATAGAGGTTTGTGCAACTATCCGGTAACAGGCAAAAGACCCAAAAACCGATTACAATTGACGAACACACGGCCTATTACGAATGAGTTAGGCCAGTATTCCCTACTCTGTCTGGAGGAATAACTGAAAGAGCGAAAAATACTTCGTCTCTGATGCCTGATGCCCGGCAGAAAAAAGAGCAGCAGTGACCAGCCGACGCTGGATCAACTGATCTCTCTCCGAAAGGCTGCCGAGCTCAGCGGGCTATCCCCTAATCACCTCCGCTTACTGGTTAGCCAGAGAGTGATCTGGGGTAAAAAACTTGGGCAACACTGGTTTACCACCGCTCAGGCAGTCAGAGAATATGTAGCCCGCGATCGTCGGCCAGGACCGAAACCAAAAGGGTCTGTCTAAACGCTAGAGCGCGAAACCCTGTAATTTAGGGTTGACAGCCTTTCAAGAAACCCCACTGACCGGATTTTTTATCAAATTGACATTACAGGCGCAAGCGCCTATAATTCCAGCCGACTTCAAGATCGGCTGGATTTTTTGCTTCCCTAGCCAAGACCTTACTACCTTATACCTTGGCTCTTTCCTCCCTGATCGCGGGTGCCCGACGAAAGCTGTCGGTAGTATCTTCAAACTCAAGTACGAAAGGAGGCTCACTATGAGCGGTGGTGGTGGTTCGTAGAGCAATCTAATGAAGGCAACAGGCACCGCGGTCTTGTTGCCTTCCCCTACCACTCCCATTTGAGGCTGTAGGTTTCATGCAGCCGAGGTCGCTTTGTTTCCCAGGCTACTGACCAACGGCCATCCGGAAGATGTATCTGAGTATCTTTCTCAAGCATTCGAGTTCTCCGTGCCGTTTCTTCAACAAGTAAGACGCGGCGTGGTGGCCTAGATTTTGGAAAAATCACTTGGAGCTTGAATTTCTTCATCCGATGATTGATTTCAGCATCCCATAATTCGGTGGATCGAAGAAAGCCATTTCGGATTTTCCAGTCGCTATTGAACTCGTCCACATCGCCCCGATTCTTTACCCCACGTAGCGAAATGAGAAT
>Ga0075421_100013590_pt1 | contig 10152 bp, 10 predicted proteins | sample SoiMetdeltSBSDD5_FD_75292 | JGI IMG/M metagenome (GOLD analysis project Ga0075421, IMG submission 75292) | Bulk soil microbial communities from a Populus tree surrounding site in Tennessee, USA - Soil MetaG P. deltoides SBSDD5 | ecosystem: Environmental > Terrestrial > Soil > Tree plantation... | reverse complement strand
CAAACGTGGGAGCCACCGTGGCGACACCACCGAACACGCTGGCGCTCAGGCGCCACACCACCGGGGCCCGATACTCGCCCTGTACCGCCACCAGCACCTGGTCGAGAAACCGGTCACGGCGATAGCCGCGCGTGTGCACGCGTCCACCGAGCGACGCATAACGCCAAAACGGCGGGCTGTCGGTGGCGCCGAACAGGAACAGTTGGGTGGCGAAGACCTGCTCCGCCCCGAGCGAGAAATAATTGCGCAGATCGATATTGTAGTTGTTGAAGTCGAAATCGCTTCCTAGTGCATCGTCGAAGAGCAGGCCGAACATTTGGTAGTAGAGGCCGCGCGTGGGGCTGTAGCGCCGATCGCGCGTGTCCCATTCGAGCACGAAGCCCAGGCCCAAAGCCATTTCGCCACTGGTGTTGGCATATTTCGGGTCCTCGAGCTGACCGCCGGCCGTGCGCTCGAGAAACTCGAAGAACTCCATTTCCGCCCGCACGCCGGCCTTGAAGTACGGTAAGACCTGATGAAAGCCCTCGACATAGGCCAAGAGACGCCGCGGCCGGTAGACCTCCGCGTTGCTCGCCGGTGTATTCGGACCGATGCCGTAGAAACGTTCGGAGGTGCCTCGATGCGACACCCTGGCCCTCAAGAAGTGAGTGCCGTCGCGAAAGTAGAGCGAGGTGGAAAAATCGAATCGAGTCTGGCCTTTGAAGCTCACGAGACCTTTGAGACGCACCTCCGATGGGTGTGACTCCTGGCTGGGGGAAAGCAGGAATGGAAACAAGACTTCGGCGCCGACGCCGAAGCCCATCTCCTGCGAATAGTGGACCGTCGGCAGGACGAAGGCACCTCCGAGCGCCATCTTGGGCGGGAACAGCTGCGACTGGTTGCTCGGCGGCTTCGGCGGTGGCTCGGAAGTCTGCGCGATCGCGTGCGCCGTGAAGACGACGGCCGACACGATGACGCGCACCGCATGGCGTGATATGGTGCGCGGGTCCCGCAGTCCAAGAGGTTTTCGCGTGGCCAACCCTTTCGAAGCCGTCGTCCTCTACGTCGTTTTTCTGTTCTCGACCACGCTGCACGAGGCTGCGCACGCCTGGGTCGGAATGCTCGGCGGCGATCTCACCGCTTATCGTGGCGGGCAGGTGTCGATCAATCCTCTGCCGCACATTCGCCGCGAACCGTTCGGCATGCTGATCTTACCATTGCTCTCGGTGTTCCTTTCCGGCTGGCCGATGGGCTTCGCCAGCGCCCCCTACGATCCGCAGTGGGCACGGCGTTACCCGAAGCGATCCGCGCTCATGTCGCTTGCCGGACCGGCGGCGAACTTGAGCCTGGCACTCGTGGCTGCGCTGCTCATCCGTCTGGGACTCGGCGCCGGGTGGTTCATGCCAGGCGAGACGAGCATCGCGCATCTGGTAAATGGCTGGCCCGGATGGGAGAGCATCGCACTCGTCGTGTGCGTGCTGTTCTCGATGAATCTCCTCCTCTTCGTTCTCAACATCCTCCCCTTTCCACCACTCGACGGCAGCGGCGTTCTGCCGCTCCTCCTCGGCCGCGACTACAGCGCCCGCGTGCAAGAGATCTTCGCGCAACCGATGGTCGCCATGATGGGAATGGTCATCGTCTGGCGCATCTTCGGCAACATCTTCCGGCCGGTGTTTGGCATCGCGGTGGATCTGCTCTTCTTGGGTGCTTGACTGCGATCACCGCTCGCCGGGGAAAGAGTGTGCTTCAGTCGGGAAGCTCGGCGCGCGCTTCGAGCCAGGCGCGCTCGACCGCCGCCGGCGCGAATTCGTCGAAGTTGCGCTGCGCCCGGGCGTCATCCCCAGCGAGCACGGTGCGCCAGGAGGTCCAATCGATCGCCGCCTGCGTGTCCGCGAGCGACTTTTTCTCACGCACGGCCGCATCGACCTGCTCGACGATCGCCGTGAAGAAATCGCGCACGCGCCGCAGGTGCTCCTTGCCATGACGGATCTGCCCATGGCCGGGAACGATGGTGTCGAAGTCGAGGCGCTCGAGAGACGAGAGCGCCGCGATCCATTCACGCGGGTAGCCGTGACCGCCGAACGGCAGATCGTCGAGCACATCACCGGTCACGAGGATCTTCTCGGCCGGCAAGAATACGACGAGATCGCCACGTGTGTGGGCACGGACGTGTAGCAACCTGATCGTGCGCTCGCCGTCGTGCAGCTCGAGTTGTTCCGTCACCGTTCGCGTGGGTGCGACAAAATGCGGCGCGCGTTTCTCGGCCAGCGTGATATTCGCGGCCTCGATCTGCGCCGCCAGCTTCGCCTTGCCTGCGGCATCGAGCAGACTGCCGTCGCGAGCCACCCCACGGCCGAGCCGCACTTTGCCAGCCGCGATCGCCCCCTCCAGCTCATCCGCCTCGGCGCGGAGTTGTGGGATGGCGCGCGCACGAATGTCCTCGGCGAGCGTCACATGGCCGATGACCTCGATCGAGTCCCCGAAAGTGTCGGTGTACAACCCGGCGTTCTGCGTGTGGTCCAGATGCCAATGAGTATACACCAAGGTTCGCACGGGCTTGTCCGTGAGCGTGCGGATGCGAGCGATCAGACTCTCCACGTACGCCGTGCTCGCCTGCGCGTCGACGACGAGGACGCCATTCGCGCCCTCGATGACGACGGAATTGGAATCATTGAAACGATCATCCGCCGCTTGCAACGCCGCATGCACACCGGGAGCGACGGGAACCAGATCGACATCCTTGGCGCCGGCGGTAGGCGAGGCGGTCGGCAACAGGACAAGGACCGCCGCACCGAGAACCGCTGCTCGCCGGATGGAGCCACGCAGATTGGCTCCTCGCCGGATGATTGCGCGAAGATTGGCTGGAGGCGCGGGAATTTCCCGCATTCGAGTTCGCACGCCCGCCCTCACCCGCGCCCCAGCTCTTCGGAGCGTTGGCGCGCGGCGTGCACGGCCTCGACGAAAGTGCGCGTCCAGTGCTCGCCGTCCAAGTGCTTCATGGCCGCGTGCGTGGTGCCATTCGGCGATGTCACGCGCGCTCGCAGCTCGGCCGGATCGGCCGGATCGTGCGTCAACAAGCGCGACGCACCCGCGAGCGTCTGATAGGTGAGCGCATATGCCTGTTCCTTGCTGAGTCCTTCTCGGATCGCCGCTTGAATCAACGCCTCGGCGAGCAGGAACAAGTAGGCGGGACCGGTGCCGCTCACCGCGGTCACCGCATCCATTTGAGCCTCTTCGACGATTACCGTCTTCCCCACGCAGCCGAAGATGTTGAGCGCGGTGACCAGGTGAGTGTCGGTGGCATAGCGGCCTTTGGCGACGGCGGTCACGCCCATGCCGATGGCGGCCGGTGTGTTGGGCATGGCGCGAATGACCGGACAGCCATTGAGCGCCGTCTCCAGCTGCGCGATGTGAATCCCGGCGGCGATGCTGATGGCGAGCTTGTCGCGTGTGTATTGAGGCGCCACCTGCGCCAGCGCCGACTTCATGTCCTGCGGTTTGACTGCGAACAGCACCGTCGGTGCACTGGCTGCGGCCGCCGCCGAATCGTCCGTGGTCTCGAGACCGAGGCGCTCGTGCAACGCACGCCGCCGCGATTCTCTCCGCCCCGAGACCACGATCGAATCGCGTTCCCAGCCGGAGGCCACGAGGCCCTCGGCGAGCGCGGCGCCCATGAAACCTCCGCCGATGATCGCGAGTCTGCGCATGCTGTCACTCGATCCAGTCGGCGATGAACACGTTGGTGTCCCTGCGGCCCTGCGAGTTGCGGTTGCTGGCGAACACCAAGCGCTTGCCATCCGGACTCAACATGGGAAACCCGTCGAAGGTCGGGTCGAAGGTGACCTGCTCTAGGCCCGAGCCGTCGATCTGCATCATCCACAGGTCGAAGTTCCGGCCCTCGGGATTCGCCATGTTGGAGGCGAAGATGATTCGCTTCCCATCCGGGAAAAAGAACGGGCAGAAATTGGCCGCGCCATTCTGGGTGAGCTGTCGCACCGCGCTGCCATCGGCGTTGGCGGTGTAGATCTCCAGCGCTCCGGGGCGAATGGTGTGTTCCCGCAGCAGTGCCGTATACGCCGCCTTGTCCTCGGCGCTCTGCGGTCGCGAGGCGCGCCAGACGATGCGTTTGCTGTCGGGCGAATAGAACGCGCCGCCGTCGTAGCCCAGCCCGGTCGTGAGACGACGCACGTCGGTGCCGTCGAGACGCATGCTGTAGACGTCGAGATCGCCGTCGCGCTCGGAGGTGAAGAGGATCCGGCTGCCATCGGGGGCGATCGTCGCTTCGGCGTCGTAGCCCTCGGTCATCGTGAGACGCGAGAGATTGCTGCCGTCGGGATCGGCGGTGAACAAATCATAGGACGGGTACAGCTTCCACACGTAGCCCTTGGAAAAATCCGGGGCCGGTGGGCAGTCGGGACTCGCGGCATGCGTCGATGCATACAGGATGCGCTTGCCGTCCGGGAAGAAATAGGCACACGTGGTGCGCCCCTTGCCCGTCGACACCATGTGCGGGTTCGAACCATCCGCATTCATGACGAAGATCTGATCGCAGCCGAGGCTGTCACGCGTCGATTGCAGGATCAGCTGCTTGCCGTCGGACGACCAGTAGGCCTCGGCATTCTCGCCGCCGAAGGTGAGCTGGCGAATGTTGCGCAGGTGCGCCTCGCCGGCGGGCTGGCCCTCGGCGCCGGCAGGCGCGCCTCCAGCGTCGGCATCGCTGGCCCACGCATGGCACAGCACGAGCGCCGCTAGCACGGCTCGTCCGCGGCCCCACAGAGAATCACTTCTTTGCTGCTTCACGAACGACTCCTTGCAATCATTCCCGTCGCGCTTGTTCCTTCGGCAGTCGAGACGCGAGTAAACGGCACAGGTTTTCGCCAGTCAAGAGACCCCGCTTGTGCGAGAATGCCCGGCGCGGGGCGCGGCCGGTGCCGATCGTTGCGACGACGCCCGGTCGCCTCGTCGTTGTGCACGGGGCCAGCCGATCGCGGGCGGGAGGAGACGAATGCGACCTCGAATCGGCATCCTGCTCACCAACGTCGGCACGCCGGACGCACCCACGGCCGCGGCGGTCCGGCGCTATCTGCGCCAGTTCCTGTCCGACCGGCGCGTCGTCGACCTGCCGCGCGCCATTTGGCTTCCCATCCTGTACCTGTTCATTCTGCCCTTGCGCCCGCGGCGTTCGGCACGCGCGTACGCCAGCATCTGGACCAACGAGGGGTCGCCGCTGCTCTGCATCATGCAGGATCTCGCGACCGCTCTCGCCAGCGCGCTGCGCCTTCAGTCCACGAATCCGATCGAGGTCGCCGTCGGCATGGTGTGCGGCAATCCGAGCATGTCGCACGCGCTCGAACAGTTGCGTGCAGCCGGCTGCTCTCGGTTGATCGTGCTGCCGCTGTTTCCACAGTACTCCTCCCCCACCACGGGCTCCGCGTTCGACGCCGTGACGCGAGCGCTCGCAAGTTGCCGGCAGGTGCCGGAAATCCGCACGATCTTCGGCTACCACGATCAGGGCCGGTACATCGAGGCTCTGGCGCGCAGCGTGCGCGAGTTTTGGGAGCAGCATGGCGCCACCGATCGCCTGCTCATCTCGTTCCATGGCCTGCCCAAACGTTTCGACGCGGCGGGCGACCCCTACCGCGGCCAGTGCGAGCAGACGGCGGCGCGGCTCGCCACGGCACTGGACCTCGACGCGAACCGTTTCGGTCTCGCGTACCAGTCGCGCTTCGGACGCGAGGAATGGCTGCAACCGTACACCGACCCGACACTCCAAGAATGGGCGCGCAAGGGGTCGAGGAGCGCCGACGTCATTTGCCCCGGCTTCGCGGTGGATTGTCTCGAGACGCTCGAAGAGATCGCCATCCGCAGTCGACAGGCATTCTTGCAGGCCGGCGGCCAGCGGCTGCGCTACATCCCGGCGCTCAATGATCGCTCCGATCATGTCGCCGCACTGGTCGAGACGATCATGCAGCACTGGCAGGGTTGGGCGGAGTGATCCGCCGTCCGGATGCTCCGCCGCCCGGATGCTATAATGTTGTAGCCCGTTCCTCCGAGGATGCATGCCGTTGTCACGTCGAGACTATTCCCTTCGCGGTAGCCGATTCCGGATGCTGTGCCTGGCGGGGAGTCTCCTCGGCGCCTCTTGGAGTTCGGGATCGAGCGCCGCACGCGACCACGAGCCCGAAACCGGCCTGGTCCACGCCTGGGTCTACTTTCGTGACAAGGGACCGCAGAGCATCGCCAAGCCGGATGCAGCGCACACGCTCATTTCCGAGCGCTCGCTCCGGCGCCGGCTCAAGGTACGCGAGCCACAACGAGTGATCGATGCCGGTGATCTGCGGCTCGAACCTTCCTATGTGCAGGCAGTCGCTGCACGAGTGCAACGGCTGCGGCTGCGTTCGAAGTGGCTCAACGCGGTGAGTGTCGACGCCACGCCGGCACAGTTGTCCGCCTTGCGCGCCCTGCCATGCGTGCGCGGCATCCGATCCCTGGCGCGGCGAGTGCCCGTCCCCGCATCCAGGATCGAGGCCATGGCGCTGGGAGAAACGCCCCAGCCACCTGACTCCCGGGTCATGGAGAATCCACCGCTGTATGCGTACGGCTCGTCGTTCAACCAGCTGCAGCAGATCGGCGTCATCGACTTGCACAACATGGGCCTCACCGGAAGCGGCGTGCTCATCGCTCACTTCGACAACGGCTATCGCCAGCTGGCGCACGAATCCATGTCGAGCTTGCGCATCCATGCCACCTGGGATTTCGTCCTCGGCGAAGAGAACCCCGACCCCGCGCCCTGCCCTGTCGGTCAGGTGTGCTCGTCGCATGGACTCGAAACCTTGTCGATTCTGGCCGGATACGCCCCCGGAAAGCTCATCGGCCCCGCCTTCGCTGCCGACTTTCTCCTCGTCCGTACCGAGAACGAGGCCATCGAAACTCCGTTCGAGGAGGACCTGTGGGTCGCGGCCGCGGAATGGGCGGACAGCATGGGCGCGGACGTCGTGAGCTCGTCCGTCGGTTACCGCACCTTCGACGATCCCCAACTCGATCACGGCTGGGAAGAAATGGATGGCAATACTCTCGCCATCACCCGCGCCGCCGACATGGCCGTCGCGCGTGGAATCGTCGTGGTGAATGCGGTCGGCAACGACGGTCTCTTCACCGCACCGAACACTCTCTATGCTCCATCCGACGGTGATTCCGTCATCGGCGTCGGCGCCGTCGATCGCAACGGCGTCTACTCCATTCTCAGCTCGTACGGACCCACCGCCGATGGTCGCACCAAGCCGGATGTTCTCGCCGAAGGGATCGGCACCTTCATGGCGCAAGCGAACAACCCCATGCTCTATGGCACGGGGTCGGGCACGTCGGCTGCCTGTCCGCTCGTCGCCGGAGTGGCGGCTCTGCTGATCTCCGCCTTCCCCGACGCGACACCGGTGCAGATCGGCGATGCCTTGCGTTCCACCGCGAGCCGTGCCTCGGCGCCCGATCGCTTCCAAGGCTGGGGGCTCGTCGATGCGCTCGCGGCTTACCGTGCGCTGCGCGACCTCGGCCCCGAACCACCGCCGTTCGGCGGCCGCACCGCGCGCATCGTGCCCAACCCCTATCCGCTCGCGCCCTCGACACCGATTCGCATCGAGCTGTCCGCACCGGCGCAGGTGTCCCTGCATCTCTTCGACGTGCGCGGCCGGCTCGTGCGCGCGTTGCTCTCCGAACCGTTACCGGCCAACACACACACGATCGAGTGGAACGGCATGGACGATTCCGGCCACGGCGTCGCATCGGGCGCCTACTACTTGCGCTTGCAGGCAGCCTTCCTCGACCAATCCGGCCAAGTCGAACGCGAGACCCGCAAGCTCATCGTGTTGAAATGAAACGCCGCGACCGCCGATCCGACCTTTCGGTGGACGACATCCTAATGTCGACGCCGTGATAGACTGCGAGCGTTACCCAGATTACCGCCGACCGGACAACCGACGAGATGTCCGCAAAGAACAACCGTGCAACGACATCGCGACGCGCCAGAAGCGTTGGAACGAAGAGATAGCCTGCACGGCACACGCGTGCCCGCCGCGCTATCGAGAACCTTCTAATTCAAGTTATGCAGACTAAGGCTGACAGCTGGCGGCGGGCAAAGTTGGCAGACGTGGACAAGAAGGCGGCGCCGCAGCTGAGGCGGTATCCGTTAGCCGCCCGTTTCGGATGAGGTTGTGGATCGCAACGGTGTTGGCGTAGCCTTGTAATAGGAGGCACACTGGAGGTTCGGCCAGGATGACGGAGAAGCAGAGGGCCCTCGAGGCCGTTCAGCATCTTCCTGATGATGCCACTGTCGAGGACGCGATTGAGCGACTGTGCTTCATAAACAAGGTGCAGAAGGGACTTCGCGAGCTCGACAGCGGTCAGAGGGTCTCGCACGACGAGGCGAAGAGGCGGATTGTCGGTGGCTGAGATCGTCTGGTCCCCCCAGTCGGTCGAGGACGTGGAATCGATCCGCGACTACATGAACCGGGACTCGCCGCACTTTGCTGCTCTTGTAGCCCAGCGCATCGTCGATGCAGTTGAGCACCTTGGGAGATTCCCCGAGTCCGGGCGTATCGTCCCCGAATTTGGAGACCCGAGGCTTCGCGAAGTCCTGTGGCGGAATTACAGAATCGTCTACCGTTCGTCGCCAACGGTGGTGGAGATCGTGACGGTGTTTCATGGTGCGCGGCTCTTTGTCGACAGCCCTTAGTTCTGATGCAGACACGAACCATCATCTCCGCTTGCGGCTAACAAGCCGCTCCACCCGTCGAGCGCCGTGTACGACCAGAGGAGATTCGAGAAGTGGAGTTCGGCGCTCGCGGGTGAGCGCCAAGTCGCTAGCCGTGCAAGAAGATGATTGACCAGAAACTGGTGCGCAGGATTCGGGAGCAGTTCAGTTTGAAGTGGGACGGGATCCACGGAGCGCCCCACTGGGCCCGGGTGCGCGAAAATGGTCTCCGCTTGGCCGAGCTTACGGGTGCGAAGCCGAACGTGATCGAGTTGTTCGCGTTCCTTCACGATTCGAGGCGCCTTAACGACGGCCATGATCCCGAGCATGGGATGCGAGCGGCCTTGTTTGCCCAGACGCTGGCGGGGACTGCCTTCGAGCTCGAGCCGAATGACCTCGAGCTCCTCATGGTTGCTTGCCGGGACCATAGCGACGGCCTGACCACAGGGGACATCACGGTGCTGACCTGCTGGGACGCCGACCGTCTTGACCTTGGCCGTGTTGGCGTCAGACCGACGGCGGAACGTCTGTGCACGGCTCCCGCTCGCGACCCGGTCATTCTTGAATGGGCATACAAGCGGAGCCTATGATGACGAGGTGGTCATGGTGGTGAGGTGTTAGTAGTTGCGAAGGCACCACGCCGAAGGCCGTGGTTCGACGGTGTGGGAGAGCAGTGGTCCACTCGCATCGCTGTGCTGTTTCAGGGCTTGCGTAACTTTGTTTCATGGATTACTCTGTGAAACAAAGTCAACCTCCTGGAAAGGCGGCGAGAAGAATGGCAGGAAATACGGAAGACAGTGGAGGCACTGCATACCGAGTCGCGAGCGGCATTGCAGTGGCCGCAGCGCTTGTCCTCATCTGGATCAATGCTGCCGTTGGCATCATCGGCGACGGTCCCGTGAACTTGATGTATTTGGGCGTGCTCACCGTCGGATCCGTAGGTGCATTTGTCGCGCGCTTCCAGCCGCGGGGAATGGCGCTGGCACTCTTCGCGACAGCGGTCGCTCAAATGTTGGTCCCCGCGATCGCGCTCGTGATTTGGAAAGCCGGCGGGCAAGATCTGCTGACTGATCCTAACTCACCCAATCCGCCGTTCGACCCGGGGATCGCGCCGGTTTTTGGTTTGAATGCGGTCTTCGCCATGGTGTGGGTCGTATCGGCCTGTGTGTTTCGGAAAGCCGCGCGTGGGCGACCCGAATTGGGCGCCGTATAGCTATCCTGTGATAGATTCCGCCTGCACGCGTGGGTGACCCGGCGTGCCGCTTCGCACGAAGCACTCTCGTTTGGCACACTGGGTTGGTTGACGTGGACGACACATCCGGTCCGCGCAGTCGCGAGCTCTTGAGCCGCGCCATCGAGTGGATTCCCGGCGGTGTGAATTCGCCCGTGCGCGCATTCCGCGCCGTGGGTGGCGACGCCATCTTCGCCGC
>Ga0075421_100013589_pt1 | contig 10153 bp, 10 predicted proteins | sample SoiMetdeltSBSDD5_FD_75292 | JGI IMG/M metagenome (GOLD analysis project Ga0075421, IMG submission 75292) | Bulk soil microbial communities from a Populus tree surrounding site in Tennessee, USA - Soil MetaG P. deltoides SBSDD5 | ecosystem: Environmental > Terrestrial > Soil > Tree plantation... | reverse complement strand
CCAGATAGATCGCGTTGATCGATCCCTTTCCGTCCTTTGCTCCCGTGGTGTCATCGTGGAAGACATTGACGCATTGAGGATTGGTTGTCCCAGCACTGCTTGAGGTTTGGGCGTCGGCGTTGTCCACCAGACCAAGGCAATCCACGACCATTACAAGAGCAGCGGTGGCGCTGATCAATTCCTTGACTGCGCGGGCAAACCAAATGGCTTTCGATGGGTTCACCGGGAGTAGCCTTTCATGGCTGAGTGGAAATCGCGTCGTGCACCCACGAAGTCTCCCATGTCGCGGAGCAGGAAGCCGCGTTCCGCCAGCAGTGCTCCGACGTCGCCGCCGCGCGCTATTGCCTGGCTGAGCGCGCCAAGGGCTTCGTCGCGCCTTCCTGCCCGGATCAGAGCCACCGAAAGAAGATGTGTTGCCGAGTGGGACGACGGATCCAACCGAAGCGCGTCGTGAGCACCGCTGATGACGCGATCAAGATCCGCGGCATTCAGGGCGTCGTCCCTGTCGTCTCGATCGAGCAGTTTGTTGCCGCTCTCCAGCAGCTTCGCGACCTGCCTTGTCGCGGTCAATTTCTTCAGGGAATCCTTCGCAGCTTCGATTTGGCGCCTCTCGACCGTATCCAATCCGTTCCTTCGGAGCGCCGCCTCAAAGTCGCTCATCGCGTTCGCAATGTCGTCGTCATCTCGATAGAGGTAGCCGCGTTTCGCAAGAAGGCGACTGGTCGGTTCTCGAGCGATGACTGCCGATAATTCTGCGAGGGCATCCGATCGCTTGCCTGAACGGTTCAGAACGTCTGCCAGAAGCAATGCTGGATACTCCGCCTGTGGAGCGAGTGCCGTCGCCTTGCGGGCTTCTGCAAGAGCGGTGCTCAAATCGTCCTGATTGAGCGCGGCTTCCACTCCGTCCACCGTCAGCTGCAGCTGTGCCTCGGCGATCGCCGAACGCACCGCTGTAACCTGTTCGGCATCAAGGCCGCCCTTCCTTAGGGCGGCCTCGAAATCATTGATCGCGCCACGAGGATCGCCGACCTCGCGGCGAAGATATCCACGTTGTGAGAGCGACTGGCCGCTCGCCTGCCGGGCAATGGTGGCGCTGAGCACTGCAATCGCCTGGTCCTGCTTCCCGGACCGGGCCAGGGCGTCCGCGAGAAGCAATGCCGGATATTCCGCTGTCGGATTCCAATCGACCGCGTTGCGGGCCTCGGTCAAGGCGGTTTTCAAGTCATTCCTGTCGAATGCCTTTTCGATCCGATCGACGGTCTGCTGCAACCGAGCCTCGATGATGGCGGACTGGACGGTTCTTTCTTGTTCCCTGTCCAAGCCACCCTTGCGGAGAGCTGCCTCAAAATTATCGATCGCGCCCTGGAGATCATTCTCTTGGCGCAGGGTGAAACCGCGCATCGCCAGCGACTCTGACGTTGACGGTCGCCCAAGGGTCATGGCATCGAAGGAATGTTCCTCCGCGCCGAAGCTGGGCAGTGGGACGGCGGACTGAGCAAAGCATTGCCGATCGAATGTGACCAGCCACGACGAAAGGAATAGCACTCCCCAAAGCACAGAACCTGGCGAAAACCTGATGACCGGGAAGCGCATCTGCAGCTCCTGTACTGGCGGAGATGGCGGACGGCTACTCCGCAAACTCCAACGGATTCGCGGGAAGCACATGCTGAGTCTTGTCCCAGACGATCGGCCGACCGCTAAAGCGATGATCGGCAAACATGTAGATGGCCCTGAGTGCGGCAAAGAAATTCAAGAGATTCGACACCATCATTCGCGGACCGGCTAGCGCCCCCATCACGGGACCATATATGCGCGCAGTGAAGTAGGTCCTCTGGACCAGCCGATTCGACAGGAGTGCGAGGTTCAATGAGAGAAACCCGCTCGTCCAACCGGGACCTCCCGATCCAGGTGTGAGCGAACGGTCTATCCAGGTCGAGGCGAGCGCCAGAACGATGCAATTCGCCACAACGAAATACGCCAGGACGGTCAATATCGAGGTGACAACTCCTTTGCGGTCACGATAAAAGAAATACTTCGTGCCCAGATTGCCCTTCCAACCAAAGTTCAACCATCCTTGAAAGGCGATACCCAGAAGCCAGCGAGCGCGTTGCCGATAGGCTGCACGAAATTCCTCGGGAAAGAACTCGCGAGTGGCAATTGGAAGTCGCCCGCCGACGCATTGCGGCAATGCCGTCTCGATCGGTGTATCAATGGTGAAGTCGACCGGGAAGCTAACGAAAACTTCTTTCATTCCGAGGAGATGCAGCCTGAAGGCTACATCGTAGTCTTCGGTCAGGCTCGACGTATTGAATACCTCACTGTCTGGCTTCGCCAAACCGGCGATCACGAGGCGGCTGAAGAAAGCGGACGTACCGGCGCACGGCACAACGCCGGAAAGCTGTTCACGAACCTCCAGATCCTTTGTGTGGAATTCGGCAAATTCATCCATATAGGTGCCGGCTACGAAATGACGTGGGCTCCGACGAAACGAATAGACCGGTAGTTGGATGAAATCATAGAAATCATTGAGATTATTGAAGAGCTTCAATTCAAGGGGGTGGATAACGTCCTCGCTGTCATGCAGAGCGACGCCGGCAAACAACCGGCCGCTCGCTCGCTCATGCGTCGCAATCGCCGCGACCAACACATTCAAGCAATCTGCCTTACAGGTGGGTCCGTCGTGCGGAACGATGCTGACGACGACGTTTGGAAAAGCTTCTCGCGCGCGCAGTGCTTCGACCAGGGTCGCAGGATCATTCTGATAGACGCCAATAAAGAACGTATAGTCAATGTAATCGATATGATTTCTGTTCATACGCACCATGGAATAGATCACGTCGTGCTCATGCCACGCGGGAACCATGATCGCGATGGGTCTCTCTTCGCCTCCCAGGCTGATCTGGCGGAGCACGCGAGAGGTTGGTGAGCGGCGGCTCAGTCGTCGCATGCAATAGCAAAGATCGATGATCAAATCGTCCAGTCCCGAAATCAGAAAGGCAACCGCCAACGCTGCTATCAATAAACCCAGTGCATCAGAATATGATTGAAGAACGTTCAACGTCGTACCAACTCGTTTCGCGCGTCGCAACAAAGCTGGTGAGGAATTGGTTCCCGGTTGGGAGCCTGACTGGTAGATTTTTTTGAGACGGTCGAAGGTATCGTCTCGCGGGTCAGATGATCTTCGGAGCGACGTGGGCTTTAGCTTGGCTGCATGCCCTTCGCCAGCACTTTCCAAAGCTCTGTGCCGGCTGGAACCATGTCTTGTCGGAAGAACCAGTAGCCACCGAAAAAGACGTCGCGCTCATGGAGCTTCGGAAGGTGAAGATAATATCGCAGAACAACCGCTCTTTGCCGTCGACTTGCTCGTTCGCTTCCGCCAATTTCACCGATGCCAAGCGCCGCATGTGGGAATAGTCGTCCCAATCGAGCGTAGAACCTGCCTACGTCACTTGGCGAAGGTTCACTGCCCGAGCAGTCCATTCCGTAAACGGACACCAATACGTAGTCTGCACCAGACTTGACCTTGGCGCTTACGTTTCGGTCAATCCAGGTGAGCCAATAGCCATTCCGGTCCGCACAAGTCCGGCGGTTCCAATACGGCACCAGCACCGATCTCCTGCCGGCATTCTTCACGATATCGAATGCAGCATCGATCTTCGAAGACACCGCTCCACCAAGCCAGTCGCCGTTGATTTCGTTACCGATCTCCCAAAGATCGATCTCGGGAAAGGCATCGACAAACTTCCGGAAGCGCCTGCTGTAGGCTTTGAGCGACAAGCGGGCGACGTAGGTCGAGTCGGCTGGTTGACCGACTATGCCAGCCGAGACCTTGCTTATCGCGGCGACCGCCCGCCTGTACCGCGTATGGTCGTCTTCAATATGGAAAACAATCCTGACCCAGGGCCGCACTGGAAGCTTCTGAAGCGAATCAACGATTTCAGGAAGATTGCTCAAATCATCAACTGTGACACCGTACATACGGTCGTAAGTTGCCACTTGGGCTGACGTCTTTGGCGCAGCCAGTTCAGTATCCACGTCATCTTTTGCTTCGAGACCTGTCATCCAGACGAAGCCCAAGGCGAGGAAGAAGGCATATCTCAAATGGCTCCGCATGCTCGGGTAACAACAAAGCCAGCTTGACCTTGTGTCCCTTTCATTCATCCTTCAGATGTCCAAGAGCTGAGTTCCTCGCCGACATCACCGGTCGAGGAGGATGAGGCCAGTTGACGACTGAAAATTGATGCGGCACGACGTGCAACAGGGGCAGCCAAGCAAGCGGCCGCCCCTGTTGCAATAGGCCAGAAACTTATCACTCAAACTCACTAGGACTGCACTTGGTTCCGGGCGGACGCTTAGCTCAGTCGATGAAGCGCACGACCTTTCGGGTCGAGGGTGAAACAATCGCAATCCGCTTGCCAACCCGGACGTAACGATAGGTCTTCAGCTTAGGGTACTTGGTAACGATGACGTCGGGAACCGGCGCCAATTCATACGTGTCGGGAAGGTCGGCGCCAACGACAATGTCGCCGTCGTAAGTTCTGACCTTTTCCCTTTCCACATAGGTGTGGAACTCAGGGCCAACGCCTTCGTCGATGACGAGTTCGTCGGCGAACACAGCAGGAGCGAAGAGCATCGACGATGCAATCAAGGCAACAGAAATGGTACGCACGTCTAACCTCCTGTTATTAACTACAGGTTTGCCGTCCTCACCGCAGAATCAACACCTTTGAACCCGAACGCGTTCCCCCGATACTACGATTGATGGCGCTTCGCAGAACGGGGCCGGCAGTTGTGGGCCCGCCACCCCGCCGCTCCCATGTTCAGTGGTGCCTCTAGGGGCAGGACGCGCCAAGGAGGGGTCTCGCGTCACAACCGGCTCGTCTTAGCGCCAATTCGGTGCGACGGTTCGCGTATGTTGCTGTAACTCACCACGGCACGGGAACGGGGCGGCAGTACGCCACCCCGTTTTGGGGCTCTCGCAACGTGAGTGGCCGCTTTAGCGGTGCACTCCATCGAAAGGTTAGCCGGCAGGACGAACCGATACGATTCGACCCGTGTCAGAATCAATCCGGACGCGCCAAGGGTCGCCACCACGCCAGCCGCGATAACTATAAACTTCGCCACCGCAACTAATCGGGCTGACCCTATTGAAGCCGCGCCGTGACACAATCCGCGCACCTTCCCGGCAGTCGATGCCGCCGCCATCCACGACTACTCCGGTGGTCCACCAAGGCGTCGCATAGTAATATCCCTCATGGAAATAGCGGAATTTGCCTTCACGGCTCCGCCTTCGCTCGCCACGCCTACGGTCGCCTCGGTCGACTGTAGCCTCCTTGCGGTCCTTCTCCATTTCTCGTGACGATTGGTCGTCACTCGTTTGACCCTCGCCGCGTTTCTTTTTCATCTCTCCTGCGGACTGGTCGCCACTCGTCTGACCTTGTTTCCGCTTCTTCATTTCTTGCGACGATTGTTCGTCTCCGGACTGACCCTCTTGTGGCGCTACATACGTATTGGTTTGCGCCAGAACGGGCGTTGGACTGAATGGCACCGTAGCCAGAATGGCGGCACCTGCGACGCCTGCGAGCAAAAGTACTTTGATAGTCATCGTTGTGACTCCTTTGACGATGGAAAATAAGCGCTTGGGGTGGGTATGCGGTTCCATGAGGACTAGAGTGGGCCCTACACGTAGAATGGTGCAATCCGCTAGTTGCTTCCCGTTAGAATTGCGGAGGGCCACGCGCGAGAGGAGGGCCACGCGCGAGAGCAGACTGGCGGCTCGATCTCTAAAAGCCTATTTGAAAAAGTGCGCACCCCCTCCGGGGGAGGGGGTGCAAGTGCGTGTTTACCAGCCGCCACCCCAACCGCCGCCCCAGCCACCGAAACCGATACCAAAGTTCACGACCGGCGCACCGTATCCGTAGCCGCCGTATCCTCCATAGCCGCCGTATCCGTAACCACCGTAGGGAACACAGCCCCAGCGATAGGTCCACACGAAACCGTATGGGCAACCACCCCCGTAACCATAGCCATAGACAGGCCATCCACCACCCCAGCCCCAGCCTCGACGGACAAAGCGTCTATGGCCCCACCAGCCTCGACGGACAAAGCCTCGGTGGCCCCAGCCTCTGCCACCCCAGCCTCGGCGGCCCCAGCCGCCACCACCCCAGCCTCCTCGGCGCCAGTAACCTCCTCCGCCACGGCGCCAGCCTCCGCCACGTCCCCAACCTCCTCTGTTCCTGACGACATCGACGATTTTCGCCGAGTCGCCTACATCGGACACAACCAGACGTGGCTGCACGGTGGCAGATAGCGCTGGCTGAGCGAACAGCGTGGCTGCTGCTGTGGCTGCCGCCAATATAGTAGCTCTCATGAGCATGGCCATTTCCCACTCCTAACAATGACAAGGTGCCAGAACGACAACTAAAGGTAATAATCCGCCGAAGGAATAAAGTTCCTGCAAATCCAGGTGATTGGAATCAAATAGCAGCTGCCTTCCGGCAAGCACGCGCCCATTCCTTGAGCAGCGAGGGCCGTGGCGGCTTGCGGCCACTTCAATGACCGAGGAGCTCGTCGGCCAGCTCAAAAAGACTCAAATCTTCAATGCGCTCGATGATGCGAAATATGATTGGAAGAGCCTGAACTGGCAGACGGTCAAGAAAGTTGAGTTGGTGGAGCTCGCCGTGCCGGTGCTTCGCGAGGCGAAGCGGCTGCCAAAGGCGATGAAGGTTTGATGATGAAGATCAAGGTTGAGACCGTCGCCTTTGAGAAGGCCAGCGGCCAGCCGACGTCGATCGAGGTCTTGCTCGACATTGATGAGCGTAACCTCGCCCGGGTGCTCGGCGCTCGTGCTTTCAAGAGCTCACGCAAGATGACACAGGCCATGAAGGGCATGATCCGGGCAAGCATCCGGGTGCTGCCCAGGCCGGCCGCGGCGGCCGCTTAATAACACTCTGATCCGATCGCGCTGGCCAAAGCGAAGTGACTGCCGAAGACGCCGTTGCCACTCGAACAACGCGACCACCCGCCTTTTATGAGTTCACGGCCTAATTTGATTGGGCTAAAGTTAACCGCCTCTGCAACTCAGGACAGAGGCTACAATCAAGTAGCGAGGCGAGTGCGTGACGCGAACTCGCCCAGCCGTCTTGGATGCGGTTAAATGATGTTTGTGAAGAGTGCCAGCAACACGATTATCGTCACCGGCACGCCGAGAAGCCACAGAATACCAGCCCTAGCCATAGTCGGCTCCATTATTTAATTTCCTGGCATATTTAATTGCGAGAGAATGTCCGAGTTCCTTTTCAGGACAAAGATTTAGCTTAGCAGTCGCAGGGCTTCATTCGCGCCGTGGTGATTTCGAAGCCTGTTTGGAGGGGCGGAGGAGACGCCAAATCTGGCGAGCTAGAACTAACCTGGCTATCCATTTCATCATCGCTACTGTTTCCCTTGCTGAGCATCTAGGCTTGGAACGCAGCAGGGGCAACCCGGTTCAGAAGGGTTGGAGCCCGCGGCGGTCCAAACGCTCGATCGAATCACTCAATTCCGCCAATCATCAACTCGGCTACTCTCGGCCATGTCCTCGCGCCGCTTTCCCAAGCCCTGGTCAGTCGAACTGCCGCGCAGCGGAATCGGGTCATCGATGCCAATGGCGTCGTCCTGGCGCATGTCTACGGCCAGCCTGACGGAGCGAACCCGGTCTCGAAGACCAGCCCACCAATGACGAGGCCCGTTGGATCTCCAAGCTGATCTCCCGGCTTCCAGAGCTGGTCGAGGTTGAGCTGGACCGTAACAATGCCAGGAGCCGCCGCAAGCCGCAGCCGCTGACGTCCAAGCCGGTGACGATCGGTGATCTGATCCGGTCTTATGAACGGCCGCGCGGCCCGTAGCTCACCGGGGCCTCTTCGCGCGAGCCATATTCATAACGCGGCAGGTCGTCCGCTATTTCGAGCCAGGGCAATTGCTCGACGGTAAGGACATGGTAGGTGGGCTTCACTTGTGTTGGATCGTCGAGCGTACAGGCGTAGAGCGCGAACTCACCCTTGGTTTCATAGGAGATCGGTGAACCGCAGCGACCACAATGGGTCCGTTCGACCAGTCCAGGGGTAGAGAAAAAGCCAACCGGCGCACCTTGCGTGTAGCGGAAACTGTCCTTGTCGATGGTAAGGAAAGTCGAGATTGGGCTTGAAGTGTGGCGGCGGCAGCTCTCGCAATGGCAGTGCATCGTCCTGATCGGCGCCCCCTTAAACTCGAATCGGATGTCGCCGCAGAGACAGCGCCCGGTAGTTGTTTGCTCGGTGTTCATGGTTTCTCTCCTGGGCAGTCATAGTTGCCGAGTTTATGGACGGACGCTCGCCAGCTAAGCGTTCATGCCTCAAGCCAATCTCGGTTGGCACATCATCTAGTCTGCTCAAAATGCCGTGCCGGGAACAGCGAAACCCATGAAACCGATCTGGGCCAGGCCGGATCTAGGGTCGGCGATTTCGATCACTATCCGGATTACAGCAAGGGCTGACGGTCAAATACTTTCGTTCATCGTCTTGTCGACCTTATGAAGCCCGAGCATTGGGAGGCTGTTTTGACAGGATGCTCGATTAATGTTGCGGCAGGCCTGCCTTGGCCAGGTCGGCCAGATAGGCCGACAAATACGGCTCGGCGAGCTGCGGGGTCTGACCTGTTGGCCACCGCGACTCGTCTGCGATGGTGTAGGAGGGGTATTTCTGACGAATGGCCGAGATGACCTTGCGCGCCTCTTCAAGCCTATTTTTTCGAGCATATGCAGCGGCCAGATTGATGCAATCGGTGCAGGGCTGCTTGCGACGCCCGAACTCGACAATGGCATCGTCGATGCGCCCGGCATTGTAGTAGGCGAACGACAAGACATTGTGCCACCAATCGGGACCGTTCGGATCGCGATTGAGCGCCGCCTGCCCCAGCTCGATAGCGCGCTCAGGCCGACCGGCGCTGACCAGCACATCGGCCAAGTCTATGTGAGAGAAAGCGTCATTGGGCACAAGCTTCACCGCCAATTCGGCGTCCTGGACGGCACGATCGAACTTGCCCTGGAGGCGATAGCGCCAGGCGGACAGCCAATGGAACATCCAGTTCTCTAGCTGGGTCCGCAGCTGCATGGTGCTTGCTTCATTGAGCAAGCGGTCCATCTCCGCCACATCCGCTAGCGGATTCTTGCTATGCTCGTTCATCACATCGTGGACGAAGGTGGCGGCAAGCTTAATGCGGAGCAACGCGGAGTTTGGAAATTTGATCAAGCCTTCGCGCCAGATGGCGCGGGCTTGGGCGACACCCTCGCCGGTCCATCGCATGAACAGCTGGTGGCCGCGAAGATAATAATCATACTCATCTAGATCTATGCTGGCCTTTCCCCAGGCCCGCCTCTCCTCGTCCTGTCGGATCTTGCCGGTAAAGCCGGCAACTGAATTGTACACCTTGTTGGCAACGGCTTCCTGGAGGGCTAACGGATCGCCCTCTTCGTCAAAGCGCTCCGCCCAGACATGATCGCCGGAGACGGCGTTGATGAGCTGGGCGGTGACGCGCACCTTGTCGCCGGAGCGCTTGACGCTACCTTCGACGACGTAATTGACGCCAAGATCGTTGGCGACCTGTTGAACTTTGACCGGCTTGTCATAGACAAAGCTTGAGGTTCGGGAAACCACCCGAATGGCTGGGAATGTTGCCAAGACGGTTATGATGTCTTCGGCAATTCCGGCACCGAGGTAATCCTGCTTGGGATCGCCGCTCATATTGCCGAATGGGAGAACCGCGAGGGCTGGGATCGTGGAGAGTTGTGCCGCCTTTCTGGTCTGCGGCGCGAGAAACCAGACACCCCCCAGCACAAGCGCCGCAAGTACCGCCATGGCCGTCATCCATGCCCAAGGCTGCGGCCGGGTTGTGCGGCGGTGCTTCACCAGGCTGTCGTCGAGCCTGACGCGGTAAACCTCCACCGGCTCGGCGATGTTCTTGACCTTCTGCTCGCCCATCGGCTCGAAGGTGAAGGCGAGCTTCTTTGCAACCTCCTTTGCGACCTTGCCCGAGACGCAGATAGCACCGGGATCGGCAAGCTGCTCAAGTCTTGAAGCGATATTGACACCCTCACCCAGTCGATCATCGCCCTCGACGATCACCTCACCGAGGTTGATCC